>Ga0181529_10005061_pt1 | contig 13927 bp, 14 predicted proteins | sample PEATcosm2014_Bin_36_FD_119763 | JGI IMG/M metagenome (GOLD analysis project Ga0181529, IMG submission 119763) | Peatland microbial communities from MTU Mesocosm Facility, Houghton, MI, USA - PEATcosm2014_Bin10_30_metaG | ecosystem: Environmental > Terrestrial > Soil > Wetlands > Peat | place... | reverse complement strand
TCAACACAGGCCTCCTCGGTCGAAAAGCGCCGCTCCAACTCCAGTAACGTCCTCGGATAATCCTCGTCCATGGATCCAAACACTACATCTTGGGGTTGGTGGCGTCAAGTAAATACCCCTATACTTTTATTGGGGGGCGATCTTCCGACTAATGTCGACTCAATAACCTGGGGCACCAATCCTTTCGCGGGTTCTACACCCCCAGCGTCCTTGGTCGACGGAGGAGCATACAAGTGGATCATTGCGACCTCGGACAGCAATGGCAACGCCTCGAATCTGACCGTAAACTACGATCCGGGCTATACCGGCGTGTGGTTACCCGCAACCAATCCCAGCACACTGGGAGCGGCCGCAACAGTTGGTCAAAGCTATTCGGGAACCATCTCCGCTTCGGGTGGAACCGCCCCCTACACCGTCACCGTTTACGGACCCGGTGACGGATTGAGTTCTTCCATCAGCGGCGGAACAGTGACCATCAGCGGAATGCCATTAGCGGCCGGCCCGATCACCTTTGAGGTGAATGTGGCGGACAGTACCGGAGGTTTTTGGTGGGCTGTCTACACCATTGATGTTGCCAATTAGCGATCGCTTTCTTTGATCTCGATCAAAGCGCGGGCCTCGATTCCGAGACCCGCGCTTTCGATTCTGAGGCCTGGGATCTTGGCAGGATGCTGCTTCGTTGGCGGCCCCGCCAGCGGATTCAACACCCGGACTGCACCAAAGCGTCGCCCGGTCGCCAGACGCTCTGAGCGCCAGGGAACAGGGAACAGCCGCTAGTGCTTTCGCTGGAGTCGGAAGCGGAGCCCGATGAGCCGCGCCTAAGTTCTTACTAAACCGAGAACCGATGATGAGCCAATAACTTTGTTAGCTTCGCGCATCAACTGATTGTTATAATCCCCTCAGCTTTAAGTCAAGACGTCGAAAGGCCGCCAAATGTCCAGGTCAAGGTCCCTCCCTGCTGGTATGCGCACCAGCATGTCCACAAGCCTCTTTGTTATCACCGTGGTCGCGGTTCTATGCCTCTCGGGTTGTGGAAAGGGCACCAACACCACCACCACCAGCGGCGGCGGCTCCAACCCCATCAGCGTATCGGTAGCCGCGTCCTCGACCACCGTGAATGGCGGTGCTACAGTCACGATGATTGCGGCCGTTTCCAACGACAGCAGCAACGCGGGAGTTTCCTGGACCACACCGGCAATTGGATCGCTCTCCAGCCTGACGACCCTCACGACGACCTATACCGCGCCCGCAGCCACCAACACATCACAATCGGTGACCCTCACGGCAACCTCGGTAGCCGACAAGACCAAATCGGCGTCCTTGACTCTGACGATCAACCCGTTGCCGCCCGCTCCAGTGGCCGGCAGCGTTATCTACAGCAATTCATGCGGACCCGTGGTTGGGCCCGCGACCACGCTCACCATCAACACCACTCCCGCCCAGACCACGACTACCGACAGCAACGGCAACTTCAGCTTCGCGGCCGTTCCACTGGGGACCTACACCATCACTCCCTCACTCTCTGGAACAAACGCCCTCTTCACACCAGCGACGCAGAGCGTCGTTGTGTCTAGCGGCGGTGCCGTGGCCAGCTTCAAGGCCGTTGTCGGCTATGCAGTCTCCGGAACGGTGAGTTACACGGGAACGGCAGCCGGGCCGGTCGACGTGGCTCTGCAGTATCAATGCCCCGGAGGCGGTTTTGGCACTATTCTGGGAACAAGCATCCCCGCTCCGGGGGCTTTCACCATAAACGGCGCCAGCCCCGGCTCTTATACTGTCCAGGCCTGGAGAGATGCGGCGCATAGCAACTGGCCAAACGCCTCCGATCCCACGGGTAGCTCTGCGGTTTTCGCGGTCTCCGATGCTAACGCCACTGGCGTCTCGATTACGCTGGCCGATCCCGCTCCGTTCGCCTTCCCTTCAGTCCGTCCCTTTGTGGGTGCGATCCCAATCGATCAGGGTGTTGTTTTGAGCGCCAGTATACCCTTTGTAGACTTCTCCCAGGTTCCTGTTTTTTGGGAGGGCATTAGTGGGGAATTGGAGGTGGCGACCTCATACACCGTCCAATGGAGCACCGATCAAAACTTTATCAATGATGTGCAGAGCAAGAGCTTTCCGGCGACCGGCGGGTCCGGGTACACGTGGGTTTTGAACGGACTCACGAATGGCCAACTACTCTACTTCCGCGATCAAGGCGTGGTGGGGGGCATAACCAGCTCATGGTCCCCCACGTGGGGCCCCACGACTGTTGGCAAGCCCAGCGGTCCTGTCACAGTCTCCGGCATAGCCACCTTCGCCAACGCAGCCACCGGCCCACTATATATCAGCTTTGAAAGTCAGACCACGAACAACACAAACAAGACATACTACACCGAGATTGCAAGCCCGGTTAGCCCGCAGCATTACACCATTCAGCTCCCGGCGGATGGAAACTACTCCACCTACGCCTACATCGACCAGAACAACGACGATATTCTCAATGACAATGGGGATATGATTTCGTCAGGTGCGTACAATCTGGCCGTCGCTGGCAGTTCTGCCGACATGGATTTCGAACTTCAAGGCGGCGGAAGCAGCTTCTTCAGCGGCGAACTGGAAAACAATCAAACTGTAAGTTACCTTGGGAGCACGAGACAGGATTACAGTCTCATCGCCTACGCCTGGAGCGGCAGCAAACAGTTGACGGCCATGGAACTGGTCTCAGGACCGAATGTGATCGTTCCCCAGGATCTCTACCGGTGCGAGTGGGAACCTGCGATTTCATTCTGCGGCGGCTTCACTCTCGATGGCAATCCGCCGAATATCGGAGACGCATATGGCATCAAGCTCACCTACAGCGACGGATCCACCGAGACCAAAACCTATACGCTTGCCAGCGTGCCGAGCAGCTTTGGGGCGAATGCCACTCCGTCGGGCATCGGCACGAATCTGACGCCGAATATCTCCTGGATCGATCCAGCCAACGCCAGCGACTATACTTACACGTTCAGTTTTAGCGGCTCATCCAATGACGTATTCGAAAGCTGGACTATTCCCGCTGCCGGCTATGGATTGTCTTTTCCAAGCTCCATCGACTCCCTCACCTGGGGCGTCGATCCCACCGGAGGCGGCAACCTTCCCAGTCAGGCGAGCTTGATCAGCGGGGGGAGCTACGATTGGGGTGTTAGCGCCACAGACAGCTACGGCAATATTTCTAATTTGTCCGCGGGCTACTATCTGGGAGAGGCCCGCGTCTATCTCCCGACTGCCAACCCCGCCACCCTGGGAGCCGCGACCGTCGGCCAAAGCTATAGCGGAACGATCGTTGCCTTGAACGGAAGCTCTTCCGATGTCTTCACGGTTACCGGTCTTTGTGACGGGCTTACATCTTCCAGCGGCGGCGGTACGCTGAGCATCGGCGGAACGCCTCTCGCGGCCGGCACGATCACTTTCCAGGTCTACGTGATAGACAGTACCAACGCCTGGTGGGGACCAGTGACTTACACCATCAACGTGGGTTCGTAATAGGATTCGATATTATAGGGAGTGTCCCAGGTCTCGATCTTGAGGCCTGGGATTGGAAGCGTTTACTGCGACGGCGGGTCCGCGAGTGGGTTTACGACCTGAACCGCACCGTAGCGCTGCCCCGTCGCCAGGTGCTCGGAGTAGAGGATCGATGCGCCGCAGCGCTCGGCGGCCTCTAGGATCATCGCATCCCAGAAGTGAACCCGGTGGCGCATTACGATCTCCAAAGCCTCCAGAACCGACGCGGGGGTGCTTGGGACCACTTCCCAAGCTGAATAGTCGCGGATTAGCAGTCGCACATCCTCCACCGGCATCGGATTGCCGGCGTTTCGGCAGAGGTGAATGCACAGCTCATGCAGAACCTGGGTGCTCAGTGCGCCCCAGCCGGAACTCCAAAGCTGCTCCAGCAGCATCTGGGCGCGCATGTGCTTGACTCCGGCAGAGCGGTCGTGCGCATAAACAAGAATGTCGGTATCGACGAAGCACTTACCGCTCATGCATTTCACCCCGGGAGCGGCTTGGAGTCCAACGCAGATCGAAGCCAGCCCTCAGCCGGGCGATGGCACTGCGGCGAGCCTGGTTGTATCCCTTGCGTTCGCGCACGGCTTCCTCGAGCCGCGTGGCCAGCAAGGCGCTGATGGAAGAGCCTTCTCCGGCCGCCAGAACACGGGCTTCCTGAAGAAGATCCGCCTCGATCTTCAACGTAACGTTGGTTTTCATTTTGGCACCTGATTCCGTGTAGCACTAGATTACGTGCGCTGCATTGGAAATTTCAAGAGAAAATTGGCCCGGTTGTCTTTTGAGGTAACAGCGCCCACCGGATAGAACCAGATCATGATTCCCATGTTTTGACGGGTTGGCCTCTTCCTTGACGGCGTGGATTTTCTCGTTGTATGCACTTGATTTTGCTCTCTTTGTAACCTCCTATTCATCTTGGCCCGATAGCCTGATCTAGGTGATAGCCCAGGTGCCCGAGATCCGCATCTCCCAAGCGCAATTCCAGCCCGAGTCCGGCGCTCCGGAGGAGCAGCGGCCGGTGCAGGCGCCTCCGCGCGAGGTTTCCGCGATTCGGTCGTTTCTGCTGTCACGCGGCAACTCGGCGATTGCCGATCGCGGTTTTCACGCGTTGATGGTGCTCTGTGCCCTGAGCATCTTTGGCATCGTGGTCTTGATTGCAGCCGAGTTGGTTGTACGTTCCAAGATGGCTTGGGCCAGCTTCGGGCTGGACTTCTTCTACAAGGCCTACATCGATACCTACACCAAGCAGACGGTCTACTGGGATCCGGTCAATGGGCACTTCAGCGCCCTGCCGTTCCTCTATGGCACGCTGGTTTCGTCGTTTCTGGCGCTGCTCATGGCCGTCCCGCTGGCCATAGGCGTTGCGGTCTTTCTCACCGAAATGTGCCCAGGATGGCTGCGTGCGCCGCTGGCCTTCATCACCGAACTGCTGGCGGCGATTCCCAGCGTGATCTACGGTCTCTGGGCGGTCTTTGTCCTGGTTCCGCTGCTGCGCGAGCATGTCAATCCCTGGCTCATCAAGCTGCTTGGCTGGACCGGCTTCTTTGCCGACGACAATCCCACCGGCCTGGGCTTTCTCACGGCGGGCGTGATCCTGGCCATCATGATTTTGCCCATTGTTTCTTCTCTCACTCGCGAGGTCATGACGGCGGTGCCCAACTCGCAGCGCGAGGCCGTGCTGGCGCTCGGCGCCACACGCTGGGAGATGATCCGCATGGGCGTGCTGCGCAATGCGCGTATCGGCATTGTCGGCGCCGTGATTCTCGGCCTCGGCCGCGCTCTGGGCGAGACCATGGCGGTCACCATGGTGATCGGCAATAGCCTGGACATTCAGCGTTCGCTGCTGTCGAACGGAAACACCATGGCGTCGGCCATCGCCAATCAGTTTGCCGAGGCCTCTGGCGATCTGCATCTCAGCGCGCTGATGGAGTTGGGACTGGCGCTGTTTATCGTCACTATCATCGTGAACGCCTTTGCCCAGTTGCTGGTCTGGGCCGTCACGCGGGGAACGCCGTCTTCGGCGCATTGAAATGCAGCTTCCAGCTTTTAGCTATTAGCCTTTAGCTAGAAGCTAGAAGCTAGAAGCTAGAAGCTAAAAGCTAGCATCTGGGAGATGAGAAACTGAGTACCGAGCACAAACTCAAGGCACGGCTGAGAACGGCCACCGATGGCGCTGCCACGGGGTTGGCGATCCTCTCCACCGTGCTGGTGGTGGCGCCCTTGGTCGCCGTCTTCGTCTATCTCGTCTACCGCGGCGCAAGCTCGCTGAGCCTGGACTTTTTCACACAGGTTCCTGCGCCGGTAGGCGTGGCCGGCGGCGGCATGGCTAACGCCATTGTTGGCTCGGCGATTCTTCTAGGCTTGGGCAGCCTCATCGGCGTTCCGATGGGCATCGCCGGCGGCATCTATCTGGCTGAATTCGGGCGCGGCACCAAGCTGGCCAACGCCGTGCGCTTCACCGCCGACGTGCTCAACGGTGTTCCCTCCATCGTGATGGGCATCGCCATCTACTCGCTGATTGTGGTGCCGCAAGGGCATTTTTCGGCCTTTTCGGGCGGAGTGGCGCTGGGCATCATGATGATCCCTACGGTCTGCCGCACCACAGAAGAGATGTTATTGATGGTTCCGAACGCGGTGCGCGAGGCGGCCCTTGCTTTGGGCGTGCCCAACTGGCGCTCAGTGCTGGCGATCACGGTCAAGACGGCCTCGCCCGGCATCATCACCGGTTGCATGCTGGCCTTTGCCCGCGTCGCCGGCGAGACCGCGCCGCTGATCTTTACCGCCTTCGGCAACGTGGGCTGGAGCATGAGGCTCGACGAGCCCATCGCCGCCTTGCCCTTGCAAATTTACGTCTACGCCCTGTCTCCTTATGATGAGTGGCACCGGCTGGCGTGGGCGGGGGCGCTGGTGTTGATTGTGCTGATTGTGCTTGCGGTTTCGCTGGTGCGCTTTGTCACCAGCCGCGGCGTGATGAAAGGGGCAAGCTAAGTGGGCGTCGGCATTGAGGTCATCAGCCTGAACGCGTGGTATGGGACCAATCACACGCTGCAGGACATCAACCTGAACATACCAGCCAACCATGCGACGGCGCTCATCGGTCCGTCGGGCTGCGGCAAGAGCACTTTCGTCCGTTGCATCAATCGCATGCACGAAACCAATCCCATCGCCCGCGTCACCGGCACGGTGCTCATCGGCGGGCTCGATATTTACGCAGACGCCAAGCCGGTCGAGATTCGACGGCGCGTGGGTATGGTCTTTCAGCGCCCCAACCCATTTCCGACCATGTCGATCTATGACAACGTGGCTGCCGGACTCAAACTCAACGGCTACAGCAACCGCCAGGCACTCGACGAGATCGTCGAAAAATCGCTGAAAAACTCGGCACTCTGGGACGAAGTCAAAGACGATCTGAAGAAGAAATCCGGCGCCAGCCTCTCCGGAGGCCAGCAGCAGCGCCTGTGTATTGCGCGTGCCCTGGCCGTCGATCCCGAGGTTCTTCTGATGGACGAGCCGGCCTCGGCGCTCGATCCCGTTTCTACTTCAAAAATAGAAGACCTGATCTTCCAGTTGAAAACGCAGTACACTATTGTGATCGTCACCCATAACATGCAACAGGCAGCCCGCGTGGCAGAAAAGACTGGCTTCTTCCTCAACGGCCGCATGGTCGAGTTCGACTCGACCCACAAAATCTTTACCAACCCCAGCGACAAGCGCACTGAGGACTACATCACAGGCAGGTTCGGATGACACGCATACGTTTTCAACAAAGCCTGGAAGACCTCAAGGAGCAGTTGCTGGTCATGGCGGGTCTTGCCGAGCAAGCCATTCAGCGCGCCATCGAGGCCTATCGCGTGCGCGACCTGTCCATCTGCGATCTGGTCAACCGCAGCGAAATCGCCATCAATCGCCTGGAACGCGACATCGACCAGGCGGCCCTCGACCTGCTGGCGATGGAGCAGCCTATGGCCATCGATTTGCGCTTCATCCTCAGCGTCATCAAGATCAACGCCGATCTTGAGCGCGTGGGCGATGGGGCCAAGGCCATCAGCGATCGCGTGCGGGCTATCGAGCAAATGGCCCAGGTTGAATTGCCGGTCGACATTCCGCGCATGGCGGCGCTCGCTGCCGAAATGGTGCGCAAGAGCCTGCAATCGTTCATCGAGGCCGACGCCGATCTCGCACGCACCGTGCTCACCATGGACGATGCCGTGGATGGCATGAACCGCGCAGCCTACAAATCCCTGACCAAGGTGATGGAAAACGAGAGCCATCTGGCCCCGCAGGCCTTGAACGCGCTGATGATCGCCCGCGCCCTCGAGCGCGTAGCCGATCACGCGACGAACATTGCAGAGGATGTGATCTTCTGGGTGCAGGGTGACGACGTGCGCCACTTCAAAGCCATGAAGACGGTCCCCGATCCCCACGCAATGGAGTAGGCGCCTGCAGTGCGGCCAACTGCTCGCTATCCGCTCGCTTGAGGTCCATGATTCATGACCCTTTTCGCCCGGGTGACCCAGGTCCCGAGTTTGGGACCTGGGATACGACGAGCCCTGATTCGCCAACCCCGCAGCCCAGGGAGCCCTTATGCGGAGAGCGGAAGTTCAAGCGAAGCGCAGGCCTACCCCACGTCCCGCAAATACAGCCTCACCATCGTCTGATTCAGCAGCTGGTGCGCAATTTCGCCAAAGGTGATGGGTCCGGTGATGTGTCCGGTCTTCTTGCCCTCGAGCCCGCCGTAGAGATAGTTCAGAATGCAGTTGCAGGCGAATGCCGGCTCCTGATCGCTGGCCGCAATCTCCCGCGCAAAGGCTCTCTCATAGTCCACGACCGGCTTGGCGAGGCGATAGTTTACGCCGGGAAAGACGGGCGCATAAAACTCCACCTTGTGGGCAACCTCGTCCACCTTCTGGAACGAAACGTTGATCGAGCTGCCGTTGTAATCCCCAACCAGCGGAAACTCGGTGCGGACCTCCCGGGCAGAAAGAAAATCGGCCAGATTGGCGGGCCGGCCATTGATCATGCATCCCGTCACATCGAAGCCAGCCTTCTCGAAGCGGATGACATCTCCTCCGTGGCTTTCGAAGATATTCACGATGTCCAGATCGGCCATCTTGTTGTCGGGCAGCGAGACGTGAAGCGCAACACACCGGTCCTCGAAGATGGCTCCAGTCTGGCCGTTGACCACCACGGGAGAATCCTTGCCGATCAAGTCCGCGCGGACTCCTGCGACCCAGCCGACCACCGGGCGCATAAGAAATCCTTCGAACTCAGGCGCGCGTTCCGCAAAGGTTTTGAGCACCTCGGTGGCCGCCGGCATCACCACAAAGGTGAAGCCGTTGGCCGGAGCGTCCAAGTAAAGCTGGGCCAGATTCTCCGGGCCATAGTCGACTGCCTCCGCGCCCAGCGCAAACTCCGGAACTCTGGTGACGAAGATGCGGTCTTCCGACATCAGGCCACCCTCGTCCGCCATGAAATAGCAGATCGATCCACCGACCCACTTTCCCCGCGGGAGCTGGCTGAGCGCCTCCCGGCTTCCCGCCAGGAATAACGACTCTCCGGCGGCAATCGCTGCTTGCACCTCTGAGATGGAATGCAATGTTGCACGAACGGTTGCAGACATGGTTTTCCTCGCACCTTATTCGAATATTTTCGCGATTTCGTTTGTGAAAAGAGATTCGTACTTGGTCAGAAAGCTGTGGCTTTTGGTAATGAGGTCCTTTACATTCTCAGGCGATTGATCTCTTTCGTAGCTCATCTGATTACTATGAATCAACATGTTAAAAGTCGCCTTGCCGGATTGCACTGGCTTTTTCCCGGTAACGAGTCGAACCCAGACCGGGTGGTCAACAGCGGGCAGCATTCAGTGTTTCCCCCTTTCGCGCACAACCGCAAAGGGTTCTTATCGGCATTCCACTTAGATTGTTGAATTGAGGAAACCTCAGCGCCCAGAAGTCTGATGTGAGTGCTTAGTGGCAGGCAGCCTGATCCTGAAATTCATGACTCTCCGTCATGGATTGAAATCCCTGTGCGCAATTCAGAATCTGGTCCTCAAGAGCACCATTGCCGAATTCTTCCGGCGACATGAGCTTGTTCTGATTGCGCACTGCGAGGTAGAGATCGCTCAGCTTTTGCATGTTGTTGAATTCAGCCGCGAGCAGGGGATACGCGCTGCGGTCGTCGTCCGTCGACACGGCGGCCGAGGCGAGAGCGAGATTCTTCTCCGCCAGCCGATGGCGTGCCGAAACAGTGTCGTCCGTGAGCGGGGTGTTGCTTTCGACCGCCTTGACGATCGCAGTTCGCCACTCCCGGATCACGCTGAGCTCTTCGATGCCCGCTTGAATGAACGCTCTTGAGAGCGTCGGCTTTACCGGGGGCGTGGAGGTTTGCAATTCCGCGTTCGCCGGGTTAAGCGTGAGAATCGTCTCGTTGGCTTTGAATGAAAGCGTGCCTTGTGTCAAACGCGCCAGCGTCTCAACCTCGATGTATGACTTTCCGTTGATTTGAATGAGTTGTGCTTCGCCTGGGTGTCCCGCGACTGTGAACTTGGCGCCCTTTTGCGGCGTTTGCGCGATTCCGTCGGCCGGCAACATCAGAAGAACGGTCAATGTGGAGGTAATAGCGGCAAGGATCATTTTCATGGAGTGCACCCCGTGTGTTCCCTGTTAGTCTCCCATTGCTTGATTGCTCATGCTGTTCAATCCAGAGCATCAGGGCCACCCGGTGCGGACCAGGTGTTTGCGGTTTGCGGAGAATCTCCCTGCGTTGGCGCGCACTAGCTGAAGACTGTCGAGAGAACTGCCAGTCCACCGGAGAACAGTGCAAGGCGTGAAGCTGTGGACCCGGGCGTTACTGCCCCAGCACCAGCACGCCGAACAGCAGAACCCAGGCGAGGCTCATGGCATGCCAGTACCATGCTGTCGCGTCGACGGCGACCTGGCGGAACTCGACGCGCTTGAACCAGCCCAGTGCGCACAGGCACACCACCAGCGCCACAACGCCCAGAAGCAGGTGGGCGGCATGAAGACCGGTGATGAGATAGAAGAAGTAGCTGGCCGGAGTCGAAAACCGGTCGAATGCAAATCCCTGTGCCGTCAATTGTCTCCAGGCCGTCCACTGCCCGGCGAGAAAGAGCGCGCCCAGCGCGAGCGTCGCTCCCAGCCAGGGCAGCGCGCGATGGAGCGCCGGCCGGCCCAATCCCAGCCACTCCTCCAGCACGTCAATCTCGCGGAAGATATTGCGCCGGGCAAACTCCATCGTGAGGCCGCTCAAGAGCAGCAATGCCGTGTTCAGATAGAGGATCGGCGGCAGAGTGACCGGATGCCAGTCGCCGATCTGCTCGTGGGTGCGCGGGTCCATGTGGGTCCCCGCCTGGCGCGCAAAGAAAATCGCGACCAGAACGGCAAAGAAGAGCATGTCGGCCGCCAGGGCGGAAAAGACGAAGAAACGGATGCGCAGCAGCAGTTCCCGTGGGCCGCCGCGCTCATTTTTCCAACTGTCGCCTCCGCCGTCGCCCCCGTCGCCATCTCCCCCGGTAGGCCGCCGGACGACAGGGGGCAGGCCTCCGGTGCCCGGATCTTTCCGTTTCTTTTTCGCCGGTGTGTGGGTAAAGGTCGCGGGCATGGCGGGACCCCCGTGAGCTAGAGATTACTCTCACTTTGGATTGGACGCATCCAGATTGTGAAGGATTATTTTTTCGACTCGGATGGACGGGCGATTCTGGAGGAAACCGGTGACCCATCCTGAGCCCCTGCGGATTATTCTCTTGCCGCGGTGGCGGCCTGGACAAAGAGACGATGCACCCGCCGGTCCGCGGAGAGCTCAGGATGAAAGGTGGCTGCGAGGATGCTGCCCTGGCGAACCAGTGCCGGGAAGCCTTCGCGCTCAGCCAGCACCTCGACGCCCGGTCCGGTCTTCACAATCCGCGGGGCGCGAATGAAGACCATCTCCAGCGGCCCGCCGTCGAGGGTGGTCTCGGCGGTTACGATAGCCGAGTCGATCTGGCGGCCGTAGGCGTTGCGTTCGACGACGGCATCGAGCACCCCGAGGCTGCGCTGCGCCGGGTTGAGGACCTCCCGCGCCAGCAGGATCGCTCCGGCACAGGTGCCGAAGATTGGCTTCTTCCCACAAAATCCCTGCAGGACATCAAAGAAGCAATGTTTGTCGAGGAAACGGAGAATCGTAGTTGACTCTCCGCCGGGCAGCACAAGGCCGTCCAGACCGGTAAGTTGCTCCGGCTTGCGGATCTCGACCGGGTCCGCGCCGGCCTCGGTGAGAGCTTGAGCGTGGCTGGCGAAGTTGCCCTGGATTGCGAGGACGCCAATGCGCGGCCTGTCGCCTCCGTCTGGCAGAGCTTCCTTTTGGGGCTGCTCCGGCTTCACTTTCTTTGTCAACTGAATCTTCCGCCTTTGACCGGGCGTATTCGACAGTGCTTTCACCAGCAAACCGAATCGCTCAAGACAATTTTATCCGCTAGGGCAACCGCTGTGCTGTGAGCGGCCCCTTCGGCTTGGACAACGAATGGAGAGAGATCAGGGTCGCTGGGGGAATTGGAAGATGGATTCGCAACTGACTTGGTCTAGTGACGGCGATGAGGGTGCTTGCGTTTGACAGCAGGTCTGGGTTGTGGGGCTGGGAGCGGGGGCAGACCGGCGATAGCGAGCAGGAGTCTGTTCGCGGCATTGAAGAGGTTCAAATGTGTATTGAAGGGACCATCGGTGGCGGCGACGAAGATGGCGGTTTGGCGAGCGTGGTTGATGGCGATATAGGTCTCGAAGCCGCCGCCACCACCCGTCTTTTCAATGATGTGCGAAGGGGAATCAATTGGCAGGATGTGAATCCAGCCGAGACCGATGCCGGTTGGCTCGCCTGCGTGGTCGAGTCCTTTTTGGCGGACGAGGCTTGAAGGAAGAATTTGGACGGCCTGGGTGGCTTGGCCTTGTGCGGGCATCACTGGGGCGCCCGTCCCGAGCAGATATTGGAGCCAGATCGCCATATCGCCGGCGGTGGAGTAGAGTCCGGAGCTTCCGGCCGTGGCCTCGGTTATGGCGCAAGGGCCTTCATCGCGGGCGCTGATAAGCAGGCGGCTGCATTGGTCAGCGTTGGGAAAAAAGGTCGTGCTCTGCATGCGGAGCGGGTTGAGGGTGCGCTCGGCAAGCAGGGCCGCGTACTGCTTGTGCGCAGCGGACTGAAGCGCGTCGCTGAGCAGGTCGAATGCGACATTCGAATAGACGGCGGCAGTGCCGGGAGTGCTGAGGAGACGCTGGTTCGGCAGCCAGCGCCAGCGAGTGCTGTAGTCGGGGAAGGTGAAGTGCGCCGTCCTGGCGGGCGCAATCCCCAGTTCTCTCGGCAGGCCGGATGTGTGTGTGGCAAGAGTGCCGAGTGTGATGGGATTGTTTCGTTTGGGCACAACTGTGTGGAGTGGAGCGAATTGCTGGAGCGGATCATCGAGCCGTACGGTCTTGTCGGCAACAAGTTTCGCCAGGACGTCGGTGGTGAAGATCTTTGTGAGCGAGCAGAGCCGCAAGAGAGAGTCCTGGGCAGGAGGCTGGTGGGAGTTGGGCGCGGTCTCGCCGTACCCGCGGAAAAAGACTTGATTGTCGCGAACGACGACCAAAACCATACCCGTGGAGCCGGACTGAAGGAAGAGATCTGAGCCAAGATCTCCGGCGGATTGCAGGTCAGGGAGCGATGCCGGCGGCGTCTGCGCGAAGGCGGAGATGCGCAGGATCACGAAGAGAAAAGCAAGGACTATGTGCAGGAGTGGAAAGTTGCTCATTTTTGTTTGCAGCTTTCAGGTTACATAAATCAGGCAACTTCCTGAAAACCGCATACAGCTCCCTGGGAGCTGGAGCGCCGAATGGGTAACGAAAGAGACGGTTGGGGTTCATCGTATCCCATCTTCGCAAAGTAAGCAAAGGATGGGGTGTATGCCGGGACACCACGGGTTGGGATTCTTCGTCTCTCACCAACAAATGATTGGTTCGACTCATTGACAGATAAAGATGTGCAAAGTTTCGAGTTCCATAGAGGATAATTATTGTGCGTTTACGATGAACTTGGATCGGAGAGTTTCATGCGTAATTGGATAGTCAGCATCGCATTTCTCTTCTTTGTTGTGTGTATCGTAAAAATGGTGATTGGTTTCTTGGTGGGAGATTGGATTCTCTCGGGAACGTTAGCCGCAATCTCCATAGGAGTTTTCTTCAATTCCTCCAGGAACGATGAGTCGCGATTCTACTTTTTGCCATGCGGCGCTTTGTGGCTGGCCAACGCTATTCTGCCCCTGGTCATGGGGTATTCGCAGCATCAGATCCTGCTTTTTCTGTTGGCTGCACTCAGCCTGGTCGCTTTAATCCAAATCCGCCGTGTGCCATCGTATCCGGGCAAGGCAAAAGGAATGCCGGAT
>Ga0181529_10005060_pt1 | contig 13927 bp, 11 predicted proteins | sample PEATcosm2014_Bin_36_FD_119763 | JGI IMG/M metagenome (GOLD analysis project Ga0181529, IMG submission 119763) | Peatland microbial communities from MTU Mesocosm Facility, Houghton, MI, USA - PEATcosm2014_Bin10_30_metaG | ecosystem: Environmental > Terrestrial > Soil > Wetlands > Peat | place... | reverse complement strand
TTCAGCGAGGCCGAACAGCGCCGTCTCCTCCTCGACCCGGGGCAGGCCGGCAATGCCTACCGCAGCTATTTGTCCTACTGGGACAAGTCCCGCTCCCCGCTGGCCCGCATGCTCTACGCCGACCAGAAAACCTATATGGTCGAGCTGCTGATGAAACAGGACCAGATGAGCATGGCCACGTCGCTCGAAAGCCGCGTCCCCTTTCTCGATCATACCTTCGTCGAGTTCGCCTCCCGCGTTCCCGACAATCTGAAAGTCCGCGATGGCGTCGCCAAATACATCCTCAAGAAGGCGGTCGCCGATATTCTTCCGCGGGAGATCATTTACCGCGAAAAGATGGGCTTTCCAACCCCTCTGCGGCAATGGTTCCGCGAGGAACGCGCCAAGCCGCTTTTCGCCATGCTCACCGATCCCAGCGGCCTTCTCGCCAGCTACCTGGATCTCAAGTCCGTCGCCAGCCTCCTCGACCGTCACCAGCGCGGAGTGGAAGACGCCACCGATCGCATCTGGCGGCTCCTCAACCTCCAGATCTGGGGCAATCTCTTTCTGAAAGGCGAAGCCTCCAGCCGCTTCGAAGGCCTCTTTATAAGGACTGCCGCTACCCCGTGAAAATCCTCTGGGTCTGTCCCACCTTCCTTCACCCCACCACACGCGGCGGCCAGATCCGCACCCTCGGCATGCTTCGTGAGATGCACCGCGACCATGAGATCCACTTCGCCGCGCTTCGACGCCCCGAAGATGGCGACACCGGGGTCTCCCACGCTCCCGAATTCTGCACCCGGGCCTATGCCGTCGACCACAAACCACCCGCTGCCCAGTCGCTCGGCTTCTACACTCAATTCGCCAGCAATCTGTTTTCGAGCGTGCCGCTCGCCGTCAGCCGCTGGGAATCCGCACAACTTCGCAACACTGTCGCTGAGCTACTTGCCGCCCAGCACTTCGACCATCTGGTCTGCGATTTTCTCGCCGCCGCGCCCAATATTCCCGACATGCGCCGCGCTGTTCTGTTTCAGCACAACGTGGAAGCCATCATCTGGGAGCGCCTGCAAGAGAAAGCCGCCAACCCCCTGTACCGGCTGGTGTACGGCCTGGAAGCTCGCCGCATGCTCAGTTACGAAGGCAAAATCTGCCGCGAAGCCGCCAAGGTCATCGCCGTTTCGGAAGAGGACGCCACCCGCATGCGGAACCTCTTCGGCCTGGCGGAATGCTCCGCGGTTCCCACCGGGGTCGACCTCGACTTCTTTCAACCGCCCGCCAACCCCGCCCCCGTTGCGGATCTGGTATTTTCCGGTTCCATGAATTGGGCGGCCAATATTGACGGAGTCCTCTATTTCTGCGACGAGATCCTCCCGCTCATCCGGCGCGAGCAACCGGACTGTCGCGTCACTATCGTGGGGCGTACTCCGCCGCCCGAAATCTCACGCCTGGCCCAAATCCATCCCAATATTACCGTCACCGGCACCGTGCCCGATATCCGGCCCTACCTGTGGGGGTCGAAGGTCTGCGTGGTGCCCCTCCGGATCGGAGGAGGCACCCGGCTGAAGATTTACGAGTGCATGGCCGCACGCCTGCCTGTGGTCTCGACGGCAATCGGAGCGGAAGGTCTCCCGGTCAAGGACGGCAAAGACATTCTGATTGCCGATACCCCGCAGAGCTTCGCGGAAGCCTGCCTGACGCTGCTATCAGATCAAAAGAAGCGTGAATGCCTGGTCCGGGAAGCGTGCGTTTTGGTCGAAGCGAACTCCTGGAAACAAGCCGCTGACCGGTTCCTTCAGCTCTTGGCCATGGACAATCCTGCCGCTAAGTGAAATTTTGTGCCGGGCACTAAAGTTCTGCAGATTTCCGCCGATGGAGGAACATGGAAAAGCATGCAGCTTTAACCACTTTGGGTGAAGCGGAAGTCGTTCAACCTTGTTCGATTCTTGGCCTTGACGGTAAGACGATGCAGTTAAAGCTTCCGCGGTACCTCACACTTGGCAGTGCGGTCAAAGTGGAAGCCAATGACACGCTGTCGCTCGGAGAAGTCTCCTATTGCCGTCCGGAGGGGGATAGCTACGTCGTTTCTGTGGAACTGCTGCAGGCGCTCCATAACGTCGCGGAAATGAGCCGTCTGGCAAAAGCCTTATTGGGCTAGTGCGGTACTACTGAGCGCCACGCGACAACAGCATAGTCTTGATGGTGTGGAAAAAGATGTAGGCATCGAGCGAGATGGACATGTTCTTGATGTAGTAGAGGTCGTACTCCAGCTTGGCGATGGTGTCTTCAATGGTGTCGCCGTATTTGTAATTGATCTGCGCCCAACCGGTGATGCCGGGTTTGACACAATGACGCTGGCGATAATACGGGATCTTTTCGCTCAGCGTCTTGACGAACTCGGGACGCTCCGGCCGGGGACCGGCAATTGCCATCTCGCCCTTCAGCACGTTGAACAGTTGGGGGATCTCGTCAAGCCGCAGACGGCGGATGACACGCCCCACCGGAGTGATGCGCGGGTCGTTGAGAGTGGCCCAGACGGCGCCGGTACGGGCTTCGGCGTCGGCGTACATGGAGCGGAACTTGTATACCGTGAAAACCGCATCGCCTCGTCCGACGCGTTTCTGGCGCAACAGAATCGGACCTGGTGAAGTCAACCGGACAGCTAACGCCACGAGGAGCATCAGCGGAGAACTCAGAATCAGCAGAACGAAGGCGAAGAGGAAGCAGTATATCGACTGAATGGTTTCGCTTCCCGACCGGGGCCCCAACTCTTCGGAAAAAATGAGCTGGCTAGGCCGGAAGTCACGCGTACAAACGCGGCCGAAAACCGCTTCATAAAGCTGAGTAGCCTCCTCGATCCGGATGCCGCCAAACCGCAGGTCGAGCAGTTCATGGATTGGCAGACGATTGCGGCGTTCCGTAAGACCCACCACGATACGATTCGGCTTTGGGTCCAGCACCTTGGGCAGATCCTGTATCGTACCCAGACGGGTGACCCCTGGCAGGGGGTCGTCACCGCCGGCGCCATCATCCAGGTAACCAGTGCTCTTTAAGCCCATCGTCGGCCTTTCCGTGATGCTTTTGGCAATTTCCCCCAAAGTACGGGACGACCCAAGAAAAAGCACCTGCTCCGTCCCTAACGCTCTGAAGACCAGGGAGGCATAAATGATCCGGAAAGTTGGGATCACTATCAGGACGAGCGTGCTTCCGAGAAGCATGGTGTAACGGGGAACAATCCAGCCCACAAACAGGTAGCTAATCAGGACCTGGGCCAAAAAAGCGATGCCGAGCGCGAGACAAACCTGTTGGATCAACTGGATACGGGACCGGATCTGGAAGTTTTCGTAGAGGTCATTGAAATAGAGGCCAAGAATGATCGTGGCCACTACAAAAGTGAGCCTTAGCAGCCCGTTCTCGTCACTAAAAAAGCCCTCTGCGAATAGGGGGCCTTCAAACAATGACTGTGCCAGGTAGACACCTGCTACATAGCAGCCATAAAGAATTGCGGTTTCGGAGACGAGAAGCGCAATTACACTAACCGGGACGAAAACCTTGAAGATCTTAACCATTTCGAGTGGCGTCGGATGGCGTTGATTTAGGCAAGCCTAAAGATACACACAAAAAACGTATTTGCAGTCTAGCATGGTCTGATATTGACCTCCATCTAGCCTCTAATGGTAAGGTAGTGTGCAGTGAACTGCGGATGAAGCAGGAACGCACCCGTCAGGCTGGCGCAGCCTGGGACTTTGTGGCGACGCACTTCGGATGGGACAGTATCATAAGGCAGTTCAAAGCGATTCTGGAGGCATAACCGGCCGGGAGTCCGGCATGAATCGGGATACCCCCCGGATCGTGTATCTGGTCAGTAAATATCCGGCGCTCAATCACACGTTCATCCTGCGCGAGATTCGCGGTCTGCGGGCGTTGGGTTTCGATATACAGGTGGTTGCAATTCGGGGGGACCACCGGCCCGCCGAGCGGCTGACTGCCGACGAAAAGGACGAACAAAAGCGGACTATTACAGTGCTGCCGGCCGGCCGGCACGTGCTAACGGCACACCTGGCGGCACTATTCTCCCATCCAGGAGGGTATTTCCGTGGACTTGTCCTTGCATGCCGGATGGGCGGCTGGCATATGAAGGCGATCCTCTACCATCTGCTCTATTTCGCCGAAGCGGTGGTGGCGGGGCAGGCGGCGGCGAAACGCGGGTATCGCCACGTCCATACGCATTTCTCTTCGACGGTCGCGATGATTGCGGCGCGAATCTTTGGCTTTGATTTGTCGATTACGCTGCACGGTCCGGACGAGTTCCGCGATGTTGTGATGTTCCGGATGCGGGAGAAGGTCGCTTGTGCGAAGTTCATCAGCACCATCAGTTACTATGCACGGAGCCAGATCATGCAGGCGTCCGATCCGCGGGACTGGGGGAAGATCGAGGTCTGCCGGTTGGGTGTGGATCCAGCGGTATTCGCGCCGGCGCCGGCGCGCGAAGGTGGCGGTGCGGAGGGATTTCACATCATCTGCGTGGCTCGGCTGGCGACGGTAAAAGCACAGCGGCTGTTGATTGCCGCGTGTGCGCGACTGGCGGCCGCGGGTTGGAATCTGCATCTTCACCTGGTTGGCACGGGACCGGATCGCGAAGACCTGCGGAAGTTCGCGGCGGGGCAGGGAATTGCAGGCCGGGTGATCTTCGAAGGTGGCAAGAACCAGGAAGAGGTAATCGAGCTTTACCGGAAGTCGGATGTGTTCGCGCTGGCGAGCTTCGCCGAAGGAATACCGGTGGCGCTGATGGAGGCGATGGCGATGGAGATTCCGTGCGTGGCGACTTGGGTCAACGGCGTCCCGGAGCTGATTCTTCACCAGCAGGAAGGATTGCTGTCGGCGCCGTCGGATGTGGAAGGGATGGCCGGCGCGATTGAGATGTTGCTGCGGGATCCGGATCTGCGCCGGCGATTGGGCGCGGCGGGCAGACAAAAGGTGCTGCGAGAGTACAATCTGGAACCTAATATCGGGAAGCTGGCCGGGGTGTTTCAAAAGTATCTGTCGTAAAGCGATCGGCTGATTCAAGCCGGTTCCGGCAGTTGCTCGAGCAGGCGGGGGGCGGTCTTCCGATAGAAGTAGAAACTCGATGCGGTAGAGAAGAGGTCGGTGAGGCTGGTGGTGAGAGCGATGGCGCGATCGGGCTGCATCAACTGCACCAGCACGAATACCAGGACAAAATTCAGAATCACCATACGCGTGATGATTTTCGACCACTCCTTCTGATACCCGAACGCGAGCATGAAGTAGGTTCCGAAACACATGCTGATAGCGTGGAGCACCGGGGTGAACGACATCAGGCGCAGCAGGATGCCGGTTTCCACGTACTTCGGCCCGTACAAAATAGAGACGGCGAAGGGGGCGACGGAGAGCATACCCAGCGTGATCAAAAGAAACGGCGCCGAAGTCCACAATATCTGTTTGCGGACGAAGCGGATGGCTTCGCGTGGGGAGCGGACGGCCAGTTTGCTGATGTGCGGGTAAACAGCGCCGGTAATGGGATTGGTCAGGGCTCGTGTGGCGATAATCAGCCGCTGTGCGGCGCTAAGAAATCCAACGTCCGCGGACGAGGCCAGGGTACCCACGATCATCGTGTTGGTGGAAGACATGGCGGTCATGCTGGCCATCGACAGGAATACCGGCCAGCCGGTGATCAGCGAGTCACGCATATCGGTGTATTGCGGCCAGACGATGCGTATCCGCAGCTTCCGAAAGACGACTGTCAGCCCGATAAGCGAGGCTACCAGGAAGCCGCCGGATTGCAGCGTCGCGACCAACATATAATCCGAGCTACGGCGAACCAGGGCGAAGATCAGGATTACGGAAATCACTTTGGCGCCATAGTCCGAATACGCGATGTAGCGCATCCTCTGCATGCCCTGGAGAAGCCAGTTTGGCGAAAAACAGAGACCTACAGCCTGAAGGTAGCTCACCATATACAAGGGCCAAAAGGCTCGCAGCTTCGGGATCGTGGTCACCACAACCACAAGCGCCAGAAAGCCGACCGCCATGAGGACGATTTTGCAACCCATAATGGTGCTGTAGATTCGTGAGACCTCATCCGGATCGTTCTGAACGATCGCAATCTGGCGGGTCCCGGTCACATTAAAACCCCATTCAATGACGACGGCGAAATAAAGGACCATCGCGGTGCCGAGAGCGGTCAGGCCGAAATTGGTGGGGCCCAGAACGCGGGTCAGGAAAGGCAGGGTAATCAGCGGCAGCACATAACCGCTGATCTGCACGCCGAACAGGATCAGGGCATCTTTCGCCAATCTGTGGCTGAGGAGTTTTCTTAACATGAACGGCGCTTATCTACCAGCTTAACGTCAGGCGCTCCAGCGGGGGAGGAGTCAGAGCGCGCGGAGAAGGGTAGCGCCCCAGGAGTACCCGACGCCAAATCCCACCAGCATCATCAGAGTTCCGGAAGGCACGCGTCCGAGGGTCACCGCATCCTTCAAGGCGATCGGTATGGTCGAAGAGACGGTATTGCCGCAGTGGCTCATCGAAATTACAAATTTCTCTTCTGGAATCCGCAGCCTCTTCCGGAGATGCTGCAAGGTATAGGTGTTGGTTTGATGGAAGACAAACAGATCGATGGCGTCTATGCTTAATCCCGCCTTTTGCAGCAACTGGTTCACGCTTGCCGGCGCCTTGGCCAGGGTGAAGCTGAAAATCTCACCGCCATCCATAAAAAGGTTGTTCGCGCTACGCACATTGCCATGAGCATCTTCGTAAGGGACGGCTGTTTGTGGCGAGGCCGGCTGCCGCAACCCTCCAGCCGGCACGATCAGGTTTTGTGCTCCGCTTCCGTCGCTGCCGTACACGAACGGCCCGATACGAGGCGAGTCCGACTCGGTGGCGCGCACGAGAGTAGCCGCGGCGCCGTCACCGAAGATAGTCCTGACACTGCGGTCACGCGGATGGATAAACTTGCTGTACGTGTCGGCCGTGATCAGCAGCACGCTTGATGCCTGACCGGTAGCGATCAAACCCTCCGCTTGGCCAAGTCCGTAGACGTAACCGGAGCAAGCCAAATTGAGGTCATAGGCCCCGATTGTGGTGGGAAGGCCAAGTCGATCCTGAATGATACAGGCGGCGGTAGATACGAAGTTCTCCGGACTCTGTGTGCAATAAATAATGAAATCGATATCAGCGGGCTCGCATACGCCGGAAGCGAACAACTTACGGGCTGCTGCTACGGCTAAGTCCGATGCGTGCTCATTTTTGCCTGCGATATGTCTCTGGCGGATGCCCGTCTTAGCGTCAATTTTTTCTACCGCCCAATCCGGGAATTCATTTGCCAGGTCCTGCGTGGTAACAACTTCTTCGGGAAGGAAATACTCAATCGCGGTCACTGCTCCATATTTCATCGGGTCACCAACATGATAGTATAAGGGATCGTGTCGAGAGCCGAATTTTTGGATCATCTAAGTACGATTTTGGAGCTTCCATCAGGCTCCCTTTCCGGTGATGAAAAACTTTCCGATCTGGAAGAATGGACTTCACTGGCGATGATCGGCTTCATTGCGTTCGGAGATGAACAGTTTGAAAAAACTCTTTCACCCCGTCAGGTGGGCGCCTGCGAAACAGTGAAAGATCTCGGCGCGCTCGTGGGTGTTGAGGGTTAACCCCCTCCGCAGCGTCCGATCGGTCCTCTATGAGTCTGGTCAATCGCCTTATTTTTGATATTAGGCGGTCGAAATCACCGGTTTTTAGATTTATCAAAAAGGCGCTCCGGTTTTGTTTTTCGCCAGTACTTCCCCCTCTACCCAGATTGCTGCTTGGGCCTTTGCGCGTCGCCTATGAACTGCATTTTCTGACCGTAACCCTTTGCCGGTCGTTGCTCACGATCTGCTACCGCAACCCCCTGTTTCAGGCTCGTTGTGCCAGTTTTGGGCATCGCGTAGTGCTCGAAGGGCTCCCCTTCGTGAGCGGGCACCTGGCAATCCATGTCGGAAATGACGTGAAGCTGGGCGCCAACATTACGATCATCTCGGGAAGCGCCTGCGACCAGCCGAACCTGATTCTCAAGGACCGGTGCTCCGTCGGGTGGAACACCAAGTTTACGGTTAGCCAAGAAGTGATCGTCGAGGAGGACGTGCTGATCTCCTACGATTGCCGGATTTCCGACTCGGATGGTCACCGCCGGGAAGCGGATCTCCGCGCCGCCGGCGTCCCGCCCGGCCCGAAAGATGTACGGCCTGTGCGAATCTGCCGCTATGCGCTCATCGGGAATGGATCTCATATCATGAAGGGCGTAACGATCGGCGAGGGTGCGACGGTGGCCGCCAATAGCCTCGTTATCACCAACGTTCCCCCATACTCTTTGGCTATTGGCAACCCGGCCGAGATTCTGTTCCGCAACTACGGGCTTCCCACCAGTGCTCGCAAGAAGCGGCCTGTCGAAAGCCAGCCCGGCCAAGCCAGCTCGCCGGGGCAAGGATAAGGCCTGCCCTTCTAAGGATTCCTCCCGGTTGACCACAGCCCCCGCAAGCCGATGCAACCTTATGCAGTGACAAGCACTTCCATCTTTCATTTACTTATTTTTCAATTACTTAACCAACCCACCCCGGTATTTTTCGGCCCGCCAATTGCTATTGGTTAATTAGGAAGATTATAAATCCTCCTGGCGAAAGGACTTCGGGTATGAACGATATTGTCAGAGCTCTCACAAGCGGCGACGAACGAAAGGGTCAAGGATGGCCAGGCGCTTGTGAAGCCGTCGAGAAGGTAAAACTCAAGCTTAAGGCACAAGCAGTAGTGTGTGCCGTGGTGTGCGCCGCAATCTCGCCCCACGTGGCGGCACAGACACTCATCGATCTCCGAACCCAGGCGAAATCAGCCGATTTCTCGTCTATGGGCCGCACCAAACCGGCTCAAACCGGAGCCGCTCTGCCGGCTACGTGCAGCGTGGGAGAAGTATTTTTCCTGACTACCGCACCGGCCGGAGCAAATTTAAACGTTTGTGCCAGTCAAAATCAATGGAGCGCACCGAGCGCTTCAGGCGGCAGTGGCAGCGGTGTCACGCTCGAGGCGGATGGCGCTACGATCGGAACTGCAACTGCGTTGAACCTGCTCTCGACTTCCGGCAGCACCGTGACAGCGAACCAGGCGGGCAACACTCTCGCCATCTCCGTTTCGCCGGATAGTTCGTTGTACGCCACCCGTGTCAATATGCAAAACGGTGGCGATACCTATTGCGTTCCCACCTCGGGCAATCCGACGGTCTACACCTGCTCTTTGCCTGCCCCTCTCACAACGTATGCTGATGGTATGCGCATTCTCTGGAAGCCAGACGTAACTTGCACGGGCGGCGTGACCACGACTCTTGCCGTCGACGGTAACCCGGCGCAAAGCATCTACCAGAATGACGGCGTCAGTAACCCCCTGGCGAGTCAATGCGCGGCTTCCACACAGGTGCTTCTGGCCTACAGCGGAGCCTTGAATTCGGGTACCGGAGGCTGGAGAATCATAAGTGGTTCCAGTGGGTCAACATCTGGATCGAGCGCGGTCACCAGCACGATGGACCTGCCGATGGGGGGCTTCAACGTGAATGCGGCTGGAGTCTATCCAGGATGGGCCATCGACCATGCCGGCACATCGTTCTTTGCCGATGGAGATGTTCCGACGATCACACTGGCAAGCACCGGCTCCGCCTTCGCTGCACGTCCACTTCGACTTCCCAGCAACTGGGATCCAACAACTCCGCTGAACGTCATGGTTACTCTCGCGGGTTTTGGAAGTGGCGGCAATATCTCTGTCAATGCGTCGTTCGCCTGTCTTGGCGTGGGATCGACCGCTAGCACGAACTACGGGTCGGCGGTCTCATCTTCAGGTCTTACATCCACTGCCACTTTTGGAAATCTCACGCTGCCCAACGTAAGCCCCAATGGCTGTACGCCAGGACAAATGGCGGTACTTAAAATCGCCCGTGATAACACAGTCAGCGGAAACTCAACAGATGCAGTTGCGATCGTAGGGGTCGCTGTTCAATGGACGAGTCGCTAAAATGGATAAGTCGTTAATTATGAAGAAAACTATTGTACTGGTGGTACTGTCCGCTGTGTCGTTAGTGGCGCAAGTCCCAACGATCTCAAATATCACAGTCAACGCCGTAAGCCATTCGAGCGTGAATATCCAGTTTCGGACTCCAGGAGGTTCGGCTTGGGTGCAACTCAAATATGGCCTTAGCAGTGGCAATTATATCTATACCTCCGCCAGCTACCAATCGTCTGCGATTATTTACGACGCCAACAATGTCGACGCATCTCTCTCATTGGGTGGCCTGGCGCCAGGCACAACATATTATGTGCTTCCGACTGCACGGCCAGACATGGACGACGATGCTAATATCTGCGCCACAGCCGCTTGCGGAGCGGTCGAACAGGTGTTCACCACGCTACCACTGCCAGCGGCGCATCCCGCGCCACCAGCGGCGCCCGCAGCCTGGATCCCTAGTGAACCTGATACCAGTTCCTATACTGTGATCCCAATGCAAGTGAGCAATAGTAATGGCGAATGCGTAGCGGCGGCCAGCGTGTCCCGGCAAGCAGGCTGGAGCGGCGCGGTCAGCACAGGCGACAACATCACCACGATTCTGGGCAAAATCTTCTACGGCACGGTAATCGAGTTTCCTCAAGGAATATCTTGCAAGGTTTTCCAAGACCTGAATAACAATGGGGGAGCCTTTCACACGGGGTACACGCTGCCGTCGCTTGCTCTCGACCCGAATGCGGGCGGCAATATTGACTCTCCAGCCCACCGCTGGATTGTGTTTCGGACCCAACAGGTTGCTGCTACTGATTTCCCACCGTTCGGCGTCCGCACGGGTCCGCAATGGGCATCGAAGCTCGCCAGGTTTGTGGCACAGACTCCTGCGAATCCCACAGTAGCCGGCGGAACGCCACCCCCGGGCGTTCAAAATCTCAATGGCCAGATCTTTGATTGTTTTCAGTCTCAATGTCATCACTTCTGGTTTGAGAACCTTGAGTTTACGCATTTAATGGACACTACGGTTTACCCTGCCGGAATAATCGATCCGCCCGCGTTTGGTAATTACATTCGCCTCACTCCGGAAATTCCGTGGAACGGGCTTCAGGATAATCAATGTCCGGACTATAACGTGATCGACCGGGTGTACGCGCACGGCAACCCGTCGTGCCAACCGTCAGCCACGACGCCCTGCCCGCGCGAGATGGGGCTGTTCGCTCCTGGAGGAAATCATTGGGCAATCATCAACTCTTACGCTCAGGCGAATATGTGGACACAGGGAGTGGTGCCGTCCCTGAACCCGACACTTACGGGAGCGGTGTTTACAATCCCGAAGGCCACTTACCAATGGAACGCTCTTGACAATACGCCGATCGGGATGACTGGACCGGCGACAGCTACATTTCTGGTTCCCGCTGGTTACACCGGATCGTTCTGGGTTTGGCTCGACAGTAACGGATTGACGATCGACTACCAGGCCGGAACAGAAGTGAGTGCGACGTGCTCGGGTTGCACGCTGATATCCGAAGCCAATCCCAGTAGGGCGAGTATGCCTCCTACCAGTATGTTTTTCTTTGCCGGATTATTCGATGGCAATGGCAAGGCAAACCTTGGCATCAGTGTCCCGTGGTCACCCAATATGGTTTCAGTTCTTGCCGCGTGGCGACCACTTGGGCTGTACCCGTTTGCCGGTAACTATGGGTACGCCGACAATAACTTCATCGAAGCCATTGGACAGACTATCTACAACGATTCCGACGGCAATCACAACGACCAGACCTTTACGCATAATCACTTTTATTTCCCGCGATCCAAGATGAAGAACTCGGGCCAGTGGGACGGCTTGGGCTATTCGTTCCGCAATGTCTTCGAAAGCAAGCAGGGTTTACGGTGGAGAATTGAAGGTAATATCCTCGATGGATCCGCTGCCTATCAGAATCCCGGAAACGCTATGTACGTGGCGGGTTCCTACACCGGTCCATTCAGTAACGGGACACAGGACTTTCTTATTCGCAACAATATCTTCAGGCATCTGTCATCGGGTTTGCAGTGCGCCGGTGGAGGAGCCGCACAACCCCCGGACTCCCCAACCGCGGAGCGTATCGAAATCGCCAATAACCTGTGGATCGATCTCAACCGCGACCTTTACAACAATGGCGGCGGGGGATTCTTCAGTGGACCGTTCGCAAGTTATCCGGGCTGCACGGACTTGAACATCCATAACAATACCGTCGATTTGACGAAAGGCCCATGGCCGGCGCTCTTCTTGATGGGTGGGGCGGGGAATGGGGTCAGCATAATGGCTGAAGGGCTAAATATCTCCGACAACGAGATGCACATGAGTTTAAACAACACAAATGTGCCTTACGTGTTCGATAGCATCGACTGTAACCAGATTGTGCCAAGTCATCCAGCTTCACCGGCGTCTCCCTGTTTCGGCGGAAGCTTCGCCACGACGTTTAGTCAGGCGTTCAGCAGTTCGTTCATCCACGCGGGATCAACCATTACGCCGTCATGGAGTATGACGCATAATGTCGTGATTGGAGCACTCACCGGCAACGGCGGAAACTGGACAGATATCGATGGACTTACGATGAGAAACATCGCCGACAACTTTCCGCCGGGAAACATATTTCCCACTGGCGCTACAATGGCCGCGAGACGCGAAGCAGTGAAGTGGGATCCCGTGACTTTTCGTATTACGCCTTCCTCCTGGAATTCAGGTGACATAGGAGCGGATGTCGATGCTATTAATTCGGCGGCGGGAATCGTGCGTCACGTCAACGTATCTCCGTCAGCCGGTTCGGTACAGTTCTCTTATGTTGCTCCGGACACTCGCTCGTGTTATGTGGACGTCAGCCCGGATGGCGTCGCATGGAGTAGAACCGTAGATAACGGCGGCGCAAATAAACGGCTGCTGACAGTCGTGGGATTAGCTCCAGGCGTTAGCTACCAGTACCGGCTGATGTGCTACTTCGATCAGCAGGCGGAATATGAATTTTTGCCTGACGAGATTACGACAGGCTCCTTCTCGACTGTGATCGCCTCGATCCGTCAGGTGCAAATTGCTTTTCATATGCCGGCTGGGGCTGCTCAGGCGGTGGTCACACTGAACCCTCTGACGGGCTCGCCGCTTTCACAGACCTGCAACACCTCACCCTGCGCGCTTAGCGTGACCGCCGGTTCGTACACTAAATCGATCACCTACCAGACTTCGGCGGGCATAGCGATAGGTCCCCCCGACGTTGAATCCCTGACGGTTAATTGATTCAATCGCCGGATGGCTACCGGCCAACGTTCAGACAGGAGTCTGCCATGGCCATGCCGGTCACAACGAGGCATGAAAATGGGCGCGAGCGGGAGTAGCGTGGGAATGGACTGCGTCCGGAACCAGGTCGTTCTTTTCAGTGGCGCTGACAAGCCCGCACAGGAGTCTGACCGGGAAGCCTGGAGGAACAACGAATTGTCGCCGCTGTCGCTGACAGTGAGCACACGAAGGAGACTCTCTAACCAGAAGGCTTCCTCCGGAGGCGGTCCACCATGCAAGTTGTTTATGAACGTTGCGCCGGACTGGATGTTCACAAGAAGACGGTGAGCGCCTGCGTTAGTGTGTGCGAACCGGACGGCGGCTGGCGTTGGCGGACTGGCTGAAGGAACACGGAGTCACCCACGTGGCCATGGAAGCCACCGGCGTGCATTGGCGGCCGATTTGGGCCGTACTGGAGGGCCAGTTCGAGCAGATACAGGCGGAGCCCGGGCGTAGGACGGATGCCAAGGATTGTGAGTGGATCGCCGACCTGCTGCAGCACGGCTTACTCAAAGGCAGCTTCGTGCCGCCCACCGAGATCCAGGATCTACGCGACCTGACGCGCTATCAGGCGGAATTGCGACAGAGTCAGAACCGGGTGGCCAACCGCAT
>Ga0181529_10005056_pt1 | contig 13931 bp, 12 predicted proteins | sample PEATcosm2014_Bin_36_FD_119763 | JGI IMG/M metagenome (GOLD analysis project Ga0181529, IMG submission 119763) | Peatland microbial communities from MTU Mesocosm Facility, Houghton, MI, USA - PEATcosm2014_Bin10_30_metaG | ecosystem: Environmental > Terrestrial > Soil > Wetlands > Peat | place... | reverse complement strand
TTGATTAGGAGGTAGTTTGCCCGCAATATCCATGAAGGAATTGCTCGAAGCTGGCGTTCACTTCGGGCACCAGACCAAGCGCTGGAATCCCAAGATGAAAGAATACATCTTTGGCGAACGCAACGGTATCTACATCATCGACCTTCAGAAGACCCTGAAGATGTTCAAGGACGCTGCCAGGTTTGTAGGCGAAATGGCCGCGCAAGGGAAAAACGTTCTCTTTGTAGGCACCAAACGCCAGGCGCAAGAGGCCATCGCCGAAGAGGCCACGCGCTGTGCTATGTACTACGTCAACCAGCGCTGGCTGGGTGGCTTGCTCACCAATATGGCGACCGTTCAAAAATCCATCAAGCGCCTCAAGGAGTTGGAAGCCATGGCGTCGGTGGAAGGCGGTTATGCCGGACGTCCCAAGAAAGAAATCATCCGCCTGGAACGCGAGCGCAAGCACCTCGACCAGAACCTGGCAGGTATCAAAGACATGCCCGGCCTGCCGGACGTGATCTTCGTCATCGATTCCAACAAGGAAGCCATCGCCGTCAAGGAAGCCCGCCGTTTGGGCATCCCGGTGGTCGCCATCGTCGATACCAACTGCGATCCCGACGAAGTGGATTACGTGATTCCCGGCAACGACGACGCTTTGCGCGCCATCCGCCTGTTTGCCAGCAAGATCTCCGACGCGGTTATCGAAGGCCGTGCGCTGGCTACCGAGCAGGACTTCACCGCCGATAAGATCGTCCAGGACGATACCCCGGCCGGCGAAGGTATGATGGCATACACCGAATACGTGGATCCCAAATACGCCGAGAAGATCATGGCCGAGAGCTTGAGTTTGGAAGATGAGCCGGTGCCGATGGCTTCCCGCAAGGGCCCCGTTTCGGAAACCGCCGAGCCAGTGGCCGATCCGGCGGTAACCGAAAGTACAAACTAGACACCCGTCCGCTCCCTGAGGGTTGGCACTCCCAACCGAGCCGCAACCGTCAGGGAGCGGTGCAGATTTATTTTAGATAAGGAACTATAGCAATCATGGCGGAAGTAACCGCGGCATTAGTGAAACAACTCCGCGAGCGTACCGGCGCGGGGATGATGGAGTGCAAGAAAGCTCTCGTGGCAGCGGGTGGCGATCTCGCTGAAGGCGAGGTCTGGCTGCGTAAGCATGGCATCGCAACGGCCGAGAAGAAGGCGTCGCGTTCCGCCAGGCAGGGCCTGATCGGCACCTACATTCATGCCGGCGGACAGCTCGGCGTGCTGGTCGAAGTCAACTGTGAGTCCGATTTCGTGGCGCGCACCGACGATTTCAAAGAACTCGTCCACGATGTCGCCATGCACATTGCGGCCGCCGACCCGCGCTATGTCCGCAAGGAAGACGTCACCCCGGAAGTCATCGAAAAAGAGCGCGACATCCAGCGGGCCCGTGCTCTGAATGAAGGCAAGCCGCCAGCCGTCGTCGAAAAGATGATCGATGGCCGCATGTCCAAGTTCTACGAGGAAATCTGCCTTCTGGAGCAGCCTTTCGTGAAGGATCCCACGCTGACGGTCGGGCAACTCGTCAAGACCAAGATCGCCAAGCTGGGCGAAAACATGGTAGTGGCGCGCTTCTCGCGGTTCAAAGTTGGCGAAACCACCGTGGAAAGCGGCGGCGAAGAACCGGCTGCGGCCCAGTAAATGCCAGCCTACCGCCGCATCCTGCTGAAGCTGAGTGGCGAGGTCCTGGCCGGTGGCGCTCCCTTTGGGATCGATGCCACCCGTGTGCGGGAACTCGCCGGCGAAGTTGCCGCGGTGGCGGCGGCGGGAGTCCAGATTGGCGTGGTGGTGGGCGGCGGCAATATTTTTCGTGGAGTGGCGGCCGCGGCCCAGAACATGGACCGCGTTACCGGCGACCACATGGGCATGCTGGCGACGGTGATCAACTCGCTGGCGCTTTCCGACGCCCTGGAGCAGATGGGCCAACCGACGCGGGTAATGAGCGCCATCGAAATGCGCCAGGTGGCCGAACCGTACATCCGGCGGCGGGCCGTTCGCCATTTGGAAAAGGGTCGCATTGCGATCTTCGCGGCAGGCACATCGAACCCGTACTTCTCGACGGATACCGGCGCCACGCTTCGCGCGCTGGAGATCAAGGCCGACGTCATCGCCAAGGCCACGCGTGTGGACGGCGTCTACGACAAGGACCCTCTCAAATTCCCCGATGCCGTGCGCTACTCGGAAATCACCTACACTGAAGTACTGAATAAGGGGCTGGGCGTGATGGACGCCACCGCCATCGCCATGTGCCGGGACAACCGTTTACCGATTCTCGTCTTTAATCTGAACACGACAGGCAATATAATGCGAATGTCGATGGGTGAACCCATCGGCACTGTGATCCACTGAAGGGTTGGCTGCCGGCGCCCCACGGGGCCAACCGGCCCGATCCCGGAGATACTGCGCTATGAAAACCGAACAGCCTGCAGCACCCACCGGACCTACGTTCCAATCCATTAAAGAAGTCGATGTCAGCATCAAGGCGCGCATGGAGAAGGCCGTCTCGGACTTGCAGCACGAGGCGGCTTCCATCCGTACCGGCCGCGCTTCCCTGGGAATTCTGGACCATATCCGGGTCGATTACTACGGGACTCCCACGCCCCTCAACCAGGTTGCCAACCTGCATGTTCCCGAGCCATCCTTGATCACCATTCAGCCCTGGGACGTTTCGCAGATCGGCCCCATCGAAAAGTCGATCCGCACTTCCGACCTGGGCTTGAACCCGTCCAACGACGGCAAAGTCATCCGCCTTCCCATCCCACCCCTGACCGAGGAGCGGCGCAAGGAACTGGTCAAGAAACTGCACGGCATCGCCGAACACCATCGGGTAGGCGTGCGGAATGTCCGCCGCGACGGCAACGAGGCGGTCAAAAAGCTTCTCAAAGACAAGAAAATCACTGAAGACGACGACAAAAAGGCCCACGACGATATCCAGAAACTGACCGACGCCTACATGCTGAAGATCGATCAGGTGGCCAAGGCCAAAGAAAAAGAGATCCTGGAAATCAAGTAGTGGGGTCCAAACGGCAAAGGCAGCGCAAGGAACCGCAGGCGGAGTCTACACCGTACCGGCCGCTTCCGCCGCTTTCGTCCAAACCGGCAATCTCCAAGCGGGTGGCGGCGTTCCTGGAACGCCATAGCCGCGCCGTGGCTCTGGCCGCGGTGCTGTTTGCCACGTTGCGCATCGTCGCCACCTATCACGTCTTCGACCACACCTCGGATGAGCCGGCCCACCTCGCCTGCGGCATGGAGTACCTGGAGAAAGGCGCCTACACCTGGGAGTCGCAGCATCCGCCGCTGTCGCGCATAGCCGTCGCCGCGGGTCCCTACTTGATGGGCCTGCGGAGCCAGAACACGCCCCACAACGCCTACATCCAGATGTTCCGGGAAGGCGTGGCCATCCTCTATAGCGGCCACCGCTACGAATTGGCGCTCTCTCTGGCGCGCGCTGGCGTGCTGCCGTTTTTCTGGCTGGCCTGCCTGGTGGTGTACCTGTGGGGCGCGCGGTACTTCACCCGCGCGGTGGCGGCCACGGCCGTCCTCTTCTTCAGCTTTGTGCCGCCGGTGCTGGCCCACTCCGGTCTGGCCACTACCGATATCGGCCTCACCGCCTTTTTGGCGGCCACTTTCCTGGTTGGACGCATCTGGCTGGAGCAACCAAGCTGGGCGAACGGCGTGCTGTTTGGCGTCTCGGCCGGCCTGATGATGCTCGCCAAGTTTTCTTGTCTGGTATTCTTTCCCGCCAGCGTGGTTCTCGCCCTGGCGTGGTATTTCTATCGCGCGCGACCCAAGCCAGGCGCGGTGCTGATGGCTGCCTGGAAACGCTTCCCCTCCTTCGCGATGGCTGTAGCGATCGGCTGCCTGGTGGTTTGGGCGGGCTATCGATTTGCTATCGGCAGGGTTCCTTTCGCCAGCTTTCGGCTGCCGGCTCCCGCGTTGTGGGCCGGCATCGAGCAAGTCCGCGAGCACAACGCCATCGGCCACTTGTGCTACCTGCTTGGCACCGTGGGACAGACCGGCTTTTGGGACTTTTATTGGGTAGCGCTGGCGGTCAAGACGCCGCTCGGATTTCTGGCGCTGGCGGCCGTAGGCGTGGTTCTGGCCTTCCGCAAACGGCCGCCCTTCCAAAACCTCTGGCTCCCGGTGGCCTTCTCCGCCGGCATCCTGCTGGTGGGAACATTCGCGCACATCAACATCGGGGTCCGCCACGTGCTGCCGGTTTACGTGGGACTTTCGCTGGTGGCTGCCTTCGCGGCGCTGCATCTGCTGGACAACGCTGGCGGTACGACCCGCTGGATCCCCACCGTTTCAGCGCTGTTTTGCCTCTGGTTCGGCGCTTCCTCACTGCTCGCTCACCCCGACTATCTGGCCTATTTCAACGAACTCGCGGGCAGCGAGCCCGAAAACATCCTTGTGGATTCCGATCTCGATTGGGGCCAGGACCAAAAGCGGCTGGCCCATCGCCTGCAGGAGTTGGGTGTTACCGATGTGGCATACAGCCCGTACATTGTTGGCGAACTGGAGCGTGAGCACGGCTTCCCACACATCCACGACCTCAACCGCTTCAGCCCCGTGGTTGGATGGAACGCCGTCAGCGCGACGGTCTGGAAAGAGCTGCGCCGGGTGGATTGGCCCGACCGCTTCCCACCGCGCGAACGCGTCGGCAAGTCTATCTGGCTATGGTATTTCCCACCACCGGCCGGCATGCCGGCGGGCTTTCCGCAGGAGCGCTGAAGTGCGCTGGCCCACTGCGGTAAACTCGATGAAGGGGCCCGTAGCTCAGGTGGATAGAGCATCAGCCTTCTAAGCTGAGGGTCGCGCGTTCGAGTCGCGCCGGGCCTACCAATCGCCGGATGTAACGCGGGAGACGTCCAGCGAGTCTATGAGTACTTAGACAACGTGCTTCAGGGAAAAATCGGTTTTCTTCGCCTCATCTTACGTTTGGGGTCTGTCGCCCTGCTGGCGGGCAGTGTTCTGTCGCCGGCGGAGCGTGGCATTGTGCCCGTGAGCGTGTGCGACTTACTGCGCGATCTGCCGTCGTACGACGGGCAGACGGTCGCCGTGGTGGGCCGCTACTCCTATCGCACCAACTCCCGTTGGATCGCCCAGCAAGGCTGCCAACCGGCCCCGGATCGCCCCGCCTCGCTTTGGGTTGTCGAAAACCTCAACGACGCACCCAAGGCCCCCGACGTCTTCCAATTCGACGCCGCCGAGTTGGACAAGAAGCTCTTCGAAGTCCAGCAGCGCACTCCTCTCGGAAAATTTCGCTTCGGCACACCGGACTACGACCGTTGGGCGGTCGTCTATGGCCGCGTGGAATTGCGCAAAGGGGACGACGCCAAGGAATTCGCAGCCAACCTGGTGATTCGCGGCAACGCCATGATCATCTTCCTGCCGCGGCCGTAGGCGGGCGGGAAGCGGCTGTTTGGGCATGTCGATCCTCCCCAATCCAACCCCACCACTCCGTGTTGCTAAACTGAAATACAACGCCCCATGTACGCCGCCCCCACCATCGCCGACGAGATCCTGGATTTGAAGTCGCAGCGCCACGCCGTCCTGCTGGCGCACCACTACCAGGAGCCCGAGATTCAGGAACTGGCCGACGTGGTGGGCGACAGTCTGGAACTGGCCCGCAAGGCGCGGGACTATGACGGCGATGTCATCGCCTTCTGCGGTGTCTGGTTCATGGCCGAGACCGCCAAGGTGCTCAACCCCAGCCGCATCGTGGTGGTGCCCGACCGTGAGGCCAGTTGTAGTCTGGTGGACAGTTGCCCGGTCGAACAGGTGCGCGCATTCCGTCTCAGGCACCCCGATCACGTCGTGGTCAGCTACATCAATACGTCTATCGAGGTGAAGGCCGAGAGCGACATCCTCTGCACCTCGCGCAACGCCGTGAAGATCGTCAATTCCATTCCTCGCGAGAAGCCCGTGCTGTTCCTCCCCGACGCCAACCTGGGCAATTACGTCAAGAAGGAAACCGGCCGCGAGAACATGCAGATCTGGCAGGGCTCCTGCATCGTACACGCCACGTTTCCGGCCCGCCGGGTGGCTGCGGTCATGGCGGAGTATCCCGCCGCCAAGGTGGCCGCGCATCCGGAATGCCCGGAAGCGGTGCTTTCCATGGCCGATTTTGTCGGCTCCACGTCGGCGATGGTGGACTGGTGCGCTTCGAGCGCCGCCACCGAATTCATCGTCATGACCGAAAGCGGCATCCGCTTCTCGCTGGAGAAGCGCTGCCCCGGCAAGCGATTTCACTTCGTCGCCAACGAAAACTGCAATTGCAGCGAGTGCCCGTACATGAAGCGGAACACGCTCGAAAAACTTCGCGACTGCCTGCGCACGCTACGTCCGCGCGTCGAATTGACTCCAGAGACGGTGGCACGCGCGCTGCGGCCTCTCGAAAGAATGCTGGCTGTCAAGTAAATGGTTGTCCAAGCGCCGCTCGTCGATACTTTCGGCCGCCTGCACGACAACCTGCGCATCAGCGTCACCGACCGCTGCAACATCCGCTGCTTCTATTGCATGCCGGAAACCGGCGTAGAGTTCGTTCCGCGCGCGGAGATTCTGGATTTCGAGGAGATGGAGCGCTTCGCGCGCATCGCCGTCTCGCTAGGCATTACCAAGATCCGCGTCACCGGCGGCGAGCCCCTGGTGCGCCGCGACCTGCCGCTGCTCATCCGCCGCCTGGCGGCCATTCCGGGCATCGCCGACCTGGCCTTGACCACCAACGGCGTGCTGCTCCCGGAACTCGCCGGCCCGCTATTTGAAGCCGGGCTACGCCGCCTCAACGTCCACCTAGACACGCTCGACCGGGAGCGCTTCCGACACATTTCGCGCCGTGACGACCTGGACAAAGTCCTCGCCGGCCTGGCTCTGGCCCGTGAGTTGGGCTACACCAAGATCAAGCTCAACGCCGTGGCGGTGAAGAACCTGGTGGAACCCGACATCGTGCCGCTGGCGCTCTACGCGCGGGAGCACGGCTTCGAGGTGCGCTACATCGAGTTCATGCCGCTCGACGCGCAGAAGCTGTGGGACCGCGGCAAGGTGCTCACCGCGGCCGAGATCGAGGGCATCCTGTCGCGCGAGATCTCGCCCCTGGTTCCGGTACCGGACCCCGATCCGCGCGCGCCCGCCAGTGAATACGCCTTCGCCGACGGCATCGGCACCGTAGGTTTCATCGCGTCGGTAAGCCGTCCCTTCTGTCTCAACTGCAACCGTCTCCGTCTGACCGCCGACGGCAAGCTGCGCAACTGCCTGTTCGCCATCGAAGAGGATGACGTCAAGTCGCTGATGCGGTCGGGCGCCGCGGACCGGGAAATCGTTGCGCTGATTCGCCGCAATGTCGCCGCTAAGTGGGAAGGCCACGAGATCAACTCGGCGCGTTTCGTGGCGCCTCCGCGTCCGATGTACTCGATCGGCGGGTGAGAGTGGCGTACGCACTCGTGCGTACGCCACACCGGGCGGGTATCCTGAAGGGAAGGAGACGCCTGCCGTGTCCCCGGCCCGTATCGCCTTGCTCGTTCTTGCCGGCTTGCCCTGGATTTCCGCCGCAACCCCTGCGCTAACCGGGCGCGTGGTGGACGATAGCGGCGCTCCCATCGCCAACGCGCGCGTCTCGACGCACATCGGTACGGATGCCTCCCCGGCCGAGACCTACACCAACGCTGCCGGCGCCTTCGAACTGGCGCTGCCGCGGGATGGGCGATATCTGGTCACTGCGGAGCACATCGGCTACTTCCGCCTTCAGGATCGCCCGATCGAGGTCGGTCCACTGGGCGCCGAAGTGACGCTGGTGCTCAACCCGCAACGCGAAGTCTTCCAGAGCGTCGAAGTGGGCGAATCGCCATCGCCGGTCGATCCCGCGGAGACGTCGCGCGAAGAGCGGCTGAGCGGCACCGAAGTCAACGACATCCCGTATCCATCCAGCCATAGCCTGCGCAACGCCATGAAACTGATGCCCGGCGTTATCCAGGACCCTTCGGGCGGCGTCCACTTCCACGGAGGCGCGGAGTACCAGACCGAGTACACGCTGGATGGCTTCGATATCGGCGACCCGGTCACCGGCCGCTATTCGACGCTGCTGGCGGTCGAGGGCATTCGCTCGCTCAATCTGAGCGACACGCCGCAAGACGGGCGCGGATCGGCGGGCACGCTGGCGATTCGCCCCGAGACGGGCACCGATCAGTTCCACTTCACGGCAACCAATTTCATTCCGGGTCTCGATACCCATGGCGGACTGAACCTCGGCGACTGGACGCCGCGCGCCGGCATTTCGGGTCCGGTGGTCAAGGGCCGCGCCTGGTTCTCCGACAGTCTGGACGGCGAGTACAACCGCGGGGTGGTCTCGGGGCTGCCCGGCGGCCAGAACACCAACACGTCCTGGACGGCGGGAAATCTCATGCACGTGCAGGCGAATCTCACACCTACGAACATTCTTTTCGGCGATTTCCTGAGCGATTTCGCGCGCCAGGCGCACTCCGGCCTGGGAGTGCTCGATCCAGTCCCGACCACCACCGAACAGCGCTCGTCCGAATGGCTGGGGGCCGTGCGCGACATGCACACGTGGGGTAATGGCAGCGTGCTCGAGAGCGGTTTCGCCTGGCAGGCAACCGGTAGCCATGGAATTCCGCAGGGCACTCAACCGTACATCCTCTCGCCCAACGGCCGCAGCGGGAACTACTTTGTCGATTCGCTGACCCACGGCCGCCGCGCGCAATTTTTTGCCAAGCTATCGGCTCCTGTGGTTCACTGGGCCGGCCGGCATCAATTGCAGTTCGGAGCCGATGTCCAACGCCTCGGATATACGGCCGACAATCACCGCACCGAGTTCGAGATCGTGGGCCTCTCCGGCCTGCCCTCGTCGATCACATCGTTCACCGGAAGCGGCAGCTTCCAGAAGTCCGACACGGCCGCCGGCTTCTTCGTCACGGACCACTGGCAGCCCATCCAGCGGGTCGCTATCGATCTCGGGGTGCGTGAGGACCGGTTCGAAGCTATTCACCGCGCGGCCCTCGCGCCGCACCTCTCGGTGGCGTGGTCTCCGTTCGCCGGCGCCCATACCAAGCTGACCGCCGGATACGCCATCATTCATGAGCCACCCAATCTGGCGCTCCTCTCGCGCCCGTTGGACCAGCAAGCCGTCACCACGCCCTACACCGCGCAGGGTACGCCCGAGGCACCGCTGGTGAGCGCCTTCGCGATGGGCCGCGACCTCAGGGTATCGCGTTATGCCGACTGGAGCGCCGGGCTGGAACATGGCTTCGGCCATTCGCTTTCCGCCAAGGCCGAATGGCTGCGCAAGCGCGGCCGCGATGGGCTGGTGTACGCGTTGGGAACGGCTTCGTCTCAGGTGGATGTCTCATCGCAAGCGCTCAGCTACGGCGCCGGTGGGACCTATGTCCTCTCCAACTTGCGCCGCGACGAGTACGACGAGGGCGCCGTCACCGTCCGCCAGTCGTTCGGCGACCAGTATGAGTGGATGGCCAGTTATGTCCGTTCGCGCGCCGCTTCCAATGCGGTGCTGGACGTTGGCGTGGACCAGCCGCTGCAAGTCACCAACAACTTCGGCCGCATGCCGTGGGACGCGCCCAATCGCCTGCTGACCTGGGCATATCTTCCGATTCCATTACTGAACAAGAAGTACTGGGCGGTTTCGTGCCTGGTGGACTGGCGCAGCGGCTTTCCCTTCTCGACGGTAGACCCGAACGGCATCGTTTCCGGGGCAGTCGATTCGCATCGCTACCCCTCGACCTTCGATCTCAATTTGTATATCGAGCGCCGGATCACGTTGCGCGGCTATCGATTCGCGCTGCGGGGCGGCGTGAATAACGCGACCGGCCACCGCAATCCCACGGCGGTGAACAATACCATCGGCGCGCCGGGGTTTCTGCAATTCTACGGCAATGAGGGCCGCCACTTCGAAGTCCGCATCCGCATGTTCGGCCGGCGGAAGATCTGAGCCCTCGCTCAAACTCCCCAGAGATAGTCTTCGCTCACCGGGACGGAGCACTTGCGGAGTTCCTCGCGCCCCAGTTCCAGGGCGGCGACATCCACGTCGTACCACTTCTGAGTCTTGACCAACCGGCGAAGCGCGCCGTGGATAGCTTCGTCGTCCAGCAGTCCGGTGGCTTCCAGCAGAGCGCCCAGCATCACCATGTTTCCGGCTTTGGCGGCGCCCAGCGTGTCGGCCAATTCGGTGAAGGGCAGCGCCACCGCCCGAACGTCGCGGCGCACGCAGTCCTCGGGGAAAGCGTCGGCATTGTAGAGGACCGTGCCGCCCGGTTCCACCGAAGAAAGAAACTTGTGCAGCGAGGGCTCGTTCATGGCCAACAACACGTTGGGGCGCGTGACCAGCGGCGAATCGATGGGGTGGCTCGCCAGCCGGACGTGGCAATTCGACGTTCCCGAGCGCATCTCGGGTCCGTAGGACGGCAGCCAGGAGACTTCGCATCCCGAATCCAGGCCGGCTTCCGCCAGCACTTCACCGAGCATCAGGACGCCCTGGCCTCCGAAACCGGCCACGCGGATGCGCACATCCAGGTTCTTCGCGGCGCCCGAATCCACGGGTTTCGCGGCATCGCCCTCCACCAGGCCGAGTAGTCCCGGCAGATCTTCCAACGCGGGAACCGGCGCATGAGCCGGACGCGGGGTTGCCGACGCGGTGCGGTCGCGCAGGTTGCCGATGGGGAAAATGGACGCCATGTCCTCGCGCACGAATCGCTGCGCCTCCACCGGATCCAACTTCCAGATGGTGGGGCAGGGCGAGAGCACTTCCACCAGCGAGAACCCGAGGCCTTTGACCTGGTTCTCGACCGCGCGCCGAATCACCTTGGCGGCGCTCATGATCTGCTTGTTGTTGCCCAGCGCGACGCGCTCCAGGAAAACCGGGGCATCCAGAGTGGCCAGCAGTTCGCAGACGTGCAGCGGGTAGCCCTCGTTCAGGGCCTCGCGACCCAAGGGCGAAGTGGTGCTCTTCTTGCCGAGCGGGGTGGTGGGCGCCATCTGTCCACCAGTCATTCCATAAATGCCATTGTTCACGAAAATGACGGTGATGGGCTCGCCGCGATTGGCGGCGTGGACGATCTCGGCCGTGCCGATAGCCGCCAGGTCGCCATCGCCCTGGTAGCTGATCACCACGCTATCGGGCCAACTGCGCTTCACGCCCGTAGCGACTGCCGACGCGCGTCCGTGGGCCGCCTGGATGCTGCCGACGTCGAAATAGTAATACCCGAATACCGAACAGCCCACCGGGTTGACCAGCACGGTACGTTCCCGTACGCCCAGGTCGTCGAGCGCGGCGGCCAGCAGCTTAGTGGTGATGCCGTGGCCGCAACCCGGACAGTAATGCGTCTGGTGCTGCGCTTCGGCTTTGCGTTCGAAACGGTGGTAGAAGCTCTCCGATCGTTCGTGGGTGATGGTGAACCCTTCAACGGTAGCGCTAGACATGGACGAGAACCTCCCCGGCAGCGACGCCGAATTTCCGCTCGACAAACGCCAGAACTTCCTCGGCCGAGGGCACCATACCGCCCACGCGTCCGTAGAATTCCACCGGACGGCTGCCGGCCAGGGCCAGGCGGACATCGTCCACCATCTGGCCGTTGCTCAACTCCACCACGCAAAACGCTTTGGCTTGCCGGCTGAGGCTTCGAATGAGTTCCGTGGGGAAAGGGTACAGCGTGATCGGCCGGAGCAACCCGGCGCGAATACCAGCCGCGCGGGCCTGCTCGACCACGGCTTTCAGAATCCTGCCCATGATGCCGTACCCGACCAGGACCACTTCGGCGTCGTCCGTACGCCAGCATTCGGCGCGAATCTCGCGGCGTTCGGCTTCCTTATACTTGGCTTCCAGCTTGCGGACGTGCTTCTCCTGGAGGTCCGGCTCGATGAAGATGGAACTGATGAGATTGCGATGGGTCTCCGCGGTGCCGTTCACGCACCAGTCGGGCGGAGGAGGCACGGGACGGGGCGCGGCAAACTCCACCGGCTCCATCATCTGGCCGATATAGCCATCGGCCAGGACCACCACCGGATTGCGGTAGCGGTCGGCGAGGTCGAAGGCCAGAGCGGTCAGGTCGGCCATTTCCTGAACGGAATCGGGGGCCAGCACCAGCGTCCGGTAGCAGCCATGGCCGCCGCCTTTGACCACCTGAAAGTAGTCGGCCTGCTCCGGGGCGATGTTGCCCAGGCCCGGACCGGCGCGCATGATGTCGGCCACCACGCAGGGCAATTCCGCTCCCGCCAGGTAGCTGAACCCTTCCTGCATCAGGCTGATGCCCGGCCCGCTCGACGCGCTCATCGAGCGGATGCCGGCGGATGCGGCGCCGTACACCATATTAATGGCGGCCACTTCGCTTTCCGCCTGCACGAAAACGCCGCCCGCTCGGGGGAAGTAGAGCGCGGCGCCTTCGGCGATCTCGCTAGCTGGAGTGATGGGGTATCCGTAAAAGGCGCGCGCCCCGGCCAGTACGGCCGCCTTCACGATGGCTTCATTGCCCTTGGTCAGTTGCTTTTCCATGGTTGCCTCCCGCGTTCTCAAGCCACCCGGCGCAATACTGCGATGCCGCCCGGTTCGGGACAGGCAAAGAAGCAGATGCCGCAGCCCGTGCATCCCGATCCGAGATATTCGGCGGGATGGTATCCGAAGTGATTGAGGTGCTCCCCAAGGTGCAGGACCTTGGGCGGGCAGGCCTCGACGCAGAGACCGCAGCCCTTACACTCTTCGGAATTGAATTGGACTAGCCCCCGATCAGGCTTCCCGTTGGACCCCATGGCTCGCTCCTAATTCACCACCACTAACAGGAGGTGCTACTTTGACCTGTAGCGATTATATATCCAGGCAAAGAGATCTTCAATACCCATTATGCAGTTTTTGGAGACCCGCCGGTAAAACCTGGAGGGCCTGCGCGGACTCGAACCACGATCGCGGGTTTAGAAGACCTGTACCTTCTCCTGTTAGATGACAGGCCCGTGGTGGGAGCGGACAGAATTGAACTGTCGTCTTCCGACTCAAAAGGACGGCGCTCTCCCGTCTGAGCTACGCTCCCGAACTGGTACCGGGGCTGAGAATCGAACTCAACTGAACTGGTGTGTTGGACCAGTCTCCGCGACCAGCGGAGTTCCCCGGCATGGTGGCGATGGCGGGACTCGAACCCGCGATGACCCGCTTGAAGGGAGGGTGACTTAGCCAACTTGTCCACATCGCCGCGAAATCTGGCGGAGCGTACGAGAATCGAACTCGCCTGGACCCGGTAGACAGCCGGGCACCTCGCCAGTCGGTCTACGCTCCGGAAAACGTTGGTCGGCCCGTCCGGGGTCGAACCGGAATCTCAGCCTTCGGAGGGCTGCGCCCTGTCCCTTGGACGACGAGCCGAAAATGGTACGGGCGGGAGGACTTGAACCTCCAGTCTCCCGGTTCGTAGCCGGGTATCCTGATCCGTTGAACGACGCCCGCGTGGAAAACTGGTAGCCGGGGATGGACTCGAACCATCGCCATCAACCTTCAGAGAGTTGCGTTCTACCCGGCCCAGGGGGCACCCCGCGACCCGGCTGTGGGTTATCTGGTTGGGAGGGGCAGACTCGAACTGCCGTAGCGGGCTTCAAAGACCCGCGTCCTGGCCGCTGAACGACCTCCCAATGAATGGGGTGACCGGAGAGAATCGAACTCTCGTGGAGCGATCCACAGTCGCACGCCTAAGCCACTCGGCCACGGTCACGCCTGGTGCCAGGGGCACGAGTCGAACGTGCATGTCCGGCGTTTCAAACCGGCGCCTTGACCGCAACGGCCTCCCTTGTCAGCGCCGGTCTAGAATTCCCCAAAAGCGCCGGTTGAAAATTCCCCAGTAGCGCCGATCTAAAAATCCCCAGGTGTGAAAACGTTGGGCTTGACCAAGGAGCCCAATGCTCAACCTGGA
>Ga0181529_10005054_pt1 | contig 13935 bp, 14 predicted proteins | sample PEATcosm2014_Bin_36_FD_119763 | JGI IMG/M metagenome (GOLD analysis project Ga0181529, IMG submission 119763) | Peatland microbial communities from MTU Mesocosm Facility, Houghton, MI, USA - PEATcosm2014_Bin10_30_metaG | ecosystem: Environmental > Terrestrial > Soil > Wetlands > Peat | place... | reverse complement strand
TGCGGCCCGGGGCGTAGGGGCCGCGATCGTTGACGCGAACGATCATCGAATAGCCGTTGCCGAGGTTGGTGACGCGCGCGTAGCTCGGCAGCGGCATGGTCGGATGCGCCGCGCTCAGCGAGCCCATGTCGTAGACTTCGCCGTTGGCGGTGCGCCGTCCGTGGAAGGCGTCGCCGTACCACGAGGCCATGCCGACGGCCGCATAGTGCGTGTTCTCGCTCGGATAGTAGGTGCGCCCGGCGATCGTATAGGGATGGCCGACGAGATATTGGCCGCCGCCGCGCGGCACCGGTTCGCCGTCGTCGACGACCCGCGGGCTCGCCGGCCCGTACCTGGCGACGGAGAAGAACTCGCCCCCCCGGCGCGCGTGCTGACTGGGCGGCTGAGCGCAACCGGCGAGGGTCGCGGCAAAGACCGCCAACGCCCCCGCGCCGCGGAAGGCCCAAAGCGGCGAAGCTGACATTGAAGACGTCATCGCGTCCGCCCGGGAGCCGCGGCGCAGCGAACCACGCTGGGCCGCGCGCCCGCAAGACGACGGGAACGGAAGCTCGGTTGAGCGGACATCACGGGCGTCACTGTGGCCCGACTTCCTTTCCAAACGCCTAACGCCTGAAATTTGAAAGAGATCAATTCACGCGACACATCAAGCTCTTCGCCGATCGACGGCAGCCTCCCAGCCTCGTCGGGCGGCGCTCGTCTCGGGCCGAACGGACGCCGAGTGGCCAATTGTGAACGTGTTGCGCAGAAATTGCGGCGCCATCATGGCCGCCGGCCCCGCTGCGCCGTGGCGGGCTGGCGACTCCGGGAGGACTCGAACCTCCGACCTGCCGCTTAGAAGGCGGCTGCTCTGTCCAACTGAGCTACGGAGCCGGCTGGGCGGCGCTCTTTCAGTGCGACCACGGGGTCGGGCGGCCGGGACGAAAATTGTCGGAATAGGACACGAATTTGCGGGTCGAGGGCTTCGGCTCTTCGATTCTGTAGGCGAGGCCGGCGCGCGCCGCATAGGCCATCGCCTCCTCCTTGCTGGCGAATCGCAGCCGCACTTGCGAACGCATGTCGGAGGAGGCCGTCCAGCCCATCAGCGGCTCGGCCTGGCGCGGCGATTCCGGCTCGAATTCGAGCACCCATTGATCTTTCGCCTGACCCGCCTGCATCGCGTTGCGAGCCGGTAAATAGATGCGCGCCGTCATGATGCCTCGCCTCTCCTCAGGCGACCGGGTGCCCTGGTCGGGGCAGCAGGATTCGAACCTGCGACCTGAAGTACCCAAAACTTCCGCGCTACCGGGCTGCGCTATACCCCGACGTCCGCGCCGTGGCTAACATAGCCTCGGCCGTCGGACAATGCGATTTCGCCGTCTCGGCCGTCACTTGCCCTCGCGTTTGGCCCGCTCGCGCATCAGCGCGACGCGGATCCAGCGGCTGTAGGCGCCGACGATCGCATAGGCGAAACCGTCCCCGCCGGCGAGAAAGAAGCGGCGGGCGAAGTAATAGCGGCAGAAGGCGATCGGAAATTCGACGATCAGCCGCAAGGTCAGGCCGGCGCTCGACCGCACCGGCTGAGTGTCGGCCGCCAATTGGCCGACATAGACCGCCTTGGTGACGGCGTGGTTGAGATTGCGGGTGCTGTAATGCCAGAGCGGGTTGCGCAGTCGGATCGGCGCTTCCGCCGTCGCGATCTCGAGCTTGTCCCAGTTCGGGTTCGGCCCGGTGCGGGCGACGCGGCGGTCGTAGATGAGGATCTGCTCATGGCAGAAACTCAGCGGCCAAGGCTTGTCGTAGCCGGGGAACACCGACGCCTTGCGCACGATCATCAGCTTGGCCGGCCCGGCGGCGAACGCGCGCTTGATTTCGGCGACCAACGCCTCGGTCGCCGCCTCGTCGGCGTCGAGCGAGAAGATCATGTCGTTGGAACACTTCTCTTCGCCGAAATGGCGCTGCGGTCCGAAGCCCCGCCAGGGGTTCTCGTAGACCACGGCGCCGAGCGAGCGCGCGATCGCCGCCGTGTCGTCCTTCGAGCCGGCGTCGACGACCACCACTTCGGCGCCAAGCGAGGCGACCGAGCGCAACGTCCGCGCGATACGGTCGCCCTCGTTGAGCGTGCGGATGAGCACGCTGAGCGGCAGTCGGGCCGGCTCGGACGCGACGGTCAAAACGGCGCCTTCCTCAAGCCCGCGTAATAGAGGCGCTTCTTGGCCCAACGCACCCACTTGCCGAGCTTGGTCTTGGCGCGCGGCGGCGCGGTCGGATCCCTGACGTTGCGCCCCTGGCCGATGTGATGGGCGACGCCGGGGAGCCAATAGGCCTCCCGCCCGCCGTCGCGCTTGACCATGGCCGAGATCTGGTCGTGGCGGACGCGGCCAAACGGCGCATAGGCGTGATAGAGGGCAACGCGCATCAGCCCGGGGCCGTTCGACCAGCCGAAGAACTCCGGATGGGCGTCAAGCCGCATCACCCGGAACGACGCTCCGCGGCGCTCAGCGGAATCGGAGCGGAGGCGGTATTTCGGCTTGATCTCGTCGAAATCGCGCACGCAGACGTTGGCGACGTCGGGCCTCGTCGCCAACAGTTCACGCAGCGCGTCCCAGTCGACCGGTCCCTCGAAGACCCAGTCGTCCTCGAGGTGGAAGAGATAGGTCGTCTCGACCAGCGGGAACATCCGGTCGATCGACCGCATCTGGCCGATGCGCTCGGGGCCGGAAAGGACGAGTGCGTCCGGATAGGCGGCTTCGATCGCCGCGACCATGGCCGCGTCGGCCGAATCCTCGGAAATGATGGTCCGGCCGCCGGGGTTGAAGGCGCGGAACGACCGCATCGTCTCGGAAAGAAGGTCGAGGCGCGCGCAACTCGTCACGCAGACGGTCACGTCGTCGGGAACTGGCTGGGGCGCGTTCGCTTGCGCCAAGATTGTCCGTGCGGGCGTCGTCATAGGTTCGGGCCTCTCTACACAACCCGTCGCGGGCCAGCAAGGCGGGTGGCCGCGTTGCCACCCGGGGACCCCTCGTATACAAGCCCAGTCACGCTATGGCCCGCATCATCCACGCTTCAAACTTCAGCCGAAAAGCCAAGGGCGCGTTCCTGCACGGGGTCGAGCACAAGATCACCAACGGGCTCATTCGCAACGGCCACGCGGTGTCGAACTTCTCCGACCGCGACGTCGCGCGCGCCGGCACCCTGCTCGGCCATCTTCCAGTCGGCGTGAAAGCGGCGAACCGAGCCTTTCTCGACTTCTGCCTCGCCGTCGGACCGGACCTGATCGTGCTCGGCCACGCCGACCTGATCACCGCCGAAACCCTACGCAGGGTCCGTGACCAGATTCCGGACCTGCGGGTGATCCAGTACGACGTCGACTGGCTGATGGAGGAGCGCAACATCCGCGACATCGTCGCCAAGGCGGACGTCGTCGACGCGACCTTGGCGACCACCGCCGGCGAGACGCTCAGGCGCATCTTTATCCCGGGCAAGAAGCTCGGCTTCATGCCCAATCCGGTCGATTTCTCGATCGAGAGCGGTCGCAACGACGAGCGGCGCGACCTGCCCTTCGATCTTTTCTACGCTTGCGGCAGCGAGGACAGCGTCCGTTGGCTCTGCGGTCGCCAGACGACCGCCAAGGACGTGCTGGCGACGATCGAAGCGCGCATCCCCGGAATTCGCATCCTGTCGCCGGGCGCACGCGGCGAGCCCAATATCGCCGGCGCCAAGTATCAACGCGCGCTGGAATCCGCCGCCGTCGGTCTCAATCTCAGCCGGCGCAACGACATCTACCTGTATACCTCCGACAGGCTCGCGCACATGGCCGGCAACGGTCTGGCGGTGATGCTGGAAGCCGCCAACGGCTACCAGGAATTCTTGCCCGAAGGCGAGTTCGTCTACTTCCGCGACTTCGATGAAATGATCGAAAAGCTGCGCCGCCTGATCGCCGAGCCCGACTATCGTCAGCGCGTCGCCGCCGCCGGCCGCGGTCGCTACCATGACTTGTTCAACGAGCAGGCCGTCGCCCGCTACGTCGTCGACGTGGCGTTCGACCGTCTCGATCCAGCGGCCTATCCCTGGCCGACGCTCCATGCCTTCTGACCGTGACAACGCAGCGGCCGGGCGGCTCGCCCTCGCCACCCAGTGCTTCGAGCCCGATCTTGGCGGCATCGAAGTCCTGATGACCGGCCTCGCGGACGCCCTGGCCGCGAGCGGCCGCGAAATCGAGGTCTTCGCCGACCATATCCGCCGGCGCGATGCGGGCGAGCTTGCTCGCCCCTACCCGATCCGGCGGTTTGGCTTGATCCGACCCGTGCGGCGGTGGATGAAGCGCCGCGCGCTGGCCGAGCGCGCCGAACCGGGCTTCGCCGGCGTCTTCGCCGACTCATGGAAGAGCATCGCTGCGGTCCCGCGGGACGTCGGGCCGATCGTTGCGCTCGCCCACGGGACGGAGTATCCGGAGGATCCCGGATCGCAAAAGGCTCGACGCATCGCCGCTGCGCTGGCGCGCGTGCAGGCCGTCGTCTCCAGTTCGCAATTCACCGCCGAACGGGTCGCGCCTTACCTGAAAGGCGGGCTGCCCAAGATCACCGTCGTCAATCCGCCGATATCGGCCCTTCCCGACGCCTCCCCGGCCGCTCTCGCCGAGATCGGAGCGATCGTCTCGGGTCGCCGGCCGATCATCGCCACGCTGGCGCGCCTCGAGCCGCGCAAAGGCGTCGACGCAGTGATCGCCGCGCTGCCGAACCTGAGGGCCCACCACCCCGATCTGGTCTATCTCGTCGCCGGCGCGGGCGCCGATCTGGCGCGCTTGCGCGCGCTGGCGGCCGAGCGCGGGGTCACAGATGCGGTCGTCTTCCTTGGACCGGTGACGGAACCGCAACTCAAGGCGGCGTTGCTGACGCTGAGCGACGTCTACGCGATGCCGTCACGCAGAGTCGGCGACTCGGTTGAAGGGTTCGGCATCGCCTACGCCGAGGCGGCCTGGTACGGCCGCCCTTCGTTGGCGGGCGCCGACGGGGGCGCATCCGAGATCGTAAGGGACGGCGTGAGCGGACTTGTGTGCGACGGCCGTGATTGGGAGGCGGTGTCGCAAGCCCTGTTCCGCCTGCTCGAGGACGACCAGGCGCGCGCTCGCATGGGCGCCGCCGGGTCCGCTTTCGTGCGCGAGCGTCTTTCTTGGGCCGCCGCCCTGCCGCGTTATCTCGCCGCCCTCGGCCTGTGAGGCGCGCTGGCGGCGCTCGGATTGCGCCGCGCATTCGTCGCCGGCGCGGGATCGGAGAACTTCAGCGCGCCGCCGCCGAGCGGCGCGAAGCGCAACGTCAGAAAATCGCGCCAGTAACTCTGGCGGCTCGCCCACGGCCCTTGCGCTCCCCGCTTCGGCAGTTTGGCGGCGGCGCGACGATAGGCGCCCGACGAGAAATCGACCAGCGGCAGCTTCGCCATCGACGGATCGCCGGCTTGCGGGACGCACTGGCGCCAGCCGCGCCGCTTCAGCCGATTGATGAGGCGGCAGGCGTAGAGGCTGACGAGGTCGGCCTTCAGCGTCCAAGCGGCGGCGGTGTAGCCGAAAACGAAGACGAGATTGGGCACGCCGCTCAACATCGCGCCCCTGAAGACGGTTGTCTCGCCGGGCTCGATCTCCGCTCCGTCGACGCTGAGGCGGATTGCGCCGAGCGGCTGCAGCTCGAGCCCGGTGGCGGCGACGGCGACGTCGGCCTCGATGGTCCCGCCGCCGGCGAGCGCGACGCCGGTCTCGGTGAAGGTCGCGATGGTGTCGGTGACGATCGAGGCGCGGCCGCTACGCAAGGCGCGGAACAGATCGCCGTCGGGCGCCTGGCACAACCGCTGGTCCCAGGGCGCGTAGCGCGGCGTGAAATGCTTCGCCGCGTCGACGCCCGGCCCCAGCGCGTCGCGCACCCGCGCCAGCAGCAGCCATCGCGCAGCGCGCGGGAAGCGTCGGCAGAAGTGGTAGAATGCGGCGCCGGCGAGGATGTTGGCCCAGCGCGCAAGCCGGAAGGCGAGCCGCTCGGGCAACGCCGCGCGCAGTCCGTCGGCGAACGCGTCGCGCGAGGCGCGCTCGATCACGTAGGTCGGCGACCGTTGCAGCATCACGACATGGGCGGCGCGCCGGGCGAGCGCGGGGACGATCGTCACCGCCGTCGCGCCGCTGCCGATCACCAGCACCCGCTTGCCGACATAGTCGACGTCGTCGGTCCAGCGCTGCGGATCGACGACGCGGCCGCCGAAGCGTTCGAGGCCGGGAAAGTCCGGCCGGTAACCGCCCTCGTAACTGTAATAGCCGGCGCAGACGATGAGGAAGCCACAGGTCAATCGGGCTTGCCGCCGCTCCGGCCCGCTTTCGACCTCCAGGGTCCAGCGCGCTTCGGCTGACGACCATGCCGCCGAGCGCACCTTGCAGCCGTAGCGGATCTTGCGATCGACGCCGAACTCTTTGGCCGTGTCGCGGATGTAGGTGAGGATCGTCCGACCGCCGGCGATCGCCGCCGCATGCGTCCACGGCCGGAACGAATAGCTCAGCGTGAACATTTCGGAGTCGGAACGCACGCCGGGATAGCGGAACAGGTCCCAGGTGCCGCCGAGGTCGTCGCGCGCCTCGAGGATGGCGAAACTCGAGCCCCGACAGCGAGTCCGCAGCCGGCAGGCCGCGCCAATTCCCGATAACCCCGCCCCGACGATCAGGACGTCAAAATGCTCGCCCGTCAAAGCTGGTCCCGTCTCCCCGCAACGCCGGCGCGCGCGACACTACGACAAATCGAGCCTGGCGCCAGCCAAAAATGCGCTGTCCATCCAAATGGTTCGCGCGCGCGAACGCTGCGCCCGGTCGACGCCGGGAGGCGATTGAATGCTACAACACGGCATCCGAACCCCGAACGACGGAGCGACGATGAAAGTCACGATCGAGTTCGACTGCACGCCGGTCGAAGCGCGCCAATTCATGGGCCTGCCGGACGTCCAGCCGATGCAGGCGGCGGTGATGGCGGAAATCGAGAAACGGGTGATGGCGGAAGCGGCGAAATTCTCGCCCGACGGCTTTCTGCGCGCCTGGTTCGCCGAAGGCCAGCAGGGCGCCGAATGGTTCCGCGACGTGTTCCGCGGCTTCTTCGCCCAGGCCGCCGCCGCCAAAGGCGAACCGCCGAAGGGCTGAAGCGGCGCGCCTCTGCGCCGCTCCTCGCCAGACCTAAGCCTCCGGCAGGTTCGGGCGAATGTGCAGCTCGCGCAGCTGCTTCGCCGTCGCCGGCGAAGGCGCGCCCATCAGCAGGTCCTCGGCGCGCTGGTTCATCGGGAACAACGCCACCTCGCGCAGGTTCTGCTCGCCGGCGAGCAGCATGACGATGCGGTCGACGCCCGCCGCCATGCCGCCGTGCGGCGGCGCGCCGTACTGGAAAGCGCGGTACATGCCGCCGAAGCGCTCGACGACCGTCTGTTCGCCGTAGCCGGCGATCTCGAACGCCTTGACCATCGCCTCGGGCTTGTGGTTGCGGATGCCGCCCGAGGCGAGCTCGAAGCCGTTGCAGGCGATGTCGTACTGGAACGCCTTGATGTGCAGCGGGTCCTTGTCCTGCAACGCTTCCAGGCCGCCCTGCGGCATCGAGAACGGGTTGTGCGAGAAGTCGATCTTCTTCTCGTCCTCGTTCCACTCGAACATCGGGAAATCGACGATCCAGGCGAATTCGAAACGGTTCTCGTCGACGAGCTTCAGCTCTTGCGCGACCTTGTTGCGCGCGAGGCCGGCGAACTTGGCGAAAATGGCGGGGTCGCCGGCGACGAAGAACGCCGCGTCGCCCGCCTTGAGGCCAAGCTGGGCGCGGACCGCCTCGGTGCGCTCGGGCCCGATGTTGTTGGCGAGCGGACCGCGGCCGCCGACTCCGGTCGCCGTCGGGTCCTGCCGCAGCGTCGTCTCGTCCTTGGCGCGGTCGAAGAACAGCATGTAGCCAAGCCCCGGCTGACCCTCGCCCTGGGCCCAGGAATTCATGCGGTCGGCGAAGGTGCGTTGCCCGCCGCCCGGAGCGGGAATCGCCCAGACCTCGTTCTTCGCCGTCTCCAACAGACGCGCGAACACCTTGAACCCCGAACCGCGGAAATGGTCGGAGACGTTCTGCATGACGATCGGATTGCGCAGGTCGGGCTTGTCGGAGCCGTATTTGCGCATCGCCTCGGCGAAGGGGATGCGCGGCCACGGCGACGGCGTCACTGGCTTATCGCCGGCGAATTCTTCGAACACGCCGCGGATTACCGGCTCCATCGCTCCCAGCACGTCGTCCTGCTCGACGAAGCTCATCTCGACGTCGAGCTGGTAGAACTCGCCCGGCAGGCGGTCGGCGCGCGGGTCCTCGTCGCGGAAGCACGGCGCGACCTGGAAGTAGCGGTCGAAGCCCGCCATCATCAGGAGCTGCTTGTACTGCTGCGGCGCCTGCGGCAATGCGTAGAACTTGCCGGGATGAATGCGCGACGGCACCAGGAAGTCGCGCGCGCCCTCGGGGCTCGAGGCGGTCAGGATCGGCGTCTGGAACTCGAAGAAGCCCTGGCGCTTCATCCGGCTGCGCATCGAATCGACGATCCGGCCGCGCAGCATGATGTTGGCGTGAAGCTTCTCGCGCCTGAGGTCGAGGAAGCGGTACTTGAGCCGCGTGTCCTCCGGATAGGGCTGGTCGCCGAACACCGGCAGCGGCAGCTCGCCAGCCGGGCCGAGCACCTCGATCTCGCGCACGTAGACCTCGACCAGGCCGGTCGCCATCTCGGGGTTCTCGGTGCCGGGGGGGCGCTTGCGGACCGCGCCGTCGACGCGCACGACGTATTCGGAGCGCAGCTTCTCCGCTTGCCGGAAGGCCGGCGAATCCGGATCGACCACGCATTGGCTGATGCCGTAATGGTCGCGCAGGTCGATGAACAGCACGCCGCCGTGATCGCGGATGCGATGGCACCAGCCCGACAGGCGGACGGTCTTCCCGTCCTCAGCGAGCCCCAAGGCGCCGCAGGTATGGGTGCGGTAGCGATGCATGTGCGTGCTTCTTTCCTGACGCCCGGACGCGACACTACGCGCCGGCGCGCGTTCGGCGGCCGGAGTCGAGCGCCGAGCCCGGCGGTTCAATCCAATCGCGGACGGCTCTAGCGGAAAACGCGCGGCGGGAAAAGCGCCGCGCGACAGGCTAAACGGGAGAGCGAACCCATGTTAAGGCTCCCCCGCTCGCCAGAGGGAGCCAAGACATGTTCGCGCCCGCCCTGATCGAACGCGCCGCGGCGCTGCTGACGCTGTGCCGCAATCGCGGGCTGAAGCTCGCCACGGCCGAATCCTGCACCGGCGGCCTGGTCGCGGGGCTTCTGACCGAGATTCCCGGCTCCTCGGCGGTCGTCGAACGCGGCTTCGTCGTCTATTCCAACCTCGCCAAGCAGGAGATGCTCGGCGTGCCGGAGGCGACGCTCCTCCGCTGGGGCGCGGTCAGCGAAGGGACGGCGCGCGCCATGGCCGAAGGCGCCCTCGCCCATTCGGCCGCCGACCTCGCCGTCGCCGTCACCGGCGTCGCCGGGCCCGACGGCGGCACGACGGAGAAGCCGGTCGGCCTGGTCCATTTCGCCGCGGCGCGCCGCGGCGGCGAGTCGAACGCGCTGGAGCGGCGCTTCGGCCCGCTGTCGCGCGGCGCGATCAGGCTCGCGGCCGTCGAAACGGCCCTGCAGATGCTTGAAGCCGCGGCGCGTTAGGCCGTCGCGCGACCGTAGATTTTGTCCGCCCGCGCTTCGAAGGCGGCGGAGAACTTGCGGAAGGCGGCGTCGAACATCGCGCCCATCACGGCGGCGAGCAGCCGGCTGCGGAACTCGTAGGCGATGAAGAATTCGACCGTCGAGCCGCCGCCCTCCGCCGCGTCGCGGAAATTCCAGACGTTTTCGAGTCGGCTGAATGGTCCGTCGACGTATTCGACGACGATCTTCAACCGCGCCGGATCGAGCGCGACGCGGCTGGCGAATGTCTCGCGGATCGCCTTGTAGCCGACCTCCATGTCGGCGATCAGCGTCTCGATCCCCGTCGCGCTCTTCTCAAGCCGGCGCACCTTCAGCGCTCGGCACAGCGGCACGAATTCAGGATAGCGTTCGACGTCGGCGACGAGCGCGAACATCTGGGAAGCGGAATGTCGAACCCACCGCTCGCTGCTAAACGACGGCACGTTTCTCTAGCCCATCCAATAGGCGAAGGCGTCGACGACGACAAAGATCGCCGCCGCGAGCGCGGTCGTCCAGACGGCGACGCGGGCCAGGCGGGGAGCGATCGGCGCGCCGCGATCGACGCCCGCGGGCGTCTCGGCCTCCTTGACCTCGGGCCCCGAGCGGGCGGCGAGCGGCAGCACGACGAACAGCGAAATCCACCAAATGGTGAAGAACGCCGCGACGGCGAGCGGCGCCGGCATCAGCAGGCGTCCGGGCGGCGCGCGGCGGCCATCCTACTTCGGCGCGTCCTGGGCCGGCGCGGCGGGAGCAGCCGGCGCGGCGGGAGCAGCCGGCGCTGCCGGAGCGGCCGGCGCTGCAGGCGCGCCGCCGCTCTGGTTCTGCATCTGCTTGAGCTGATCGAGCAGGCTCGCCGGGGCCGTCGTCGGCGCGGTCGCCGGCGCGCCGGAAGTCGAGGCCGGGACATTATTGATCAGCGAATGCGGCGCGCGGCCCCAGCTCGCCAGGATCGACATCGTCAGCGCGGTGACGAAGTACAGCGTCCCGAGGATCGCCGTCGCCCGAGACAAAGCGTTGGCCTGGCCGCGGCCGGTCATGAAGCCGCCGCCGCCGCCCGTCCCCAGCACGCCGCCCTCCGAGCGCTGCAGCAGCACGGCGGCGACGAGGGCGACCACCACCAGCAGGTGAATGACGATCAGCACGGTTTGCATGAAGACGATCCTTGGCGCCCGTCAGGGCGGCCCGAGCGCGAAAAACTGGCGCGCTCGTAGCACGCCGCCAGCGGCGCGTCCACGCCGTCGGCGGCCTCGCAGACCCTGCTCCGTCAGAGGTAAGTGGCGGCGATCGCCATGAAATCGACGGCCTTCAGGCTCGCCCCGCCGACCAGCGCGCCGTCGACGTTGGCCAAGCCGAGCAGTTCCTTGGCGTTGGACGGCTTGACCGAGCCGCCGTAGAGGATGCGCAGCTTCGCGCCGGCGGCGCCATAGACCTCGCCAAGCAGCCTGCGGATCGCCGCATGCACCTCGGCCACGTTCGCCGGCGTCGGCGTCAGGCCGGTGCCGATCGCCCACACCGGCTCATAGGCGACCACGACCGTCTCCGGCGCGCCGCCGGCCGGCAGCGAGCCGCGCACCTGGGCGCTGACGACGTCGATCGCCTTGCCCGCCTCGCGCTCGGCGCGGGTTTCGCCGACGCAAACGATCGCGATCAGGCCTGATTTCAGCGCCGCTTCGGCCTTGGCTTTCACCGCGGCGTCGGTCTCGCCATGATACTGCCGGCGTTCGGAATGGCCGACGATCACATATTGGGCGCCGGCGTCCTTGATCATCGGCGCGGCGATGTCGCCGGTGTAGGCGCCGCTGTCCTTGGCGTGACAGTCCTGCGCGCCGAGCGACACTTTGCCGCCCTTCAGCGCCCAGGCCGCCTGCGCCAACAGGGTCGCCGGCGGACAGACGGCGAGTTCGGCGGCGCCCGCCTTGCCCGCGTCGACCGCCTCGCGCATCGCCTTGAGCTCCGCGAGGGAGGCGGTCAGGCCGTTCATCTTCCAGTTGCCCGCCACAAGGGGGCGCACGCCAGGGGTCATGGTTCGCCTTTCAACAACGTCATTTGAAGCTGGGGCGGTGGGGATTAACACTCCCGCCGGTCCTATGCAAAGCCCGTCGAGGGCGGTAAGTAGGCCCCGAAGGCCGCAGCCACAATGGCCGCGGACGGTCGATCGCGGTTTGAGGAACGTCAAGATCCATGCTCGACGGGATGCGCAAGATTTCGCAACATTGGATCGGCCGCGCCATTTTAACGGTGCTGTTCGGCCTCCTGATCGTCAGCTTTGTCATCTGGGGGGTCGGCGACATGTTCCGCGGCTTCGTCCCGGACAAGGTCGCCGACGTCGGCGGCCAGTCGATCTCGACGCAGCAGTACCGAAACTCGCTGCAGACTGTGATGTACCGCATCGAGAGCCGCACGCACCGTAACCTCACCAACGAGCAGGCGCACGAGCTCGGCCTCGATCGCCAGGTGCTGGCAAACCTGATCGCCGACGCGGCGCTCGACGTGCGCGCCGCCTCGCTCGGCATGGCGATTTCCGAAGCCTCGATCGTCGCCGCGGTGCGTTCGGACCCGAGCCTGCAGGACGCCTCCGGTCAGTTCAACCCCGCCGCCTTCGATCAGGCCCTGCGCGATTCCGGCCTCACCGAGCGCGGCTTCTTCGTCGAACAGAGCCGCGCCTACATGCGCCAGCAGATCGAGACGCCGCTGATCGACGGCCTCGCCGCGCCGAAGCCGCTCGTCGACCTGCTCGCCCACGTCGAGGCGCAGACCCGCGCGATCGACTACGTGACCCTGCCGCCAAGCGCTGCGGGCGACATTCCCGCCCCCGCCGACGACGCGCTCAAGGCCTATTTCAACGAGCGCAAGGATCAGTATCAGGCGCCGGAATACCGCGCGCTCGAAATCCTGCTCGTCGATCCGAGCACGCTCGCCAATCCCGCCGATGTGTCCGACGACGACGCCAAGGCCGACTACGACAAGGTTCGCGACGCGCGCTTCGCCACGCCGGAGAAGCGCAAGCTGCAGCAGATCGTCTTTCCCGACCAGACCGCGGCCGACGACGCGGAGGCAAAGATCAAGGCTGGAGCGAGCTTCGACGACATCGTCAAGGCGCGCAATCTGAGCGCTTCCGACGTCGATCTCGGCGAGACCGTCAAGGCGGCGATGTTCGATCCGGCAATCGCCGACGCCGCATTCGCGCTGCCGCAGGACGGCGTCAGCGAGGTCGTCAAAGGCCAGTTCGGTCCGGCGATCGTGCGGGTCGTCGGCGTCACGCCGGGCGGCGCGAAGACCTTCGACGAGGTCAAGGACACGCTGAAGAAGGAAATCGCGGCCGAGCGCGTCGCCGGCCAGGTGCAGACCGTGCACGACAAGATCGAGGACGCGCGCGTCTCGGGCAAGACGCTCACCGAAGCAGCCAAGACCGTCGGCCTCGAGGCGCGGTCGATCGCCGCGGTCGACGCCCGGGGCCGGGACGACAAAGGCGCCGCGCTCGACCTGCCCGATCAGGCCGAGCTGCTCGCCTCCGCTTACGCTTCCGACGTCGGCGTCGACGACGCGCCGCTGCAGACCAACAACCGCGGTTGGCTGTGGTTCGACGTGATGAAGGTCGACTCGGCGCGCGACCGCACCTTCGACGAGGTCAAGGACCAGATCGAGAAGCAATGGCGCGCCGAGGCGGTCGCCAAGGCGCTTTCCGCCAAGGCCGACGACATCGTCAAGCAGATCGAAGGCGGCGCGACGCTGGAGAGCCTCGCCCAGGGCGCCGGGCTCGAAACGAAGTCCGCCGTCGACCTTCGCCGCAGCGGCGGCGCCGGGCTCGCGCCGAGCCTGGTCAACGCCGTCTTCACCGTGCCGTCGGCCGGCGCCGGTTCGGCGACGACGCCGGACGGCCGCGTCGTCTTCAAGGTGACCGCCGACGCGACGCCGCCGACCAAGTTCGACGACCCCGCGGTCAAGGCGATCGCAACGCAGCTGACCGAGGGGCTGCAAACCAGCCTCGTCGCCCAGTTCGTCAGCGCGCTCGAGAACGAACTCGGCGTGAGGATCCACCAGAACGTCCTGCAATCGGCGGCGGGCGGCTGAGGCCGGCGCGATGACGGCGACGAGTCCGACCGACTACGACGAATTCGCTCGCCGTTACGCCGCCGGCCGCGCCAGCGTCGTCGCGACGACGCTCGTCGCCGATCTCGAGACCCCGGTTTCGGCCTATCTCAAACTCGCCGCCGGCCGCGCCGGCGC
>Ga0181529_10005051_pt1 | contig 13942 bp, 13 predicted proteins | sample PEATcosm2014_Bin_36_FD_119763 | JGI IMG/M metagenome (GOLD analysis project Ga0181529, IMG submission 119763) | Peatland microbial communities from MTU Mesocosm Facility, Houghton, MI, USA - PEATcosm2014_Bin10_30_metaG | ecosystem: Environmental > Terrestrial > Soil > Wetlands > Peat | place... | reverse complement strand
GCATGGATCGCCCGCGTTTCGATGCGCGCTTGTTTGACACGTTTTTATCAGCTTTCATTCATCCGGACATCAGATCCCTTCTCCATTTGAATCGTGTGTGCGTAGATGCACAAGATGCATATATTCCGGATTGTTTGGATCGGCGGCCAGCGCCTTCTGCTCGCGAAAATGGTCCGCCGCGCCGATGCGTTTGTGCAGTTTGCAGTCTTCACCAACGGGGCAGACTTTCACCCGTTGCGCGAATGTGTCGCATACCGATGGGAAGCTACCTCCAACGAATCCCAAAGCTGTTTTGCGCTCAGCAACGCGTACACCTGCTTGTTCAATCGCAAGATTTCGTTGTGGACTCAGAATCAGGTGGCATTCACGGTAACACATGTTTGCATCGCATCTGACAGTCAACAACTTGACACCACATTCAGGGCGTATATAATTTCAGTCATATGAAAAGGCATGCATCCTCGATCACTTCGCTATCGACATCCACTCTAGCTGGACGCGGCTCCTCGCTGCGCGCTGAGTTGGACGCGACGTGTTGTCGGGCCTGCTAATCAAGTTCCAGAGATCTCCGGCGTGACCGCTAGGCAGAGTGCCTACTTGGGATTGATAAGTTCTCTGGGCTAAATCGAAAACACAATTCAATTCTGTCTGTAGCTCTCCAGGGTACCCGTATTTGCGGGACGTGGGAGCGCTCCATCTATTCATTTCAAAGGAGGAAATCATGCGTAAGCCGTATTCAGGCATCCGCCAATATCTCGGTTTTGCGGGAGCCTTGTTGTTTTGCTTCGCTGTATCTGCGCCAGTGCTTGGACAAGTTGCCGGAGGCACAATCCAGGGTGTTGTCTCCGATCCGTCGGGAGCTTCGATTGCAAACGCTCAGGTGACGGTCACCGAGATTGCAACCAGCATAAACCGAACGGTGAGCACCAACTCCACTGGCTTCTATACCGTTCCGAATTTGCGGCCTTCCGTATACTCGGTCAGGGTCACGGCGCAAGGTTTCTCAAGCGAGATTGCAGGAAGCCTGTCTCTGACTGTTGGGGCAAGCCTGACAGCGAACTTTGCCCTGAAGATCGGTGTGTCCACCGAGGATATGGAAGTGCGAGATACTGCCGCCAATATCGATCTGGTCACATCGAATATCAGCGAAGTTGTAGACAGCACGACCATACGCCAACTGCCGCTGAATGGACGCGACTGGTCGCAGTTGATCACATTGCAGCCTGGAGCCGACGAAGTGCGCAATCAATCTACGGTTGGCGGCGCGGGCACCTCCGATGTAAACCGCGTGCTCCGCGGCTTTGGCAACCAGATGAGCATCGCAGGTACGCGGCCGCAGCAAAACAACTATCGCCTCGATGGAATCAGCTTCAACGACTACACCAATGGTGCGCCCGGAGGCGTTCTGGGCAACATCACCGGAGTCGATGCAGTGCAGGAGTTCTCCGTCATCACGACGAATTACTCTGCCGAGTACGGTAAGACATCCGGCGGCGTAATCAATGCGGTCACCCGCTCGGGAACTAATCAGTATCATGGCAGCGCCTACGAATTCATTCGCAACAGCGCTCTAGACGCCAGAAACTACTTCGATGCGGCTACGATCGCGCCCTTTCGGCGAAACCAGTTTGGCGGTACGGTTGGCGGGCCTGTGATTCGCGACAAGACATTCTTCTTCTTCAACTATGAAGGATTGCGCCAAGCGCTTGGGGTGTCTGAATCGGATCGTGTGCCTTCGCTCAACGCGCGCAATGGCATTCTCTCCACCGGCAATGTTACGGTCGATCCCGCAGTAACGCCCTACTTGGCCTTCTGGCCAAAGCCGAATGCCGGAGTGGATGCTTCGGGGGATGTTGGCAATTATCGAGTTGCCACAAACCAGATCGGAAATGAGAACTTCTACACGGGGAAGATCGATCACCACTTTTCCAGCCACGACAGTGTGGCCGGTACCTTCCTTTACGACACGACGGATCTTTCGCAGCCTGACGCGCTGAACAATCTGCACTTTGTGAATAAGGATGCGCGCACCTTCTCCAGCATCGAGGAGACGCACATCTTCAGTCCTAGTCTGTTGAATACGGTCCGCTTTGGGTTCAGCCGTAACCATGCCATCTCGAACACCTCCGATCCCATCAATCCTCTGGCTGCCGACCCCTCGCTCGGATCGGTCCCAGGACGGCCTGCGCCATTTCTGATCGTGCCCACATGGTCCAATTTCTATGGTGGAGTCGGCGGTTTTCCAAACTTCGTGATCGGCTGGAATTCGTTCCAGCTTTACGACGATGCATTCGTGAATCGTGGCAATCATACCTTCAAATTCGGTTTTGCCTTCGAGAGAATGCAGTCCAACAACTTCATGCACTTCACGCAGAATGGCCGCTTCAGCTTTGCCAGCGTCCAGGATTTCCTGACCGACAACCCTCACGCCTACAGTGTTCAATTGCCGAGCGGTGAGTCAGAGCGCGGCTTGCGGCAATCCCTCTTTGGAGGTTATGCGCAGGACGACTGGCGGATTCTGCATAACCTGACAATCAATTATGGTGTGCGCTATGAGGCTACGACCGTGCTCACTGAGGTGCATGGGCGGCTTGCCACCCTGCGCAACATGACCGACACGCAGATGCATCTTGGCGACCCCTACTACAACAACCCTACGCTGAAGGATTTCTCCCCCAGACTCGGAGTTGCCTGGGACCCCTTCGGTTCAGGCAAAACCGCTGTGCGCGCCGGATTCGGAATCTATGACATACTCCCTTTGCCTTACACAATTCTGATCAGCGGGGCTGGCTCGGCGCCATTCACGATTGACCCGACACTGGTCCGTCCTGGAGCAGGCACTTTCCCGAACGGGGCCTACAGCCTTGCCTTGAATGCAGTCGCCCAAGGTCCCCTGGTCAGCGAGCGCGTCTCCTACTTCGAGCCGAGTCCGCCGCGCAGTTTCACCTATAATTGGAACCTCAATGTGCAGCAGGAGATTGCTGCAAATGGGAAACTGACCGTCGCGTACGTCGGCTCGCGCGGGGTGCACCTTCCCTATCACACTGACGATGCGAACATCGTATTGCCAACAAAGACGGATGCAGGATACGTCTGGCCTTCGGGAGACGCGTATCAGAACGGAACTGTACTGAACCCGAGCGTGGGAGACATCAACCGCACTGCCTACGATGCGGACTCCTACTATCACAGCCTTCAGGCTGGATATGAGCAGCAATTCCGGCATGGGCTGGAACTTCGCGGAGCGTACACCTGGGGCCGCAGTATCGACACAGGATCTTCCACGCTGGCCGGCGATCAGTTTGCGAACTCGCCCTCCAGCCTTCCGCTTTGGTTTGATCCCAAGACGCGACGCGGACTTTCGGATTTCAATCTGAGCCACGACGGCGTCATCAGTCTTCTCTGGGACACGCCGAAAGTCGAGGAAGAGTCGGCGCTGCTCCATTGGGCGGCGAACGGATGGCAGATTGGTTCGATCTTTCAGGCCAGCAGCGGTTCTCCCTTCTCCGTGCTTATCGCGGGAGATCCGCTCGGCATGAACAGCACCGATCCATGGGATTATCCAGATCGCCTGCACACTGCTGGATGCGGCTCGCTCGTGAATCCTGGCCAACCAAACAATTACATCAAGCTGCAATGCTTCTCTGCTCCGGTCGAGACCTTCCAGACATCGACCGGACCGCAGCAGCAGATTGTGCGGCTCGGAAACGCTGGGCGCAATGCATTGGTTGGCCCTGGCCTGTCGAACCTGGACTTCTCTCTTGTGAAGAATTCCAAGTTGGCTGGAATCGAAAGCGGCAGCGTCCAGTTCCGCGCCGAACTATTCAACATCCTCAACAAGAGCAACTTTGCTGCGCCGCTCGACAACGATACGATCTTCAATCAGGACGGGACGCCGGCGGATGGCGCGGGCGTCGTTGACCAGACACAAACCACGTCTCGTCAGGTTCAATTCGGTCTGAAGATTCTTTTCTGATGAGCCGCAATCCAAGAGCCCGCTCCCTGCATTGTTGGGAGCGGGTCCACAACTGAAGCATCCAAATCGAAGAACAGGAGTGATCCATCATGAACACATGTTTTCGTAAATCCACAATCTGGCTGCTGCTTGTAGTCGCAGCTCTGCCTTTTGTCCTCGCTTCCGCCGCGCGCGCGCAGGCAACCATCGGAGCTGGCGATGGAAAGAATACCGTATCGGTGGACTTTTACAAGGTACCTCCCGGCAGACAGGACGAGTGGCTGGCACTGTACAAGAAGAACCATTATCCGATCATGCAATACCAAAAGGCCCACGGACAGGTGATCAGCGAAACGATCTATACGCGTGCAATCCACGAGCTGAGCCCGTCATGGGACTTCGCAATCGTGATCGTGGCGCCACCCGCCGAAAAGCGGCCAAAGCCTGAATACTCGCGAAGCCAGCTGATCCGCAAGCTCTTCCCGGATGTCGATGACTATGTGAAAGGCGAGAAGGCGCGCTGGGCGCTGACTCTTGAGCACTGGGACGAGAGCTGGACTGAAGTGGACATCGATAACCATCCGTCGCTTTATGAGCCGTTCTAAAAGCGAATCGTCTGCACTGGGCCTTATGAACTATCCTTTTCGTAAGCACGAATGCGGCGCACGATTTACTGCGCCGCATTCGGATAGGACTTTCCGATGAATCTTCGTTTAGGCTTGGTCTTGGCGTCTGTCCTCATCGGCGCTTGTCCCGCGCTGGCGCAGCAGCCCCTCACTCTTGTGCAATCGATCGAACTGCCCGAGGTCCCAGCCGGACCTTATGCCGATCACATGGCGCTCGATCTGAAGGGACTACGCCTCTTCACAACACCTCAGGCCAACAAGGCCGTCGATGTTTTGGACCTCAAGACAGGAAAGGTGCTCTACACGATTCCCGGTTTCGGCAATCCACACGCGACCTTCTACCGTGCTGACCGGAACCGCCTCTTCGTTACCGACGGCGGTGTTGGCGCGCTCAGAATCTTCGATGCCACAACGTATCGCGAGATCAAATCGATCAAGCTGGAACTGGACGCCGACGGAATCGGTTACGATGCGGAGTCCGGTTACTTGTACGTGACCAATGGCGGAGAAGCGGCCGGAAAAGAATACTCCCTCATCTCGATCATTGACACCGTGCGCGAAGAAAAGATTGGAGACATCCGAGTCGAGGCTCCTGGTTTGGAAGCCATGGTCATTGATCACGCAGCAGGAAAACTGTACATCAATCTTCCCGGATCGAGTTCCATCGCAGTAATCGATCTCAAACAGCGCGCGGTGATCGCGACATGGCCGCTAACAAAGGGCAAGAAGAACATGGCCTTCGCACACGACGCGGAACGCCATCGCCTTTACGTCGGCTGCCGCGATACGGATGTTCGCGGAAGCCTTGTCGTAGTCGATACGGAAACGGGCAAGGAACTGGATCGGCTCCCCATCGGCGGCTGGGTCGATTCCGTCTTCTACGATCCGGCAAAGGGCCGGATCTATGCCTCTACAGGCGTTGGCGAAGTCTTTACTTACAAGCTTGAACCAAATGGAGTTTACAGGGCGCTTGAGGCTGTGGACACGGCGGTTATGGCGAAGACGGCTTTCTATTCCACCGAACTCGATCGCCTCTTTGTAGCCGTTCCGCACCTTGGGGGAACAATAGCAAAAGTTCTCGAATTCAAACCGCAGTAAATGTCGCGACAGCGGCTGACGTAACATGCCGCTGATCGCGATCTGGCTTTATCCTCATTTGAGGAGCGGAGTCCGAGGAGAACTTCAGGCATTTCCGTTGGCCGGACCCAGCGACACCCCGGCTACGGTTTCCGTTTTTGTTATTGTTAGATGCCTCCGTTTTTCAGTTTGCGAATCGGAACTGGCGATTCAAGATGAGCGTCACAGAATATCCAAGACAGTTCTCGCATTTATTTTGGTCATAGTATCGGTCCCGATGCGGAAATGAGGATCGCAGGCAAATCGATGCTTCTGCGCTCGAGGCTGTCTGGCGTCAGGCTCAGCGCCATCAATGGTCATCATCGTTGTGTATTGGTCGTTGTTGAGGAGAAGGACACCCGTGGCTCGTCAATTCATGGACGGGAATCTCGTTACTTGCCACTTCGCTCATGCACTTTGTTGGAATCTCAGCAACAGCGTGACCGTGCATCCCGGTTGGTCTTCGCGTCGGCTTGTGCGATCTTGTCATCCGATGTTCGAGAACTCCTGTTCAGTTTTCTCAGAGTTGAAGATGCATAGAGAAACGAAGAGTGCGCCCAACTGGGGAATCAGTCAGGGCGCGCTCTCTCCATGAAACTGGATTATGCCTACCGCGTGCTGGCGACCGGATTATCGGGGAGACGTGTGGCGCTATATTTTCCTTGCTCGGCAAGATGCACATGCAGAAGCGTAGATCCCACGCCGGACGCACTAACAAAGTAGCCGGCCTCAACACTTGCCTCCCATGGGTTCACGCGTGCCCACGCCTGAGCATTGCAGATTCCCTCGCCACGCAAGTTTGTCTTCTGGCTCACAAGTTGGCGTGCTGCGCGCTTCGCGGAGGCAAGGTAGCCCAGACGTTGAGTAAACGCCCACATCTCCAAGAAGAGATCAATGACGGCCGCTGAGCCGCAGCATTGGCAGACGATATTCCAATAGCAGGGCGTCTGGTTTCCAGGGACATTGCTTTGCAGTACCTTTTGAGCCAGCTTTTCGGCCCACATCTGGTAGTCGGGTTCACGCGTGATTTTATATAGCTCGAAAAAGGCGCGTGCCGTCCCAGCAGGCCCATGGCAGAAACCTGCATAGTGTAGGTCCGGCAGGTCGGAAAGCGGATGCGAAATCAGTTCCGCTTTGCTGCCAAGTGTAGCGACTCTTTGCAAGTGCGATGCTCCTTGGTTGGCAGCAAAGAGAAACCTGGCCTTATTTGTCTCACTGTAGAGGCGCGCAAAAACGTAAACTATGCCCGCAGTACCGTCCTCGAATGCCGGCAAGTAAGCGTCTTTGGGTAATCCTGAAAAGGCGGGAAAACCGCGCCAACTAAAGCCGCCATAGCGCTCGTTGGTGGCGATTTCGAGGATATGATCGCCAGCGCGCTCAGCTGTGATGCCATAGAGGGTGCTTTCAAATTCGTGGGCTGCGTACAGCAAGTAGAGCACGATGCTGCCGTCCCCTGCGATTCCTGGGGCCTCCGACCAAGCGAGACCCGAGCCAACGGATTTCGCGGTCCGCACGATGTAGTCGGTCGCCGTCCTTGCTGCTTCACAGTACTTTTCTTTGCCGGTTGCCTTTCCTGTTTCGTTCAGAACAAAGGCCACACCAGCCAGTCCGCCATATAGTGACAGATCTAGGTTCCGGTCGGAGGACAAGCCCTTGCCCGGTTTATCGACTAGTTCCAGCCAAGTAGCAACCAGGTAATCCGCTCCCAATGACGCAGTTCTCAGGTAGCGCGCCTCTCCAGTGGCGTTTGCTAATTGAATCAAGAAGAGAACCGTCTCAGCGCTGGCACTGTGGATTGCGTTCGGTGCTGATTCAGTCGCTGCCTTTTCCGCGTGGCCAGGTTGAGGGAGCCAGTAGACGCCTCGCTCATCCTGCTTTTGTGCTGAGGTTTCGAGCCGCAGAGCCGCATTTTTTGCAAGAATCAGGAAATCAGGGTTCTGCTCAAGGCCGCGTTGACTTAGTTGTTCAATTCGCGCGCCCGCGTTCGTGGTGGCCATGCTCCGGGAGGAAAACGCGGGAATCGTCGCGGAAGTGAGAGTGCCGGTACGCACGAATTTCCGGCTTGATATGCTGAGGTCGTTGTAGCGGTGAGGAATGCGCATAAGAATCTCCGAGGCATGAGTCCGAGGTATGGGCTTGCACGCTGGCTTCCGGGAACCTTGATCCTCTCCGAAGCCGAGTTGGCTGTGCTGGAGACGTCCAGGGTTCGATGTGGATGGTCGCGGGCAAACTGAAAAGATTGCCGCAGCCCCCTCTCTTCGCGAAGAGTGGAATCGCAAAGATTTATGGCGATTAGACGCCCTTTACATGGAGGACAACGGCTACGGATGTCAGGAATTTACGCAAGGGAGGAACAACATAGGTTCTCGGCAGCAACTAATAGGAAGGTCAGTGCTCCGTGTGCTCGCCGAGTCGGACTCATACTTGATTTCTTATCACTCCTTGCCTTCTGAGTCAAGCTGGCCGCGCTCAAAGTCCAGGTGCAACACATCCAGAAGAGATAATGTTGCATGGGGAAGTCGTATAAGCAGTTGTCTTTGGCGGAACGGACTTTGCTTCAGACGCAGTTGGTATTGCGTTGGAGTCCGGCGGCTATAGCCGCCGGACTCCAACGGGCGCGCTCGACCATCACCCGCGAGATGGCGCGCAACGGTTGGCTGGTTGAGCCTGAGATCGCCTTGCGTGGGCGTCCCCGAGTGGCCGGAGGCTATCGCGCCGAGGCGGCTCACGAGCGGGCCACACCAATCTCCGCGAAGCGGCGTATGGTGTGCAAATTGGTGGTGGGCAGTGCGCTTTTTAACCAGATTGTCGCGCACTTGCGCCATATGTGCTTCAAAAACTTCAGAGGGCATCGCTGAGCGTACACCGGGACAAACGTGAGCGTGAGGCATTCGCGGCGACACAGGAGTGCGGCGAACTCGATGACGAGGGCGATGAGAACGAGGATGACCGCTTCGATCGCAAAGTTGATTTTCCGTTTGCCGGTGATGGAGACGAAATGGAGGATCTGATGGAGTAGTTCCAAACTCGCGTCAGTCATGCAGTTTTGGTCTCTTCCTCTGGCCAGAGGAACAGTAACGTCTTATGCGTTTATCTGCTTTTCAAGCTCACCCAACGTTTCGATAATGCCATCGAAAGCGGGCGGTTCACCAAAGATCATCACGCTCATGTTTCGGTAGTCCCTCACCAAAGCCGCGAGGCGTTCTGCCCTAGGAACAAGGCTGAGGCTTCCTGGGCGTGCCAACTCATAATGAGCCCAGCCGGAAGGATAGAACGTCTCTTTGTGCCTTACAACTTGCGCGAGAAGGGCTAAGTCAGATAAGGCTTCAGATCTGATCGGCCCTTGGGCCAGCATGGAAACGTCGTAGTAATGACGTGAATAGCGGTCCAGGAGTTGTTTTTCAAGTGGGCGATGATATTCCGCGTGAAGGATTGTCGCCTTTTCCCAGAAGGTCCGCTTTGCAAGGAGCGCCACGACCGCAACGTCGCCATCGACAACTACTTTTGGGAACTCCTCCCTTGCGAATGAGCGGATTGTGAAGCGATCATGCGGGACAAATTCCGCGTGGGTTCCAAGTTCAAGCACTACCTGGGGAATGACATAGGCAAGACCCTTCGCAGTGGCGGAAGGATATCGAAATCGAACGACATTCCGGTCCTGTTCACTGACATCAAGACTCCATGCTTCCGCAGTTCCGAGAATTTCCCGGCATCGCGTCGTCAGCGCCTCCAGGAATTCTCCACCGATATACTGCTGGCACGCGATCATCATCTCGGCGAGAATGGCGGCCCACTTCGTCTTGGAGATGCTCTCTTGCCGTGGATCCCGTTCTCCTGTAAAACCCAACGCCGCATAGTCTACGGCTAGATCGATATCTTCGGAGAATCTGTTAATCGCATGGAATATTTCGATAGCGATGTCCCGCCCTTGAAGAGAAGTCGGCCGGACAGAGTTTCAATCGAGAAAAGCTGCTTCAGAACCCAGCAAACCCAAAAATCTTTCTCGACAATTGCGTCAGGCAGGTCTTTGCGATCCGCCGTCTCGGCGAACAATTCCGCCCGCGCATTGGCCGGCATCTGAGCGATGCTATTCATGCCGCATTCTCCGCAATTCTATTGGCAACTTCGTAAATCCAGTCTACGCCGAACCGCGTTTCCTTCACGAGTTTGCGCCTCTCTGTCAGAGACAAACTGGCACGCAACTTCTCGACCTCACGAGCCCCTACCCCGGCTTTACCAAGATGACGAAGCGCCTGTACGACAAGCGCAATCTTGCCTTCAGGTCCAGCCATCGCTTTTGGGCGCGCGTGTTTGAAATGGATGCTGCGACGGCCGATGGGCACCTCATTGTTTGGGCCGTCGGTCAGGTAGGTAATCTTGGATGGCACTTGAGTGGAGAGGCCGAGTAGATTTGCCGCCCATGCCCCCTCCGGCACAATCTTCCACCTCTGGCGCCTGGCGATGGCGCGTGCAGCCTCATCAATGTCCGGGCTTAATCTTCCGCCGAGCGCGGGATTGACTCGCGGCATGTCATAGAGTCCACGTCGAATACGGCGAATATTTTCACTGTGATTCAAGCTGGCCAGAGTCACATCGACGGTCGTCCGGCTGGCAATGTCCAGGAAGTCCTTCGCCGAGAATGCTTTTCCATCGCCGAGCCGCTCAATCCTGGCAACTATTTGATCACGCATGGTTTGCATGTTCTATCCGATCCTTTTGATTAAGAAAAACTGTACTATTTCTTCTTAGCAATGACAAGTCCTCTTCTCCTCAAAAGACACCCGGCGTGCCTTGAAGCACAACTGCTCGACAGCCACCGCTTCCGCAGCCTCTCCATTCTTCTTCATCACGCTCTTCATCGAACTGTACCGGTAGGGAGCCTCATTCTCGAGAGACGCGTGTGACCAAGTGCTCGAACCAGAATGTGTGTGAGGTTCGTCACCAAGCAATATCGAAGGACAGGACTGCAGGAAAAGTCTTGGGCTGGTCCCCCCACGGGTCAGCCCAAACGCACCGCTTGCCTGATTGAAAAAGTTTGTGGCATTTTTGTGGCAAATAGCGCCGATTAAGCCGGTTTTGCCGACTCAGCCGACTTATAAGCCCTTTACCGTCAACAAAACGCCAAATAGAAACCACCTTCACACGGTGGAAGTCGCAGGTTCGAATCCTGCAGCGCCCACCATAGAATCAATAACTTACAGAAAACAAAGCGAAAACGAGATACGTCGAAAGTACGTTGGTTCTACGCAGCGGCTATTCCTCTCCCTTCTATTGCCGGTGCGGTACGGTCCATGAGCACGTCCACGACCCGGGTCTGTGCGGCGCGCTTGGCGGTCGTAATGGCCCTGGTATACACGTTCAACGTGGTCTGGAAATTTGCATGTCGCATCAGCTCCTGAACCACCTTGACGTCTTCCCCATTCCCCTTAAGCAGGGTCGAATAGATGAGCCGGAAGGTGTGCCAGCCCACTTCTTTCTTGATCTTCGCCTTCTGGGCAGCCGGCCTCAAGAATCTCGTGAGCAGGGTATTCGCCCAGGGCGGCATTTTTCCTGCCGTCCATTCACTCGCAAAGACCCAATCTGTGGCTGACCCATAGGTGCATTCATCCCGCCATTTCAAGATTTCGTTCGCAGTGAACTGGTCAAGCGGAACCCGTTGACCGGCCGCAAGTCTGTCCGACGGAAGTCGATGAATACTTCGTCGGGCGGGAATGCGCATACGCTTACCCGGCGGAAGAACTGACCAGGGAAGAGTCGTATTGTGTTGTCGTCTCCGATTTCAAGAGAGAAACGCGAAATGGCAAAGCCCACAAAGAAACTGGCGCGGGCGGGCAGGAAGTTTCAGGTCGCGGATTTCTGCCCAGATCTGCGCAAGGGCGCAAGCGACGCTGGAAACAAAGATCAACCGGTCAAGGCGCTGCAAAAGGCATCGAGAACCGCCGGTTTTTCATCGGTGCGTGTGCATGGACGCTTCGATTCCGCCACCGATTCCGCTGTGCGCAGATTTCAGCAGATGAGTTCCATGCTGCCCGATGGCATCGCATCCACGACGGTTCTCAGCGCATTGGAGCAGTACAATCGCACCAGGAAGCACGGTTCGCACGTCAACTACGACGCGGGCAAATATCCATTCGTTCTGCAAATCCTGTGGGGTATGCCCGGCTTGATCGACAGTAGCGCTCTTGTTTCCTATCCGACCGCGTCCCTGAGCACTTCGGACGATGGCGGAGCGTTAATGTTATACGACGAAACCCACGACAATTACTCTGTAACATCGTTTCTTCATTTTCCCGATCCCGAACATTGCGCAACAGACGCGAGCGGCGTCACCCTCGGCCCTGGTTACGATATGGGATCGCGCACAGAACAAAAAATTGTAGCAGATTTGACAGCAAAGGGTGTCGATGTCGATCTCGTTAGTGCGATACAGGCTTCGAAAGCGGCAAAATTGAAGTCTTGTGACGCGAATGATTTCGTGAAGAAAAACGTGGGGATAATCAAAATCAATCTGAAAGAGAAACAACAGATTGCGCTTATGAAGAGGTATCTTCCGCCATATGAAAAATGGGTACGGGATATTATTCGAGTGGATCTGCTGCAGCGCGAATTCGATGCTCTAACCAGCCTATCTGCGAACTCCGCGGGGGTACTGGGGCATGTGTGCCATTTGATCAACAGCGGAAATGTTGCGGAAGCGCTTGGCACAATCATGGAAGCCACCGGCAATAATCCAGGCACGAAAGCTGGTTTGAAAAAACGACGCAGCCGCGAGGTTGAATTCTACCTGACAGGTAAGTTCACAAGAGAAGAAAAGAATGTATCTTCTCGTATGCCGCATCATGCGCATCAAGCAAAGTGAAACTTATGAAAGAGACAAAGATGAAGAAATATTTTGCCGCCATAATGTTTATGGCGATTCTTATGCCTGGGCGCATCTCACTAAGCCAGAAGAACGTCAGTAGCCTGACGAACCAATTCTTCAAGGCTGCGCAAGAGGGGAATGTTGCGGCACTCAATCTACTTTTACAGAAGGGAGTCAACGTTGAAGAAAAGGATATGTACGGCAGAACGGCTTTGAGTGTCGCTGCCTTATACCGCGAGACCGAAGCGGCCAATTTGTTGCTTGAAAAAGGGGCCAATGTTAATAAAACCGATGACGGAGGCGATACGGCGCTGATGTGGGCGGTACTTGGCTACGATGAAGCAGCCAAGTCGAAGAAGGCAACCAGCGACAGTCTGGCAATCTTGAATCTGCTTTTGTCGCGCGGAGTAAACATCAATGCAGTAGATAACAAAGGCAGGACTGCGCTGTTTTTGGCAACTCCGGAGGTGGATGCCGCGGCGATGAAACTGTTGCTAGCTAAGGGTGCCCGGATTGACGCCAGCGGGGCGGATGGACAAACGGCGCTGATGGCGGCGGCAGAAGATGGACAGGTAAATACAGTAAAGCTGCTTTTGGAGGATGGTGCCAAATTTGAATGCAAAGACTCGCGCGGTTGGACACCGCTAATTTACTCCGCAATAGGCGGCAATGCTGAAATACTGAACATACTGCTGGCCAAGGGTGCAAACATTGAGGACACAAGCGAAGGCGGCGGTACAGCGCTGCAATGGGCGGCTGTCAACGGAAATACTGCGGCAATGAAGTTGCTATTGGCGAAAGGCGCTAAGATCGACGCTCGGAACAAAGTGGGCGATACGGCGCTGATCCTGGCCTCGGCAAGCGGCAAAGCCGACGCTGTTGCGTTGCTGCTGGCGAAGGGGGCAAAGGTCGATATCAAAGATGACGACGGCGAAACCGCTCTGCTACAGGCGCTTGAATTCAAAGATGATACTCAGGTTACAATGAAGGTTGTCAATCTGCTGTTGGCGAAGGGAGCCGATGTCAACGTGAAGGACAACAAAGGCTTAACTGCGCTCGATGTGGCGAACGAATACGATGAGACAGAAGTCGTGAAGTTGTTGCGAGAGAAAGGCGCGCAATGACTTTTTGCCCGGTGCGGGAAATTAGAAGATTATTTTGAGAGATGAAAATCATATCTTGTATGCGGGCAATTCTCGTCTTATTGGCGTTAATCTGTCTGTCTCATGGCCAGACGGATGTCAATGAGCAGAACAGGAAACGGGTGTGTCCAGGTTTCTGTGTAAACGGCCTGGTTGAAGTTCTGTTTCCGGTTAGCCGCGTTGCCGTGGAAGGCGATCTTCCCATAGCAGCGCGAAGCAGTTGAGCGCGTCCCTCCATCCG
>Ga0181529_10005050_pt1 | contig 13944 bp, 8 predicted proteins | sample PEATcosm2014_Bin_36_FD_119763 | JGI IMG/M metagenome (GOLD analysis project Ga0181529, IMG submission 119763) | Peatland microbial communities from MTU Mesocosm Facility, Houghton, MI, USA - PEATcosm2014_Bin10_30_metaG | ecosystem: Environmental > Terrestrial > Soil > Wetlands > Peat | place... | reverse complement strand
TTACAGGCTCAGACATAGATGGACTAACTCCTCGATCAGATAGGCCGGATACCGGCAAGCCTCAGCATATCAGCAGACATCGACTTACATCAGATGGATCGCATCCACATCCACGATGAGGTTGCGGCGCGGGACGGCATTAGCCTCTGCGTAGGCAAGCAGCGCACGCAAGGCATGGCCCAGGGCATCGCGCCGCTCGGCCTTGAGCACGAAGTGGAAACGGTAGATACGTTTCAGGCGCGCAATCGGCGCCTCCGCCGGACCGAGTATGCGGACCTTGTCGAGATGAGTGGACTCGAACCAGCGGCCCAGCTTCGCTGCCAACGCAGCAGCCTCCATAAGCGTCTCGCCCTGGACGATCAGATTGGCCAACACGCTGGATGGCGGGTAGTGCATCCAGCGCCGGAATTGCATCTCCTTGGCCACAAAGCCGGCGTAGTTGTGCGCGGCGGCCGAGCGGATGGCGTAGTGCTCCGGGTGATATGTCTGCACCAGTACGCGACCGGGAAGCTCTCCGCGGCCGGCGCGACCGGAGACCTGGGTCAGCAGTTGGAAGACGCGCTCGGCGGCGCGGAAGTCGGGCAGGCCGAGCGCGGAGTCCGCGCCCACCACGCCGACCAGCGTGATGCCATGGACATCGTGGCCCTTGGCGATCATCTGCGTTCCGACCAGCAGATTGATCTCGCCCGAATGCAGGCGCGTGAGCAGCCGTTCCATGTCGCCGCGACCGCGCACAGTGTCGCGGTCCATACGCCCGATGCGCGCGTTGGGAAAAAGTTCCTGCAAGCGCTCCTCACCCTGTTGCGAGCCTGCGCCGAGGTAGTAGAGGTGCTCACTCTGACATTTGGGGCAGAGCTTTGGGACCGGACGGCGGAAGCCGCAGTAGTGGCACTCCAGACGGTCGCCTGCGTGCGCGTGCAGGTCCGTCCGTGCTGAAGGCTTGTGGTAGGTCAGGGCAATCGCGCAGTTCTCGCACTCGATCTTCTCACCGCAACTCCGACAGAGCACGGTGAACGAGTAGCCGCGCCGGTTGAGCAAAATCATCACCTGCTCGCCGCGGTCCAGCGTGGCCTGCGTCTCGGCTACAAGCTGCCGCGAGAAGATATCTTCCTGGCCCGTCTCCTTGAATTCGGCGCGCATATCGACGAGTTCGACTGTGGGCAGCGGACGGCTCATCACGCGAGTAAGCATCTCGATCCGTGTATAGCGGCCGCGTTCCGAGTTAGCCCAGCTCTCCAGCGAGGGCGTGGCCGAGCCGAGCACGATGACGGCATTATTGAACTTGGCGCGCATCACGGCGACATCGCGCGCGTGGTAGCGAGGCGTCTCCTCCTGCTTGTAGCTGCCGTCCTGCTCCTCGTCCACCAGGATGAGTCCGAGGTTGACCATGGGCGCGAAGACTGCCGAGCGTGTGCCGATGACAATTCGTGCGTCGCCGCGTCGGATGCGGTGCCACTGCTCGGCGCGCTCGTCCGGCGTAAGGCCGGAGTGCAGCAATGCGACCTGCGATCCGAAGGCGGCGAACATCTGTCCCACCATCGCCGGCGTCAGGCCGATCTCCGGCACCAGTAGCAGCGCGGACTTGCCCGCGTCCAGCGCGCGTTGCATGGCGGCGAAGTAGACAGTCGTCTTGCCCGAGCCAGTGACGCCGTACAGCAGCATTGGCTTGAATCCACCTTGCGCCATGGCGGCTGCGATGGACGAGAGAGCTTCCATCTGCGCCTCGTTCAGTGCGTGTTCATGAGCATTCTTCTTGCCGTTGGCAGGAATGCCGCCGAGATGAAAGTCCTCGGATGCCTCTTCAATTGCAACCAACCCGCGCTTGACCAGCGTGGACAATGTTGATGCGGGAACGCCGAGCTCGCGCAGGGGCATTGAATCGCGCAGATCCTCTACGCGCATCCGTCCGCCCGCGGCGGCAATCTCAGCCAGGATCGCTGTCTGGTTCTCATTCAGCTTGGGAATGCGAGCGTCCGGAACCAGCACTGCGATTCGCTCTGTGCGGCGGGCGTCGCGTTCCTCCGCAAGAGCTTTGCGGGTGAGCCACTTCTTCTTCACCATGCCGTCCAGCAGGGCCTTGTTGGCCTTGGTTGCCGAACGTACGGCAGAGGCCCTGGCTGCGTTGCCTTCGGTCAGATAATTGAGCACCGCAAGCTCGCGAGACCGGTCTTCCGCAGACAATCGCGACCGCTGCGAATCTCGCTTCACCGTAGCACCATACAGCGTTTCGCCTTCGCGCAGCACGCGACGGCCGGCATCGGCAATGGAATATATGAAGTGGCGGCGCACCTCGGCGGCCAGCGGCATCATGCTGCGCAGCACCTCGCCCAGAGGTGCAATGTAGTATTGCGCGATCCACTTTGCCAGATGCATCAACTCATCCGGCAGCAGGGAAGCGTCGTCCAGCACCTGTTGTACGGGTTTGATGGAAGCCGCATCTGCGGGCCGATCGTCGTGCAGCCGGACGACGACCCCGATCAACCGCTGTCCACTGAAAGGAACAAGGACACGCGCGCCAACCACAGGCCCAGGCCCAAGCACCGCGTAGGTGAAGGTCCGGTCCAACGGGATGGGCAGCGCAACGTCGCAGTAAGCGGGCATCGCATCTGAGAGTACCGCGCAGCGCGGTGCGACGCCACACGTCCACCATGGTTCGGGTAAATCGACCGCTTGCGATGTTATCCTGATAAAGGTTCACAGGGCCTTTTGCGAACAATCCTAATTGACAAGTTAAGAGGTATTTGCATGGCGACGGCGACGATCGAGAAGGAAGTTTTGGCTGGTACGGCAGCATACAAGGTTGCTGACATCGGGCTGGCGGAGTTTGGCCGCAAGGAGATGGACATCGCCGAGCAGGAGATGCCGGGCCTGATGTCGATCCGCAACAAGTACGCCGCAGGCAAGCCGCTGGCCGGCGTGCGGGTGATGGGATCGCTGCACATGACCATCCAAACCGCCGTGCTGATTGAGACCATGGTTGCCTTGGGCGCGAAGGTGCGCTGGGCAAGCTGCAACATCTTCTCCACCCAGGACCACGCGGCAGCCGCGATTGCCGCGGCGGGCGTTCCTGTCTTTGCCTGGAAGGGCGAGACGCTGGAGGAGTTCTGGTGGTGTACCAACGAGGCGCTTAGTTTCCCGGATGGCAAGGGAGGGTTGCTGGGCCCACAGTTGGTGATCGACGACGGTGGCGACGCGACCCTGTTGATCCACAAGGGATATGAGATGGAGAACGGCGACCCGTGGGTCAACTCGCCGTCCAGCTCGACCGAGGAAGACGTCATTAAGACGCTGCTGAAGAAGGTCCATGCGGAGCATCCCACGCGCTGGCGCGATGTTGTGAAGCAGTGGCGTGGCGTGAGCGAGGAGACCACTACCGGCGTGCACCGGTTGTACAAGATGTTCGAGCAGGGCAAGCTGCTGGTTCCGGCGATCAACGTCAACGACTCGGTTACGAAGTCGAAGTTCGACAACCTGTATGGTTGCCGCGAATCTCTGGTGGACGGCATCAAGCGCGGCACTGACGTAATGGTGGCGGGCAAGGTCGCGGTCATCTGCGGCTACGGAGACGTGGGTAAAGGGTCGGCAGCGTCGCTGCGCGGGCTGGGTGCGCGCGTGATTGTCACCGAGATCGATCCCATCAACGCGCTACAGGCCGCCATGGAGGGCTACGAGGTCACGACCCTCGAAGAGACACTGGGCCGTGGCGACATCTACGTTACATGCACCGGCAATGTGGACATTATCACCGTCGAGCACATGCAGCGCATGAAGGACCAGGCAATTGTCTGTAACATTGGCCACTTCGATAACGAGATTCAGATGGAGAAGCTGACCGCGCTGCCGGGAATCAAAAAGCTGACCATCAAGCCGCAGGTGGACAAGTACACTTTTCCCGCCGGCAACAGCATCTTTGTGCTGGCTGAGGGACGGCTGGTGAACCTGGGATGCGCAACCGGTCATCCCAGCTTCGTGATGTCGAACAGCTTTGCCAACCAGACGCTGGCGCAGCTCGACCTGTGGAAGAACAAGGACACCTACAAGGTGGGCATTTATATTCTTCCCAAGAAGCTCGACGAAGAGGTTGCGCGGCTGCACCTGGAGAAGATCGGTGTGAAGCTGACGACCCTGACCAGGAAGCAGGCGGAGTATCTGAGCGTGCCTGTGGAAGGGCCGTATAAATCGGAGCACTACAGGTATTAAATCTCGGCGCTGCAACAGCGAGATCTTTCAGGTGCGCAACGATTGTTGATAGACTGAAGCTTCCATTCCATCACAGGAACTCACTCAAAGGAGACTCCTTGAAGCTGGTTGCTTGCGTGCTGCTTCTTTCGGGATTTTTTATAGTTCTCGCAGCCCTGGTGTTGCTGACATCCTTGGGGCAGCGGTCTGCCTTTGTCGGGGCAGGATTTGGCGTCGAGATTCTCGGCCTAGCCCTGCTCACTCAGTCCTACCGGTCCATTCGCAAGGAGCATCGATGAACCCAGAACTGAGCCTGTTCTCAATGATGCTGATTCCGTTTGCGGCGGCAGGGCTGGCACTGATCCATCAGGGACTGGGGCGCTCGCGTAGCGCAGCCCACGCAATGTTGGCGAGTCTTTGTGCGTTGGCGGTTTCGGCCATCGTCTTCGTCCTGTTTGGGGCTTCGTGGGCGGGGTCCGCTGGTGCGGCCATCCACTCCTTTGCCGCTGGCGGCGTGCGTTGGGACTGGCTGGGTGCTGCGCCGTTCTTTGCGCGCGGCATCAGCTTCGATGGATCGGATGCAGCCTCCCTGGGCCGGTCGCTGGTGCTCTGCCTCGAACTGTTGGCGGTTGGACTGGCTGCAACTATCCCGCTCAGCGCGGGCGCGGACCGTTGGAGGCTGGGGCCAATCTGCCTCTCCAGCGCATTTCTAGGAGCTATCGTCTTCCCCATCTTCACGCACTGGGTGTGGGGCGGGGGATGGCTGGCGCAGCTTGGCGCGAACTTCGGCATCTCCAACTTCATCGACGTGGGCGGCGCTGGAATGGTCCAGGTGGTGGGCGGGCTAACGGCGCTTTCTGTGGCGTGGATCGCAGGGCCGCGACGCGGCAAGTACTCACACGATGGAATCCCGGCTGCGATTCCCGGACACAACATTGTGCTGGTGCTCTTTGGCTGCCTCCTGTCTATGGTGGGCTGGATCGGCCTCGATTCGGCGGCCTCGATCCTGTTCTACGGAGCTGGACTGCAACAGGTGGTTGGCGTGATGATTAATGCGATACTGTCGGCCTCGGCCGGTTGCCTGGCTGCGCTTGTGGTCACCCGATCGCGCTACCATAAGCCGGACGCATCGCTCAGTGCCAATGGTTGGATCGCCGGGCTGGTAGCAGGCAGCGCGTCGTGTGCCATGGTCTCGCCGGAGTCCGCCATCGTAATTGGAGTCATCGCGGGCGTGCTGGCAACTTACCTGATCGAGATATTCGAACTGCATCTGCGCGTGGATGATCCCGGTGGCGCGGTTTCCGTGCATGCGCTGGCTGGCATCTGGGGGCTGTTCGCGCTCGGTCTCTTCGGGCACTTCCCCGAAGGCACGCGTGGCGGCCATTTGTTGGCGCAGGTGGTGGGAATCAGCGCGCTGCTTGGCTTCATGCTGCCTCTGATCCACTGCGGCAACCTGCTGCTTAACCGCTGGTCGACTTATCGCGTGGACGACGATGGACACTGGCATGGCATGGACGTGCGCGAGCTGGGCGCGGGCGCCTATCCCGAGTTCGTGATCCACGCCGACGAATTTGTGCCGCGATAAGCCAGCTAGACCCGAAACTCAGTGGTGGCGGGCGACCAGTAGCAGCAGGATGAGGATGAGCAGGGGTATGACGATGAAGGTGCCGACCAGTAGATTGCGGTGCTTGGGCGGTGACTCTTTGCGCTTCCAGTTAGCTGCTTCTTCCCGGTTGGCGATACCCACCTCATCCTGGTGCTCGAGGTCGTGGGCGAATTCACGGGCGCTGGCGTAGCGGTTCCTGGGTTCGCGCTCCATGGCGCGGTAGAGTATCTCCTGAAGCTGCGGCGTGATGGCAGGTTCCAGCTTGCTGGGCGGCGGAGGATAGTTGAGCAGGCGGTCGTTCATGACGGCGAAGGGGTTGGGTCCGGTGAAGGGGACCGACCCGGTCAGCATCTCGTAGAGCATTACACCCAGGGAGTAAATATCGCTGCGCGCGTCTCCGCGCTTACCGCGGACTTGCTCCGGGGAGACGTAGTCCGGTGTGCCTAGGCCCATGGAGAAGTTGCCGAAGGTGAGCCTCCTTGCGCCGGCATTGGCCGCGATTCCGAAGTCGATCAGCCGGATGTTGTCGTTGCTGTCGACCATGATGTTCTCCGGCTTCATGTCGCGGTGGACGACTCCGTTAGCGTGGATATACTCCAGGGCACGGCAGATGCCGATGGTGAGCTTAACGGCGCGGTCGATGGACATCTTGGGCCGCTCCTGCATGAGCTGGCGGAGCAGGCGGCCTTCTACCCACTCCATCACCATGTAAACCTGGGTGCGGTCGGGGTTGGGGTAAACCTTCATCACGCCGGGATTGTCCAGGCGCGTGCCGATGTCCGCTTCGCGGGAGAAGCGTTCGTAGAGAGCAGGGTCGCACTCCACCTCGGGATGCGGTACCTTGATGGCGACCTGTATGCCAGTGCGCGTGTCGGTGGCGCGGAAGACGGTGGACATGCCACTGGTAGCCACCAGCTCTTCGAGATGGTAGTGGTCGAGCTGATCGCCAGCACGAATCGTAGTATTTGGTGCGAACATTTATAGCAGCCGGTACGGGCGCCCGCGATAAAGCCCCATGCGCTCTACTGAGCGTACACGAATTAGCTGGACGCTGACATTATCGTACCCTCCGGCGGCGTTGGCGGCGGCAACCAGGGTGGCTACGGCCTGATCGAGATTGGGTGCGGAGGCAATGATCTGCTGAATGGAGGCGTCTGCGACATAACCATGCAGCCCGTCAGAGCAGAGCAGAAGGAGATCGCCGGGCATGATGTTGACGGTGATAGTGTCCGCGGCTACGAAGAGCTCGCTGCCCAGGGCGCGGGTCAGGATGTGGCGATTGACGGCGTTGGCGGCCTCGGTTTTGGAGAGCAGGCCGAGACGCACCTGCTCATCGACCATGGTGTGGTCGTGGGTCAGGACGGTCATGTTGCCGTTGCGGATGAGGTAGCAGCGCGAGTCGCCGACGTGGGAGACGACAGCCGAGTCGAAGCGCAGGGCGCAGAGAACAAGCGTGCTGGCCATATGCGATCCGCCGGGCAGAATGGCCCCGCCGGGATCGGAGTATCGTGCGTCGGAGTGGTGGGGGGTGGCGTTGCTCATGTCCACAATGGCATGGTTGGCCTCCTGCACAAGGCGGGGCAGAAGCGAGACGTGCATGATGCCCTTGGGGATCTTGCGGAAGCCGGCCTGCACGGTCTCTATGGCGAGGCGGGAGGCAACCTCTCCTCGCTCCTGGCCGCCTACGCCGTCAGCCAATGCAAAGAGCCATCCTTGCGACTGGACCTGAGCGGGTGAGGTGGGAGCCACATGACCGAGGTAGTCCTCGTTATGATCGCGCGTCAGGCCGGAGTCGGAGAGTTCGGCGAATTCGAGATCGAGCATATGGGATCGGCCGTTCGGTCGGTGGGGTATGCGGGGAAAAGAAATGGGGCGTCCGTAGTAGCAGACTCACTACCCGGGACGCCCCTAAAGTTTACGCCGCGTTACGTTCTTTCAGCAACGTAGGCTTGTTGTGAGCCTTGCCGATGCTGACGAAGTGGAGTGCCCCGTAGAGTGCCCAAGCAATTGCTATGCCAAGCGCCAGCAGAGGCTCCATCTTGGTGCCGTATCCCATGAACGGACCGATCAGGTAGAAGGCCATGCAGGCCAGGTTGGCGCAGATACCAAAGAGCGGGATCAGGAAGTGGCGGAGCGCGTTGAATTTGGGGTGATTGTGGTAGGCGACCATGCAAGTTGCGCAACTCAGGCAGTAGAGCAGGAAGGTGCCAAAGTTGGATGCAAGCGTGACCATGAGTAGGGAGTTGGGCAGCGCGGCCATCTTCTCGTGCGTGGTATAGCCGACACTGGACCAGAATCCTTGTGGAATGGCGGCAATGGCCGAGGCCGAGGGGGCTGCACCGTCGCCGAAGGCAAGCACGACCGCAACGCAACCGATGACGGCAGAGATGGTCGCCAGGGTCCAGATGGCACGGTGCGGGGTGAGGTTGGTGGTGTGCAGGCCTCCAAAGTTGCCGCCCACTTCCTTGTCCTTGCCCATCGCATAAGTGACGCGGGCGCCGGTGTTGATGCAGGAGAGGGTGGTGCCGATCAGCGCCAGAAAGACGGTGAAGGCCTCGCACAGCATGAAGGTACGCCCATGACCCTGACCGAAGAGTGCGTCGCCCACCACCACCATCATGTCGCCGATGGGCGCGGAAGACGCTTGGGCGGTGGACATTGGATAGCCGCTACTCAGGAAGTAGTTTGCAGCAAAGTACTCAAAGCAGTAGAAGACGGCCCCCTGCACCAGTAGGGAAGTGATAACGGCGATGGGGATGTCGCGTTTGGCGTTCTTAGCCTCGCCGCCCATGGCGGTGACGGACTCGAACCCGACCAGGATCAGAATGGCGACCGTGGCCTGGATAAACATCCAACTGAACTTGTGTGGGCTGATGACCGAAGCCGCGGTCGGATGCGCCTGGAAGTTGCCGGAGGAATCGGTGGCGTTGTAGTCGATGCGGAAAGGAACGATGTTACCGGACGCGTCCTTGAGAGGCAGCGGAACGCCGGAAGAATCGCGTGTAGTCGTGGTTGTGGAAACCCCATTCACCATCGCGGTAGTGGTCTGGAACTGGTAGGTGTAAGCCTCTCCGCTAGTGGAGTCGAATTGGAAGGCTACCGAACCTGCCGGGTGATTGGCACGATACTGCAGCGCGAGAACGGCAAAGACCAGCAGCGCAAAGATCTGGATACCATTGATGGCCAGGTTGACGGCGGTTGAGCTGTTGACTCCGCGATGGGCGATGTAAGCAATGGCAAAGGCATAAAAGATCGCACCCGCCATCATGAAGAAGATGCCCGGGTTGGAGGCGCTCATGAAGTTGGGATAGAGAGTGCCGACGATAAATCCGGTAAAGATCCCCATGACGCCGACCATCACTCCGGGATAGATCCAGTAGTAGAGATGGGAGGCCCATCCGACGATGAACTTGGAGAGGCGGGCATACTTCCAGCCCTTGTCGTGGTTCAGGAAGGACTGCTCGGCAAAGTAGTAGGAACTACCCGTGCCGGGGTAGAGCTTTGCCATCTCGGCGTAACAGACCGCGGTGGCCAGGCAAAGCAGCAGCGCTGCAATGACGCCGGCCCACATGGCGGACCCGGTAGTGCCCGTTGCGGCCTGAATGGCAAAGGTAAGCCAGAGAAATGCGCCCGGAGCGATCAAGGCCATCGCATTGCTTGTTAGTCCGGTAAGGCCCAGCGTTTGTTTCATCTCGCCTGTCGTAGTTTCTGCCATGTGCTCTCCTAATTAGTCGACATCTCCAGCGTTAGCCGGGTTGAAGAAGTTGGTGCTGCCGCGGATGGAAGGGTACGGCAGTTCCGGGGACCTGGGTTAGGTGTAAGTAACCGACAACAAGTTGAACTCTGGTAAGAAGTTGAACCCAGTGGTGAAAAGCAGAGGCTTCAAAACGTTTGCGTTGAAGCCTCCCCTAGAGTTGCCTGAATAACCCAGGCAACAAGCGAGTGGTGCAAACCGGTCTTTGCAAAATCTTTATGCAGTAACTCTTGATGCAAGTAAAGGGCCATTCAACCTGGTGGAAAAATCCCCTCAGTCCAGTTATTGACTACTTCCTGCGAAACCAATCGACAATTGCGCCTATAACTAAAACCGAGCCGGTTACAACCGCCATGACTGCGGCGAAGTACAGTGCCGCTCTCATTCCTTTAGCGTTTAGGGCCGAAGAAGGCGATGAGCCCGACCGTGACTGTGGATTGGTTCTTCACCATCGCCGTGTTTCCCCGTGGGAAAGCTGCGTGGTCCGACCAGTCGTACCGGTACTCGGTTCGCATCAGCAGCCCTGCGGGCCACTTGTACTCATAGGTCCCGGTGAACTCGTTGAGGGTCTGCTTCGAGGTGAACGCAGTCGCATAGCCCTGGTCGTCGTAGAAGTACTCGTAGCGGCCAGTCAGGGCGGCATTGGCGGTAACCTGTCCGCGAGCGGAGGAGGCGATACCTTGCCAGTGCGGCGAATCCTCCAGAATCTTTGGCGATACACCCACTACGGCGGCTGCGGCATCGGTATGGTTCTGGCCGTAGTCGTAGTTGACATACCAGTTGAACTTGGCGTTTGGCGTAAGCAGGAGGGTAGTGTCGATCAGGTTGCGGTAGGACTTCTGTGTATCCACGTTCGATGGGCCGACGTAGTAGTTGGTGTTCCAGGTGTACTTAGGCTTGACCAGCGAACTGGTGAGGCCGATGGTAACACCGCCATTGTTGCTGGATACATTGTTCCATCCGTTGACCACCTGAGCGCCAATGGTCCACACCTTTGTGACTGGCATTGAGGTGCGAAGGCCGAAGTGGTAGACGGGAATGGCGTAGGAGAAGAGCAGGCCGTGGGAGTAGCTCCAGTTGCTCATGGTCTCTACGACTTCCTGGCCAGCAGAGGTGACAAACTGGCCAAAATCCAGCTCGAAACCCTTTCCCTTGGGCGGCTTCATGCTGATAAAGGCCTGCTCGATGTAGTTGTCGGTGGCTGTCTCCCCAGGGCTGTTGGTGTGGATCAGGGTATTGGTGCGACCAAAGAGAATATCGAGATGCGCGCCAACCGGGTCCGGGTCATGGTTCAGTGTGAGTTTGGCCGCCTCCAGGCTGAACTGGTCGGTTTTGTCGTCGAAGGTGTAGTACTGGTTGGTCTGTCCATCGGCTAAATTGCTGGGCCGGTTGTTGTTGTAACTAAAGTAGCCGTCGATGTAGCCGCTGAGATCCACCGTTCCGACACTCCACACTGGCGCAGGAGCAGGGGCCGGTGCTGCGGCGGCCGGTGTGGCTGCCGGCGGCGGGGGAGGCGTGGCCGTTTGGGCAACCTGCGTATCTGCCGGAGTGCTAGAGCTGGAGACGTCCGCAGCTGCGTACGAGGCGACGGTGAAGGTTGCGAGCGATGCCAGAATAGCAACGTGGCGTAGAAGGCGTCGTGAATTTGTCGGAATAATAATAGGAGTCTCTCTTTCATCCGCGATCGAATTCTCGATGCAGGGGTCGGTCAGGAGCCAGTCAGTCTCGACGAGGGATCGAGTTCGTCTGAATCTGAAACCTGAAGGGGAAGTAATCAAAGGACCGCATCCCGTTTTGCGTACGTAGGAACCAAGCAACTTCCTGTGGCGCTGTTCTTTCCTCCTCGAATCGGTCCAACGTTTACGTGCTCCAACTTCTAAGCCGACGTCCAAACGCCGGTAATGCGCGTAGACGCAAGTTCACTGCAGAACCATGGATTTGGTTCAATGGACAAATCCAATAATATCCGGCAGTTGCCAGATACTTATGCAATCTTCATACCAAACATAAAGATTGCAATAAATCTTTATGTTTTCTTTATATACAGCTTTATCGATTGATTAAGTGCGTAATGGATACGACAAACAGACGTATAAATGTCGTTAAAATGACGAAACTTTGTTTTGTGTAGCTAATACGACAATGGTCGGTTCATCTACAGGGGGGAATTCTATCGATCTGTAGGTTTGGTTGGGCTCAGTCGCTGACCGAGCTAACATTCATGCAGCGCTAACAGCACGTCAACGCAGCTTGCAGACTTTGACCGCAGAGTTGCTGTAGGGGCAGTCGAAACGAGTGGATGCGTCCGCATGAAGAACCAGCCATGTGACACCGAGTGGCAGTAGGGCAGGTATCCGCTCAGAATCGGTGGTCGCGGGTGCATTGAGATGGTTCTGTGCCGCCTGACCGCTCACCCACTCTGCGGTCAACTCCGGTGCGATGGACGCCTCGCCGCCGTCCTTGGAGTAGTCCGCCAGCGCGCTTCGCTGGGAGATGGCGCGGAAGCACTGGGCGTCTTCGCCGGGGCTGTTAATGTAGTCTGCATTGAGTGCAAAGAGTGCGTCCTTGGGTGTGTTTGCGCGAATCCATTGGAAGGCCTGCACCCACTGGTTATGCGGAGCAATCCATGGAAGCTCCAGGTGGTTCGAGTTGGGGAAGGCGGTCCGCTCAGCGCAGAACATCGTGCCGCCTAACAGAAGCATGGTTGCACTCCATCGCAATACGCTACGTCTTAGAAGACGTTCTCCAAATTGCGCACCTAGGATGAGGATCATTACCAGATAGACGATCTGAAAGGCGCGCAAAGGCTGCAGGCGGGCAATCTCGTGCGTGGCGGCTGCGCTGCGGGAAAAGAGAAGAGCGATGACGCCGGAGATTGCGCCTATTGCGATGGCCATTCGCGCAAGTGCCTGTGGAGGATCGTTGGTTGGCAAAGAGCGGGCATGCGTCGGTGGGACCGGCTTTTTTCTGGAGAAGAGCAAGAGGATTACAGGCGGCGCTGCCAGACCGGTCAATTCGTACCAGTGCCATTGGAGTGGAAACCAGTAGGTTCGCGTCATGGCGACGCGGACATAGTCCGCCGGCTCCGTCCTTGCGATGGCCTGCAGGCAGGCTGCAAGTGCCAACGAGGAGGTTGCGAGAGCTGCTGTTGCATACAACCGCGTCGTACGAGATGGCGAACTCGCGACGAGCAGCATCAGAGTTGCTCCGAGGGCGTAAGCCGCCATCAAAGGATGCATTGCGGCAGCGAGTGCGAGACTGGCAATGCAGAGTAGAAGGCCGCGCAGTTTCTTTCTCTCTTGCCAGTTAAATGGGGCGCTGCCCGAGGTCATCTCAAGCACGCAGGCCAGCGCCAGCACCATGGCCGGAGTGGAGAAGCTGCGCGCGGTTGCATACGGGTCCATGAAGAGCAGAGCTGTTCCGGCTATGGGGAGCGCCAGCCAGCAGGCCAGCAGCACAACAGCTCCAGAGCGCGCACTGCGGGTCGCCCAGCAGCGCGAGGCCAGCATCCATGCGGCGAAGAGTGTTACCCAGATACTCACCAGGTAAAGCGCAAGCAGAACGACGGGCAGGGATAGGTGGGTCAGTCGCACTATACCGGCGACGGTGGGCGCGAAGAGCGAGTGGCGCGTGGGCTCAAGCACGAAGGCCGTGGAGTGAGGATAGAGGGATGGGTCCAGCAGACGCTCCACCCCAGCCATATATATGCCGCCGTCCTCGGCAAAAGGATGGTATCCATCGACGGCCACGGCGAATAGTGTCAGTGCGCTGACCAGCAGAAGGGAGAAGGCGCGGTCGCGGCGCGCAGCGTTGCGCAATTCGCGTTCCGTCGGCTTGATCTGCTCCGACGCGGCTTGCGATTCAATCTCTGCTACCAGTGTCGTCAACGCCAACCACTCCATCCGCCGAGGTCAGGACTGTCTGACCTCTGCACTGCATCCTCCATGCTAATTAGTTACCGAAGAATGCGTGCTACGGAACTCGGCGCAAGGTCATGCGTATAGAACTTCGAGGGACGTGTTAACCAAAGCGTTTCAAACACGTATATACGGATAGGAGAACCTCCTCATGAGATGCACCATCACTCTTCTGCTCCTCGGCCTCGTTGCAACCTGCACTCCGGCACGATCGCAAACCACTCCGGCACAATCGCCGGGTGCGGCAGCGCTGGCGACAGCAGCATCGCCGGAGTTTGAAGCGGCAACGATCAAGCCGGTTCAAAATCCTGACCCGAACCGCATGAACGACCATGAGGAAGGCCGCCGTTTCACTACACACAACACGACGCTGAGTGACCTTATTCTGATGGCGTACGGGGTCGATCGGCGGCAGGTGGCGGGCGGGCCGGCCTGGGTCACAGCGGACGAATACGATGTGGACGCAGTGGCAGAAGGCGCGGTTTCGC
>Ga0181529_10005049_pt1 | contig 13944 bp, 10 predicted proteins | sample PEATcosm2014_Bin_36_FD_119763 | JGI IMG/M metagenome (GOLD analysis project Ga0181529, IMG submission 119763) | Peatland microbial communities from MTU Mesocosm Facility, Houghton, MI, USA - PEATcosm2014_Bin10_30_metaG | ecosystem: Environmental > Terrestrial > Soil > Wetlands > Peat | place... | reverse complement strand
CTTGCGTGGCGGCTGAGCGTCACTATGGACACATCGTTCTGCATCGAAGCGCTGGAAGAGGCCATCGAGAAACACGGCCGCCCGGAGATATTCAACACCGATCAAGGCGCGCAGTTCACGAGCGAAGCCTTTACCGGGCTGCTAAAAGAAGAAGGGATTCAAATCAGCATGGATGGCAAGGGCCGCTGGGCCGACAATGTCTTCGTGGAGCGGCTGTGGCGCTCGCTGAAATACGAGCACGGCTTGGCCATCAGATGGAGACTCTGCCTGAGTTCGAAATGGTGTTTCGCGCCTTGCGTCGGGAACTGCGCCAAGCAGAGATGCCCTGATGAAAACTCCGGTTTGAGTGACGGAGTCTCTTCACTCATTTCGACCTACGCGACCATCTCGCAAATCCTGTCGCCGGTCTATTGCGCTTCTAGATATGCCATCTTCTCCGGACGCAAGTATCTGTTCAACTCTTCTTCAGTGAGGTATCCGAGCTCGATGGCTGGTAGGCGAGCTGATCACGCCCGGGCTCACGGTGCTATCAAGGCAAAGCGGAATACCCAGATGCAAGTGCACGGTAATGAATGCGCAAGCGCCGCCAAACAAAGCCATAAGCAGGGTTGTAGGCGTGTGATTAAAGTCGTGGCTCGGCTCCGCACTGCGTTTCTCTATTCACATCTCCAGCTAAGCGATCTACTCCTCAGCTTCTGATCGTCAGGACTGGACATTCTGCATCCACTATGATCCGGAAGGCTCCAGATGTTCTCATTTCCATGCTCAGATGTGAAGTCTTTCGGATACCGAGCACTAATAGATCGATAGATCGTTCCCTGATGTGCTCAAGGATTTGGTCATGTGCCCTGCCGACAGCCACATACGTTCTCGGATCACAGAATTCCTTCGCCTGATCTGGTGCAAGGCCATCAAGGGCACTCAAGAACTGGGCCTGAAGTTCGGATAATCGTTCTGGTTGCTCGATGCCGTCGTCCTGAATCACATTGAGTACATCAATCTTGGCCCTAAACACTTCCGCGAAGGTAACCGCATAGACTGCCGCGTTGGCAGCCGCCACGGTAAAGTCCGTGGCGAAGAGAATTCGAGCAAAGGGAAAGGTCTGTGAAGACGCGGGCTTGACCTGTGGGCCAACTGTAAGTGTTGGCCACTGGGAAGAGCGAAGGATCTTCTCCGCGATGGAGCCAATAATTCCTCGTTCGATCCGACCCCCTCCGTGTGTTCCTAACACAATGATGGCTGGCGCGTTGTGATCGGCCAATGCAGGGATGACATCTTTCGGTTCTCCCTCCAGAAGAGTGGAATTGGTTTCGAACGATTCCGCTCCCAGAAGGAGAGCGTTTCGCGATAGAAGAGTCTCCAGGTCCTTTCTCTGCTGGCTAACCCGATTTTTGTTTATCTCAACCTCCAGGGCGGCTTGCGAAAGGGTAAAGGCATGAGTAACCAGTAAAGTTGCAGAGAAATAGGATGCAATACGAGCGGCGTAAAGGCCAGCGTTCTGGGAGCAAAGGGAGAAATCTGTTGCGTAAACAACTGTCTTCAGGTTCATTTCTGGTCTGTCGCCGATCCTTGGCATGACGCTATCTCCTTGTGCAAAAGCTCAACAAAATGACCAATACGGTCACACCCTCTGCCGCAAAGGAACGGCCTCTTAGGAGAGAACCTAACCACGCCGAGTGTGAAAGAACGAACATTCATCCAGGCAATTGCTCCCTGGCGCTCCTCAGTTTTGTGTACACCTCATGTGCGCGACGACGCGGAACACTTTCAGTTTGAAGTTCTCAATCATGGCGTTGCTCCAATCTGATAGTTGAGCGTGGAGAGCGCGAGCCGATACTGGTATTGCGCGTCAGTGTTGCCAATTGCCGCGTCGGTTTGTTGGAACTGGGCCTGACTGAGTTCTACGATCGAGCTAAGTCCCAGTTGGTAGCGGGATTGCGCTAGCTTGAGAGCCAGGTTTGCTTCTCTCAGAAGTTCGTCTGTTACAGCGACCCTTTGATATGTCGTATTCGATGCCAGCCATGCGGTACGGACATCGCGAACAATCCGGTCGCGCAGATCCCGCGTCTGTTCTGAAGCGGCCTGAGCGCGGATGGATGCTTCCTTGGCTTGGGCCGAGTAAAGGAAGCCATTGAAGACGGGGATGTTCACGTTTACGCCAATCGCACCCCACCAATTGTTGAGGTAATATTGGGGCGGCCGAATGGGTACGCTGCCAACGGTTCCCGCAGCCCCTATGCTCGGAAGCATCTGATCGCGCTGTGCACGGCTGAACTTGACTGCTGCTTGTTGGCTTAGGTTCAGGGCTTCGAGATCCGGTCGCTGCTGGAATGCGAGTTGCAAGAGCTGATCGGCGTCTGTTGGAGGAGCCTTCAATGTCGGATCATCCAGTACAAGGTCATATGTCTCCTGCCGATCGAGTCCTAAGACCGCATCTAATGCGGCCATCGTCGAGTCGACGTTGTTCTGAGCATCCAGCAATAGCAACTTGGCTTGTGACAAGTTGACCTCTGCGAAGCTCAAATCTAGAGTTGATTTGAGCTTGTTCTTCGTCATCTCACTGACCTGCGCCTCCGTGGTCTGGCGAGTGCTGACATTTTGTTCCGCAACTTTAAGGAGCGCCTGGGCCTGAAGGGCATTGAAAAATGCCTGATCGGTGGCAAGAACAATATCATCAGTTGATGCAAGAGCACTCGCATTCTGTGCCTTTTCCTGGAGCTTTGAAGACGCCACGAGATTGCGAGTTCTTCCAAAGTCGGTAAGTAGTTGGGTAAATCCTCCGCCGGCTCCCGCATGCTCAAAGAGACGAGATGCGGTAAGCGAGCCTGCGGAGATTCGGCTGGCATTTTCTGCATCCTCAGCGGTAATGCTGGCTGTTCCTGTCGGAAGTTCCGCCGCCCTCGTTTCACGGACAACCTGATGCTGTGCCAGCGCAAGCAGACGCGCAACGCTTACCCTTGGATTGTTCTTGATAGCAAGGTTTTCAGCGCCGGACTGTGTCAGGCGCGGGTACTGGCCGGGAGCAGCTTTTTCCGCCTGCGTCGTCGCAGTCTGCCCCGCGTTGTTGGGTATCACTATTGCGCCTTGCTGCGCGAGCACCATGAGTGAGACCTGGGGAGCATCCGGAATCTGTGACGTGATGCCTGTCGCTTGTCCATGAATTGACACGGGACAAACCGTTAACAGCGAAAGGAACAACCCGGAATATCGAAACCTCAACCCAGCCTGTATGACCATTCTCTAAACCTCCTCCGCAACATCGGACTTCTTGTCGTGCCGGCTGTGAACGATCAGGTAAACTGCCGGTACAAGGAAGACGGTTACAACCACGGAAACTGCCAGTCCGCCGATAACTGCGCGCGCAAGCGGCGCATATTGCTCACTGCCGGCCTCCATTCCAAGTGCCATGGGAATCATGCCCAGCAGCGTCGCCAGCGAGGTCATCAGGATCGGGCGCAGGCGGATCTTGCATGACTGGACGACGGCCTCCAACGGCGACAGTCCCTGCTGATGCAGGGTTCCGGCGAATTCAACGATCAGAATGCTGTTCGAAACCACAATGCCGGTCATCATGATGACGCCCATGAGCGACATGATGTTCAGCGTGCTTCCGGTCACCAAAAGGATCAGTACGACCCCTGCGAGTCCAGGCGGAATTGCCATGAGGATGATGAATGGATCGATGAACGATGTGAACTGGGCCATGAGGATCAGGTAGACCAACAGCACAGAAACGATGAGCCCCAGCCCAAACTCAAGGAACGACCGGTTCATGCTGACCACGGCGCCACGCACCTTCAGCACCGTGTTCTTGTCCGTCTTTGTGCTCGCCAACAGCTTGTCAATCTCTCCTCCAACCTTCTGGAGCGCCTCGGTCTTGGTGGAGACATAGATGTCGATTACGCGCCGGATCTGATAGTGGTCCACTTCCGTCGGCGTATTGATCAGCTTGATGTCCGCAACGGAGTTCAAAGGCGTATACCCGGCAGTGTGGTCGCCATTCGAGAACTCGCGCGATTGGCTTGATGCCTCGCTGGCGCCTTGCATCGGGTTGCTTCCCGCTGGACGAACACCGCGTAAAGGAATGCTCTCGAAGTCCTCCATCGTCATGTTGTTTAGATAGCGGTTCGCGTACTGAACCGTGACCATGTAGTTATTGCCGCTCTTCGGATCGATCCAGTAGCTCGGAGCGACCATGCCGTCGGAGGTCATCGCGGTAATTACGTTGTCCACGACGTCCTTTGTGGAGAGACCGATCAAGCTCGCCTTCTCGCGGTCGATGTTCAGCTCGATCCCAGGGTAGTCCAGGTTCTGCGGAATGTAGACGCCGCTCACATTGGGAATCGTTGTGATCGTTTGCGCCAGGTTCTTGGCCAGAGTGTACGCTCCATCCATATTGTTAGAGCTGACCTGGATATCGATCGGAGCCGGTAGACCCTGATTGATGACGCTATCCACAAGGCCGCCTGCCTGGAAGTAAGTGGTAAGCTCGGGCATCTCGCGGGAGAGCTTCCGTTGGACGCGGCGCATGTACTCATAGCTGCCGATGCTATGGCCCTCCTTGAGGCTGGTCTGCACAAAGGCCGTGTCCATCGAGGCGTTGGTTGTGTAGATGGCGGAGAGGTCGGGGTAAACGCCTATATTCGAGACAACCATGTCCAAATCGGAGGGTTTGACCACGCTGCGAACGATCATCTCGACCTTCGCGATGTAGTCGTTGCTGGCCTCCAGCCGTGTACCGCTGGGCATCCGAACGTCGATGACGAATTGCCCTGGGTCGGTGCGCGGGAAATAGGCGCGGCCCAGAAAGGGCGTCGTCACCGCAAGAACGAGCACCACGCCACCCAGAATCGCTGCCGCGGTAACGCCGGGGTGCCGCATCGCCCGCATGGCAAGAGCCTCATACCAATTCAGCATGGCCTGAAACTTTTCGTTGAACTTTCTCTCGAAGCGCGTGAAGATGTTCACCTTCGACTCGGCGGAGTGTTCCCCCTCGTCTTTCAGCCAAATAAACTTGGCGCAGTATAGAGGCACCACGGTCATGGCGAAAAAATACGACGCGAAGATCGAAAGCACTACGCCCAGAGCCAGCGGCGTGAAGATGTACTTGCTGACGCCGCTGAAAAACGTGACCGGAAAAAACACTATCGATGTGGTAAAAGTGGCGGCCAACACCGCCATCGAGACCTCTGTCCCGCCTTTGTCCGCGGCCACCGCCGGCGATTCTCCCATCTCCATGTGGCGAAAGATGTTTTCGAGTACGATGACGCCGTTATCGATAAGACGGGAGAAGACCAGCGCCAGACCGCCGAGAAGCATGGTATTGATAGAGCCGCCCATGTAATTGCTGATGAGTAGACAGACCACCATCGCGAGTGGAACAGAAATAACCACGGCGACCATGGCGCGGGGGCTGCCCAGGAAAATCAGGATCATCACGCCGGTCAGCACCAGTCCAATGCCAGCTTCCTTCGAAACGTTCCAGATCGCCATTTTGACGAAGACGGACTGATCGAAGACAACAGCGGTCTTTAGCGATGCCGGAATGTCGACCAGATGCTTGATGGCGTCCTTCATTCCGTTCACGATGGTGATGGTATTACTATCCCCGCCCTGTTTGAAAACTGGTACGTACACCGAGCGCTGTCCATCGATGCGCACGATGTTGTATTGCAGGGCGCCTGAGTCGGTCGCCTTGCCGATGTCGCCAACCAGCACTGACGAGTTGCCCACCGACTTAAGCGGCATTTCGTTCATCGAGTTTGCGTCCGGGAACTGGCTGTTGGCGTAGATGTTGAAATCTTTCGATCCGATGCGTACATCACCGGCGGGTAGAATCAGGTTGGAACTGTCCACCGACGTCACCACGTCGTTCAGGCTCAGGTTACGTGCCTCCATCTTGAGCGGATCAACATAGATCTGAATCTGACGATAGGTTCCACCGTAAGGCTGCGGCACCGATGCGCCTTGGACGTTCGATATCTGATTGCGCACTTGGAATTGCGCCAGATCCTTCAGGTTCGTTTCGTTAAGCCCCTCGCCCTTCAGAGTCACCAGGCATACTGGCTGCGTCGAGGCGTCCATGCCCAGCACCACTGGAGGCAGTGTCCCCGGCGGCAAGCGACGCAAGTCGGCCATCGCCAAGTTGGCGATGTTGCTCAAGGCCGCGTTTGGATCGGTGCCCGGCTTGAAGTAGATCTTGATGAGGCTCACGCCGGTCAACGAACGCGATTCGCTGTGATCGACGTTCGCGGCCAGAGTGAAGAACCGCTCGAAGGTGTTGGTGATGTCGGCTTCAATCTGCTGCGGAGGCATACCGTTGTAGAACGTGGCCACCACGACCACGGGCATGTCGATGTTGGGGAACAGATCGACCGGCATGCGAGCCACGTTGACCGCGCCCACCAGCGCGACCACGAGGCACAGCATGAGGATAAAGAATGGAAACCTGAGAGCAAACTTCGGCATTACTTCGCACCTCCGCTGTTCTCTTCTTCCGCTTTCATGTCGATCACGCCGCCCGCCTCGCGCATCACATCGGAGGCCGGCTCCGGAGCAAGGATCGGGGAAACCTGTTCGCCATCGCTGTACTTATCCTGCGCGCCCAGAATCACCCGGTCCCCTGGCTCAAGCCCGCTCTTGATCTCCGCAAGTCTCGATCCACGCAGTCCGACTTCAACATTGCGGACGCGAATGTGATTGCCCCCGTCCAGCAGATAAACCGTCTCCTGGTTGCCCTTGAGGACCAGCGCCTCGACAGGAATGGTGACTACCTTCTCCGCATGCCCAAGTTGCATTTCAGTATTGGCGTACATGCCTGGGGAGATGGAGAGGTCCTGGTTCTCAACATCGATTTCGGTCTCCATTGTTCGCGTTTCAAAGTTCACGTCACGTGTGAATCGCACGATTTTCCCCGTGAAAGAGCGACCAATAGCATCGACGCGAACCTGCATCGGATCGCCGATGTGAACAAACTGCACGTCGTTCTCCGGGATCGGCATGCGCAGGCGCAATAGGCCGCTCTGCGAGAGCCGGACGATAGGAATGTCTTGTTCGTTGGAATTGGTGCCGCTCTGGATCAGCGCGCCGGTGTCTGCGTAGCGCCAAACGATGACTCCATCCAGTGGCGCCATTACGTTGGTGTAGTTTTGGAGCGCTTGCACCCGGTCTTTGTCAGTGTGCGCCACCTCTGCGTGCTGCTGCGCGCCAGCCGCCGCAGCCTTGGCAGCATCCACCTCCGACTCCGAAGACAGGTCCTTGCTCTCCGCATCGTCCAGTTCCTGTTGCGCAATCAATCCTGGTTGCGCCTTTGATGTTTCAAGCAATCTCTCATAGTCCGCATGCAGCGCCGAATGGATCGCCTCCGCGCGCTTGATCTCGTGCTGGGAACGCAGCAGATCATCCTTTGCGCGCTCCACCTCGAATACAGTGCCCTTCAACTGAGCATTCAACTCCGGGACTTCCAATACCGCCAGGGTCTCGCCCTTGCGCACCCGGTCGCCAATGTCCACGTTGATCTTTACCATGAAGCCAGTGACTTTCGGATGAACATCCACCACCTGGTAAGGCTGAAATTGCCCGGCAAGGCTCAGTGTGTGCGCAATGTCTCCCCGCATTGCCGCAGCCACTTTCGCCGATGGAGTCTCTGCGGCGTTCGCACCGGGATGTTGACTCTTGAAATCGCACGCAACGATGGTGGCCAGGACAGGAAACATCATTCCCGCGGCGAGAATTGAGGAGGATCGCTTTCGCATATCTCGAATGCACCTCTAAATGAATTGTTGATTTTAGGGTCCGGGAGCGCAGCACACGTTCTCAAACAGAGAACGCGTACCTGTGCATTCGACCATTGAACCTGATCGAATACTTCAGCATTGGCTTTAGGGGAATGGCTAGACGAGAACCGGGGGAGGGCGAACGAAGTGGGCTCTTAGGTGAGCGCGACGGAGATTCCACAAACCGCTTGCGCGCTGCTGCCTCTGACCTGATATTGACGGGTTGAATATGCTGAGGACCGGCAACAGAATGAAGAAGACTGCCGTGGGAACGGTGTAGATAACTCTCGTAGATGTCCGAGTCCGAACTACAAGTGGGCTTTCCGTGGAGCTGGATTGCTCGTTTTTGGAGAGCAGTTTGGCCGTTGGAACGTGATGAGAAGCCGCCTCAGGCGGGTCGTATAGGGAAAGCTTGTATTGCAGGCCCCACGCGAAGAGGCAAAACGCCAGAGCGACGTACGCGAGTGTGGCCATGCGACCAAATGGCGGATTTTTTCTCCAACGATACATGGAAACCAGGACTTTCATTCAGGCCTGCGGGCAGTAGTTTTCGCAGCAAACTTCCGTAGCGGGGAAAGAAACCTCATATTGTTTGATATCAGAACGACACAAGAAGGTTGCTCTACTATTGTATATCCCTCACATTCATAAGAAGAAGCGTCCGATTCAGAGATTCTGCGCGGGATTATCCTGGACTGTCCCCTAAATGCCACCCGTTTGGACGGGTCACGTTGAATCCACAAGCGCTTTCCGTTCCAATTCCTATGGTTGCTCCGAATCTGGTAGCTCTAAAGGTGAATCCATCCGCCGAGGATGAGGGAAAGCGATCCCAACGCGACGAAAAGCCAGAGAAGAACTCCCTGAAGGAACGGTCGAACGCCAACTTCGCGGAGAGTCCTCATCGAGAGCCCTGTTCCAATCAGATAGAGCGTGACAGTCAGGCCGATAACGCCAAGATGCTTCAGCACCGGATAGGTGGGCTGGAAGATGTGAACGTAGGTGTTGGCGACCGCCGCGAGGCAGAAGAAGAGAATGAACCATGGCCATTGGATACGCGCTTTGCTCTTGTTTGCCATTGCAGTTCCAACTGAGAGCGGCACGATCCAAAGAGCGCGGGCTAATTTGACGGTTGTGCCAACGGCAAGAGCCACCGTTCCGTACTTCGCTGTCGCGCCGACGACTGAACTTATGTCATGAATCGCCAGCGCCGACCACAGACCAAACTGCGTCTGCGTCATGTGCAGCGCTGATCCGATTACCGGAAATGTCAGCAAGGCAACCGAGTTCAGCACGAAAACTGTTCCGAGCGAGACGGCAATTTCCTCCTGGCTCGCATTGGTGATTGGGGCAATCGCCGCAATGGCACTGCCGCCACAGATGGCAGTGCCGGCTGAGATGAGATAGGAGATTCTCTGCCTCACCCTCAAGAGCCGTCCTAACCCCCAACCCAGGAGCAGGGCAATGCTGATGCTTCCCGCGGTATAGATGAATCCGGAGCGGCCCGCCTGCATAACCTGCTGCAGATCCATACCGAATCCGAGCCCCACCACGGATGCCTGCAGCAGCAGCTTCGATAACTGCTTTGCTTCAAGATTAAAAGGATGAACGAAACTGAATCCGTAGATGAGACCGCCGGCCAATGCAATTGGCGGTGACACCAGGCCGCTGGCCGCAATAATCAATCCGATGAAGAATACATTCTTGGACACATATCCAGTGTTCCCGAAGAACGCGTCGTCGTCCAAGCAGAAGTAATCATGGCCTATTTGCTAATCTTATGAGCCCGGCAAGTCATGTTCGGCTGGTTCTGGCCACAATTCTTTGCATGCCTGCGCGCGCGATTAGAAACCTGCGGAATTCAAGGGCCAGCCCTTGCGACTCTGGGCCGGTTGCGCAAGCAACCAGAAACTGGCGCTTGATCGTCAACCCTTCGACCTCGACAATCTTGAAGTTGTTACCGAGTCTCAGGTCTTTCGCAATTGCCCAGCGGGAGACGAATCCAACTCCCAGCCCAGCTTCTACGGCGGATTTGATGGCTTCGGTTGAATCAAGTTCCATCACGATCTGCAAAGAACTCCGCTTTACGCCTTGGCGCTCCAGCGCCAATTCAATCACATGCCGCGTGCCTGAGCCGCGCTCCCGCATCAGCAGTGGAATTGAGGCGATTTCAGAACAGCAGACCGAAGTGCGCTCGGCCCACTCGTGCGCAGTGGACGCGATAAGCACCAGTTCATCCTCAAGAAATGCCTCTGTCTTGACCTCGCGGCTGCGGGCCGGGCCCTCGATGAACCCCAGCGAAATCTTCTGCTTCTCCACGGCTTCTACAATGTGCTCCGTGTTGCCGCTGACCAGCGTGGGGTGAACACGAGGATGCTCCCGGCAAAACTCCCCCAGGAGCCGAGGCAATACATACTGGGCAATGGTTGTAGAGGCGCCCAGTGCCAGTTGTCCAGAATGTTCTCCGCTCAAGGCGGCGATCTCGTGCTCAGCCTGGACGAGGAGCACATTCACCTGGACTGCGTAATCAAGGAGTACCCGCCCGGCCGGGGTTATCGTGATGTGGGCGCCAGAGCGGTCAAAAAGTTGAACGCCAAGATCCTCCTCCAGCGCCTTGATCTGGAGGCTCACAGCGGGCTGCGTGAGATACAGTTCTTCAGCGGCCTTGCGGAAGCTGAGCTGTTCCGCAACTGCCCGGAAGACCACGAGACGGAAATTTTCAAGACTCGCCATTCGATGATTAAAACACTGAGACGCGCCGATCTACGCGGGCAACGTTCCAGGGCCAGTCTAAATCAGCGTGGGATGTCAGCTGTTGGCCATCGCAGGTTCGGCTATAGCCAACTCGATCTTGATCTCCGGTGGCGTCAAGAGTGTGTTGTGAACCAGGCAGTGATGCACGGAGCGCATGAGGCCCTCCGTCTGTTCTTCCGTGAGAGAGACGGGGCACACAACATGAATGCGGAAGTTGCCAACGCGGGCAGGCTGTTTCAACTTTTCGGCGGTCACCGTGACCTCCACGCCTGTCTCCGCGAGATTGCGTGTTTTCAGATACTGCACCGCATAGAAGGCCGCGCAAGACCCCAACGAAGCGAGCAGCAACTCCGGAGGCGTCATGCCGGAGTCTTCCCCACCATTCTCTGTCGGCTGGTCACAAATAATGGAGTGAGACCGCGAATGAATGGCAAATTTGACCTTGTCGAGATGAGTAATCTTTACTTCCATCATGGTTTTCCTCTTCCATTAGAAGAAAGTCACGAGGGCGGCGATTCGTTACAGAATCGCAGATGTTTTTTCTTTGATAGGGATAACCAGCATACGCAGATACTCGCGTGTAAGGATGGCGCGCAATCGAGGCGCGACAGCCGGGTCACAGGGTATCTCCAGGGACCGGCAGCGATCGATGGCAGCGCGCAAATCGCGCAGAAATGCCACGCAGGACGGGCATGCCTCGATATGTTCGCGCATCTGTTCGCAGGTACGCGGTTCCACTCTGCCATCCAGGTATTCGGAGAGGTCGGCAAACAGATTGCGGCATTCCGCGGGACGTTGCCCGTTCTTGGCCTTGGCAACCTTTCGCTTCTTCGCGGAGGGTTTTGCACCATTCTGATCTTCAGGAACTCCCCGCAAGAGTTGGTTCATCTCCCTGCGCACGCTTAGACGTGCCCGATGCAGCCGAATCCGAACCGTTCCTTGCTGAAGCGAGAGAACCTGCGCAACCTGCTCGGTGGCCAACTCCTCCATATCGTGGAGCACCAGCACAATGCGTAAGGCCGGCGGGACGCGCAGAATCGCCTGATGCAGCAGATGGTGCTGCTCGGCAGCAAGAAGATTGCCTTCCGGTCCCACCTCGGCATCCTCAAGCAATCTCCCCAATTCTTCATTGTCCGGCATCAACTCGTCGAGCGAAAGGAGGTTCGCCGGGGCGTTCGCGGGCTTGCGGCGCATGCGCCAGCAGCGGTTTCTAGTGACGGTGTAAAGCCAGACAGCCATCTGCTGTGGAGTCTGGATTTTGGCCAGGTGCCCCAGCGAACGGGAAAGCACTTCCTGCATCGTGTCTTCCGCATCTTCAGGATGCCCGCAGACCTTCATGCTGAAGGAATAAACGGTGTTCTGCAGCAGACTGATCGCTTCTTCGACAGCTTCCGGAGTGTTGCGGCGCAAGAGGTCTGTGGCTCGGATCAGTTCAGGTCGCATCGCATGGGGTGGTCGTGTGCAAGATCAGTATATTCTCCTGCGTCGTGTATAGAGCCCCTTCTCCCCGGAGACTCTTCGATCCACGGCGCAGAGCATTCAACATGAATGGCCCTTCGCACAGGGAATCGTCGCAACACCGGCTTTCAAAGCTGTCTCGATCATCTGAAGGCAGATTGGAGATACCTTCTTTAGCCAATCTCGCTCTTCACCGCTTTCAGTCTTGGAGTCAGCGGCCAGCCATGCGCGCACCAAGGCAAGTGCGAGCCCCATCGCGGCGCCAGTACGGCTTTCCTCCAATCGAAACATTTGGCGGTAGACCTCATCTTTGAGCTGTTCGCCTTGATTTGAAGACGGCTTATTCGACCTGACTGCCTTCCGCGGCGTCATGGCTGCATGACTCCTTCTCACTTGGCAATGCCGCAGCCAACATCCTTCAGGCCCGCAGCGCGCAGGATGTTCATGGCTGGACACCAGTTTGTGAACGCCGACTGCAACAGGTTAACCCCGACGAAAACCGTCAGCCAGAGCCAGTAGAGGGAAAAGAAATGTGCAAGAGCAAGCGACAACAGCACCATGACGCCTGCCATCAGGCGCACGCCGCGATCGACTGTCATAGGGAATCTCCTTGTTCGGTTTCAGGTTGAGGCTGGGACGGGCGCCCAGAGTGAACCATGTAGTAAAGCACTGGAATGGTTGGCCACGAGAGAAACGTAGAAGCAACCGCTCCCGCAATCAGCGATAATGCAAGCCCCTGAAAGATGGGGTCGGTAAGTATTACGCTTGCGCCAACTACGACGGCGGCCGCGGTCAATAGCATGGGGCGGAACCGAGTTGCGCCTGCATCGATCACTGCCTCGGCCAAAGGCATTCCCTGGCGAATGCGAAGCTCGATGAAATCAACGAGGATGATCGAGTTGCGCACAATGATGCCGGCGCCTGCAATGAAGCCGATCATGGAGGTTGCCGTAAAGAATGCACCCAGCATGGCATGAGCAGGCATGATGCCGACCAGGGTGAGTGGAATGGGAGCCATGATGATCAGTGGCACAATGAAGGAGCGGAACCAGCCCACCACGAGCACATAGATGAGCACCAGCACCGCGGCGAATGCCAGTCCCATGTCGCGGAAAACCTCGATCGTGATGTGCCACTCTCCGTCCCACTTCATCGAGTAGTGGTCTGTGGACTCCGGCATTGACGCGTTATAGCGGGCGAGCGTGTATCCGGCAGGAAGGGTGAGGTGGTTGAGGTCCTTGTTCATCTTCAGGATGGCGTAGACCGGGCTTTCCACCGCCCCGGCCACGTCTCCGGTGACATACACTACGCGGCGCAGATTCTTGTGATAAATGCTTGGCTCAATCGTCTTGTGTTCTACGATCACCAACTCGCGCAATGAGACCATACCTCCGTCGGCACCGGGCAGGCGGATGCTTTCCAACCCCTGCTCTGAAGAGCGGTCCGCGCGGTCAAACTCCACGATCGCGGGCACAGGCTCCCGCGCGGCCTGGTCGTGGACGAGACCGACCTCGGTTCCAGAGATCGCAAGCGCCAGCGCATGAGCAACGTCGGAGACCGCAATGCCGTGCTCGGCAGCCTTCACTTCATCCACGCGCATCGCAAGTCTCGGTTCCGGGTCCTCAACATACCAGTCGGTGTCAACTACCCCCGGAGTGTGTTGAAAGATGGTCTTGATCTGCTGTGCAACATCAGTCTGACCAGCCAAGTCTGGACCATACACTTCGGCCACTAAAGTTTGCACAACCGGCGGTCCAGGTGGAACCTCGCTGACTTGAATGCGAGCGCCATATGCGTCCCCGACCGCATCGAGCAACGGACGGAGCCGTTTTGCAATTGCATGGCTCTGCACGCTGCGTTGCTTGGCAGGCAATAGGTTAACTTGAATGTCGGCTTGATTCGGCTGGCGGCGCATGTAGTAGTGGCGCACCAATCCGTTGAAGTTATACGGGCCGGACGT
>Ga0181529_10005047_pt1 | contig 13949 bp, 12 predicted proteins | sample PEATcosm2014_Bin_36_FD_119763 | JGI IMG/M metagenome (GOLD analysis project Ga0181529, IMG submission 119763) | Peatland microbial communities from MTU Mesocosm Facility, Houghton, MI, USA - PEATcosm2014_Bin10_30_metaG | ecosystem: Environmental > Terrestrial > Soil > Wetlands > Peat | place... | reverse complement strand
GAAAAAGGCGTTCAAAGGACCTTCGTCAGTGACGGCTCGAACCTGCCCTCCTCCATCCTCTGGGACGGCAAGACGGACTCGGGTTCGCTCGCACCGGACGGCACCTATTCCGCGGCATTGTCGATAGACTATGGCGATGCCTACACGCCGGTAAGCGTGACCAGCAAGCCCTTCATCCTCGATGCCGCTCCCCCGTCGGGAAGCATCTCCATCTCACCGCCCTTGTTCTCTCCGGTGGATCCGTCGGATAGGGTGACTATTTCCATCGCCGCCGCTTCTTCCGCGGCGAAGCTCGACAGTTGGTCGATGGACATCTATGATCCGGGCGGGAACGTGTTCAAGACCTTCGGCGGCAAGTGGCCCGCCGAAAAGGTCGAGTGGGACGGCAAGGGCATCAAGGGAGATCTTGTGGTTTCCGCCGAGGATTATCCCGTCGAAGTCAAATTGCGCGATGAGTTCGGCAACGAGGGTCTGGTCAAGTCAACTATTTCCATCGACATCATCGTGATCAAGCAGGCGGATGGCTATCGAATCTCCAATTCACGCGTTTATTTCAAGGATTTCACCGCTGATTATCGCGATGTCGCTCCCGAACTCGCTGCGCAGAATGTGACTCGCCTCGATCAGCTCGCCTCCAAGCTCAAGAAATTCCCTGGCTACAAAATCAAGATACTGGGGCATGCGGTCATGATCCATTGGGACGATCCCGCCCTCGGCAAGATCGAGGAGGATACGGTCCTCGTGCCACTATCCAAGGCGAGGGCCGAGGCGATAAAGCAGGCCCTGGTCGATCGCGGCCTCGACCCCTCGATAATCGAAACCGAGGGCGTAGGCGCCGCCGATCCCCTGGTTCCCGACAGCGATTACGCCGATCGATGGCGTAATCGAAGGACGGCTATATTCCTCATCAAATGAGGAAATGCGGGCAGAATCAGTGCGTCGCGATTTATACGCGCCGAAGGTGAGGGTAGGCTGGGTTTCCCGCAAAAATGCGGGATAGTCTTCTGAGCGTTCGCGGCCATCTCGCCCTCTGCGATCAGAAGCTCTCGCCCTTCGCAGGCCTTATTTAGGCGGGCATCGAGAGCCGCGATTACCCGCGCTCATTCCAGAAGGAGATGCTCGAGGATTCTGCCGCCCAAGAGGCGCCCAGCCAAGAGAAGGACATCATCGCGATTGGGACACTCGCCGCCATCGCTCCACTGATCGGTCTTCTGGGCACGGTCACCGACCCGACCAAGTCGCTCGGCGTCTTGGGAAAATTCGGAGCGGTGAGCGAATGACGATCCTGGCGGGGAGACGCTCGAGCCTTATTCAAACGCGGTATCGGGCACCATAGTGGCCGTAGTGGCTTTCATTTTCGATTTTTGGAGGGAATAGAAGTGCATTTTCGGGATTCGAAGCCGCTCATGGATCAATTCCTCGATCTGTTTAGCTCGCTTTTACCTATCAGCGAATGGCCGGCCGGAAAGCGACAGATGATCCTAGAGACCCTCAGTTTCCGACAAATGGAAACTGGAACCATCATATTACGCGAAGGACAGAGCTGCTCGGGCGTTCCCTTTGTCCTCGAAGGCTCGATCCGAGTATTTAAAGCCGCAGAATCAGGCCGGGAAATTACGCTCTATCGGGTAGAGGATGGCGAGAGCTGCATCTTGAGCGCTGGTTGCAGAGGAGGCCTTGCCGTCTTCCCCGCGACCGCAGTGGCCGAGCGGGCGACGAGCGCCGCTTTCATACCGAGCGCGGCGTTTGGCATGCTTTTTGCCGAAGGCCCGGGCTTTCGTGATTTCGTTCTCGCGCAGTATTCGCGCCGTATGGCGGAAATCATGGAGCTGGTCGAGGAAGTCGCCTTCAGGCGCGTGGACGAGCGCCTGGCCCAATGGCTTCATGACCAAAGCTCGGCGACTCCTTCCGGTCTCGTCATGGCCACCCATCGAGAGCTCGCCGATCACATCGGGACCTCGCGGGAGGTGGTAAGCCGGATACTCAAGGACTGGGAGCAGCGTAAGTCGCTGGAGATATCGCGAGGCTCCCTGAGGCTGCTTCCGGGCTTCGAAAGCCTGCTTGCCAGCCTGTCGCGCTAGAAAATCATTTCGGCCCTGGTGACGCCCGTCACCGACATCCCGCGAACCCCTTGGCATATTAATCCTAGGTCGTCGGGTAGTCGTCAGCGGGAGGTTCACATGAAATTGCGGAATATCGGGAACGTGGACAGGGTCATCAGGATAATCCTCGGTTTGGCGATCGCGGTCCTCGGCATCGTGTTCAGGAGCTGGCTCGGTCTATTCGCCTTAGTTCCCCTTGCGACAGCCACAGTCAGCACCTGTCCACTCTATCTGCCCTTTGGAATCTCGACGCGGGGGAAGTCCATGTCTTCGTCGATATAAACTGCGGCGTTCCATCAGCGTTCGGGCCGATCGGCCGCGTGGACCACGCTCAGGCGGCGAGACCGAGTGCCTTGCCGACGAAGCAGGCGGCGGCGAAAGCCGCGGTCAGCGTGGGGAGCACGGCGGTCAGGGCCTGCGCGCCTACTAGCGCCACTAGGCCGAGTTCCAGACTGAAGCCAAGAAGGCGATGTAATACTGGAGGATTTGCCCGCCCGAGAAGCGAAAGCCTTGATCCAGATTGGAAGGACGCTTGATGAAGCAGAGAAGCATTCCAATCAGCATCGCGAAAATTGGAGAGCCCACTACGGGAACCAATTTCTCGTAGAGCAAGGCGGAATCGCGAGAGCGATCGTCGGGAGAATGCCCAGCTGCCAGATGTCTCTCGGTCTCATACTGTAAGCCGATGGAAATCCATATGTAGCAGCGTGATTTTCTCCGTTTTCACGTACCCCGCGCTTCTCGCCAGGTCCTCGATAGTCTCCGGTCACTGCGATGCCGCGGGCGGTAAATGCCTCGGCGAAAAGGCCGGTGCCCGTCCCCACGCCGAGCGTGGTCTTTCAGTCCTGCCTTCACAGCCCAGCTCCACTACCCACGAAACCGCCATCAAGGCGATACGCTCGGCTGAACGGGGGCGATCTGTGCCTCCATGGAATCGACGTTCATGATCGTGGCTCGCCCCCATGTTCAATGTCCCCCCGAACCGATGACGACTTCTTCGGGACTTCCGGATCGTCGTGGGCCGCGCACTTTCCATGATGCCTGATCTCCAAATGGCCTTGGGGTGCCAGATCAGCACCCGATTCGCCGGTAGAGACTCGATAATGGCCGACAGCGCGGCGTGTCGCCGAGCCCTCGGCCTGGGCGCTGCGCGCCCCTGAGGCGCAATAGAGGATTATCGGTTTGTCCTCGGGACCGAGCTCGTCGAGCTTCGCTGGCAAGACGCGGAGCGGAATATTCACCGCTCATGGATTAGGAAGAGTCCGCAAACTCGCCGGCGGTGCGCACGTCTATGATTTTCGCCTCGGCCTTGATTTTGTCCTTGATCGCCGATGCAGCTATATCCATCCTCCTCCATTTCAACCTAATGCCAAGCCAAATGCTCCATGCGAGCGCACGGCCATGTAGCCGCCCGACACATTGACGACGTCGCAGCCGTGTTGATTGAGAATCCGCAGCGCGAGATGGGCCCAGAATCCGGAGCGCCAATGCAGGCGGATGAGCTTGCCACGGGGCACTTCGTCCAGGCGAAAGCGCAGCTCGTCGAGGGCAGGTTGAGCGATCCTGCGATATGGCCCTCCTCGTATTCACTGGTGTTGCGGACATCGAGGACCAGCTCCGAGTCGCCTTTCGACGTCCCGAGGCCGGCTTTGAGCTCGGAGGCTGTTTCCAGGGGACTGAAGCCCGAGATGTCGCTCTGGGCGACGAAGGCCGCGACGTTCACGGGGTCGTTGGCCGACGGGAAGGGCGGCGCGTAGGCGAGGTCGAGCTCCGCGAGGTCGTCGACGGTCATTCTGCCGTTAAGGGCGGTTGCGAGCGCGTCGAAGCTTTCCGACGCCCTCCGATCCGAGGCCAGTGATCACGCGCACGCCATGCTCCTCGAGCTAGGCCGCGATCATCGATCCGAGCTCGGGATCCATGGTAAACATGATCCGCGGCAAAAGCTCTACGACGGCAGTCGAAAGCCCGCGCTCGCGGAAGGCCTCGGCTATCTCGAAGACGATGAAGCCTCCGCCCGCGATAAGGGTGGAGCCCGGTTCTTCCGCGTCGAGGTAGGCCTGGGTCCGATCTACATCGGGGGCGTTACATGGCCTGAAGACATTGGGCGAATCGACTCCGGGCAGCGAGGGCATGATCGGGTTCCCGCCCTGGGCGAGGATGAGCCTGTCGAAGGAAGGCCGGGACTCTCCATCGGCTTCCTTACCCGAATGCGCCCGCCGACCCTGTCGATCGCCACTGCCTCCGTGTCGACGAGGAACTTCACGCTGTTGCGCGCGTCGAAGCCCTCAGGCGTCTGGATAGGGAGCCTGGAGTCTTTCGATGTACGCCTGGCTCGAGCGGCCTCGGTGGCACCGCCAGCTACTCCGCCGAGGATCACGATCTTCACGCCCATAGCGACTCCAGCGAAGAATTGCCGCTCGCACGAAATATATTGGATTCCCCGACTGGAAAGTGACGGAGAGCACAATCCTGGCCTGCTCGCGAGAACGTCCTCTCGAGGGACAACCTGATCGCGCCCGGCGGCGCATCCGGCGTGGCGGGTTCAGAGACGCGCCGTGACGGTAGTAGGCTCAAACCTCGGTCAGCAGCCTACCGCTCTTCGGCTGATCGAAGCCGAGGATGAACTCGCTCTCCTGGTCCTCGTAGAGAAGCTCCGCAACGGGGACGCCCATTTGCCCGGTACGCGCCACGAGCCGCTCGGCCTCCGCTTGGTCCTGGTCAACCTAGATCAGGTCGCAGCGGATCTTCTTGGAATCCAGCCAAGCTACCATAAGCCTATCGCCTCTCGAATAGACCACAAACGTGGATGGCAGAAATCCGAAAAGGCTCGGGAAATCCGCGATGAGCGAATCCGCCCACCGTCACTCGCCGAGGAGCAGGAAACCATCGATCTTTGCATCGAAACGCTAGCGACAGCTGCGGGCCATCGTTTTGCACGCTCCGCCACAGGGCTGACCCGAATCCTCGATCTCGCCGCGCGCGTAGGCTAGGGCCGCCATGCGGGCCGAGCCCGATGCGCCGCGTACGACGGAAATGCCGTGCCCGCCGCAGACATGGACGGCGCCTTCGCCGATGCATCCGACGACCAACGCTTTTGCGCCTTTCGCCGCTAGCTGCGAAATTACACTCGATCTGCAGCCTGGTCCGATAGTGGCTTGGACCACATCCTCGGCCTGGATCGATTCATCGGAACCTATCGTGAATACCACCAGGCGCTTGCAGCGGCCAAAATGGCCCTCTACCTGGCCATGGGTCGTCGTCGGGACCGCGACGAGCAGGGGATCGGAACCCTTTTCCTTTATGGCTACGGCTCCGCCCTCTATGCGGAGCTTCTTTCCATTGAGCAAGGCATCGGCGGTTTTTGCCCTGGCCGACTCGACGATCCTGCCGAAAGTCTGGCGCGAAACGCCCATGCGCTGCGCGGCTGCCTGCTGATACAGCCCCTCAAGATCGGCCAGACGAATCGCCTCGGCTTCGTCGAAGGTCAGGATTACCTCGTCAGGTCTCCCGTTGGCCTTCCGCGAGGGATGGAAATCCCGCTTGACGATGGCCGAATCGATAAGTCGTTCCCTAGGTGGTCTGGCCATGCGCGGAGCATCCGACTCCCGAATCCGCCAGATCGCCCCTCGCGAACGCCAGCGCGGCCGCCCTCGCATCGCCCGACGCGCCGCGGACCACGGAGATGCCCTGCGCGCCGAGGACGCGGACGGCGCCTTCGCCCATGTTTCCGGCCACGAGGCAGGATACGCCCGCCTTCGCGAGCGTCGAAGCAATATCCGACTTGCAGCCGCAGCCATCTGCCGAGGGGATGACGCTTTCCTCGACGAGGGCCTTCTTGTCGTCGAACCGGAATACGCGGAACTCCTTGCAATGCCCGAAATGCTCGTCGACGAGGCCATCGTCGCGCGAAGGGACGGCAATCTTGAGCATGGTTACTTCTTGTTTGCGCACGGCGATCTCGACTTCGCCCGCTATGCGATCGGCGTCCCTGCGCGCCGCCTCAGGAAGGGCGCTCCAGCGCAGGGAGGGCGCCTGCGCTACTTCCTTCCGCCAGGGCAGGCTCGCGAGCAGCGGAAGGCCGAGCCTCGAGTGCCCGCTAGCGCCGCCGTCGAAGAGCTGCACTTCCTCGCCGCACTCGGGGCAGACCATCGTCCTCATGTTCTCTACGAGGCCGATGACGGGCGTCTTGAGCATGGACGCCATCCTCACGGACTTCGTCACGATCATGGAAACATAGTCCTGGGGAGTGGCGACGACCACCACGCCCGCGAATGGGATGGTCTGGAACGCGGTGAGCGCGATATCGGAGGTCCCCGGCGGGAAGTCGACGATGAGGTAGTCGAGACCGCCCCAGTCGGCGTCGCTCCAGAATTGCTCGATCGCCTTGGCTAGCAGCGGACCGCGCCATATTACCGGCGCGTCCTCGTCCTCGCTGAAGAGGTTGATCGATACTACCTTGATGCCTTCCTCGTTTTCGATTGGGTAGAGCCGCGTCCCGTCGGACTCTGCGCGGAAGCTCTCGACGCCGAGGAGGCGGGGAATGCTTGGTCCCGTGATGTCGGCGTCGAGGAGCCCAACGCTCCGCCCGCGGGAGGCCAGGGCTTCGGCGAGGAGGACGGCCACCGTAGACTTGCCGACTCCGCCCTTGCCGCTCACGATTCCGATGACGCGCTTTATCTCAGGTCTCAGTACCTTCTCGGGGACAAGATCCATTCCCGGCACTCCTTGCAGGTTTCATGCTCGGCACGAAGCTCAAAGATTTTTAATGGGCATATGCTCATTATAGGGAAACGAGACAAGGCTGTCAATGGTAGGCCTTTGGATTTGCCCCGCTTCCATGGCGGGCGACGCCACTCTTGACTTTCTCCTCCATGTCGAGAGGTGCGTTCCAAGAAGCTCTGCTCCACGGTCGTTCATTTTATGCTCGAGCTGCTGCGGGTTCCGCCGTAGCCTTCCTCCGGCTTACCGATCTCGTGTTTCATCTCACGATCAAGAGGTTGGCGGTATCGCCTCGAGCCTCGCGGCGGCCATCGACGTCGGGGAATCCACCGAAGTTCGCCGGCCGGGGAGCAGCAGCCACGCCTCCTACGACGAGCCTCTCCTGCTCGGTCGTACAGGGCGAAGTCCGCGGGATCTTGAGCCGCGGGGACTTGAAGTCCGCGCTTTTGCAGAATAAAGTCCCGGTACCGGCCTCGCCCGTTCTCTGCGGGCCGGAGCATAGCGTACGCGAAATAGGATCTCCGCCGATGGAAAGTCAGTCCGGCATGGTCATCGGCTAGGATGAGCGGACGGGTGAGCCCATGACCGTCGTGGCTCTCCATGACCTGCTGCGGGCCCAAGCCGCATCGTCGGAAGAGGAGGCACGAGGCATGTCGAAGCCTAATCCCATAGTGGCCCGCTACGATTTTCCCCTCGAGAATTACATATCCCCCGAGAAGTTCGAAAGGCTCAAGGCCTTTGCCTCCGACAAGGAGACGCCTTGCCTCATACTCGACCTGGACGTGGTCAGGGCCAAATACCAAGAGCTCAGGGATAATCTTCCATTCGCCAAGATCTACTATTCAGTCAATGCCAACCCCCACGAGGAGGTGCTGTCGCTGCTTCGCGACTTGGGCTCCTGCTTCAACCTCTCCAGCCGCTACGAACTCGATCGATTGCTCGCCCTCGGCGTCGAGCCGTACCGGATGCTGTTCGGCAACACCGTGAAGAAGGCCAAGGATATCGCGTACTTCTTCGAGCGCGGGGTGAGGCTGTTCGCGACTGACTCGATCAGCGATCTCAACCTGATCTCCGACTCCGCCCCGGGTTCTCGGGTCTATTTCCGGCTTCTGACCGACGGCCTGGGCGCGGACAGGCCCCAGTCCAAGAAATCCGGCTGCCAGCCGGACCTGGCCCGGCAGCTCGTCAAGACCGCAGTCAGGTTCGGACTGGAGCCCTACGGCCTCTCCTTCCACCCAGGCTCGCAGCAGCGCGACGTGGGGCAGTGGTCCTCGGGGCTCACGACCGTGGGCCAGCTCTTGAGGTCCATCCGCGAGGAGATCCACGTCGATCTCAAGATGGTGAATATGGGCGGCGGCCTTCCGGCCAATTACCTGGAGCCTGCCGACTCGATCGCCTCCTACGCCGAAAACATCAAGCGCTTCATGGACAACAGCTTCAAGGAGGTCTGGCCCGAGGAGGTCATTATCGAGCCGGGCCGCTCGATGGTCGGGGACTCGGGCGTCATCGTCTCCGAGATCGTCAACATCGCGAAAAAGTCCGTCCACGAGCGCTACACCTGGGTCTTTCTCGACATAGGCATGTTCGGCGGACTGCTCGAGACCCTGGACGAATCGATCAAGTATCCGGTCTATTTCGAGGGCGCCGGCAAGGAGATCGAGACTATTCTCGCGGGCCCAACCTGCGACTCGATGGATATCCTCTACGAGAAGCTGACCTACACGATGTCCGAGAGCTCGAGGATAGGCGACAGGGTTTACATCTTCACTGCTGGAGCCTATACGCAAAGCTTCTCGTCGATTTACTTCAACGGCTTCCCGCCCTTGGCGGTCTACATCATTAGGTAGGAGGCCAGGACACGAAGGATCGCCCTTCTCGGCATTCGCCTTTGCATTGATGCCCGCTTGGCCGGTCGCAGCGCCCGCCAGGTCGTCCCCGCGGCAGCACGCATGGCGGGTGCCGATTGGCTCGAAGGACATAATGCGGTCCCCTGAGCTCTTGCCGACTTAGATAGGCCCGTGATAGCGGGGCGACACGCTTGGTCACATCGCATGCAGGAGGAAGGCATTGTGACAGGCCTTCATCGCGACGCACACGCTCGCTCTGCCTCGCCCCCGTTGGTCGTGCTGCTTTTCTAATGAAGGACTCTATAACTTTGAGCCGCACGTGATTCGAACACGTGACCCACGCCTTAAAAGGGCGTTGCTCTACCTACTGAGCTAGCGGCCCGCAGATGACCAATACAATGCCGACGAGGTGCACATGGCCATCGCCGCCGGCTGGGTAAGACTATATGTCGTGGCGGGCTCCTGTCAATCGACCGCGCGGCCACCGGGCGGAGCGCCGTGGGCCAGGCTTCAATACTTGAAGGCGAAGTCCACGAGCAGGTTGTAATAGGGCTGGTCGCCGGGCTCTATGCCGAGCTCGGAACCGTAGGCAGCCAGACTCAGCGTGAAGATGCCTAGGTCGAGGCCGATACCCGCCGACAAAAGTGCCTCGTCGACGCCGGCGCGGAGGGTGACTATTCCCAGGACCCGAACCTCCATGCCGAGGCTGACGTTGAGTATCGCGTTGCGCGGCACAGGGCTCCAGAGGTCGAGGATGTCGTTGTAATCGGCGGCGAGGGTGAGGCTATCGATGACATCGCCCAGTCGGCCGAGCCGCGGCTTGTACATGAGCCCGAAGTCCAGCTTGCGGTCGAGCGAGTCGTAGGTCGGGGCGCCTTCGGACGAACTTCCCGGATTGGAGAGGAATCCCATGAGCGAGCTGTACTGGGAGACGATGGCCGGGCTGTAGACGTCGTGACACACCAGGCCAGCCGCGACCTGGCCGTCCCAGCTCCAGCGAATACCCGCGTCGATTCCAATGCCAGTGGTCAGCGTGAAGGTATCGCCCAGGAGAGACATGGGGGAGCTGGCCCCAGACGCGTAGTCGTAGAGTTGCGTGATGCCCATGGAGGGCTCGATGGCCCCTCGCACGAAGCCCTTCGCGCTCATGCCTGCCGCCAGCTCGTGGCCCTTTCCCAGGTCGAATCGCATCGCGTAGCCGCCGGTCAGGAGCAGATCCTCGCCGGCGCTCAAGTCGATCGAGTTGACGTTCGCGATGTCGAGCACCAGGTGCGTCTTGTTGAAGAGGCCGAAGCCCAGTCCCCCGCCGGTGTAGCCGAAGGCGAAAGGCCCGGAGATCTCCGCGCCTGCGTGGACGCGGTCGTCGTTTTGGGCGAGGAAGTTCGTGATGCCCGAGACCGAGGGACTGCCGCCGAGGAGGAGGTTGGCGATGTCGAAGACCGGTCCCTCCGCCTGAAAGCTCAGGTCGGCCGCTGAAAACTGTCTGGGCGCGTCCGCGAGGCCGGCCGGGTTTGAAAGGATTACCGAGAAATCGTCGGCCAGGGCCGCGTGCTCTCCTCCCATGCTCTTTTCGCGTGAGCTCGTGAAGTCGAAGGTATCGAGGGCGAAGGCGGATGCGGCCGCCAGGGCCATCGAGGCGCAGAGGACGAGGACGGGCCTGAAGCGACGATGCATGCTCACTCCGATTCTCAAGTCGTCGGGAGAAAGTACTGGGAAATCTGGTTGAGGAGACCCGTGCTCTGCGATCCGGAGGGGAGCATCTGCTCGGCCTCCACCATGATGCCGGGCGCCCCCGTGGACGTGATCGCCGTGTCCACCGAGGGATTGTCGTTGAAGTAGGTAACTGGGTCGCTCAGGTCGGCGCCCGAGGGAATGGCGCTCGAAGCGAGCACTACTGCCGCGACGGCCAGGTCAGTGGGCCCGAGCCCGGAACTCTGGACCTGGGCGGGGGTAAGGGTGCCTGACTTGAGGTACTTGAGCGCGGTGAGATCGGCGGGCGTGGTGCTGGTCTGGATCGTGCTCAGCAGCGATTCGAGGGTTGCGGCGGTCGGGGTGCCGCCCCCGTTCGCGTAATTTGATATGAGTGGCGTGATGGCTGAGCTGACCTGGCTCGCGCTGATGGCGACGCCGGCCGCGGTCGCCTCGAGCTCGGCCCTGGTGGTGGGGTCGGTGGTCGTGCTTATCTGCTGCACGAGGCTCGTGACGAGGGCATTGGCGAGGGCGGGATCGCTCGTGGCCTGCTTGGCCAGCTTTGCTGCATCGGAGGGCGAAAGGTTCGAGGGTATGTTGATCGTCTTTCTCGCCAGACTGGAGGCGAGAGAGGTCGTAAAGAGTTGCTGACAGCCGGAGAGGGCCGAGGCGAGGAGCATCGCCGCGAGTAAGGCGGTGGCCGCCCGAAGAGTGTTCTGGATGCCGGCGCTTGAGCGCGTCCGCTTTGGAGCCATGATGTCCTCCGATCCGCGCGCGGAACGCCCGTGTCCGGGCGCCCCAAGTCATTATCGGCTCGCTGGCGCGGCCGCGAAAGTTCAGAATCTGAGCGAGGCTTGCACCGCCAGCCCCGATCGGGGCTGATCGCCCGGAAGGGCCCCGAGCTCCTCGGTGAACACCGAGGCGTCCAGGTCGAGGAAGAGGAATTTGACTCCCGCGCCCGCGGATAGCCACCCTTTGTTGATGCCGCCGCGCAGGCTCAGGAAGCTCAAGAGCTTGAGCTCGGCGCCTGCGTGGAGAAGCTGGAAAGCCGAGCTCCAGCCCTGCCAGGACTCAGCGACCCGTACCGGATCCTGCACTTCGAGAAACAGTGCCGGGTCGACCTTCCCCGGCAGGACCCTGGGTCTCCAGGCCAGACCGATGCTCGCGTCCGGCAGGAAGCTGGCGGTCTCGGAGGTGTTGCTGGTGATGGGAAGGCTGCCCTCGTTTTTCATATAATTGAGGAGGTCCTGGAAGCTACCTTTCCAGAGCGGGAAGTTCGGAGAGATGTCGCGAACGCTGAGGCCTAGGTCGAAGCTGCCCATGCGGAGCGAGGCTCCGACATCCATCGAGAGGCCGAAGCCGGCGTAGGCTTGCACCGAGTTGAGGAAGGCCCCCGAAAACCCGCTGCCCGACTCGGCCATATTCGAGACGGCGCTGGCGAGGGCCTCGTCCGAGCGCACTCTGTAGTAGGGCCTGAAATCCCCGCCGACTAACAGCGTATCGCCGAATAGCTTAAGTGGAAGGCCGAGGCCGAAGATCATATCGACCTCGGTGTCCGACTGGAGCACGGCGCCGGGAATGCTGTCCCCAGCCGCGAAGTCGTCGGTAATGGCGAATAGGCCCATGCCGATGCCCTTGCCCGCGTAGCCGATGCCCAGAGAGGCTCCCCCTCCGACGCCGTCGTTCGAGGGCATGAGGGAGGCGAGACCGGAGACGGGGTTCGACGAGCCGGAAAAGACCTTGGCGGCGGCGCCGAGCCCGGCCGCGGTCGGCTGCAGGTAGGCCCAGGCGTCGGTCGACATGTCGAAGCTGGCCTTCGGCGAGGCGAAGTAGGCTGGGTTGCCGAAGAACGACGACTCTGCGGTCTGGACCGACGCGAAGCTGCCGCCGAGCGCCATGGTGACGGGATCCTTTGGGGTCAGCTCGGGGTAGTCGATGGCCCAGAGGGTACTCGAGGCGGCGAAGAAGGCCAGAAAGGCAAGGCAGGCAGGTCTCATGACGACCCCGGCAGGCTGTAGCCTGCCGCCGTAAAGAGGGCTGCTAGACTTCCGCTCGAGCTGGTGATCTGGCCGGGATTGACGGTGAGTTCGCTCGACGCATTCGAGGGATCGCAAAGAGCGGCCCAGATTGCCGTGGACGCGCTTTGACTCGAGGAGACCGGCTTGGCCGTACTGACAAGGGCTGCGACTGCGGCCTCGGTAGCGACTTCGGTCTTCGTAGCCGCGGTTACGCTCGAGTCGGCGTAGCCGCCAGTCTTGCCTAGGCCAGCGGAGAGGGCATCGAAGGCCGTATTCATACTCGATAGGTCGGAGACGAGCTGGACAAAATCGGCGGGAGGCGAGCCTCCTGCACTGAGTTCGCTGGCGAGATTGGAGGGTAGGGCGCTCTTCAGGGCATCGGCGACCTCGCTCGGCGTCGTCGTGGACGAGAAGGAAAGGCTCGTTACGAGGCTGAGGGCCGAGGCGAAGAGCGGCTGGGCGTCCGGATCGCTCTGGGTGATGATGGAGATCGCCGCCAAGTCCGCGTCCTGAGCCGTGGCGGTGGCGGCCGTCGGGGAGTAGGCCGCCGCCAGCCTGGCCAGGGCGGCCTTCCTGGCGGCGGGGTCGTTCGCCAGCTCGTTCATCGCGTATTTGGAAGCGGTGAGGGCAATGATCTGGTCTAGCGACATGCCCGAGATGGAAGAGGCGCTGATCGAGGTGTGGGAGGCCTGAGCGAAGAGATTTTCCGAGAACATCTGGCTGCAGGAGATGAGCGCTGTCGAGAGCAAGAGGGCGAGAATCGCTGGGACAATCGCCGTTCGCCTCATTCGTAACCTCCGCGCCAGAAAGCCCTGACGAGCGCCTGGTGATAGAGAAACATAGCGCATTTTAAGGCTTTTTCAATAGCCGAGGGCACGATCTCCAGTCGGACTCAAGGACCGCCATTGACCACGACAGCCTTTCCGTCTACGCCAGCCGGAAGTCTCGTGCCGTCCGCGCTGCCAATCCTGCAGGTCAAGGCTCGCCCGGCGCGGGCATCCGGCGCGAGGCCGCCGACGAGGAGCTTCAAGTAATTATCGGAAGTAGCCTCCATTTCCCTTGAGGGGGGGGCAATCCCCTGGATGGCTGGCCCCTCGAGGACTGCCGTTACTAGCCGACCCCTCCAACGCTCGACATAGGCGGCCCTTCCCCGACTTGCGAGCTCCTGGAGGGCCCGCGCGCGCTCTCCCGCGACCCGCTCGGGGACGCGGCCGCCCAGTGAAGCCCCACGGGTTCCCGGCCTTGGCGAGAAGCGGAAGGCGTGGATCCAGGCGAAGCCGCACTCGCCGGCGATCTCCAAGGTCGCGGCCGCGTCTCGATCGGTCTCTCCCGGGAATCCTGCGATGAGGTCGGCAGCCAGGAAGGGATCGTCCTTGACGGCCCGCAGGGCCTGGACGGCCGCGAGGACATCTGCGCCCCCATAACGCCTGCCCATCGACTCGAGCACGCTATCCGAGGCGGACTGGACGGCGAGGTGGAGGTGGGGCCGAACCCGCGGCAAGGCAAAGGCCTCGAGGAAGGGGCCGTCGATACGATCGGGCTCGTAGGAGGAGAGGCGGAAATGAATCCGCTCG
>Ga0181529_10005045_pt1 | contig 13952 bp, 11 predicted proteins | sample PEATcosm2014_Bin_36_FD_119763 | JGI IMG/M metagenome (GOLD analysis project Ga0181529, IMG submission 119763) | Peatland microbial communities from MTU Mesocosm Facility, Houghton, MI, USA - PEATcosm2014_Bin10_30_metaG | ecosystem: Environmental > Terrestrial > Soil > Wetlands > Peat | place... | reverse complement strand
TTCTGCAGCGGCTTGGGCTGCAACTGCCGACCAACCTCGAAATGGCACGAGTGTAGTGAAGACTTCGCTATACTCGCGTTGCAGGGAAAGGACTTGCCCGTTCAAGTGCGGAAGTTGGGCTACTCCGGCAGCGGCTGCCCTTTGGTTTCCGGCGCGAACGGGAGCGCAAACAATCCCACCAGGAAGACTGAGCACATGGCGACACCGGCGTAGCGCATGGCGTCGGGGCCGTGAAAGACGCGGCTGGTGAGCAGGCCTAAGGTCAGCGGTCCGGCGGCGGCCACGATGCGGCCGACGTTATAACAGAAGCTGGTTCCGGTGCTGCGCAAACGCGTGGGGAAAAGTTCCGGCAAGTAAATCGCGTAGCCGCCGAAGAGCGCGAGCTGCGTGAAGCCCATCGCGGGGACCATCCAGAACATTTGAGCGATGGTATTGAGTTTCCAGAATGTGAAGGCCGTCATGCCGAGCGCGGCCAGGAAACTGACGGCGAAAGCGGTGCGGCGGTTGGTGCGCTGCGTCAGCCAGGTGAAAGCGTGGACGCCGAAGAAGGAGCCGGCGTTCTGGATCAACGATGTCACACCGAGCCACATTGTGGTCTTGCCGGCCAGCGCCGCGCCAACGATGCCCTGCGCGCGGAAACTGCGTTCGAGGATCGGGCGGAACAGGTCATAGCTGAAGAAGCCGATGCCCCACAGCCCGACCACGCCGGAAAACGCCAGCAGCAAACCGACGATCGAGTTGCGGCGCCAGCGCGGATTGCCAAGCAGTTCCGCGAATGAACCCATGCGCCTCTTTTCCGCCTTCGCCTTCAGCCACTGTTCCGGCTCGCGCAGCTTCTTGAATACGATGAGCGCCAGCGGCGCGGGCGCGGCGCCGGCCAAAAATTCCCAGCGCCAGGCGTGCGCGATGAGGCCGGCCTGCTGCGCTTGCCCCAGAACGATCACGGTCGTCGCGGCCACCATGTTGCCGACGGCGGAGAACGCCTGCACCATGCCCAGCGCATAGGGGCGCGCGCGCTCGGGAACGACCTCCGCCACCAGCGCCACGCCCACCGCGAATTGGCCGCCCACGCCGAGGCCGCACAGGAAGCGGTAGACGTTGAAGTCCCAAACGCCGGTGGAAAGCAGGCTCATGCCGGTGAAGATGGTGTAGGCGAGGATGGTCAACATCATGGTCTTGGCGCGGCCGAGGCGGTCGCCGAGGACGCCGAACACGACGCCGCCGAGGCCCCAACCGATCATGAAGACCATGGTGGAGATGCCGGCCTGTTGCGCCACCGCTCCCGGCGCGGCCGATGCGCCCATCAGGTCGCGCAGCGCGGGCACGCGCGCCAGATTGAAAAGCTGCTGCGCCATGGTGTCGAACATCCACCCGACAGCGGCCACAGCCACCACGAACCACTGGTATCGGTTCAGATCCCGATACCAGACATACGCGGGCGGCGCAGCCGTCCTGGAGGAAGCGGGAATTGCCATGAAGCAGTTATTGTAGTGCGCGGCGGCGTTGCGGGATGGCCGCTCGCGCACCGGCGCCAGCCGCGACTATGCTTGGCTTGCTTTACTTGTCGAATGTGACTTCCGATTCGGCGGTGAACTTGCGGTAGTTTCGAAAATCGATTTCGTTCTTCATGCAGCTCCCTGTGCCGCTCATGCAGGCGAGGTTGGCGCTCTTGACGGGTAGCAGGTAGTTGCCGCTGCCGATGCGAACGAAACCGTAATCGATGCTGGACTCGGCCTTGTCGTAGGTGAAGCCGGCCGGAAATGAATTGGTGCGCATCTCCAGCCGCAGTACGCGGCGGCTCTCCTTATCGATCCACACGGTGCCGCTGTAATCGGGCTTTTCGGAGCGGCCATCCTGGTTGACGATGACCCAGTGCGAATTGGCCTTGCGCACACTGAAATCGTACCGGTAGGCGGCCCTCCCCACCATCGTGTCCTCGCCGGCGCGGACGAACGCCGCGTCGGTTTCGGGCGAAAGCAGATCCCGCAGCGTGGTCACGAACTCGCCGGTCGACCAGGCGCCGGTTTTCTCCGCCGGATTCGGAGATCTCCTTCCATCGACCAGGATGTTGCGATACTCCTCCTGGTCGTTGACGCAGACCACGTCCGCGCTTACCACGCTGTCGGCCTGCCACTGTGTCCCATTCGAGAAGCTGCGGTATCGAGTCGTCACCTGGTGGACCGTGAAGTTGGGAATCTCTTCCATGAAAGCCTCGGCGGCGCGGCGCGCGGCCGCGACCACTTCGTCGGCCGTGTTGATTCCTCCGCTAGAGCCACGGGGCGGGATCGTGGCGCCTTCGTCTCGCTCCGCATCGGGGTGGCGCGGAGAAGTGGCGCCCGCTTCCGGCGCTGGTTCCGCTGGCGCGCCCGCACTTTCGCCGGCACTTGGGGCGCTCATGGTCCCGGCCGGCCGCATATCGGCCTCGACCGGAGTTTGCGCCGAATCGTGATCGAACGGACGATCCGCGGCGGTGCGCTCGGCCTCCGTGCCGGGCCGGATCAGCACCACGCGCAAGGCTGTTTCCGGATCGATCTTGTTCGCTTCGACTTCAAGCTGATCGCCTGGTTTGAGCAGGGAATCTCTGACTGGTTCGCCGGCCTTATTCCTAAACTCGGTCTTGACCAGCATGCGGAACCGCAACAGGCGCTGCTTGGGGGTTTCCAGAAACAGGTCCTTTTCGCGAAGCTGGCGCAGCGTGCCAGTGGCTCCTATCAGGGCTACGGTGGCGGTGTCGCCGCCCTGTTTCGAGTTGTCCTTGGAACCGCGCTTGGGAAGCTGGAGTGGCGGCACGGCGACCGGGATGCCGCCGGGAAGCTGCATGGGCACGGTGCCTGGCGGGTACTGGCCGGTTGGATAGGGCGGGTATTGCCCGGGAGGATACTGACCTGGGGGATACTGACTCGGAGGATATTGACCCGGATACGTCTGGCAGACTCCGATGGGCGACGCCATCAGCAGGGTGAGCAGCGCTAAGCTGGCGTGGCTCCAGGTGCGGTCCAAGGCCACCGTCACACCTCTTTCTGAATTGTGATGCTTAGGTGAGGACGCACGGACGGTTGAGTTCGTTGCGTCAACCGAAGTAGTGCTAAACGCAGGAGAAGGTCAAACCCGCCCGCGGTCGGTTCCAGTGTTTCGTTCGGGAGTTTGGTCCGAAACCGGATCTGGAGGCGGCAACAATTCCCCCACTGCGCTGCGCAGACGCCGCTCGCAGGTCTGCCACTCGCCATCGTTACATTGCGACTTCGGGCAGTCGAATTCGCAGAGCGCAATTTCGGCCGGAACATCCTCGACGACTTGCCGGCGCAGCCATCCCCAAACGGAGCGAACCAAGTTCATCTTTCCCCCCAGGTTAACAACCTTGTGTACATTTTAGCACAGTCACCGGCTATCTTCGCCGGCTCTTCGTTCGCTCCAGACAAACGACGTCCACGCTCTGCACCACGCGATCGCCCCGGCTGGTGGGCCGACGGAATGGAGCGCGACATGTGTGGAGTGGTCTGGCGCATTCGTGCCTGAGGCCGTCCTGTAGGAACGGCAGGAGACCCAGCGGGTAGGCCGCCAACGCCAGGATACCGGCGGCGGCTTGAGGACGGCGATGGCGCTTAGTCTAGGTAACGCGGCACCGCGGGCCACCTTTCAATTCGGGATTGGACTTGAGCATTTCGCGCACAAGTCCAAAGTCGCCATCGCTGGAATATACGTACCGCTCTGCATTCATCACCTGAATTGAATTGCGATGTATTACATTTTCTGAAACCAGAGGAAGAGGACCCACGCCGTCCAGGGCTCTGATGAACTCGCCGAGGAATGCCGGAATGGCGAGACTCCCCGCTCGCGCCTGGCTTTCCCTAAGCCGCATTCCGCTAACCCCGCCTGCCGCCATAAACCACCCGCAGCACGCTGCGCACGTATTGCTCATCGGTAAGGCCCTCACGAGCGGCCTCGGGGAATTCGACCAGCGATTGGAAATACGCGGCCAGTTCCTGGAACAGTTCAATGCGCGCTAGTGGCTCGTAGCCATCGCGCCGCGACACGGCCCGCACGGCGATGCTGACCGACTCTGGAGTCGCCAGGCTGCGGAGCCTCGCGGCCAAGTGCGGCCAGGCGAGCAGCGAATTGTACTTGGCAGGCGCCATCTGTTCCAGGTCGACGGCGTGCGCACTGCGCTCGCGAGCCACGATGGTGCCGGCCGCCAGGTCGCCCAACCGCTGGCAATTCCGGCTGCAGAAACTGGCGACCCCGCCCACCAGATAGACTAGGGGGAGCATATCCACCAATCGAAGCAGGTTCCGCAGAACCACCTGCGAAAGCTGCAGGCGCAAGCCTTGGGCATCCACCACGCGCAGGCCCATCACCCGCTTGCCGAGAGTCTGTCCGTGCCATCGCCACTCCAGCACGATCCCATATCCGATCGAGACGGCGAAATAGAGAATCACCGAAATCGCCGTGGCCCAATCCTGGCTCATGTGGCCCAGCAATTCGCAGGCCTTGCCGGCGGCTTTCGTGAGCACGCCGATCGCCGCCACGTCCACCATCCAGGCCAGTGAGCGCGTCACCGGCGACGCAAGATCGAAAGAGAACTCCATGCCCTCGGGCGTTTCGATGGTCAGCGAAGTGGCGCGCCGGTTGCTCATTCGCGTCCAGCCCAGCCCAGGAATAGCGACAGCGCCGCCAATTCGCACAGCCCGAAAGCGATCTTCAGGCCGTAGGGAATCACCGGCTGGTGATACTGAGAGACGAACGCTTCCACCGTACCGGCCCAGATCAGCAGCACGCCCGCGCCCGAGACGATAGCCACCAAGTCCGCCGCCACGGCTCGCAGCCTGACCACACGCGGCGTGCGGTCGCCCCATCCGATCAGCGCGCCAGCCAGGATGAAGCCCGCCTGCCCGCCCAGCAAAATGGCGGGGATCTCGATGGACCCGTGCGGCAGCAGCCAGCCAGCCAGAAAGACGCCCTGCCCTCCCACGATGTAATCGGTCGCCACCGCGCCCAGGATCACACCGTTATAGAACAGCAGGATCAGCGTTCCCACGCCGAACGTCACGCCCATCGCCAGGGCCAGGATGGTCACCTGGGTATTGTGCGTCATCAGTTGCGCCGCGAAAGAAGCCTTGACGCCCTTGAGGCGGTCCTGCCTGGCGTTTTCTTCCTGTTTGACGCGCTCGGAGGGAGACTCCTGCAGGCCGGCGAACGGCATCAGAATCGCCTTGTTCCGCGGGTCCACGTGCAGCGCGAACCAGCCGAAGGCGCACCCCAACAAGGTGACCGCGACGGCCAGCCGGAACGCTCCCAGGTGTCGCTGGAAAGCCCGCGGAAACGCTACTGCCGCGCTCTTCCAGCGAATCTTGCTGGGCGCGCGTGTTTCGTGGATGACCGAGTACGCACGCGATACGAGCGATTCCAGGAAGGCCCGCAACCGCGGTTCGGTCGAGAAAGTGTCCAACCGCGAGAGGTCGGAGGAGGAGCGCTCATAAAGGTAGTGGAGACGTTCGATCTCGGCCAGCGGCAGGCGCCGCTCCGGCTCGGCTTCCAGCTTCGCCAGCGCGGCGTGCAACTCGTCCCAATAGGCCCGTTCCGCCGCCACGAAGCGGGGAAGATCGATGATCATAGAATCTGTCTCCGCTTTACATCCAAGTAACCGGCGGTGACCTGCATTTTGATACGCTCGGGATCGACGACCGTCAGTTTCACTCCTCGGTTCTGCAGCGCGATTTCGAGCCCGCGCATCCGGTTCCACAGCATCTGGCCGGCCAGGCCGGAATACAGCGCGTCCAGGTCGCGGACCTCCTCACCGGTATACAGCGGATGCAGCGCGGCGGTACGCCGGACGTTGACCAGCACCAGGTGGCGCCGCGCCAGCAGCGGAATGTCGCGCTCGAAGCCTTCGGCCAGCAGCGCGTCGTCGAGCGAGGTGAAGAAGACCAGCAGCGAGCGGCGCCGCAGGTTGAGTTGCAGACTGGTGAAGACGTCGCGGAAATCCGGGCTCACGCGCTGGGCGTGCAAGTTGTAAATGGTCTCGCGGCACAGCCGGAAATGGTCCATGCCGCTGCGTGCCCTCACGAATTTGTGGGTGCGGTCGCTAAATGTGACCAGTCCGAAACGGTCGCCCTGCTTTTCCGCCACCAGCGCCAGGTGCAGGGCAGCGTCGACGAAGGATTCGAGGATCCCCTCGCGCGCAGAAAGCCGCGACGAATCGAGAATCGCGTAGACTTCCTGGGCGTGTTCCACGCGGTACAACTTCACCGCGGGGAAACCTCTCTTGGCGGTAGCCTTCCAGTGGATGTCTTCAAAACTGTCGCCCGGCAGGTAATGGCGCAGGTTTTCGAATTCCCTGCCTTTCCCTACCTGGCGCCGCACGCGCATGCCGAGGTTGGCGGTATTCAGGAACAGCGCGGCGGTTGCGCGATCGCGCAGGTTCGGATAGACGCGGAAGGAAAACTCCAGCGGCCGCGGTTGGCGGGCTAGCCACAGCCCGAGCGGCGAGCCCGCTTCCAGGTACAATTCGCGCAGCGCATGGTCGCCGCGGGCGCGTCCCGTGCACGGCCACTCCACTCTCGACGCACCATGCGGAGCGGCCAAGTCCATCACCGGCGTTTCGGTCTCCATGCCCGGCGGAAGGTTGACGCCCAGGCGGAGGGCGCAGGACGCTGCGCCGCGATTCTCGATGGTGACCGGAAGATCCCCCGTCACATCTTTGGTGAGGCGGATGAACGGCGGAGTGTTCACGGACACTCCGTCAATGCGCCGCAGGGCCGCGGCTGCGTCGAAGATGGCCGCCGCGGTACACACGATCAACCCCGCCGCGCAGGCCGTTGTCAGATTGGGAAACATCCCGCCCAGCGAGGCCAGCGGCAGCGCCACGAGCGCTGAAACCAGCAGCAGGCGTGGAGCGGGAACTAGCATAAGGCGCTGTCTTGTACCGACGGTTGGGAACCTGCCACTGCGCGACAGGAAAGCTCCGGGGCCTTGGATTCCGATACGACGCCTTCAGCCCGGAGGGCGTAAGACAGTAGCCCACGGCGTGAGCCGTGAGGAAACCCGATGGCCCTTCCCAGCCCCGGAACGGGGCGGAACAGCGCTCGCGGAAGCGTCTTACGCCCCGTTCTGGGGCTATACTCAATGCTGTCTTTGCCCGACGGCTTTCGCAGTGGGCTACTATCTTTCGCTCCTCCGGAGCTTGATTCGCACACGGCGCCGGAACGTGAGATCGAGTTATGTGTCGTGCACCCGCTACCTGCCAGGCATACGCCCACTGGCGGGTTATCAACCCGCCGCAGGATGTCATCCTGCCCCACATACTTCATCGCGGCACCGGCACTTCATGCAGGATGCGGTCCAGCACCTCGGTGGCACGGACGCCTTCCAGCTCCGATTCGGGACGCAGCAGCAGACGGTGTTCCAGCACCGGCAGCGCCACCGCGCGTATGTCGTCCGGACTGACGAAGTCGCGCGCTGCAAGCGCCGCCCAGGCCCGCGCTGCGCGCAACAAGGCCTGCGAGGCGCGGGGGCCGGCGCCCACCAGGATGGCATCGTCTGTGCGGGTCCGGCGCACCACCTGCACCGCGTAGTCCACCAGTTGGTCGCTCACCTGCACTGTCTCCAACACTTTGCGCAGGCCGGCCAGATCGGCTTCGGCCAGGCATGGCGTCACATCGCCTCGCAGCAGCACAGCCTCCGGAGCTTCCCCGCCCAGCGACCGGCGGCCCAGCGAGAGTTCGTCTTCGTTCACCGGCCAGCCCATGTTGATCTTGAGCATGAAACGGTCCTTCTGCGCCTCCGGCAGCGGATAGGTTCCCTCGCTCTCGATGGGGTTCTGGGTGGCGAAGACGGTGAAATTCGGCGACAGCCGGTAGCTCTCGCGGTCGATCGTGACGGTGCGCTCCTGCATGGCTTCGAGCAGCGCCGACTGCGTCTTGGCGGGCGCGCGGTTGATTTCGTCGGCCAGCAGAAATGTAGTGAACAGCGGACCTTTCACCAGCGAGAACTCGTTGCGCTGCAGATTGAAGATGTTGGTCCCGGTGATATCGGCCGGCATCAAGTCCGGGGTGAACTGGATGCGCTTGAATTCCGAGCCGAGCACCGCCGCCAGAGTGCGCGCGAGCAGCGTCTTCCCCAATCCGGGAACACCTTCGATGAGCGCGTGCTGGTTGCACAGCACCGCCACCAGGGAATAACGGATGGCTTCCTCCTGGCCGATCATGACCTTACGGATACCGGCAATCGCCGTCTCCATGACGGATTGAAACTGTTCGAAGTTCAAAGTTCTCCTTTCGCGTGCAGCAAGGCTTGGATTTCGCGTGTGGCCTCCAGCGGCCGCCCGGCCGCGCCGGCGATGATCGCGTCGGCTTGCTTCCGGCGCTCGGGCGTGGCCTGGCCACCGTTCGTGCAGAGCCACTCCCGCCAGCAGACCGCTGCCAGTTCGGCGGGTGGAATGTGCCGCTGCAAGAGTGTCAACAGTCCGGCCTGGGAGGTTCTGCCGGAGAATCGCTCGACGGAACGGGGCGCGGCGGACGGAGGAAAGCTGGCGGCATTTCGCCATATGAACAGCGCAGCGCAGAGCCCCAGCCCGAACGCCAGGCCCATCAGCCGGAATTGCCGCGCCATCCCCACCACGCTTCCCGATTCCGCGATTCCCAAATGCTCTTCGTCGAAAACGATCTGCCGGGATGGGCCGAGGACTCCGGCCACCTGCCGCAGCCGGTCCATGGCGACCGCCGATTGATTGGTGAAATCCGCGCTCTCGGCCATTAACACCACGCTGCCTTTGCCGAAGTCGCGTTCAATGGCCAGCTTCTCCGATCCCACCTGGTCGCGGACCCTCCAGCCTTCGGTCTGCCCAAAGTAGAGCGGGTGTGGGTTCTTCTCATCGGAATCGATCTGAAAAGTCACCTTCCACATGGTCTTGAGGGGCGGCGCTTGGGGCGTCTCCGATTGCAGTTTCTTTTTCGTTCCCGTGGGAATCGGCTCCTCCTGGCGATCGAAGTCCTTCTGCTTGGGCCGGTTGTACTCGGTGTCGATGTGCATGGCCACCACCACCCGGTTGCCACGGTTGGCAATGCGTTCCAGCACCCGAAGGAACAAGTCTTCGTTCCAATTCACGCGCATCGGATTCACACCGAGCAAAACCAGGGTGACGCCATCGCGCGGCAGGAACTCCATCGGCATGAAATTGCGCGACACGGTAATTCCGGGGAGTTTGTTCAGGCTGTCGTAGAGCAACTTCGTTCCCAGGCGGTCGGTGCGCAAAGTGGAGAATTCCGGGTAAAGTTCGCCCGAGGCAAACTCCCGATTGAAGAGGCCGATGACGCCCCAGAAGAAGGCCACTCCCACCAATAGCGCCAACGCCCAGGATCGCCACGCGCTCATCATGCGGCAACCTCGACGCTCAATCGCGTCTTCATCTCTTCGCCCCGCTGCCGGAATTCCTGGGGCTCCTCCTCCAGCACGTCGTGCAAGCCATACCAGGCGCGTTCGAACGCGCGCACATTGGCGGAGAACAACGCTTGCGCTTCCGGCGCGTGGCGCGCTCTGCGGCGCAATTCCACCTCGAATTCGCGATTGGTCTTGCCTGGATCGATGGTCAGAAACTCGCACCGGCCCAGCCATGCCAGGTTGGCCAGATAGAACGCCCGCAGCGCCAGGCGCAGGTTGCCATCGCTCAAGCAGCGTTCCGCCATCTCCACCCAGCCGGCTTCGGGGAGACGATCGGCGGTGAGATCTTCGTCGTCCAGCCGTATGGGAACGGTGGCAGGATGCGGCGTGGTTTTGGCTTTTCTGGAACGCAGCTGGATGGCGCGCCACACCACCCAGCCCGTGAGCGCCACCGCCAATCCGATCAGCACCCACACGCTCCAGTGCAGCGCGGTGGCCGGCGCCTGCCCGCCCCCTGGCACGGGATTGAGATTCAGTCCGCCGAGTATCCAGCGCAACAGGCGATCGATCGCATTGCCCAGCCACTTCAACGCTGAATCGATGGCGGCAATCGCCCGGTCGGTGGCCACGACGATCCAGGGAGTGGCGGAGGCTGCGGTGGCCGGCGGAGGGATTCGCCAGTTGTACTCGGGCGATTGCATGGTCTGGCGCACGGCCTGTTCCAGCTCGCGCGGCCTCACCGAGTCGGCTGCCCGCGCCATCACCGGCAGCACAGTGAGCGCCAGCAGAATCGCGGCCGCCGCCGCACTCTTCGCCACGACCGACCGGATCCGCCGCAAGCCGGCGCGCAAGTCCTCACCGGTCTCGACCGATTCCGCTTGGAAGCAGCGCAGGCAGTACACCGCCTGCACGAAAGGATCGAAGATCAGCCAGGTCGCGCCCACCACAAACAAGAGGAAGAGCCGGTTCTCAAAAAAGTGTGGGCCGCTACGGGTGAACTCCGACTCGAACCCGGTGAGCATCTTGACGAGCTGCGGCAGAACGATGAAAGTCACCGCGACATTCAGCATGGCGATCAGCGAGAGCAGCAGCAGGAGGGCCTGCAACAGCCAGCATTGGAACTTGTCGCCCAAACGTGCGAGGTGGCGCGCTGTGGCGATCACCTGCAGCGGCTCAAGGTCCCCGCGGCCGGCCAGCACCGCGGCGTTGCGGTAGAACTCGACCGTGGTGGCAAACGGGAAAACGGCCACCAGTGAAATCGGCAGCATCAGAAGCTTGGTGGCGGCCAGGAACGCCTGGCTCGCCACCAGGCGCCACACCCTCCGGCTGTTCCACGGCGTTTCCGCCGCGCCGCTGAGCGCCCGGTGCAGGCGCCCCGCGAACACGCTGCGCCAATAGTTCATCCAGATCAGCAGCAGCGCCACCGCCAGCGATTCCGCGGCGCAGGCCAGGTCCGACATGGGCGGATGCGTCAGGCTGTTCCAGAAAACCAGCAGCGCCAGGGCCAGCGGCACGCTACCGATCCAGTGGCAGAGAAGGGTTTCGAGCGAAGTGCGGCGCAACAAGTGAGTCGCATCTTCCAGCAGCGACACCGGCCCGGCCTGTTCTAGCGGGACTGCCATGCCATCCGCTCCGAGCGTTCCGTGATGGTGATCAATCCCTCGCCGGCGCCGAAGAACACTGCCCAGGCCAGAATCACGCCGGCCAGAGTTAGCCCCGCAGCCGCCAGACGGCGGAGCTTCCCGCGCCGCGCCGCCGCCGCTCGCGCCACATTCCGCAGACACGCGGCGCACAACAGGCGTCTCTCGTGCTCGGTTACGCATTCGCGGCAGAAGCTGCGCCCGCACTGCGGACAGCGGCACACCGCCTCGCGCGCCTCGTGATTCCAGCACCGTTGTTGGAACGCCAGACCACTCATACGTGAAACGTCACCAGCAAGCCCAGCACCGCTCCCCGACGGTCGCGGCTCCACTGTGAACCATAACCGCGCGGGATCCGGGTTCGATCTGCGGCGCGACCGAAGGGAGCGGTTTTCGAACTACGAGTAAAGTCCCCCTGTTTCGCTCAAACATTGAAGGAGACCTTCTCTTCGGGCGGGCGCTCTCCGCGCAACAGCAGAATCACGCCCGCCAATCCGAGCAACACACCGATTCCGCCGGCGATTCCACGCGATATGGGATTGCCGAGCAGCCCCAATGGCTGCATCTGAGCCGGGAATGCGCTGGGATGCCGCGACCTTGCATTCTGGAAGGCGATGGCAAAGCTGGCTCCGATTTGGGCCGCATAATACCAAATGCCGATGGATGCCAACGCGACAATCGCCAGGTTGCGCAGGCTGGGCACCAGCTTGCCCAGGTAGTTTTGCACGAGCACGGCCACCGCCGCAGTCACCTGCAGCAGAAGGAACCCGAGCAGAATCCAGCGTGCAACGTTCGCACTGGCTTGGAGCGTCAGCAAGTCGGCCAAGCCTCCCAGGCACAGGCTGCCGACGAATAGGATGGATGCCGGGGTTCGCGCCGTCTTAGGCGATGGCGGAGGCGGGAACAACGGCGCATTCGCATCCGGCATGTTGAGCCCAACTCTGCCCTCGGGTAGCGGTCCGATCTGTTTGTCTTCGACCGCCTCTGCCCAATCGCCCTCGATGACACCCTGCGCCTGCGTCAAGTGCGGTTCGACTTTTTCCAGGAACCGCCGCGCCGTCCAGGTGCGATAGACCGAGGGCAGCTCTTCTGAGCTAACGGCGGTGTAGATGCGGCAACGGCAACTGCACTTAGCGGACTGGTACGCCCAAACAAATATGAGGATGACGGTGACAAGGAGAAAAACGGTTGCGTGAGAAGCCGGCGTCATGCCCCTGAGGTGCAGCACGCTGAGGCCGGTGCTGATCGCCCAAAGAAGCACCCAGATCAGCACGGCCCGCGTCGAAATGTGAAAGCGCGGTGCATTGGCCGTCACGATCGCCTGCACATCGCGAAAATAGAATCGCTTGTACTCTTCCCGAAAGCGCGCCGATTTCACCAGCAACAAGTGATCCGGGCCCAGCCAGACGCTTGAGCCGAAGAGAAACCCCCGGCGCCGTCCGGGAAGCCTGCGATAGCGTTCGCGGTTCAGTTCCATGGTCACGCTCCCGTCCGGGCCATGGCCGCTGGATCGACGACAATGGCCGCCGGCTTTGTGGAATCGGGCAGCGGAATCTTCGGTCCCATCCGGGCTTGAGCCACCAAGTACCAAATCAGCCAGCACCAAAGCCCGCCTTCCACCAGCGCGATCGCCAGCCCCGCGGCGAAGCGCCACCGGTTGCGGCGCACCAGGCTGATTGGGCGCTTCCACTTCATGATCGCCAGCGCCAACACTGCGGGCGCTGAGAATATCGTCAGCGGCCAGAGGATTAGCAGGAGCAAAGGTATGGACAACGCCCAGGTGTCATACAACATCCGCGACGTGTCCGAATTGATGGACCTGGCCTTCCCGCTCGAAGCAGCCACGCAGGACGGGCACCACACGCCGGTGCCGAACTCCACCGCGCAAAGCTGGCACACAAATCGTCCGCACTGCTGGCAGGCCGAAACGGCCCGCTTGCCGGGATGGTCGAAGCACGCGGCCTCGCCCGCCAGCGCCGTTTCGCCGTGGGCCGCGGCCGCCTGTGCCAGCGCGACCGGGAACAGCCGCACAGCATTGCGCGAGCCGCAGGACGGACAGTTGGCAGCCTCACCGTTCCGCAGTTTCCATTTGGGCAACGGTATGTTGCAGCGGGCGCAGGGTACAGGCATCCGGACGCATTAACCTCTGGACTGGATCACCCGCGAATCGCAGATCATATCGTGCAATGCGCGCTTTTCGGAGTCGAATCCCGCCATGATGTATCCGATGCAAAGGATCATCGCGCTCAGCGTTTTTGCGAAGTAACGACCGATGGCGCGGCCAACGTGCAGCATCGACCCATCGGGACGCAGCACCTTAACTCCCACTGCCATCTTCCCCGGCGTGGCGGCGAACTTGACGATGAAGAATGTTTCGTAAGTGCACCCGATTACGATGCTAACGAACCACGACAACCCGATAATGCCGAACATCGGCCCCAGCGCACTCAAGGCTTCCGCCGGCGTGGCATCGGGGCTTGGTCCCATGTGCAGCATGGAGATACCGAACGCTCCGAATAGTACGGTTTGCAGGATTCCCATCGGAATCGCCAGGATGATGCCGTCGATGACTACGGCTACGAACCGCAGCCAGAAGCCGCCGTACCGGACGAAGCCGGCCGGCGCCACACCTTCGCGCAGTTTCTGCGCGTAGCTATCTTTACAGTTTGGACACACCAGCCGGTCGCCGAAGCGAGCCAGTTCTTCGGAGGCCGCTGGCCGCCCGCATTCCGAACAGTAGTTAGTTTGAGGTGTCATATCGCGTCCATTGGGTAGTGTAGCAGGCCGTTGAGATTGTCAAAAAGCAAGTGTCAGGGAGAGTCTTAGTACTACTGGGTCATAAAGTTGAGCGAGCGTATCTTGAAGAGGAATGACTCCTCAGCCGACTAAAAGGCAGGCCGTGAGCGAGGGGTATGACCTTCTCCGCTTGGCGGCTGC
>Ga0181529_10005044_pt1 | contig 13953 bp, 8 predicted proteins | sample PEATcosm2014_Bin_36_FD_119763 | JGI IMG/M metagenome (GOLD analysis project Ga0181529, IMG submission 119763) | Peatland microbial communities from MTU Mesocosm Facility, Houghton, MI, USA - PEATcosm2014_Bin10_30_metaG | ecosystem: Environmental > Terrestrial > Soil > Wetlands > Peat | place... | reverse complement strand
TAAATTCTTCCTTCACCGTAAGGGTAAACATAAGCGCAAGCTTTACCATCGGTAAACTTTTCCAGCTCTACTGTGTACCAGTGGTTTATAGGCGCATTAAGACTGAATACAAAGGGGTAGTAAGTAACGTCATTGATTACCACCTGGACACAAAACAACTGCTGGTATGGGGCATAAACCACACTGAACCTGGAACCATCGGCGCTTCCATATGCCAGTACATAAGGAATTCCACCCGTACTGTCCGTAGGATAAAAATCCACGCGAGCAATACCATGAAGGTTGTCTGAAGGCCTGTCATTCCACGCCCAGGTTTGGGTAGTATTAGACATTTGAATTGTTGTCCTGTTATCGAACCAATAATTAGGTACCCCTACTCTCCAGTCCCAACCGGACATAGATGAATAATCGGAATATCCGTTAGAATCGCTGTATAATATAGTTTCCTTTAAGTTTGGCGCTGCAGAATTAAAAGAAGCCGAATACTTGCGGCTATATTGAGTGCGGTCTTCCCGGATTAATTGTTTTTTAGTTCCTACGCTTGCAAGTGTTTTATTCAGCCTTCCGTAAGAATCATATTCATAAAACGTTGTATTGCCGTTAGATTCCGATTTACTTGTTATTTGAAGCGTTACCGGATCGTATGCTGCAGTGTTAACTTCAGCAACGGCAGGATAAAAACGGATGTCGTCCCAGTAGCAGTCTGAATACCCTAACGACCAGCCGACATAATGTCCATTTAAAACATAAGCCGTTACAGAAGTTATATTCGGATAAATGCTTAAGTCAATTACTGATTCAATATATTGCCATTCGCCTGTACCGCTTGCACAAACAGGAAGAGGTAATATACTTGATGTACCGTTATTATATACAATGTCCCAATAAAAAGCCGGACTTGAAGTCTGCGTTTTAACCCAGCCGGACAAAACATATTTACCGCTTGTATTTAAAACGGAAGCCTGGAATACTTTAGTAATTCCGGCATAAGAAGTACCCGGGATATAAAGTCCTACGCGGCCTGTATGTGCAATATTGGACAACGACCCGGCATGGTTCCAGCCGCCCCATGTGCTGTCTTCAAAATCAACAAAGCTTATTTCAGAGCTTTTGGCATTCTTTGCAATAGCTACAGGACAATTATAGTTATACCCGTATTTTACATTTGTAATTGTTCCATCAGCATCTGTACTTTGCAGCAGATTGCCGTAACTATCATAAGAATCAAAACTTTGAAATAAAGGCGTATAATGACTGTCCATGCTAAATGAAGTACTGCTGCTTTTTGAAGTATTATAACTGCTTAATGATAACGGCCCGGAATTATTAAACTTCCATTGCTTCCAGGGCAGTGGCTGTGATCCGCTAAAATTTTTATACCCGTTAATTTCCCCGGAAATAACCTGTTCACTGCCGCCGGAGACAAGCTGTGTAACGTATTTTTCTATTACCGGGTTGATCATATGACTTGATGTCTTCATAGCTTCAATTGCTATGATCAGGGAATCAGAATTGCCGGAAATATTGGTATAGTCTTGCGGGTAGTTCATATAAGTCCGTTTAATTGTTCCATCGCTGTTTGTCTGCGCAACAACCGAGGTTTGAAAATAAGGCGCACCTTCATAGGTATAAGAAGTTACACTGTTAACACCATCGGTTATGGTAGAATCTTTCAGCAGTTCGGTATTGAATACACCGTTTAAAGAATCAACTGCGATTGCATTCCATGTATCATTCGATTCCTTTACAACCTGGCCGGAATTATTGTATAAATCAGTCTTGTATGCCTGGCCGTCAAGAAATTTATAATTGAGGCCGTTTACAGTTGAGTCAATACAGGAGTAATATGAAATTGCAGTTTCACCATTGTTGCCCGGCTGAGTTATCGTTACGTTTTTATATTCCGGAGTTAAGAATTCGTTGCACACTCCATTATTATACGAATAAGTATAGACCGAACTGTCGCCCATTCCGCTTTTTTCAATCCGTTGATACAGCACCGGAACAGTAGGTGACCCGGTCAACTGCAATGTGCCATCATCAGACTTTTCATTACACATATACATTTGTACAGGCGGTTTAACCTTTATATTATTTGCACGAGCTAATGCAATATAATTATTTCCGGCCTGGAAAATCCATTGCCCCGGATCTTCATAATATGATGGTACAGGCGGGTTAAATTTATTAAGTAATAGTATGTTTTCTGTTATTGAAGTTAATGAATTTCCCTGAAGCTGGTATTCTTTTATTAATGCTGTATCATTACTGTAATTTTGGGGATCATAATACGAACAGGCTACAAATTTATTTCCGGATATGGGTAACATTCGTATTACCCAGTCATATGAAATAGGAGAACTATCAATAATACTTCCCGCAGACCAGGTATGCGTAACATTTGAAAATGTTGTATAACCTATGTTTTTAAAACCATAACTTGATTGCCCATATGACCCGGTATAATTATCCCATGCAAAAAATAGTTTGTTACCCGATGAAAAAAAATTGATATATGCGGTGAGTGCAGAACCGGTTGCTGAACCATAGTTAAATATATCTGTAAAGTTTGTGCTGTCAAACGTAACTCCATTCCATGATTTTATTGCAACTCTTTCTGTAGTAGGAGTGATTTGATAGGAATATGCATAAAAATCATCGCCGACAGCAAGATTTTCACCACCTCTTGAATCAGGACTTACATTTGCAACAGAATCAATTAAATTAAGCTGATCACCATTTCTTTGGTATACCCGTAATACATTTTGACCTAATGCATAACATAAAATAAAATTTTTTCCTATTACTATATTATCACTATGAATCGAATTACTTAAAGACTCGATCCGGTCCTTAATTTTTTCCCATGCACCTGTTGACCCGTTATACCGTAAAATAGATAACAATGATCCTGAATAGCCGGCATTATGTTCTGCGGGCGTATTACCACTTTCAAGCGCAAAGTAATTTTCGCCGCAAATTATTTGCATTGGATAATTATCATAATAATAATCGCCGGATGCAGGAGTTAAACTAAATACTTTCAAACCTGTAGGGGTCAAACTAATAACTGAGACTTTATATTTAACAGAGCCATCACTATCAGTCTGTTTATTATACCCTATTACCGCATAATTTGACCCTACCCCGATAGTATAAGCTCCGGTAGGATCTCCGATTGTATTTCCTACGTCATAAACTTTCCAACCTGATTCTACTCTTTGCACAGCATAAAAATTCAGTGAGTCTGCTAGCATTACAAAATTGTTAGAAACTTTTATACAATAAGTTTTAACAAAAGGAAATGTAGTATCATTATACCAGCCTGATGGCCCCCGTCGATATACTGAAATTGGACCCATTGTAGTTACATTATTACTATTTATTGTATCTGGTTGAAAAACAACAACAAAATCTTTCCCGCATAAACCTGAATTAGCGGGTACTTCAGTACCGTCGGGAAGTATAATTTGCCAATAATTAATTGCGTTTAACGTATCAGACCTGGCAATTGAAATATTATTTAATGTTTGTAATTGATAAGTATAATTAACATCGCCTCCATTCGGATCAACAACATAAGTTAACGCCCCGGGATTTACTCCCAATGAAATGCCATTCAAACCATTATACCCAAAACTATATGATGGCAGCGAATCTCCAATAGAACTTTTTACCGCTATTCCGGTCAGGTAACGTTTTGTTACCCCAAGGTTCAATATATCCCCGTTCTGGTATGAAAAACTTATTTCCCTGTATAATTGCCCTTGGCCTTTTATATCTATTGAACTCAAGTATGTAGTATCAACCAAATTTTGCTCATATGTCTGAGGATAACCGAAATACTCATTTGCATTTTTTGCACTAATATTAAAGTCAGCTTCTGTTCCTTTATTATCTACTATCTTTAATAAATTTGATTCACGCGTATATTGATTTGGATAAGTAGTATATCCGGATGTTGTCATAGATAACAATACCTGTTGATAATATATACTTGTATGGTTACCTTCAATATCCTGTACATCAGAAATGTCCCACTGATAAGGAATAAGCGACATACCGGAATATAATGTTGGCTGTGGATTTTCTACCAATCCGGCATATCCAAGATAAAAACGTGTTGCATAAGTGGAATCTTCAGTAGGCGAAAAATTATATGCACTACTCGACCTATAATAATTGCCATACCGAAATGTTGTACCGTCTTCTTTTGTAATTATCCATCCGGTTATTATCCCTGCGCTTACTATTCTTTGTATATTCCATGGTTTGTAATTAGGAATTCGAAAAATACCATCTGTACCTTCCTGAAGTTCAAAGCTGCCATCAGGTCCATTATAATAATAAACATCATCCGAAGTATCGGAACTTCCCGCTATTTCAGCGGATATCGAACCATATTGCAACTGCCAGCCCATACCTGCAACTCCCGTCGGTGCATACTGATTTTCAGTCCTGACTTTACTAGCAATATCCTTGTTATAATAACTTAAACTTATGTTTACATCCCCTATCTTCAATAATGGAATTGCAAAAGAAACATTGCCTGTATGATCTTTAACCCTTGTAAAATCAATCGCTGAAGCTGGTACTGTTGAAACAGGTGTTCTGCTTTCCAAAGTTGATAAATTCACAGGATTAGGTTCACTAGTAGTCTGTGCATTTATTACATTTGAGAAAATTGAGCAAAACAAGACGAAAGAAAATATCGGAAATGCTGTTTTTAATTTAAATAAATATTTCATTATTAATATCTCCTTAATAATTTATTTGTCGATAAAACTTATATTTTTATAAATTTTCATTTATATCTTTCATTGTTTTAATTCAAAGTGCCCGGTATTACTGTTCCAATTCAATTTACTATTATTGTTCTGCCACCATTGCTCTCTATAGGCTTTCATACTTAGTGATGCATTCATGCTGTTCACGCTTAGGTTCTTCTGATTTGGCAGATCGCCGTAATCCTGCCCGGTCCAGTTTTTTAATCCTTCCCTTGCAATCTTTCCAATCGCCTCTTTACAGCATGATACAAAGGTTGTATCATCTGCATTATCTAGCATTATATGGACAATCTCTTTATCGGGAGTTAAGCTATTATTACCCGCCGGCATGCTGTTATTCTTCAAGCGGTAATAAATATTACATGCAACCGTTTTCAGTGCCAGTCCCCTGATGTTTATATCCGGGTGGGACCCTGCCGCGGTCATAAGCAATTCTTCCGCCGCCGAACTGCTTATTGCATCCAGGGCATAAACAGCGTATTGTTTATTCGCTGTTATTTTAACCGTGCTGTCTTTTATTTTCATATTATCCATGTATAAAAACGCATTAAGCCCCGGTACTGAATTATCTTTCTTTGATGAAACCAGGGCTATTATTCTGAATGGATCCCTCTGCCCGGTGGTAGCAAGCTGAAGCAGTTTATTTATTTCACTACCGGTGGGGTTTTCTGAAATTGTATCTTTCTGAACGCTTGTACTGTCGTTTTTCCCCGGGCTATTTAAAGACGGCCCGATGGGAGAGTTGGCGCTGTCCGGGGCGGCAGCAAAACAGTCCGGCCCGGAATTATTAGCCTTTGGATAAGTTAAAAAAGCGGTTTGAATTATACAAAGCGCTGCCAAAAAGAATACTTTGAATGGTTTCATTTTAATTTTCCTTAATATTTTGTACTCAATTTTATTTTAATATTTTAAAGAGCCGGTATATTACACGCTTATTTTATAAGATTAATAAATATATAACACCTGTATAAACCTGACCGGGAAATGAATTAATTGTTATGTTAAAAGATGGTGTAATATAATCCCCTGTATTTATTTCCGCATCGGTATAAATACCTATATGATGAAATTTTTTTTATAAGTATAATTACCTATTCTCCGGACGACGGTTAAGAATATTAATGCTGTTGATTTTGGATTTGGCAGGTTAAAATATGGTGGAACGTTTGCTGTAATATTATTGTTATGTTTATAGTGAGCGCTAATTACGTTCTAACATTATACTTTAGATCGTACGAGGCGGGGCCACCGCCCCGGCGAGGCGGGGATGCCGGTCTCTGTTCCAAATCCTGTAGGGATGAAATGATTGTAGCCCCGGGTGTGAACCCGGGGGTAAAGAGATGACCGAATCCCTTTTCCCCCTCTCTTGAAAGAGAGTGGATAGGGGTGAATTCTTCTGGGATAACCCCGAATAAATTCGAGGTTGAGTTCTTTTGATTTTTAATTTTATAAAGGCGGGGCATGCCCCGGCTCTATGATAAATAAAAGATTCTGTAATGTATCCATAAAATCAATCTAATCCTGGTCATTTAATCCCTTTCCATTGAGAATGTGCGGCATATATTTTTCAACCCTTGACTCCCGGGTTTTGGATTGTTTGGGCGCTGAAAAATAAAGCATGTATCCCCTCTGCCGACCCGGCGTTAATGCGTAAAAAGCAGTTTTTAAGGCGGGTATTTTATTTAATTTAATTTGAAATTCTTCAGGAATATTGTATTCGGTAGTCTTTTTAAAATTCACTTTCAAACCGGCTTTTTCAACTTCTATGGCTTCATAAATATATACTTTCAGGATGGTTTCTATTTCAACTATTTGCCGGACATCTGTGAACCGGATCTGGCGCCCCGCCTGCACATTCTTAGTTTGTTGGACCAGAATACCATTTGCATCATTTAACAATGCGCCTTTGAAAAACAAAATAGCACAGTATTCTTTAAATACATGAATTAAAACTATATTACTTTCCCGAAAGGTGTAACAGGGACATCCCCACTTCAATTCTTCGTTCAGCCCGCAGTCAAGAATGATCGTTCTCAGTTTCTTCAATTCTTTATGCCATTTATTGTCTTTACTAAAATAAAAATCAACTTTTGGATTCATTTATTAATACTCCAAAAAATAGTTAGCTTATAATTTATTTATTTTGGCTCTGACCCGTGCACTACCGCTAAAGAAACCCCGGCAGTTTACCGGCTGAACTTAATAATTGCGCCGTGGTTATTATAACATAGAATTTTTATTAAAATTACATAAACCACTTTTCAAATTCAATTAAGCGTAAATATTCGTGATATGCGTTAAAGATAATTAATGTTATAGGAGTGTATAGGTTACTCTAACCTCCCCTCAATCCCCTCCTTATCAAAGAGGGGAAAAGCTGCATTTATATCGATATTAATATATATGTTACCTGTTTATTTAAATCCCCTCCTTTATAAGGAGGGGTGTCCCGAATGCTTTCGGGACGGGGTGGTCGTTTCTTTGATTTTATTTGTAATCTTTTCAAGCACCAGATTTATATCTTTATAAACTTCATCATTATTTATCCTAATAATTGTAATACCTAAATCTTTCAGATATGCATCCCTGTTTTCATCATGTTGTTTTATTTTATTCTCCAGATGTACTTTACCATCGAGTTCAACTGCAAGTTTTAACTCAGTGCTGTAAAAATCCAAGATGAATTGATCAACGCCGTATTGTCTTCTAAATTTGAATCCAAGAAGTTTTTTTTCTTTAAGATAGTTCCATAGAATTATTTCTGCATTGGTGGAATTATTTCTTAATCTTTTCCTGTTATTTTTGTACTGATTTTTGTTATAATGGATTGTCAATTATTTAGCCTTTCAAGCCCATCTTTACCCTATTCGGATATATGTATGATAAAAATAACAAAGTTTTTATTAATATTTAATAGTAATTAATTTAATAAGAGGTTAAAGAAGTTTATAGGTAACTCCGACCTCCCCTCAATCCCCTCCTTATCAAGGAGGGGAAGTAGGTGCAGATACTTTATTAATTTTAATATGTATATTACTCTTACATTTAAATCCCCTCCTTAATAAGGAGGGGTCGGCTTCAGCCGGGGGTGGTCGATTTATCTGGTAAAAAAATCAGTACTTTCGCATTATTTAATTTATTAATTTTGCAGCCGTGATTGTAAGGGATTGTCAGGGATATAGACCCCGCTATCGCTTTTAATTTTTATCCGGAATATTACGATTAAAGAAATAAAATAAATTGTTTATTGACATCTTGTTTGACGTGTTGAAATACACACGGAGTAGCGCATGAAGTTAATTTGAAAGCGGAAAGGTTTTCTCTTTTCCGCTTCTGGATTTTTAATTAGTTAATCAGTTGATAGGCATGCCGTTTCTCCACTCATGCATCCGGAATTTTTATTACGATCATCAATTTTTCTGTTAACCGGATAAATTCCCGGGGAGGGTATACCCAGAGTTAAGTGCTTTATTTACAATAGGTTACTTGATTATTTCTTGTAATTTTATGCCATTTTATGGTGTCATTTTATGCAAATTATGTCGTTTTTTGCCATTTTCTGACAAATTATAAAATTCTTAACTATCTATTTTATAAGGGATTGCCTAAAATGACAGGTTCCCCGGGACAAGCGCGGCGTGGCTGTAAGGCTATAGCATACTACCAATTTCGTACGAGACGGGGCATGCCCCGTTTCTACACCATTGTAAAATTATTACTATTTTTAAAATAACCAATAAAGACAGAAAGGTTTTTATTATGCCGGATACTAATTCTGCAATTAAGGATATTACTAAATATATATATGGTACGACAAGACTTGGCGATAAGAATATTCCGTACGAGGAAAGAATTAATATTGCACGCGCTGCAATGAATTCCGGGGTATGGTTCCATACTTCCAGGATGTACGGAAATGCTCTTGAGGTACTCGGTGAAGTTTTTGCCGAAGAACCCGGTAAAGTACCAAAGCTTATAATTAAAATTGAGGGAACAAATATTAAAGAGTTCAGAGCTTCTATAGATGAGAACCTGGTACCAATGGGATTAAAGGAATTACAGCTTGCACAGTTATGCCTGGGCGGAGGGCTTGCAGAAGAGTTCGCAAACGGCGGCGACTGCTATAAAGCTTTCCGGGATATAAAAGATGAAGGGCTGGTTAAAGGATACGTCTGCGAGGTGTTCCCATGGACTTCAACAGGTCCTTTGAAAGCGCTGCGCGAAGGTTATACCGAAGGCATCGTTGACGCATTTATCTTTTACTTAAATCCCCTGCAGAGATTTGCATCCAATATACTATGGGATGAATTAGTTAATAGGAAACAAAATATAATTTCTATGCGGACTGTCGCCGGCGGACCTGTGCATAGTATGCGCGACGTTCCCGGCTTTGCATGGAAAGATTATCTTCAGAAACGCGCCGTTGAAGTTGCACCTGTTTTTGAAAGATCAGGCATAGCAAGCTGGACGGAATTCTGCGTCAGGTTTGCACACAGCTTTCCGCAGGTTATTGCTACCGTAGGTTCAACCGGTAAAATTAAAAATCTTGATGAGTTTCTTGCTGCAAAGGAAAATCCGGAACCGCTTCCGGGGGAAATTATCTCTGAAATAACAGCGCTTCAACAAAGATGGTCAGATGAATTGGATATTCACGCAGAACCCTGGACGATGTAAAAAAAATATCAGGAAATTAAACAGGGAGGGTAAAAATAAATTTGCTGCCGATACCGGGCTGACTTTCTACACGGATTGTACCGCCGTTCTTTTCAATAAATTCTTTACAAAGAATTAATCCTAATCCCGTACCGGTTTCATTTTCAGTACCTGCAGTGGAATGAGCAACGTCCAGCCTGAATAAATTATTGATAATCTTTTGGTCCATTCCAACACCGCAGTCGGAAACACATATTTCAGCATAGTTTTCTTTCAATGAAGCAATTACTTCAATCATCCCGCATTTATTGCTGAATTTTATAGCATTTGTTAAAAGATTTCTAACTACTGTATTAAGCATATCTTCATCCGCAATTACATTTATTCCTGCAGGAACTTTATTAAGCAGATGAATTTGTTTTTGTTCGGCTGAGTTGTTCAGAAGCAAAAGGTTTTCATTAATTAGTTTGAATAAATCAAGTTTTTGTGGTGCAAATTCAATCCTGCCGGTTTGAGACCTGGACCAGTGAAGCAGGTTTTGAAGCAAATTAAAAGACAACTTTGCGGAATCTTTCATTTCGTTGATGAATGTTAATCTTTCTTCATCGGATAGTTCGTTGTAATCGGAAGAAAGCAGATCTGTAAATCCCAGGATTGTAATAAACGGGTTTTTAAGATCATGAGCTATAATTGAGAAAAACCTGTCCTTTGTAGCGTTCAACTGTTTAAGTTCTTCGCTATAGATTTTAATTTCGTCCGAGCTTCTTTTACGCTCTATTGCCTGGGCAATTTGTTCCGCAATAAATGTAAATAACTGCATCTCGGATTCGCCGTAACAATCAGGGTTATCATAATCCTTTACAGCCAGAACGCCTGTTACAATGCCCTGAACTTTCAAAGGTACACCGAGAAAAATTTTCGGCGGGGTGCTCATTATTTCCAGTTCGCCTTGTTCATTTAATTCCCGCAGTTTATCAATATTTATCAGTACCGCTTCACCTGCCCGCATTATATATTCGGTTACACCGTTTTTAAGTTTTGAAGTTTCACGCGGCTTGTTGTACTGATCAACATAATATGGAAAAGATATTAAATCATCCTTTTCGTTGTACATTGCGATAAAAAGATTTTTAGCAGACATCAACGTACCCACTATTTCATGTATCTTTTTAAACAACGACGGCATATCCGGCGAGGTAAATGCAGTTTCAGATATTTTAAATAGAGCTTCCCGGATATGTTCGGCTTTCTTTTTAATTGTAATATCTCTTGATATTCCGAATGTACCGATTAATTTTCCTTCCCTGTCGTAAAAAGGCATCTTGGATGTGGAAGCCCAGCCTATAGTGCCGTCCGGCCAATCTTCTGTTTCTTCTTTTCCGACAACCGGGATACCGGTTTTAATAATTTCCTGCTCGTCTTTAAAAGCTTCGTTTGCATGGTTAACACCGAATACATCAAAATCGGTTTTACCAATTAAATCACCTATTGGGATATTGTGTTTTTTGGATAAAGCATTGCTTACTTTTAAGAACCGGCTATTAATATCCTTAAAATAAATTACATCGGGACTGTTTTTCAAAAGGGCGTCAAGGAAGATTTTTTCGGAAATTAATTTATTTTCGAATTGTTTTTCCCCGGATATCTTTTCAACTATAGCAAGAATGCTGTTCCTTTTATTTTTTAAATCATACGTTGCAGAAATTGTAGTAAGGCCGCAAATTATATTTCCATCTTTTGTAAGGTATCTTTTTTCCGTAGTATACTTTGAGTCATTGTTAGCAGCAATTTCATTAAATAATTTTTCGGCTGTATCAAAATCATCCGGGTTAATAATATCTTTTAAGGATAGAGCAATTAATTCATCGTTGGAATAGTTAAGGAGATTATGAAAAGCGGGATTAGCGTAGAGAATTTTTCCATTCAGGTCTAATAAAATTATTGCCAAACCGGTATTATCAAGCACCGTTTTGAAAAATATTTCATTATTCTTCAATCGTTTTGTACCAATTGAAGCGTTCCTGGATTGCTGTAAAATTTCCCCAGCCGCTAAAGTTTTTTTAAACCTGCGATTAGCAACCAATTTCGTACCTGAATAATTTAAGAAATTATAATCAATTCGAGTTATAATTTTATTATCGCAAAAAAATCGTTTTTCTTAATGTAAAATATAAAAAGAAGGGTTTTTAATCGGATTTAACGGTTCCGGAGGTATTACGGTTATGGGTAAATGCATAACTACAATTAACGAATTCCGCCCCGGCAGTAATGTGAAACTCACTTTTTAAGTGAGTTTCACATAATTTAATTTAAACTTAGAAACATCTTTCGTATATGGATACAACTTCATCATATGACAGCTTATACGGATCCACCTGGAATAACCCGCCCATTGTATTCATTGCATTCTTTGCAAGCGCCGGCGATTCATTTTTGCTGATGCCGAACTTGCTTAGGTTTATATCCTCTAATCCGGAAGCTTTGATAAGTTTTTTTAAGGCGGAAATAAATGCCGTAGCTTTTTCGGGTATTGACTGTAGTTTATCAACGTCTTCACCCATAGCTTTTGCAAGCGCAGGAAATCTTTCCGGGCTTTTTTCAGCCATGAATGAAAAATACGAAACAGAAAGCGCCATCAATCCTGCTCCGTGAGGCAGGTTCGGATGATATGCGCTGGCAGCATGTTCCAGCGAATGGTGAGAAATACACGAAGAAAGAGACTCCACCATTCCGGCAGCAGTATTAGCCCATGCCAATGCTGTACGGGCTTCAATATTATTCCCGTCTTTTACTGCAGCGGGTAAGAACCGGGCAATTAATTCCACTGCCATTAATGCATAAGCGTCTCCCGACGGCTGATTAACCGTGGCAAGATAGCCTTCAACCGCATGACAAAAAGCATCAAAACCCTGGTAGGCAGTAAATTCCGCCGGAACAGTAAGCATCAGTTCAGGATCCACAATAGAAAGTACCGGGAAAGTACCGTCAAATCCAAATCCAATTTTTTCATTCGTATCGCTCTTAGTAATAACTGTCCATGGGTCGGCTTCCGTACCGGTTCCGGCTGTTGTAGTAATTGCTACGATAGGCAGAGGCTTATTTAAAACAGGCTGCCCTTTCCCGCTGCCGCCGTGAATATAATCCCAGTAATGCCCGGGATTAGTTGCCATAACAGCTATACTTTTAGATGCATCTATTGAACTGCCGCCGCCGAGCCCGATTATAAAATCACATTTATTTTCTTTAGCGGCTTGAGCTCCTTCCATCACATGTTCAACTATAGGATTCGGCAATATCTTATCAAACACTACCGAATCAACTCCATTTTCTTTCAGATAGCCTACTGTGCGGTCCAGGTACCCGTTTTTCCTCATTGATTTACCCGCGCCAATAACAACCAGCGCTTTCTTACCCGGCAAATAAGATGTGGTAGCTAATTCCTTTAATTTTCCCGGACCGAAAATAATCCTTGTCGGCATAAATAAATTAAAATCCGTTTTCATTTTATTATCTCCTTCTTGTTCTTCCTATACTAAGTATTATATAAAATCAATTTACAAATATAAAAAAAGCTTCGCTTAACTGTGTATGATGTTTACGCAAATCAGGCCGGCGATTGAAATATAAATTATAAAAACAAACCTGAGATTAGATTGAAAACGGTAGGCAATTTATGAATTGCCAAAAGTACGGCTAAAAGGATCAATTAACATTAATCCTTTTTTACACGCAGGGATAAAATAAAAGAGTTAGGATATGTCTTTCCATCTCCCTTTAATATACTAACTCCTTAAATTCTAATAACCGGAAAGTAATATTTATCTGACAAGTTTAACTTCAGATGCCTGAGGCCCTTTTTGGCCCTGGGTAACTGTATATTCAACTTTATCATTTTCTTCCAATGATTTATTGCCTTCGCCAACTATTGAATTGACGTGCACAAAAATATCAGGACCGCCTTGTTGCTGAATAAAACCAAAGCCTTTTGCACTGTTAAACCATTTAACAGTTCCTGTTTTACGTTCTGCCATGACAGATGTTCCTTTATAAATTATATTGATTGTTATTGACAGAGTTTGGAAATTTTTGAAGTTCTAAATGAAATGCAACTACTTCTTCTATTAATCCGCAATAAGCGGGATATTTACTTCTACACTCAATGTCTTATCAGGTAAAAATACGTTAATATTTAACTTTAACCTAATTTTCTTTTAAGATTTTTTTTGCACGGCGGAAAGCCCAAAATTTAGCTAACTGCATATTTTAGATATATTTGGCAGACGTATGTGATTGTGATGAATAGTTCATTTAATTAAAAAAATATCTAAATTGCATGTTTTAATTAATAACTGAATTTACGAAAATGGTATTTAAAGTTGCCCCGACATTTAGAGCCTGTCCCGATTCGATCGCATAGGCGTCAACTTAATTATTGATTTTTTCATAATAGTTTACTCTGTCATGTCTAGATTCATAGATACAATAATAAGATATTTGCTTATCAAGGATTAAT
>Ga0181529_10005042_pt1 | contig 13957 bp, 8 predicted proteins | sample PEATcosm2014_Bin_36_FD_119763 | JGI IMG/M metagenome (GOLD analysis project Ga0181529, IMG submission 119763) | Peatland microbial communities from MTU Mesocosm Facility, Houghton, MI, USA - PEATcosm2014_Bin10_30_metaG | ecosystem: Environmental > Terrestrial > Soil > Wetlands > Peat | place... | reverse complement strand
GCCGCCCCACTGCGGCCAATCGCGGGCGCCGGCCGTTGCCGCCCAGCCCAATACCACAATTCCGAAAAGGGAAAACGTTTTGATTTGTGCGCGCATGGCATTCGGGCCGACTGCCTTGGCGAGCGGTCGGCAATGTTTAGTACCCAGGGAGATGGACCGACGGCGGCGAATCCGTCAAAGCGCATGCGCCCGACTTATGGAGGGCCATGGCAGGTACGGAATCGTTCTTCCGTCGGCCCATAGGGAGGTTGGCTTTATCTATTCCCACATTTCATACTATCGTCGCGATCCTGCCATAAACAGACGCCGTTCTCGGCAAACGGGGGCCGTTTTGTGCATTTTGGCAGCGGTGACCGGCTCGCTTTGTGGACCCCCCGAATGCTTTTCGGCCGTGTTGGAAACGCTCACATTTCCCACGGCTTTTCAGTTCTGTCTTTTCCGAGATTGCGATCCCGGACTTTCACCCGTGGGGGGCCATCAGAAGCAGTGGACCATAAATCGACAGAACACATGGTCGGCGAAGGGCGTGGCGAGAGTGGAAAACACGCCCTTCGCAAGCTCAGGGACGTGCCACCCTCGATTGTGAATTGCAAAAGTCATTTTCTCGCCCCACCTCAGTCGTGCGCGTCCTGTGCTTGAAGCCCCTCGAAAACCGTGCCTTGTCCAGAATTGTCATCGGTACTCGGTCGGCTTCTGCCCTGAGATAAATTGCCGCCAGGCGTCCATGTGCTCCTTGCTCAGGCCGTTCTCGCGGATGATCTCGGTTTCGAAGCGGCGACTAGTCTGGGGAACTTGCACGCGGACCTTCAAGCGGCCATCGGCCCGATAGTGGAAACTCACGTCGATGGGCGACTTGGCCGGCAGTCCGGGCGGAAGATCGGCCACCGTACAGCGGCCGATGGGCATGCAGTCGTCGGCCGAAGGGCTCTCGCCCTCGACAATCTGCACCAGGATCGAGTGCTGGCCGGGCTTGGCCGTCTTGAATCTCCGCTTGGCGCTCACGGGCAGCGGCGTATTGCGGGGGATGACGATGCCGTTGCGGCGGCGCTTGGTCTGGGGATCGACTCCCACCACGCCCAGGCTGTGCGAGTTGACGTTGCGGATGCTGAAGGCCGCCGCCCGGCCGTCGCGCTTGGCCAGCACCAGTCCGGCCTGCAGGGCCGCTCCGTGCGCCACCGCTTCGTCGGCCGCCACGGAAGCGTCGGGTGCCCTGCCGCTGATCTTCTGCAGCATCGCGCGGACCATTGGCATCCGCGTGGAACCGCCCACCAGCAGCACGCGGTCGAGATCGGACCAATCCAGCCCGGCTGCGCGGAGGGCCTGTACGCAGGTGAAACGCGTGCGGTCGAGCAGGTCCTGCGTGGCCTCTTCGAACTGATCGCGGGTGACCTCCACGCGCGAGACCTTGCCCTGGAATTCGGCGACGATGGGCGCCTTGGGCCGCGCGGAAAGCGTCCGCTTGGCGTCTTCGCACTCTCGCCAGAGCTTGCCCACGGCAGCGGGGTTCTCGCGCAGCTCGATCGCATGCTCGCGCTGGAAGGCCTTGGCGGCCATGTCCAGCAAGCGCTGATCCCAGTCGTAGCCACCCAGGGCCACGTCGCCGTCGGTCGCTAGGGCCAGGAACTCGCTGCCGCGAATCTCCATTACCGTGACGTCGAACGTGCCGCCGCCCAGGTCGTAGACCAGCACCCGCCGCGGCTCGTCGGTACTGCCCGCGGCGTTGAGAAAGCCCTGCTGGAAGCCGAAAGCCACGGCGGCCGCCGTCGGTTCGTTGATGATGTCCAGCACGTCGCAGCCGGCCATGTATCCGGCGTCCTGCGTGGCCTTGCGGCGGACCTCGTCGAAATAGGCGGGCACGGTGATTACCGCCTTGTCAAACGGCCCGATCTGCTGCACGGCGTCGTTGCGAAGCTTGTTGAGGATCCAGGCCTGGATCACCTCCGGCGGGTACTGTTTGCCGTTGAGCACGCGATGGTAGGCGCGGTGCCCCATGTCGCGCTTGGCGCACTCGGCCACGTGCTCGGCCTCGGTACTCATGGCCTTCATGGCCTCCTTGCCCACCACCACGTCGTTGCCGTCCAGCAGTACGACGCTGGGCGTGAGACGGTCGCCCTCGGCGTTGACCAGGGTCACCGGCTGCCCGCGCTCGTCGAGCCTCGCCACCACGGAGTACGTGGTGCCCAGGTCGATGCCCACGGCGGGAGTTTTGGCCTCGGTCATGGTGTGCGGTCGGCTTGTTTCTGCTCGCCCTCCTGGCCGCTTGAGCGGGAATGGTGGGGAAGAAGGTCAGGCCGAAAATAGGAAATCATCAGGTAGGCGACCAAGCCGAACAAGACCAGCGTGACGGTGTGGCCGATCAGCCGCTCCAGCCACTTGGGAAAGCGGCGTTTCCTTTCCGGCTTGGCTTTGGCCGGCCTGATCAGCGGCAGCAGCGGTTCTGCGGCCACGGGCGTGGACGTGACGGCCGCGGCTGGCCCGGAAGCCGGGACCAGCGGGGCCAGCGGCATCGCCCCGGTCAACGGCTGCGGACTGGAGACCCATTGCTGACGGGTTGCCGGTTCGGCGGGCACCGGTGTTGGCAATAGCGGCGGGGCCGTCATGGGGCCGGCGGTCTCGGCCTTGGCGGGCGCCCAGCCCGCGGCCGCTCCGGTTGCCATTGCGGCGGCTTCGGGCGCTTGCGGCGCGCTGCGCTGCACGTCCTTGGCCGCCGACTCGAAGGCCTGGAATCCGCCCGCTGCGCCCACGGGCTGCTTCCAGCGTGTCAGCCCTTCGTTGGAGAGTCCCGCCTCGCGGAGCAACTCCAGCCGGGCCTGGTGCTGCGTGCCCGGCACGAGGGCCTCGACCGCCAGCCGGCCGTTGGCGGCGTACTCGAAGGTGACTTCCACGGGCCAGCCCTTGGGCAACCCGCCGGGCAGATCGCGGACCACAGTGCGGCCGATGGCGATACACTCGCCCGGCTGCGAACTCTCGCCTTCGAGGACCTTGATGGCGATCGTGCGCTGGCCGTCCGACTTCGTGGCGAAGCGCTCGGTGTGCCGCGCCGGCAGCGGCGTGTTGCGGGGGATGAGCACGACGTTCTTCTTCCGCAGTGTGTCCGTGTCGATGCCTTCCACGCCCAGGCTGTGGGCGTTGACGTTGGTGACCTGGAACGTGCTTCGCGGGCCGCTGGCGGCTGCCCCGCCCACCCGCGCGGCCAGCAGGTGCCCGGCATACAGCGCGGCCCCGCGGGCGACCGCTTCATCCGGATTGACCGTCCGATCGGGCTGGATGCCGCTGAGCGCTTGCAGCATGCGGGGGACCATGGGCATTCGCGTCGAACCGCCGACCAGCAGGACCCGCTGCACGTCTTTCCATTCCAACCCGGCCACGCCCAGCAGTTGCCGCGACGTATAGGAAGTGCGTTCCAGCAGGTCGGCCGTCATCTCTTCGAACTGCTCGCGGGTAACGGCGATTTCGGCGAAGCGGCCCTGGTAGTTGATGGGGATGGCCGCTTTGCTCCGCGCGGAAAGCGTGTGCTTGGCCTCCGTGGCGTCGAGGAACAGACGGTTCAGCGTGGCCGGATCCTGGCGGGGATCGAGTTGGTGCAGCTTGAGAAAGCACTCGGCCGCGTAGTCGACCAGCCGCTGGTCCCAATCGTGGCCGCCAAGCTGCACGTCGCCGTCGGTGGCCAATGTCTGCACCTTGCCCGCGGCCAAATGCAAGAGCGTGGCGTCGAACGTGCCGCCGCCCAGGTCATAGACCAGGACGTTGAGTTCCTGCCTCGGCTGTCCATCGGGCGAGAGATAGCCCAGGGCCTCGCCGAAGGCCAGGGCTGCGGCGGTCGGCTCGTTGACGATGTCCAGCACCCGCAGGCCGGCCATCTCGCCCGCGTCGGCGGTCGCCTTGCGGCGCATTTCGTCGAAATAGGCCGGCACCGTGATCACGGCCTGCACGTCCGTCCCCACGGCCTGCACCAGGTCCGCATTGAGCTTGCGCAGGATGCAGGCCTGGATAACCTCCGGCGGAAGGTAATGCCCGCGAATGGGGTGCGAATAAAACGCTGCGCCCATGTCTCGCTTGACCCATTGGGCCACCATTTCCGGATGCGAGGTGATGGCCGTGCGGGCGGTCTTGCCGACCACCACTTCCGTTTCGCTGAAGAAGACCACGCTGGGGGTGATGAGTTCACCCTCGGCATTGACGACCATCGCGCTGCGGCCCGCTTCATCCACCCAGGCCACGGCCGAATTGGTGGTTCCGAGGTCGATTCCGATCGGTTTATCGTGCGACATGAGAGAGATTGGATGTTGCCCGTTTAACCCGCAGCCAACGGCGAGGGCGCAAGATCGGTTTATCGTGCGGCATGAAAGACCTTGGATGGGCCGGCCGCGAAAATGCGGCAACCTCCAATCTAGCAAGAACCGGCCCGATTCTCAAGCCTTGTTACAACGTGAACCGCTCGCGGAGGAACTTCGCCACGTCGTCCCACATCTGGGCCGCTTTCTCGAAGTCGACCTGCATCGCCCGCCGAATGGTGCGGGGGGTCTTGATGGGCGGCTCGACGGTCACATCGGCGTTCAGCGGCGCTTGCGCGCTGGGACCCAGGGCCAACCGCGTTTCGACCTCCGGCGAGAGCAGATACTCGACCAGCCGCCGGGCCTCGGCCGGGTGCGGCGAGCCTTTGATCACCGCCAGCGTGTTGGGAATGTAGAGCGTGCCGATCTCCCCATCGCCCTGGTCCAGGTAGACGATCTCGACCGGCTGGGCCGCCCGGATCTCTTCGTAGGCGTCGTCGGTGTCCGTAATGCCGAAATCGATCTGGCCGCGGGACACCGCCTCGGCCACTTGCTTGTTGCCCGAGAGGATTTGCACCTCGTTGGCCTTGAGTCGATCGAAGAACGCCCGGGCCTTCTCGTCGCCCCAGACGGCGAACAGGCAGGCCGCATGCGTGGCCGTCGTGCCGAAGAGTGGCTTGGCCATGCCGATCCGCTTCTTCCAACGGGCGTCGGTCAGGTCCATGATCGACGTGGGCCACTGCTCCTTGGGCAACCGCTTATTGACCAGCAGGATCCGCGCCCGGGCAGCCAGGCCATACCAGAGACCGTCTTTCGACCGGTACATTTCCGGATAGCGGTCGGCGATCTTCGGGCGATAGACGTCCAGCAGTCCTTGCCGGGCCAGCCGCAAGGTGAGGAGGATTTCGTTGTTCCAGAAGACATCGCAGCGCGGGCGGCCGGCCTCTTCGCTGATGGCGTTGGCCAGGCCCAAGGTCTTGGTCGATTCCGCGTCGAATTTCGGCAGCACGGCAATTCCCGTGGACTTGGCAAAGTCCTCGAAGATCGGCTTGGCGTATTCTTCGTCCTGGGCCGTATAGACCACGACTTCCGGCCCCGTGGAAGTCCAGCAGCCGGTGAGTGAAAGGAGGCAGATGCCGAACGAGAAGCGGAGAATGAAGTTCATGGAAATGGAATGCTGGATTAGAGCTTCGTCACATAGCCTTGTCGTGTGAGTTCGTTCAGAACAAAAAATGAATGCCCGAATGCCCACGACTTTAGTTTTAGTAAACCGGGTCGCCCACGTCAATCGTAGCACTGTCAATCGTAGCACAATTCGCCATAGCCCTCCAACGAGGGTATAAAAGAAGAAGCCGCCTGTGGTCGTAATGAGAAGCCCTGCCCAACATAACGTGCGGATCTTAGGCAAGAGGCGGGCTTGCCGGGACGTTAAACGAATTCACGCCGACTATCGTAAAGTGTTAGACGGAGATAAAATGAGGCAGTCCTGAGCATTTCCCTGACTGCCGATTATCATTGCCGAGATCACGGGAACAAACGCAGCCATGCGCCAGGTAGATGAATGCGATCACTTTCTCCCGCAACGACCGACGGTCGAGGCTCCCTCGACCGGTCCATCGGACCGCGCACACGATGCACGATGGCCGCTGGTCGTCGGCATCGCTGCTGACCGCGAGTTGACGGCGGAAGCGGCGCAAAGGGCCGAAGAACCGGTCGCCCGGATCCTGGCCGACATGCGCGGTCTCTATCGGGCAACGCCCATTCTCCTCTTGGTGCAATTGCCTGCAGCGCTGCGACGCTCTGTCGAGCAGCTCGCCGCGGCAATGGACACAGATGTCGTCGATTTGGAAGAGCACGTTGCGCCGGTTCTCGTTCCTCCGGACGGTACAGGTGCGACGGAGCCCCGCAGCGGCATCTGCGCGGATACAACTCGCCGGGCGGCCTTCTTGGCGGACCAGTGCCATCTCGTGATCGTCATTTCCGACAACCCGGAAACAGCGCCGGGCGGCCTGGTTGGCCAAATCATCCAGTTTCGCCTGCAAGGCATACCTGACCGGCATACGGGTCGGCCGCTGCAATTGGATAGCGTGGGATTGGGGAGTGTTCATCGCGTCGTCGCAGGAACGAGTGACGGGACCGCCGCCGATGCTCCGACGGCGACGCTCCTCCGCCCGCGAATCGAGACCGTGTTCGGCAACGAGGAACTCGATGATGCAGCGGCCTGGGAACATCTGGAAAGGTTCAACGCCGACGTTGCCGAACCATGGCGGCGAGGGCCTCGCGCAGCAATTTCACCGCTGCCGGACCAATCCTCGGCAGCGCCGCCAGGCCAGGCTTGGATCGACGACCGCTTTGCCGTCGCCGATGCGCTGGCGGTCCGCTTTCAGCAGGCCACGCATGCGACGATGCTTGCCCTCTTGGTGCTGGGGCTCGTTGCCGCATTGACTTTTCAGTTGTCGGGGGTCATTGCCCACACAGCGCCGATCTATGCGGCCTGCTTGGCGCTGGCCTACGGTTGTTATCTGTGGGCCTATTGGCGTCGCTACGAACAGCGTTTTCACGACTACCGCGCGCTGGCCGAAGGGCTGCGCGTGCAGATGCACTGGAGCGCGGCGGGCATCACGGCACGCGCCAGCGACTACTACTTGCGGCGGCAGCGCAGCGAGCTCGATTGGATTCGCCAGGCCCTGCGGGCATGGACTTTGACCGCGCGCATGGTTCCAACCGCCTCTGCGCCTGCCGACCTCGCGCGGCGCGGTCCCGAGCAGGTTCTCGAAGAATGGGTAGACGACCAATGGAACTATTATTCGCAAGCGGCGCGGCGCCGCCAGGCGATGGGGACGTGGCTGAACCGTGTCGCCAAGGGGTTCTTCCTGCTGGGGCTGCTGCTGGCGGGAACCCGACCGCTTTTCCACGGCAACGCCGCCTTCAATGTGGCGATTGGCCTGGCGCCTGTCGTGGCTGCGCTGCTTTACGTATACACCCACACGCGCGCCTTCCTGGAACAGGCCCGGCAGTACGACCGCATGAGCTCGCTGTTCGGCAATGCCCGGCGCCGCCTGCGGCAGGCCCTCGCGGAAGGCGACCTGGAGACCTTTCGCGGCCTGCTCCTCGATCTCGGCAAGGAGGCCTTGCGCGAGAATGGCGATTGGGTCCTTTTGCACCGCGAGCGGCCCATCAGTTTCGGCGAGGCCCGCTCGTGGATTCAGGCCGGCGCGTGGATTCTGGGTACTTGTTTTCGGCAGCGCAAGGGCAAGAATCGTCCTAAGCCTCACTAACTCAATATTACGCCGGCATGAAAACACCGCATAGGAAGCCGAAGCGTAAGCGAGGTGTCCTCGCTTACGCTTCGGGTTACGATTGATCAACTTCATTGCCGGGCCAATACCAAGGAACTGCCCCATGACAGAAACCCAGACACGACGAACGGGCGTGGAAGAAAAGCTCGCCAAGCAGGGCCCGCGCAAACTCTTGGCGCTCGATTCGGGCGGCATACGCGGGCTAATGACCCTGGAAATTCTGGCCGAGATCGAACGCACGTTGCGTCAGCACTTCCGCCAGGACGACCATTTCGTCCTGGCCGACTACTTCGATTACATCGGCGGTACGAGCATCGGCGCTATCACCGCCATGTGCCTCTCGCTGGGCATGTCGGTCGACGCCATCCGCGAGTTCTACGTGCGGGCCGCCCCCGCCATGTTCCAGAAAACGCCCTGGTGGCAACGATGGCGGAATAAGTACCGCTGCGACCGGCTCAAGGCGATGATCAAGGCGGTGATCGACATGATTCCCACCGAGGTCCCGGAAAAGAACCGCGAACTCGAGGGCGCGCTCGGTTCCGCGAAGCTGCGCACGCTCCTTCTGCTGGTCATGCGCAACGCCACGACCGATTCCGCCTGGCCTGTTTCCAATAATCCCAAAGCCAGATTCAACTGCAATCTCGACGACCCGGCGTGCAACTTGAAGCTTCCTCTTTGGCAACTCGTTCGCGCAAGCGCCGCGGCCCCCACCTTCTTCGAGCCGGAGGTCATCACGCTGGGACCGCAGACGTTCGTGTTCGACGACGGGGCCATGACGCCCTTCGGCAACCCGGCGTTTCAGCTCTTCCTGATGGCCACCGCCGGTCCCTATGGCCTGCAGTGGCCAACCGGCGAAGACCGCCTGCTCTTGGTTTCCGTCGGCACCGGCAGTTTCAGCCAGGCGCACAAGGTGGCGCCCCGCGGCGAGGACTTGCTGCACCTGGCGGCCAGGATCCCCAGTATTCTCATTGGAGGCAGCGTCAGCCATCAGGACTGTCTGTGCCGCATCTTCGGTAACTGCAAGGCGGGAGACCCGATCGATGCGGAGATCGGCGACTTGATCGGTGATCGCGGCGGGCCGGTCCATCCCAAACTGTGTACTTACCTGCGCTACAATGCCGACCTAACTCGAGAGGGCCTTGCCGGACTCGGACTGACGGGCATCGACGCGGCGGGCATTCAAAGACTCGACGCGTGCGCGAATGTGCCGGACCTGCAAGCGATCGGACGCGCCGTGGCGCGGAAACAAATACAGGCGGAACATTTCTCGGATTTTCCACCGTAAGGACATGCGAACCAAGAGCAATGTATCCGGCACACTCCGTGTGCCGCTGGCAACGGCACACGGAGTGTGCCGGATACGTTGAAACCACAGCACGCATTGATTTCTGTCGTCCTAGCGGGAAAATGGATGCATACCGTATGACCCAACTTGAACCAACCGCGGCAGACTGCCCGAACCAACGGCTCTTGGACGAAGTGAACCAGGCCGGCGCCTGGTTTCCCGCCTGGAAGACCGCTTCCGTTTGGGTCCGCGCCAGCGCCGATTGCGACACCGTGGACAGCAAGGAAGGACGGGAAAACTTGCTCGCCGGCGATGTCCTTTGTCGAGGCGAGTCGGGCGACCTCTGGCCGCAGAGCAAGGCAAGCCTGCTGGCCAAGTATCGACCCACGGAGACTACGGATGCCGACGGCTGGAGGAGATACGAACCCCGTCCCGAGCGTTCCGGCGTCCTGGCCGCATGCGTGGGGCATCCGTTTACCGTGGAAACCGACCGCGGCCAACTGGCGGGCAAGGGTGGAGATTATCTGCTCAAGGACCAGCAGGATTCGGGCGCGGCCTATCCGCAGAACCTGTGGATCGTGGACCGCGTATACTTCGAGGCAACGTATCGGCGTTGATGGACCTCATCTTCGCATAGCAGTCGGCGAGCGCGTCCGCATAGTCGGTGTTCCGCGGGTATTTGCCGGCCAGCGTCTGGTAGGTGTCGATCGCCGATTGGTAGGCCGCCAGCGCGTCTGGGAAACGTCCCGCCTCGCAGTAGAAGACGGCCAGACTGCTGTAGCTCTCCGCTAGGTCGCGGGAATAGGACGGCACGTCCGCATGCTTCTTGGCCACGCGTTCGTAAATCACCAGCGACGCCTTGTACGCCGCTTCGGCGTCTTGCGCGCGGCCGGAATCGCGATGGCGATTGCCCAGGTTGAAGTAGCCGATGCCCAGTCCGATCTGGTAGGCGGGCACGTCCGGATACTTCTCGGCCAGTTGCTTGGAGATGGCCAGCGACAACTTGTAGTACGCCTCGGCGTCCTGCACGCGGTTCATCGTGTAGTAGTAGCGGCCAAAGTCGTTGCAGGTCCCGGCCAGAAGGGTCTGGTAGTGCGGCACGTCGGGGTGTTTTTCGGTTAGCTCCTTGTAAAGGGCCAGCGACGACTTGTAGCACGCCTCGGCGTTCTGTGTGCCGCCCGAGTCCAGATAAACCGTTCCCAGGTCGGCATAACAGGAGGCCAGCGCCGCTTGATAATCGGGCACCTCGGGATGCTTCTCGACCAGCGGTTTGCAAATGGCCAGTTCCGACTCGTAGGCCGCCCGAGCCTGGTCTTTCTTGCGGAGATTCTCCCGGTAGAGGTTGCCCAGATCGCGGTAGGCCACCGTGATCTCGTACTGGTATTCGGCAACATCGGCGTGGCCGCCCGCCAGTTGCTTCCAGACGGCGAGCGCCGCTCGGTAGCCCGCCTCGGCCTCCTGCGTGCGGCCCTCGGCGCGGTAGACCAGCGACAGATTGAGTTCCACCGCCGCCAGGCCGTTTTGGTACTTGTCGTTGTCCTTGTATTTATCCGCCAGGGCTTTGCGAATGGCCAGTGCCGACTGGTTCGCCGCTTCCGCACCGGCATGGTTGGCTCTACGGAAATAGAAGCCGCCCAGATTATTGAAGGCGCGGGCCAGTTCGTTTTGATGGTCGGGATTCGGGTCCCCCGTGGCCAGGAGGGCCGTAGCCGCGGCGATGGCCTGCTTGTAGGCCGCTTCCGCCTGCGGCCCATTGCCCAGGTCGGCCTCGATGTCGCCGGTTTCGATGAAGGCCGAGACCCGTTCGGCCTGCAAATCCGGATCGTCCCCTTTCTGGTCCACCAACTTCTGATAGAACTCGTTGGCCGACTCCAGCAATTCGCGCCGCAATTGCTCCAGCCCTTGGGACTTCAGTCGCGGTGAGTTGGCGACTGCGGTCTGATACTTCTTCACCGCATCGCGGGCCATGTGGAAGTTGGCCCGCGCCCGCTCGAACTCCTGCTCCGCACGGGTTTTTTGGTTTTCGGCATCCAGGCGGGCCGCATCGGCCTGTCGCTGATTCTCGACCGCCCGCCGCCGCATCACGTCCGCCGCAAATCCGCCGAAGGTCGCCAAGATCGCCAGGGCCGCCAGGGCCGCGGTAACTGTCCATCGTACGCGCACGCGTCGCCGGGCCGCCGCCGCGGAGCGCGCGACGTACTGCTCCTCGACCGGACTCAAGGGAAAGCCGGCCGACTTCAGTTGCAGTCCCTCCTCCATCGGCTTGCCGGGCTGGAGCAGGAGATCGGCCCGGCAGCCGGCCTGTGCCCAGCGCAGGGCTTCGGCGTTGATGCGGCCGCGGATGCGCAGCAACTCGCGATCCGTTTGCAGCCAGTCTACCAACGGTTGCCAACGGCTCAGCAGCGCCTCGTGAGTGACCTCGACCACCGGCCTGCCGTCGTCGGTCTGCTTGGCCGTCAGCAGCCGCGCGTCGACCAGGGCGTCGACCAATTGCCGGGCCGGCGATATCTTCGACCCGGCTTCCGCGGCGCTGTCTCCGCCGCTCTCAGGCAGTGCGAACGACTCTAGCAGGGCTTGTTTGCGGGTGGGCGTCTCCCCGTCGTCGCCGCCGATCGTGACCAGTTGGCGAAAGACCTGGCAGAGCGCGGACTTGGCGGGAGGCGGCAGCCCGGCAAAGACCTCGTCGGCCCGCCGTGCCAGTGCGCCTTCCATGCCGCCCAGATCGCGATAGGCCTGTAACGTCAGCACGTTGCCCGCACGCAGCCGGTAAAGCTCGTCCAGCGTGAATTCCAGCAGCGGCAGGCTGTCGCGGTTTGCTGCCGCCGCGTCGCGGAGCAGATCGTCCAGCCGCTGGCCGGTCTGCAAGTCCTCCGCTTCGAATTGCAGGCCGGCCGCCAGCGTAGGCCGCCGCACGAGTTGGGCAATCTCCGAGGCGTCGGGCGGCTGCACGTCGTACTGCCCGGCATCGGCCTTCAAGTCCACCAGGGCGGGGATCTCCGCGCAGCGGTGATAGAAGTCGCTCCGCAGCGTGGCGACAACCCACGTCTGGCCGCTCTGGGCCAAGGCTGAAATCGCGCGGATGAAGTCCCGGCGCTGGTCCGGCGTGAGATCGCCGGCGGTGAACAACTCTTCGAGCTGATCGAGGACCAGGACCAATCGTGCGACGGGTTGCAGGGGCGACGACTCGGCCTTGACCAGATGGCTGGCGGCCTGGGCCAAGGCCCCTTTGATCAGGTAGGGCGCCGCCTCGGGATTGGAGCGCAGCATGCGGGCCAATTGCTCGACCGGCGTGCCGTCGCTGGCCAGTTCGGGCAGGGCCTCCTCGCGCCGCAGGGCGGCCGCCAGGCCGTCGAACAGGTCGCCGGCGCGTTCCCCGGGCCGCAAGATGGCCCTTCGCCAAAGACCGACCCCTTCCACCACCCCGGGCTGCACAAGATCGGGCAGCACGCCGGCTCGCACGAGCGACGACTTGCCGCAGCCGCTGACGCCCAGGACCAGGAGAAAAGCCCGGCCCTCGGCCGCTTGCCGCTTCAGGCGTTCCAGGATTTCACCGATCGCCCGGGTGCGGCCGAAGAAGATGGCGTGGTGCTGGAACTCGAAGACTTGCAGGCCACGGAAGGGACTGCCCTCGGTCCAGGTCGACCGTACGAGCGGCTCGCGGTGGGCGAGGCTCACGCCGAACTTATGCAATTGGGCCTGGATCAGTTTGCGCAGGTGGTCCTCCAGCCGAGTCTCGAAATCGGCCGCGTTTTCGAAGGGGTGGAAGGCGGCGACCAGCGTGCCGTCCTCGCCGTGAAAGAACCGCTCGACGAACTCGTCCAGCAACACCTTCTGCGTCAGCGCTTGGCTGGCCGCCCGCGTATCTTTCAGGCTCACCAGCGGCTCGGCCGTCTTGCGATACACGAGCAGATCGGGCGCGCCGCGCTGCTTATGCCCTTGCAGGGCGTCTTCGAACTCGAATTCCGTGCCGGAGTTGTAAGGCGAGCCGTCGGGGCGTTTGAATTGCTGCGGCAGCCGCGTGCCCAGTCGCGACCAGAGGATACAGACCACGATATCCGTTTCCGCCGGTCGGATGATCTGCGTTTGAAAAGTGCCGCTGGCCAACAACGGTTCGTGTTCCCAGAGAATCGCATCGATCCGGGTCTCGGCGGCGAACTCGGCAGCCAGGCGATCGAGGACCCGCTTGGCGATCAGCCGCTCCTCGGCCACGTCGCCGGGCGACGACACGAATACCTTGAGTTCAGGGCAGCCAGACGACAGCGACGGATCTTCATTCACGGGCTTTCTCCTTCTTTGGCGCGGCACAGCATCATCCCGCAAATATAGTGAACCCAACCGGTGCGACGCAACCTAGCCTGATGCAAATCCAACAATCCGGGTAGCGGCAAGGACGGCATGGGTCAGAAAAAATCGCTTCCCACGGTGTTTCTCCCGCCTTGGCCGCTGCGGCCAACCCGCCGTTTAGGGTTAGGCAGTGGTGTAGCCATATCGAAAAAAGGGCCTTTTGGCGTTTTTGCATCAGTTTTCTACTGCCACAGAAGTATTTAAATTTCTCTAAAGGTAGTTGCTCGCCCAGCGAAAACTGCGGAATTATGGACGCTTGACACTCTAATGATAGTCTTGCCATAGCCGAAATACCTAGACAATACCTAGCCACTTTGGTCCATTTCCTAGCCACTTTTGTAGCCAACCTAGCCACTTCCTAGCCACTTTTTTGGTAACATGGTCATGCGTACAGTATATAGGGGTCGGGCACACACTATTTTCCTTTAGCTATTTAAGTGCAGAGTCAGAAAAATAATTAGTTTCTGCCACGGCAAGTGCGGCGGTTCGTGACCGTTGCGCGGGCGTACGGTGGGTCGAGGCACGAGACCCACGCGCCACGGTTTCCGCGCAGCCGTCGGCGCGGACGCCGACTTGGGTAGGTCGGCGCCGCGCACGATATGTGGCCCCCAGTTCGCTACGCCGGGGGCCGGTTAATACTACAGCGCTAAGTTGATATTGCATTGTTTGGGTAAAACTGCGAAACTGGCATCTCGCCCCGTCAAGGAGGACCAGGCATGGATGCCGAACAGATTCGTGGATTGCGACCGATGCTC
>Ga0181529_10005040_pt1 | contig 13964 bp, 5 predicted proteins | sample PEATcosm2014_Bin_36_FD_119763 | JGI IMG/M metagenome (GOLD analysis project Ga0181529, IMG submission 119763) | Peatland microbial communities from MTU Mesocosm Facility, Houghton, MI, USA - PEATcosm2014_Bin10_30_metaG | ecosystem: Environmental > Terrestrial > Soil > Wetlands > Peat | place... | reverse complement strand
GGTAACTCCGTAGTCGATGCTGGGCGCGGTGCTGGTGCTGCCGGTGGCGAAGGGCGTTTCGTCGAAGATGCTGTTGCCCGTGCCGGCGTCCACCGCGGCTACACGGCAGGGCTCCTGCGGACTGTTGGTGCCGTCGAAGACCACGGTGAAGAGCACGCCCTCGGAGAACGCGGGCGACGGCGCCTGCTGCACCTCCTGGCCCTGCAGGATATTGAGGTCGTTGTTGGCGCCGCCGAGGAAGGTGCTCTGCCAATTAAGCAGGTCCAGCGTCGTTCCGGTTTGCTCGCGGATCGTATAGGCAATGCCGGTGCTGGTGGCGAGCTGGCCGTTGCCCTGAATCGGAAAGGCACCGAAGACCTGCGTGACGCCGTTGGTCGCCGCGACCGCAGCGAGGTCCGTGTAGGTGCCGTTGACTGCGGTTGTGAAGAGCGTGGGCGTGGAGACGCGGTCTCCGGAGGAGAGCCCGAGCGCGGAAAGCGGCTGGTACCAGATCTCGTCGAACGGTGTCTGCTGCGTGCCGTAATCCGAAATCCCGTTGTCCGGATTGGGTCCGCCTTCGAGATTGATGCCGGGATAGGCGTTGTAGGCGTGAAGAGTCGGCGCGCCGACGACGGAGTTTGAGCCGGCCGGCACGTAGTTGCCGGCGTCGACGAAGAAGGCGACGTTCTTGTAGAGAACGGAGCCGGAGCCGGGGAAAGTGCCCGGCGGCTGAAGATAGTAGCCGGCCCCGGACGCGATCTGCTTCGAGGCGAAGATGGTCTGCCATTTGGGGCCGAGGGCGCTGCCCATGGAGTCGTTTACGCTGCCGAGCCGGCGCACGTCGGCCCCGCCCGTGGGAACGTTGGTGCACCAGGCTGCGACGTTGTAGGCGAACTTGAGATCGTTGGCGCTGGCGGCAAGCAGGTTCGGGCCGCATGCGGCGCCGCCGTTCGTACCGTACTTCGGGTAGGAGACGCCGCCCATGTAGGCGCTGATGTTCGTGCAGACGCCTGCGGAGCTGATCACGAGATGGCCTGCGCCGTAGTCTCCGGCGGAGATGTAGGGTTGCGACCCTCCGCCCGCATTGGCGACGTTCATGACGATCGGCGCGATGAAGGCCGGGGCGACGAAGTTATTGTTGTTGTTCGCATCCACATGGTAGTAGTTGGCGCCGGAGTTGGCGCCCAGGACGGCCACGTCCGCGGCGGCGAAGAAGTACGGGTAGTTGAGCAGCGGGTGGTTCCTGGAGGCGATCGTGGCCGTGCGGGCAAGCGTGGTGTTGCTTACCCATCCCACGTTCACCAGGAAGTTGAGCGGCTTGAAGAAACCGCCTGCCGAATCGGGACCGCCCAATCCGCCCTCGTCCTCGATCCAGAGCGTACCTCCGCTATCGACGAAGCGGCGGAGCTTTGCGCCCTCGGGGGGCGTGAGCTGCTCCGGCTCTCCGTCCAGCCTGAGCGGAACGAGGAGCAGATCGAACTGCTGCAGATCGTTCGACGAGACTCCATCGAGATCGACCTCCCAGTAGGCGGCAAGATTCTTGGTGAGCTGCGCGCCCGGCTGCACCGTTGGCGATCCGATAGCGGGATCGGAGACGACGGGAACGTTGGCGCGCGTGGTGATTCGGGCCCAGACGGAGGGCGTGATGTTGCTCGGCGCCAGCGGATTGACGAACTCCCAGCCGGGCGGCTTCAGATCGGTGCGGCTATCCATCGCGTAGAAGACGTAGGGCGTGAAGTCGTCGTAGGCGTAGTCGAGATCGTTGTCGTGCGTATAGAGGATGCCGACGCGTATCTTGCGGTGCTGGCTCGAGTAGTTGAACGTATCGGCGCGCGCCGGAAGCGTCCCGAGAAGCCCCCACGCCGCCAGCCCCCACCCCGCGATCAATGGTAAAAGTAGCCGACGCGTGCGCCCCTCCCCCAAGAACAGGGGAGGGGAGGAAGTTCGTGCGTTTGCGCTGCGGCGGGCGGGCGGGCGAGCGGACATGGCTGCCGTTAGCGCACGGCAGATCCGTGCGAGCCGTTGTATGGCTCCCCCTCCCCTGTTATCGGGGGCGGGGCCGGGGATGAAGGCTTGTGCTTCGCTCATCATAGTTGCTGTGTCCGGCTACGGTCCGGTCTGTGTTTCGCTATCGCCAAAATAGAGCAGTCCGGGACAGACGGGCAGGCGCGGGACGGACGGCAGCGTGAAGACAACCGGACTCGTCATGCCCACGATGGGCGGATACGTCACGCAGCGCAGCGCGTTCTGCTGCCGGTAGCCGGTCGTTCCGAAGGTCGAGCCGTACGATCCGCCCGAGACGTCGAGCGTCTGACGCGTTGGACGATAGTAGGGCAGCGAGAGGGCCGGATCGTAGACGATTCGGAGCCCGCGCGTGATTCCGGCGCTGTACTCGTTGGCGGTCCTGAAATCCTGGATTACGTCCTCCGCGGGCACGTACGGGTAGCCGTTCGTCGCCGCTGTTCCCGGATCGTGTACGTTCAGATGGATTTGCGGGATCTGAACTCTGGTTGTGTTCGGCGAGCCGTCTGAGGAGCCGAGATACTGCGGAATCCAGCCCCATAGCGACTGCCACGCCGCCTGGTCGCCCTGCGAGGCGGTATAGTTCTCCGAGATTGCGCCGAAGACGGTTATCCGAACATCCGTTGGCTCGTTGTAGAACGGATAGAGGTCCTTTTGATGTTTGTCGTTCGGCGGCGTTTTGCTGAGATCGTTGTACGGGTTGGGCGAACTGCCGGGCGTGTAGGGAAAGACCGTCGAATTGAGCGTGACTCTATACGAGGGCCGCATGCCGACGCCGAAGTTGTTGGATGTGGCGAGCTGAGACCTGTAGAAGAGGTCGCGCCGGTCCGTCGGATCGTTGTTCAGAGGGACGCCTGGAATGACGAAGAACGATCCCTCCTGGGCGTAGAGCATGGCTTCGATGCGGATATCCAGCGGCGCGACGGCGACCTGGCCCAGCAGATAGTCTCCGCCGGGCGGCGCGTTGATGCCCTGCGCCTGGGCGTATTGCGCTGCGCCGTTATCTAGCTGGAAGCGGAGCAGGTTCGGCACGCCGGGCTGCATGTTCAGCATGTAACCGCCGGCTACAGGCGTAGTCATCAAAGGGAAACCGGCGGTTTCGAACAGGGGCGCCTGCGAGCGGTCGTCCGCCTGGAAGTTGGCGCTGCCGCCGCTGCCGGCCGACCCGGTGAGAGTTGGCTTATTGCCCACAACGTAGGTAGACGAGGGCAACCCCGTGAGCGCGCCGGCGTTCGCGTACGGCAGGAGGGCCGGCGGAGTCCCGGCTGCGAGGCCTGAGAATTGGTAGAACGTCGACAGGGCGATCTGAGCGCCTCCGGTCGGCGTGTAGGTCGTAAGGACCGGGTTGACGCCTATCATGGGGTAGGCTACGGCCGTTCCGGCCGCGCTGCCCACCGTGGACGCCGAGTGGCGGAGCAGAAGATACGGGAGGATCTGGTTTCCGCTGGAGTCCAGGTAGCTGAAGACCGGATTGACGCCGAAGCTGAACGCGAGGTCGAAATTGGGCCGCGTCGTCCCGATTTCGGTGGCGTTTGTCAACGGATCGAAGGTGAACGTCGAGTTGAGCGGCGCGGTGAAGGCGGTGGTATTGACGCAGACGTAGTCTTTGGCGAGGATCGCGCAGGTTGAGGCGTGCTCCAGCACCTGCACGCCCGAGGTGTTGATGTAGCCGTCGCCTTTGACGATGTTGCCTTCGATATATGCCGTTCCAGCCGAAACGATGGTCAGGTGGACTCGCGACAGGGCCGGGCTCGCAGTCGTGGACGTCGTCGGATTCGTGACCACGCCGTACGAGCCGCGCACCCGGACATTGCCCTCGGCGACTATCACCAGGCTGACGCCGTAGGAGTTCGCGTCGCCCAGCGAAGTCGGCGGAGTGTTGTTGGGATTGATCAGCGCGCGCGTTGCGGGGTCGTCGCCGTCGTGCGACAGGGCGCTGAGCACTGGCTGTCCGGCGAGCGGGCTCCCGTTGTTGGGAAATACCGCCTGCGTCCCATCCGGATAGTAGTAGTTGGCCCGGTCGAGGTCGGCGAGCGGGATCTCAAGCACCTGGCCGCCCTGCCCTGCGGTGGCCGCGGTCCCATTCAGCGTGCCGTTGAGCGGCGTTCCGTCGGCTTTTACGAAGGGATGGGTATCGCGCGCGTCCTTCGTGAGGCGGATACGATCGCCAAGAAGCTCGACCAGGACGCCGGGCGGCCTGTAGACGGGACCGTCCCAGAAGCCCTGAGAGACGTTGCTGGAGGGGTTGAGCCAGTCGGCGCGGAGCGAGTAGGCGCCGTTGATGGGCGTGGGCGAGCTGTTCGGGCCGGTCGTGCCGGCGTTTGCCGTCTCCGGCTGCAGATCGCCCGGATTGTTGATGTAGATGGCCGAGCCCCAGCCGTTCTGTCCGGTGTTATAGCGCGTGGTCGTCGTACCGTTGACGACGGTCTGCCAGACGCCGGAGTCGCGGCTGAGGGCGCGATAGCGAAGCGGGCCGTCGCCGTTCACGGGCGTATCGATGCGGGGCGGATCTATCGTCGGGACGTTGTTGGCGTAGCCCTGCGCGTCCGGAGTGCTGGATCCGGTACGGAAGAGGCCTGCGACCGTTCCGGCCGTTGCGTAGCCCGTGGCGCCGGGTGTGAAGATGCCGTTCGTCGCCGTCGTAGGCTGGTCGATAACGCCGGAGCGTGGGTCGCCCGTGTTGGTCACGGACGGCGGCTGATTGATATAGGCCGTCGTTCCGTTGGTGGCGGCGTTCGAGCCGGGAAGGCCGCAGGTTGCGCCGGCCGGCGGGCATTGCTGGCCCAGAGAGTCGATGATGTTGACCGTGCCGGAGACCTGGACGGTGTCCATGGTCCGATACATATTTTCGTAGATGTAGACGTCGCCGCCTATGGTCAGGTTGCCGTTCACGTGCATCGGGAAGCCGACTGCGAGGTCGGGCACCGATTGCTGCTGGAGCGTGCTGAAGCCGTTCCAGGTGGTGCCGTTGGCAAGGGCCTGCCCTTGCAGCTCGCCGATGGTCGGATCGCCGAGGACGGTACCGGCGTAGGTGTTGGGCGGGTAGTTCGCGCCCGTGTTCGCCTGCTGTCCGTAGGTGCCTTCGCCGTAGGGCGCGGTGCCGATGAAATTATTTGGCCGGCGGTGGTTCTTGTCGGTTACAAAGAGGCCGTAATCGGTGATGCCGATCTGCTTGTAGGCGAGCTTCTCGTTGCGGTCGCGCGGCGCCGGGCCCTTCTGGATGAAGATGGTGGGATCGGCGGTAGAGCCGGCAGTTCCGAGATCTCCGACGCGCCCGACGGAATCGATCTCGAGGAACTGGCTGCGCGCGTCGCCGGCATAGGGATCGTAGTTGACGCGAACGAGGGAGCGGCCGCCGTTGTAGAGGACGCGGGCGTAGCCTTTGCTGAGCCAGTAGTAGTCGGGATCGGTGTAGCCGTTTGGATCCGTTCCGCTGGTGACGGGCTGCGTGGGCATCGGTCGCCAGTCGGCGCCATAGATGCTGCTGCTGAGCTGGTCGTCGCAGTAGCGGATGCCGGCCTCGGCGAACTGGAGGGCCTCGGTGCTGTTGCGGGCAGCGCCGGAATCGACGACGTTCTGCGCTACCTCGGCCACGAAGACGGCGCCGACGAAGAGCAGTATAAACAGCGCTGCGATGGCCACGACCAGAGTCTGACCACGATGCGCGCCGCGATTCTGTTGGTGGCGATTGCGCCGGTCTGCGACCATTACCACACTGGCTCCGTAGTTCTGAGATTGGCGTTGAGACTTTTCGTCTCACGCAAGACCGCTAAGTAGGGCAGTCGGCTGCGGCCATGTTGTGCGCGCAGGGCTGCGATGCGCAGGTGGAGACCGGCGAGCGGCCGCTCCACACGCTTCGCTCCGTGCGCTGCAGGCTCAGGGCCCCTAAATTGCCGTAAAGCCGGAAATGTGAGCGTCCGGGCCGATCTCGCCGGCCCGGCCCCGGAGGTCGGGGTGGGCGCGGATTGCACTCGTCCGCCCGTAGGGGCGGACTGGACGCCTCATTCTCATGTAATCTTCCCGTCGCGGGAAAGAGGATCAAGTTTTAGATGCCTGTTCAGTGCTGAAGGTTCCGCACGCGTATCTTTTCCGTCACGACTGTAACCTGCGGCGTACCCGTGGAGGGTTCGTAGAGCCTGGCCTGCACGGCGACGTTCATCAGGCCGCGCGTAAGATAGTCCACTTTGACGACGTCGTTGGGCCGGTTCATCTGGAACTGGTACGAAACTTCGATCGGATCGGACGGCAGGTTGGCGTTCACGTCTCCGATGGTCGGATCCCACTTACAGATGGGCAGGCTATGCGGCGGGAACGTGCCGGCCTGGATCGACGTGGTGGACGTACTGTCGCCGTCGAACTGGCTGTCGAACTCGACGTATCCGACGTGGACGCGCGGATCGTTCGCGTTTCCTCCGGGATCGTTTGCGTCGGCCGGAGCGGCGTTCGGATTATCCTCGTAGCTGATCTTGTACTGGTTCGGGCCGACGACTCCGGCGTTTGAGGCGACGCGCGTGAACTGCGTGCGGTAGCCGTAGTGGGGGCCGGGGCGCATGTCCGGGCCGAAGACGCGCTCCGAGCCGGGCACGATCCGGACGGTCGGGACGAAGTTCGAGATCGGATTGGTCGCTCCGGCGTTGGACGGCTGGAGCCAGCCGAGCGGCGTCAGGAGGTTCGCGTTCAGGGTCTCGGCGGCATTGAGCGGCTGCTGGTTGCCCGTCGCGCCGTAGAGGGCGGCGGAGAGCGGCTTCCTCAGATCTATGAACCTGCGGCCGTAGGCGCCGGTGAGGGCGCTGTTCACGTCGACCGGGCTGTAGTAGCAGGGGAGCGGCATGCGGACGTTGTTGACGGTGGTCCACGTGACGGCCCATTGCGGAAAGGCGAAGTTGATCGCTCCGCGCTGCGCGTCGACGGTGAAGGCGATCTGAGGCGGCGTGCCGGTCTGGGTGTTGAGCTGCCAGAAGCCGTTTATGTCCGGCTGCGGACCAACGTCGTCCGTCGCGACCGTGGGATCCGATTGGGTCGGAGTCGTGCCCGGCGGCGCCTGCTCGAAGACGATCTTCCATGCCGGGGAGCCGTCCGAATTCGTCTTCAAGATGGGGTTGCCGGAGCCGGTCGGACCGTTCTGCAGGAAGAGAAACTCGTAGAAGGTGAGCGGATTCAGCGACAGCGGATCGGTCGACGGACTCTGCCCTGACGGCAGGTTCTGGCTCCAGAGCGACGACGGCAGGTAGACGGCCGGATTGCGATAGACGTAGACCCGGAAGGGCTCCGACCAGAACGTATACTGCGTGGTGTAGGCGGTCGGGGCGGGCGAGGGCGACTCGTTGGCCGTGCTTTCGAGCGCGGCGGCCACGCCGGAGTCGTTCTGCATGTAGGTCGGCGAGAACGTGATCAGCGGGTTCGGCGTGGGATGCTGCGGCGTCGTGCCGGATGTGAATGCGATGGCGTTCGTGTTCGCGTTGCGGGCAAAGCCGATGCAGTCGATCTTTTCCGGGGCGACGACGACGCTGGAGACGGCCTTCCAGTTATCCGCTATGGTGAACGTTCCTCCGGGTCCGGTCGGGCTTGCGCCGGGCATGGCCCACTTCGACGATCCGGGGTTGTCGCTCGGGTCACCGGCGGCGGTGGCGTCGTAGAAGAAGTTCGGGTCGTGCAGCACGGGCGTGTCGAACTTGCCGCCCGCGGTGACGCCGTCCGATTTGACGGTATGGAAGAGGCGCATGTCCGAGACGTAGGCGTTAGTTGCGCCGCCTCCGGTAGTATATGGGCCCGTGTTCTGCACGTAGACCGTCACCTCCGCGCGATAGAGGACGTAGCGGTTATCCGGAGGGTTGTTCGGATAGTAGGCGCGGCCGGGCGGATCCTCCCAGAGGTTGTGGTAGACGTGCTGCGGCACGCCGTCCGGCGTGTTACCGTACTGGTCCTGGATCACGGTCGGATATGTTGTTCCGTTGTTGGCGGCAGCCGCGTTGTTGTGCAGCCCGATGAAGACTCGCACGAGTGCGCGGCCGGGCGCGAGCGGGAGCGAGAAGCCGCTAGTGGCGCCGTTGGCGCTGGAGCCGGTGTAGATGGGCAGGCCCGTGGTCGGATCGATGGACAGTGTGCCCGGCGCCTGATCTCCCTGGCGCGCGGGCTTGACATATTCGAGCATCGTGAACAGCGTCGGCGATACGAAGGGGCTGCCGTCCGAGTTGACGGTCCAGATATTGACGGGCGTGCTGGCGTTGTCGTAGACGTAGACGGCGTCGGACAGCTCCTTGGTCAGCAGGCCGACGATGTTGCGCGCGGCGGTCTGGCTCTCGATCTGCGTTCTGGCGCGATTGGTGAGATTGAAGCTCGTGATGATGGGCCCGAATATCAGTCCGAACAGGATGACGGAGATCGCCATCACGACCAGAAGCTCGAGAAGGGTGAAGGCGCGCCCCCTCCCCCATCCCGGGGTCCGGCCCCCTTCGCTTCGCGAATTCCCCCGCCCCCAAGAACGGGGGAGGGGGGGCCGGACACAAGGTTGTACGGTGGACAGGGACGTTGTTGTACGGCCGCGACGACTGGACGCCAGGCTCTCTCCCCTCCCCTGTTCTTGGGGGAAGGGCGTGGGCGTTAGCTGTTTGCACTCGTTGTGCGGGGTGGGGGCCTCTCTCATTGCGTTGCCGCCGGGACTAGATAGGTGTCGTAATCGATTTTGCGCCATCCGGTCTGGGTGGTGCCGTCGCGCCAGATGACGCGCGTCTTGATGGATGCGCCGCGCACGCCGGCGACGCCCTGTCCGGTGAGCGCGTCGTCAAAGACGAGGGCCTGGCCGTAGGGGATCTGGCCCTGAACGGCTGCGGCGCCGTTTGCCTGCGCGGGATGGTGCTCGGTGATGTCGAGCCAGGTCACCTCGCCGGCGCCCGGCAGGGTTTCGTCCAGCGAGCGGTTGTTGTTGATGCGATACTGCTCGCTCTGGAACGTCATGGGCGTGGGCGTCAGCGTTCCGTTCACGCTCTGATACACGACTATCGTGAAGTTGGTGAGCGTGACGGACTTGCCCGACTCCGAGACCGGGAAATAGATGCGAGTCGGCGTGCTGCCGGCCGGGTCGCCTGTGTTCGCCAGGTAGTAGAACTGGTTGTATGCGAGCGTCACGGCCCCATTTGCGGCGAGGGCGCGGTTGTAGACCGCATGGGCTTTCTGCACGCCCATGCCCCAATCGCCCTGAGCGCAGTAGAAGATGCGGACGGTGGCGTTGGTCAGGTTGTTCGTCGTAACGTAGTTGTAATCCAGGGTCAGGTTGCCGGTCTTGGGATCGAGATTGCCGGTTCCGGCCGGATTCGTCGACGTCGCGTTGTTCAGGATGCCGCCCGCCTTGAATGCCCCGGGTCCGTTCGGAAGCTCGCCCACGCCGTTCTGCCACACGCCGAGATACTGTCCCGTCGTCGGATTGATGACGACGAGATCGAACGTCGTCGTTCCCGCGATCCGGAACATGCCGTTGTAGGGCGAGGGAAGCGTGTAGGGCACGCCGGGCGGGTTCGTTATCACGTCGCCGTTGGTCTGCAGGAACGGGACGGAGAGCTTGACGGTGAACGGAGATCCGGACGCAGGCGTGTACGCGGGCGTCTGACCGATGGCGCGGTCCTCACGCAGGATGTGATTGTCGAGGGTCGAGTAGTCTATGCGCGCGACGAGGGGCTGCGTGCCGGTGGAAGTGCTCTCCAGGTAGGTATGGCCAAGCGGATTGAAGACGAGCACTCCGAAATTGGCGTCCGTTCCCGGCTCGTTGTCGGTGTACCAGCAGTACTCGTAGGGGTCCTGGTCGAAGCCGGGATTGGGCGTGCCTCCGGTCCCGGTCGGGAAATTGGGATTGGCGGCGCCGTCCTGCGTGGCGGCGAACTGCGTGGTGAGGCGGAACTGCCGGCTGATCGCCTCGGTCTCGGGCTGGAGCGGGCACGTCGATCCGTCCGGGTTAGTCGGCGCGGTGTCGTTCGTCGCTCCGGTGAATATCGACTGCCACACGGGCTGGACGGGCACGCTCGGATCGGAGTTGGCGGCGACGTCGTTTACCTGGACGGTGACCGCAGTCGTCTGAACGACGGGCGTTGCGGAGCCCGCGGGCGACTGGAAGAAGCTGAACGTCATGCTGAAGAGCCGGTACGCGACGTTGTAGGTCCCTGTGAGCCGCGGGAAGAAGGCGATCTTCTGGTTCGGGTAGTCGATGGCGTACTGATCGGGCGACGTGAGGGGCGGCGGTCCTGCCGTGGAATCCGCCTCGATCCGCGTGAGCGGGGCGCCGACGATGCGCAGGCTGTCCACGGGCGCGCCGGTCGTCGAGTTCGTCGTGAAGACGTTAAAGACGGGTCCGTACTGGAGCATGTAGGCCGAGCCGAGCCCGCCGACCGCGTTCGGATTGGCGATCGGGATGCGCGTCGTCTCGCCGTGGATGGTCCGGATGCGGTTGATGTTCGAGAAGTAGTAGGGCGCGAGCGTGGCCGGGACGTTGGGATAGGCTACGGTCGAGATGGCGCCGGAGACGGCGGGATTGTAGTCCGACAGGTCGTCGGGCCGCTGGTTGGTGTTGAGCGCGTAGATATCGGACGTGGGATCGACCGCGACGATCTCCTGCGGGACGGAGAGAAGGTTCTTCTCGACGTCGAGATTCTGCTGTGCGAGATTTGCGGCGGCGGTGGCCTCTGCGGTGCGCTGGATGGAGAGGAAGCCGCCGGGGAAGAGACGCAGCACGGAGAGGATGCCGATAAGCAGCACCACGATGGCGACGAGCACCTCGAGGAGCGTGAATGCGCGCTGTCTCCGCTCCCCGCGCCATCCCCGGGAAGAGGGGAGGGGGGACCGGTCGGCAGGGCGGAGCTCAGTCCGCCGGCAAGAGTATCGGAACGGTGTCTCTCTCATGCGTTTTCTATAGGATGCGTCAGTTCGCATTTCTGACGCTCAAACAAATAGTTTTGTTCGCGCTGCCGGCTGCCGGACCCCGCACAACCGGTACAAGTGATAAGTTTCTGCGCTCCTTCCCCACGGGGGAAGAGGAGTAAGATGCCGGATTCTCGACCCGCCTGCGCTCTCGTCCCGGCGGGGAGGGACGTAATCGCCTATGCCTTCAACGGAGCCGCGAGGCGAGAGGTCACGGCGCGTACCCGAGCGGGAGCTTTCCCGGCGCCGGCGGGTTGGCGGCGGAATCGTAAAACGTGGGCGAGCTCGTGCCCGGGTACTGGGTCTGCACGTAGTTGACCTTGCGCGCTGTGCCGGAGAGCAGCAGCACGATAACGCTCGGGCTGCCGGAGGTCGCCGTGTGCTGGGTAACGTAGGTGATGACGGTCCTGTCGGCCGGCGGATTCTGATATTTGAGCTGCTGCGGGATCACGACCCAGTTGTGCGTCTTCGGATCGAGCAGGTTGTCGCAGGACGTTCCGAGGAGGTGCGTCCAGTCCGGCGTGTAGTGGAGCTCGTAGACCGTGTTGTTGTTGACGTCCTTCACCGCGTCGCCGTTCGGGCCGAGCATGGGTCCGATGTCCATGCTGTCCATCGTATAGAAGACCTTGGGCGTGCCGCTGTAGGTGACGGGGAAGTCGCGCATCTGGCTCAGGTCCGGATTGTCCTGATCGGGGCTGTAGTTCAATTGGGAGCAGCCTGTGCCAACCGGGATCTGACCGGATGGAATGGGCGTGGCCGTTGCGTTGCCGTACCACTGGACGAGCGCGCCGTTCTCGAGCACGCCGTTGACGACGGATGCGCCGTTCGCCTGCGAGATGGGCGTGTTGAGCGGCCAGTAGACCGTTGTGACGGCGGCTTTGTTCGATACCTGTGCGTCGCTGTTCACATAGGTTTGATAGGACTTTGTGTGCTGGTTCCAGAGGTAGCCGGCGAGGTAGTTTCCGGGAAGCGCGTTGGTTGTCTGGTCCATCGGCACGACCGGAACGGTGCTGCTTTCCTGAGTCGTGGTGGGAGGCACAGCTTGCGTCGTGTGGAAGATGCGCGCGGTCGTCTTCGTAGTCACGCCCGTGGTGCTGCCCGGCGGCGGGTTGTAGGGATCGCTCACCTCGGCGTAGCCGAAGAGCGATGGGGGCATCTGGCCCTCGTCGTCGTTATACTGCCGGCAGGCGACGTAGATCGAGTGCAGGCTGGAGAGCGTGTTGCTCTGGCGGGCCTGCTCGCGAACCGTCCCGAAGATGGGGAAGAGGATGGCGATCAGGATGGCGATGATCGCGATCACCGTCAGCAGCTCTATCAGCGTGAAGGCGTGCCCCCACCCCCTTCCCCTCCCCCAAGAACAGGGGAGGGGGGGCCGTCCGCCGGATTGTATCGAATCCCCGGAGAACAATCGCTTCACCCTCAGAGATCGAGTGGGACCCGAAGGATGGAGCGGTAATTTTGCGGCTTTTCCTAAAGCCCTGTTGGACATATCTTTTTCTCTTCGCGGCGCGGGCGTGCGCTCTTGCATTGGCCTGTACGGGCTAGAACTTGAATCCGAGCGGGCCGGTCTGCATCCACTTTTCGACCGGCGCCGCCTTTATCGTTCCGCTCAGCATCAATACGTTGACGGTGCTGGCGCCGGCGAGTGCGGCGTGATAGGTGCACCATGTTACGACCGTGCGGTCGGCAGGCGGCTCCGGGTATTTCAGTTGATTCGGATAGTTGGCCTGATCGTTTGCGATGGCGGTCGGGTCGCCGGTCTCTTCCGCGCCGGTCCAATCCAGGCTGTATCGCAGCTCGACGGTTGGGCTTGTCTGGTTCGGCACGGGAGCGCCGCTGCTGTTTATGGCCGGGCCGGTATCGTAGCTATCCGCCTGGAAATAGTAGGGAACGGTCTTGTCGGCGGCGCCCTCGGGCGTCGATCCCATCGCGTGAACGTCCACGGCTGTTAGCCAGGCGCAGGGCGAGTTGTTGCATTTGTTCGAGCCGTCGTTCGGACAGGAGGGAAGCATCGACGGGCAGGCGGCGTTCGTAAACCCCTCCGACGGACTGTTGTGCGGATTGTCCGGACAAAAGAACTTGGTGATGTCTTTAAGGTACTTCTGCTGCGAGAAGAGCGGACGGTACTGCACGTTGTACATGTCGACGGCGGATCCCGACCCGGCGTAGAGCGTGTTGCTCCCTCCGGAGCCGGCAGTTTCCACGAAGCCGAAGAGGACGGGCGGATAGACCTTGTTGTCGTCGTGATACTGCGAGAGCGCGACGTAGACGTCGTGCATCTGCGACAGACATTGCGCGCCCCGAGCGCTCTCCTTCGCCCTCATGATGGTCGGCATGAGGATGGCGACGAGAATCGCGATGATGGCGATCACCACCAGCAGCTCAATCATCGTAAAACCGGCGGTCCGGATTGGACGACGCATTCAAGACCTCACTCTTCACAGGCAGACGCGCACGGACAGATCCGCGCAGACTCACGACGCCTTCCCGGCGGTCAATTCCGTGCAAATTTACGACGCATTCCCGGCTGAAATTGTTCCCAAATTGCTTACTCGCCAGGAAGCGCCTGAGCGGGCGGCCTGTTCAACGCCCAGGCAATGTACCAGGCGGTAATCGCATTCCCTGCGAAGACGGTCGCCAGGAAACCGAGGATCAGGAACGGCCCGAACGGAATGGCGGTCGGGGCCAGCGCAAAATCCTCCTCGGGCGGCGCTTCTGCCGGCGGCAGAGTTTTTTCGCCGTGGCGCGCGGCTCCTCTTGCCACCAGGTCCTCGATCCAGAGCTTCAGATCCGCGAGCCACAGAGCCTGACCGATCTGAAAAAGCTGCTCGCCGAGCGTCGAATCCACGTCGGCGAACTGCGCCTCGTCATCTTCGATCTCTTCGGAAGCGGCGCTGCTCCGCTCCCGGCGCAATCGAATGAAGATCAGGGCCGGACCGACGACGATTCCGGAAAGGCATGAGAGCAGTACCCATATCGGAAAGAGTCGCAGCGGGTTCGAGTCCGCGGGCGAAAAAGAGACCAGCATGGCGCCCAGAGCCCTTGCGAGCAGCACGTCG
>Ga0181529_10005039_pt1 | contig 13965 bp, 12 predicted proteins | sample PEATcosm2014_Bin_36_FD_119763 | JGI IMG/M metagenome (GOLD analysis project Ga0181529, IMG submission 119763) | Peatland microbial communities from MTU Mesocosm Facility, Houghton, MI, USA - PEATcosm2014_Bin10_30_metaG | ecosystem: Environmental > Terrestrial > Soil > Wetlands > Peat | place... | reverse complement strand
CCTCACAGAGCGGCGCCGTATACATTACCTGCGGACAAGTAACCCAGCTTTCGCTGTTTCCTGACTAAAAGGTTCTAATGCAGATTCCGGACTTCGACTGAACTTCGGGATCGAAGCCGAACCGAAAGTAGAATAACCATCATGGCTAGCAGCACCAGTGTTCGCGTAAACCGACGTCAAACTGACTTCACCGATCTTTCTCTCGTAGTTGTCGCTGGGTTGGCGTTTTCGCTCATCGCCATCTTTCTCTGCCTTGCGCTGCTCGGCCACCTTGACAGCTCCCGCGATTATGTCGTCTTCTGGGCAACCGGCCAGCAGCTCGCCCACCATGCCAACCCCTACGACACGGCTGCCCTCAGGCAAATCGAACACGCCGTTGGCCTCAATCCCGGCTACAGCGTGATGTACATGCGGAATCTGCCCTTCGCCCTTCCTCTTGTCATGCCGCTCGGCTTCGTCGGCGTGCGCGTGGGAGCGCTTCTTTGGACTCTGATCCTCGTTTCATGTCTCGCAATTTCCACCTTGATTCTCCGCCGCATGTACGGCAATCCGGCCAATTACTTTCACTGGCTGGCGCTCTCATTTGCCCCGGCTACGATTTGCATTTTCTCCGGGCAGACCACGCTCTTTTCTCTTCTCGGCCTGGTGCTGTTTCTGCGCCTGCATGACACACGCCCTTTTCAAGCGGGCCTCGCCCTTTGGCTTTGTATTCTCAAGCCGCACCTGTTCTTGCCATTCGGCCTGGTGCTTCTGGTCTGGATCATCCTTAAAAAGGCTTACAGGATCGTTGCCGGCCTGGCGGTTGCCGTCGCGGTAAGCTGCGGGCTGGCCTGGCTCATCGATCCAACGGCGTGGCGCGATTACTCCACCATGATGCGCACTGCCGGCGTCGCAACAGACTACATCCCTTGCTTCAGCTACTTTTTGCGTGTCAAACTCAGCCCTCAGACGCTTTGGCTTCCCTATGTGCCCGCAGCCATTGCCTGCATCTGGGCTCTGGCCTACTTCTGGCCGCGCCGCAACTCATGGGACTGGATGCGGGACGGCAGCCTGCTGATGCTGGTTTCACTGCTTACTGCGCCCTATATCTGGATCTACGACCAATGCCTGGCCATTCCTGCTCTACTCGATGGCGCCTATCGGGCTCGGTGGCGACCCTTGATCACGATCATTGCTCTGCTGAGCCTGCCCATCATCATCGGCCTCATGTGCGCCATCCGTATCACTTCACCCCTCTATCTATGGACAACGCCTGCCTGGCTCATCTGGTATCTGTTTGCGCGCCGCTCCGCTAACCAGAAACTCGCCACCGATTTGCCGGTCGAGGTCGCGCTTCCCATACAAACTGACCCTGCAACGAATTGATGCGCGTGCAATGCTCAAACACTTTAGTTGTAGTAACTGGCTCCAAAGTCAGACCGTTTAGGTGTCTTCATCCTGCGCACTCTGCGGTAGACTGGCAATTCCACCGGCATCGTCGTTCCCCGGTTTCTACGGAGCTTAGCCGTACACCGTCGGAGCTTCTGCTGATGTGCGACAGCTCCTGCGCGGCCTCTCGAACGCCACTCACACTGGCGAGTGGCACACGACAATGCCGGGAACTGTTCGGCGGGAAAACAACATGCGCCTGATCGCCCTTTTGCTGAATCCCGCCATCTTTGGAGCCCTGGCGCTCTTCCTGTCCTTGATATGGATGCTTTTGGACCAGAAAGACAAGACCCGGCCGTTGCTGGTCTTCGCGCTCGTTCTTAATCTCTTCTTCGGCTCTCTGCTCAACGTCTTTATGGGTAAGGAAGGCGGCCTGCTTCCTTGGAAGTATGACCACATCCTCTTCGTGATCGATCAGGCGCTTGGCGTTTCGACTGCTGCGCTCGCGGCGCCCTTGCAGGGCGCTTGGCGCATTCCGCTCATCGTCGTGTATCAATTCATGGTTCCGATGATGATCTGCTGGTTCCTCGTCACGCGTCACCGGAAGTTGCGCGGCTCGGTGGTTATGGCCTATGTCGGCGAACTGGTCGCCGGCCCTCTGCTGTACGCGGTGCTGCCCGCATGTGGACCTGCCTATGCATTTGGCGCCCAGTGGCTCCATCCCCCCCAGGTTCAGGCAGGCATCATGCGCCTGGCATCGATGCCGAATGCCTTCCCCTCCCTCCACATCGCCACTGCATTTGTATTCGTACTCTTTGCCCCCGGCAAGCTATGGCGTGCCGTGGCTCTTTCGTATCTTGCGGCCACCGGAATGGCCACGCTTTCAACAGGCGAGCATTACGTGATTGACCTTGTGGCTGGGCTTGCTTTCGGTTGCTTTGCGGCGAACGTCGGGTTCGGCAGATATCGCATTGCATTCCTCTACCTGGGAGTTGTTCTCTCCTGGTCGCTCACCATTCGATTTGCCTACGGATTTCTGATCGCCCACCCCTCGCTGCTGCGATCGTTTGCCCTGCTCACAGTGGGGATGGCGATTGTCTCATTAATTAGTGAGTGGCGCGTTCTCGCCGTTCCCGCGCCCGAGCCTGCGACTGTGCTTGCCTGATAACAGCTGCTCAATTGAGAGTGAACAGACTGCCAAAACTCACCTTAGGCTGGATTAAGTGTCAGGGTACGACTTCAGCAGTGCCACAATTGGCTGAAAATGAAAGTGGAAATTAGCCCCTGAAGGATGCCTTTTCAGAGCCTTCTTTCGATCCTGCCCTTTTTCTGCAACCTGTAAAACCAGCCGATGCGCCCCTATTGCGGCTGCAGCGCAGCTTCTGTAGAACAGCGCCGCGCATATACCCACAGATAAAAAACGCCGATGACCAGCAGGATGAGTGGGGCTGGAAAGACCTGCAAGGCAATCAATAACTGTTCAGACAGTCCCGACGGGGGCATGTGCAGCCTGCCGATGAGACCAAGGACAATTGCCCATGTAACATCTCCGTTCAATGCGAAACCTGCGGTATTCACCAGGAGCGCTAGCCACCCGATCAGGCCCCCCTCGGCCCAAAGCATGGCGCATGCAGGAACGGTAAGCAGCAGAATCTTGGAGTCGTAAAGATGGTGATAGACAGGCAGCATTGAAAGAGCCGCAATTGCCGCAAGCCCGATCCATGCTTTTGCCGGCGTGGGGCGAGACCGCAGGGTAACAATCAACCACAGAAGAAGAAGTGGAACACATATAAGGTAGCTGACCGGATTATAGAAGTGCGGATCATCTCGAAAAACGCTGAGGACAGCTTGCAGGTTTACCAGCATACCGAGGCCGTGGCCGCCCGCTGACGCTGGACCCGGATCATTTATCCCGCCATGTACAGAAAACGCCAGTATGTTCGAGCGCCATTCCTGCAGCCAATTTGGCGCTACGCTCCAGACCCACAGGATTCCCGGCAGACCCAGGGCTAGTGTCGCAACAAGGGTTTGCAGTGCGCGTCTTCGGTAAACTCCGCCCGCCAACAGGAAATAGAGCCAGACCAGTCCCGCATCCTGCGGCTTGACTACAAGGCTGACCGCGAGACACAAGATGCCGGCCGGGACAAACCGCTCCCGTATAAAACACCACACAGCTACTACGCAGAGGCTCACCGCAATTCCGGCCGGGTTGCAAAGAACTACAAGCACCTCGCTATTGGCCAGGAAAAAACCGATCAGAATTCCAGAGACAATGGGCGCAAAATCTGCCCCCACATTCCAGATCAGAAACGAGGCAACGATGACACTCCCAATCGTAAGCGTCAGCCAAAGTATGTGCGCTGGCCCCCATGGCAGCAGAGCGAAGGGAACCGTGACGGCGAATGCTGTCGGCAGGTACATATACCGCGAAACAATTTGCCGAACTTTCTCACTTTCCAATGGGCGATCGGCGCTCTCCGCTTGATAGATGCGCAAGACCTCGTTTTCCTGGTAGGGATCAATATGTTGAATGAGGCATCGCGCAGAATAGTAGACGACTTTGTAATCCACCGTCGTTACAACTGCGGAGCTTTCCACAATTACGCCGAGCAGGACAAAGATCACGCTCCCCAAGAGCAGAAGATACAGCCCATCGAGCCGCGCTTTTGTCATCGTGAGTCTCCCGCTCTCTTCTCTGCGAGCATCTGTTTGAGGGTTTAGCAGTCAATCGCAGTCTGGCATCCTACCCGAGGAAGCGTGCAGTCTAGTCGGCCGCCGAAATTTCCAACGTATCTCCGGGCCGGGTCTGCGTGTTGCGGATGGTTCCTGCAGGAAGCTCAAGAATGGAATGTGCCGAAAGGCAAGCCGAAAGCCGCCATGCGCCTACGGCGTGCCTAACCTTCTTGACCGTGGTGTTGCGATCCAGGTACACAAGATCGATCGGGAAACGCATAAAGAAGGTGTGGACCGACTCGCAGGGAACGATCCACAAACCTTCGCCCGGAGCCAACCCGTCGCGGCCAAGCAGCCCCTTGTTGCGCTTCGGTCCACTGTCGGCAACCTCGAGACGCGTGGCAAGCACGGTAGACCGCGACGTATTTGTAACCAGAAGCCGCTTTTCCGGAGCTGACGGCGAACCCGGTTTGGACTTGCCCTTGAGCAGCCTGCTGAAGGGGTTCATTCCTTTGCCTCCCGGGTTCCTGTATACCTATATCCCGTCGGGGTCGGTCCCTTGGCTTAAGGACCATTACCCGATATACCCGATGAAGATACCGCAGGCATGCCTGCACCACCGCCTGAGCCAGGCTGTGAAGTTGAGCCTCCGCCAAACTGGCCAGATGAGCTTTCAACCACCAGCGGCCTTTCAGGCTTCATGCTGTCGACCATCTTCTCGACGGGGATCGATGCGGGCGCCGCTCCCGGCGTGTTGGCTGCCGTTTTGACGTCTGGCGTGTTCATCGGAATATTGGAGTTTTGCGGCAAGAATTTGGCTGGATACTTCAGGGCGGGTACCGCTGCGCTGGCGGCTATCGGTGCCACGATCTCGGGTGTCACCAGCACGATCAGCTCAGTGTTGGTGCGGTTCGTTGCCTTCGATTGAAAGAACTTGCCCAGAATCGGAATGTCACCAAGAAAGGGAATTTTTTCAAAGGTCTCCGTCTCGCGGTTGTCGAGCAATCCACCAATCACAAAGGTCTCACCGTCACCCAACTCAACCTCGGTATTCACCTTCCGGGTAGTGATCGCTGGCACCTGGAATCCTGAAACTTCAACCGCATCACCGAAGTCGAGTGCGCTCACTTCCGGCGCAACCTGCAGCCGGATGTTTCCGTTGGGCATGATTGTCGGTATGAAGTTGAGCCGAACGCCGTACTCTTTGAACATGATCGTGATCGCCCCGGAACCGTTCGTGGTCCCTTGCACGGTCGGATAAGGATATTCGCCGCCGGCCAGAAAGCTGGCTTCCTTCCCATCCATTGCCACAATGTTCGGTTCTGCCAGCACCTCTGAGATGCCCTGGGTCTGCAGCGCCGCAATCGTCACTCCGGCATTCAGCCCCGGGAAAAATGCGGTAAAATTCTGCTCATTTGTAACCGTTGCGCCATTCCCGTCGCCCGAAAACGTGCCGGTGCCTTGAGCAACAAACGGCGGTGAAAACTGCCCCGTTGAAATACCGCCGACCGCATTGCCCAGTCCGAGATTGAACAGGTTGATGCCCAAGTTCTTCGCTTTGTTGCGGTCCACGCTCGCAAACTTCACTTTGAGCAGTATCTCCGGCTTCGCGGCGGGCGTATCCACGTTCAGCAGATTCACCACCTTGCCTGCCGTTGAGGCGATCTGGACTGCGCGTGACACACTGATCATGTCCTTCACCGCGCCGCGCAGATAAACCACTCCATTTTCAGTCGAGACTTTCACGGCTTGTCCGGGAAGCTCGGTGCTGAGTTCTCGGCGAACTGCCTCCATGCTGCTGTCCAATGCCGCTGCGCTGGCTCTCACGGTCACATTGAAAAACTGCCGGCCGCCTCGGTCATCCCAGATGATCAGGCTCGTTTCTCCGGCCAACTTGCCGTTCACCATGATTTCCGTTGGGCTGATTGCCGTGGCCTCAGCCACGCCGCCAAGGCCGATGGCGACCCGCGTCGTCGGCCGCACGCAATCCACCAGCACCGTCTTGCCTACCGCTACTGAAAGTTCATTGGATGAATCCTGAAAGGACGTTCCGCCCGCCTGCGGAGCCTGCGCTCGCAAATCCTGCACGGCGCTGAGGGCAAGACACAAAGCGCTGAAACACGCGATGGAAACACCGGCCTTCGCTCTCACTGCTTTCCCTCGGGAGATCTGAATTTTTCTTCGCTCACTGTCGACCCATTGATCACCTGAATCGTGAATACCTTCGGTGCGGCCTTCGGCGCTCTTCGCACGCCTACCTTCGCCGGCCCCTGCTCGCCGAACATCTGACCCATGGCGGTGCCCTGCACCTGCCCCACTTTCGTATCCAGCGGATTGCGCAGTACCAGTTGAATTCTCAGCTCCGTGCTGGCCAGGCTTAATGTCTGCGCCTGTTCGGGGGTCACCAGAAGGTTGACAACCTGCACCTGCTGTGGCTTGCCCTCAGCGTCCTTTTGAATGTCGGTACCGGCCGATAGAACCTGGATGTTCTGCAGGATCGTCTTGGTCTCCGTGCCCTGGTTCCCTTCCGCTCCCGGCGGAACCCCCGAAGCAAGCACATCTACGCGCAGTCCCGGAGTCACGAAGCCAGCCACGCCCACCACCTGGTCCACTCTCACTGCCATTGCCCGCATCCCGTCGGGAATTGTCGAAGCCAATCCGCCACCGGAGCCCTGCGGCGCAAGGCGGCTCTCCAGAATCGGCTCACCCTGATAGATATCGGAAATCACACCTCGGCCGATCACGCTCTCCGGCTTCAGAATTGCTCCCTTGGGCACCGTCCCCTGAATTTCGGACGTGGTGAGGTCTGTAGCGGTGAGGACCGTGCCTAACTTGATGTCGGATGCCGCGGCTACAACCTTCGTGGTCAGCACGGGCTTCGACGATGCAATCCGCGCGCCCACAATCCGATAGACAAGAAACGCGCATCCGCCGGCGATCACGAATGAGATAAGCAGAATTGTCAGCAGCTTTCGATTCATAGGAAATCCTGAATTAACCGGCTCCCCGCCAGCACCGTTCTACCGTCTCCTGCGCCTATCTCCGCGCTTAGGGTTACAAATGCCCAGCACGAGCGGAGCCCGCCTGGGGTTATTGCAAAGACGAAGTTTTGTCCAAACGCGGTTTCAGTTTATTCCCTTCAGCCATCATGTCTTCGCACCAAAGTAATATCTGATCCATATGGGGAATCAAGAGAGCTATGAGGTACATCGGTACATGCACTGATTCCCATTACGGATACAATTGAGTCAGGCAAGAGGCGCCACGGAGGGAGTTCATCTGTTCATGGGGTCTTCCCGCACGATTACGCTCTTTAGCCAGGGCGTTGATATCAGCCAGGGGCCAACCTCTTTCGCAGCTTCGTTCCTTTTTCATTGCCTGGCCATCAGTCTTTTGTCCTTTGGCGTCATCTACACACCGCGCCTCGACACCAGGGCCGCCGCAGAGCGATTCAACGTTCGCCACCTCGACTTGCAAACACCCGAGGAGCAACAGCGGCGCGCCGCGCGCAGCAAGGTAAAGTATCCCGGACCGAAACCGAAAGTTGTCACCGCGAAGGCTGGCGGAAAGCCGGTTCCCCACCCGCCCGTACTGCTCCAGGTTGCGCAAGCGCAAAAGGGTCCGCAAACGCTCGTCCAGCCTGACCTTCATTCCGAGCTCACCCTCGCCACGGAAGTGCCTGTTCCCTCGCTCGTCATCTGGTCTCCGCAAAACGCGCCCGTGAAAACCATCGTCGCGCCCCTGCCTGAGAAGGCCACGGCCGCCAATGTCAAGCCATCGCCCGATCCGCCGAACGAACAAGTTGACCTGGCCAACATCAGCATTGCAACGCCATCGGTCGCCAAACCCAAGCTCGTCATGCCTGCCAGCACCACTTCGCCCATCGCCGTTGAGGCGCCTGACAAAGTTCAACTCGCGCCCACAACGGTCTCGCAACCTTCCGCGCAACCCACGCCCGTCGCGGTCATGTCGTTGTCCGATCTGCGCATGGCGCAGGGAACCGTTGTACTGCCTCCCGTCAACGAGTCTGCGGATACGAATGCGCAGGGTGCATTGGCGCCTGGAGCGACCAGGGATCCTTCAGAACAGGGCTCTGGCGATCAGGCTGGCGGCGGAGGCGCGGGAAAGGGAGCGACCGGCACAGCAAATCCTGCATCTCAGGCGGCCGCGACGGCAAAGCCGAGCGGTTCGGATTCTGCGCCGGCGCATGGAAGCGATACAAGCGACGGCCAGAGCGATCAGCCGACTGCCACTCACATCACGCTGCCCAAGGGAGGACAGTTCGGCGCTGTCGTCATCGGAGATTCTCTTGAGGACGAGTTTCCTGAAATGACTCAAGTGTGGGGAGGGCGGTTAGCTTACACCGTTTATCTGCACGTCGGTCTGGCCAGAAGCTGGATCCTGCAGTACTCGCTTCCCCGCAATGACGATGCGGCGCTGGCTGGCAATATCGCTCGCCTTGAGGCGCCCTGGCCTTACAACATCGTCCGCCCCAACCTTGTGCCGGGCTCGGTCGACGTCAATACCATCATGGTCCACGGTTTCGTCAATCAGTCCGGCCGTTTTGAAACCCTCAACGTCGTCTTTCCGCCGGAGTTCCCGCAATCCCAGTTCGTGATTGCTTCTCTTCAGCAGTGGCAGTTCAGGCCCGCCATGCAGAATGGCCAGATTGCCCGCGTTGAAGTGCTCCTCATTATTCCGCAGACAATGGAATAAGCCCAGCACTCCGGCGGATTCGAACTGCGAATCTGCCGGAGTGCGGGGCCCCCTTCCTCCGTGGGTTATGTTGCGCTGTTGGGTAGCAATCTAGGTTTGGTGAAGCTCGATGCAATCGACAGGAAGATATCTGCAAGGCTCGTCACCGTGTGCGAGCTGTCCTGGCAGGTGCTTCCCGATCCGCTCTGGTTGTAGTCGGAATAGAAATTACCCAACGACGATGCAATGTTCTCCATCGTGATGCAGGGCGTAAGCGCCGAGATCGCGAAGGTTTGGTTTAGGGTTCTGGGAAAGGGCGAGAACAGGGAGGTATCGGTATTGCCAGTGGCTGCGTTCGTCGAGTAGCACCCCGTCTGCTCCGACCCATAGGCTACTGAGTACACATTGGTGCCCGCCGCCGCCGCTTTTTGCGCCGCAACAATCGCCTGCTGGCACTCATCGGTCGTGTCCGGGTATGCCCCGGTCCCCGTCAGCGTATTCAACGCAGTCGTGGGGGTGACCGCTGTAAATGCCGTGGGAAAATCGGCCGTGGCAGCAACCAGGTTTGCCTGGCCGTCACTCAGGAAGATCAGTGCGTTGTTGGTTTTCGCATTGAGCGTTGCCTCCGCGGTCAAGGCTGCCTGGGCCGCATAGATCACGCTCGCATAATACGTAATGCCGCCATTTTGGGCGCCGTTCAGGCCGCCAGTTCCGCTGCCTGCCTGTGCAATCGGCTTCATGCATCCCGTAATCGCCTTCACAATTGAAGAACTCGTGCTCAGGTTATTCGTTTTTGTCGGATCGTAGTAGTCGCTTACAAATCCGTTCGCGTCCGCATCGCTGGCTCCCAGCGTTACCTCGTACGTTGAGGTAAATGTATTGCTATGGTTGCTGGTCTCCTCATATTCTATGGCAGTGTACGAGGTTGCCGTAGTTGATGGCAGGGCGTAAATCTGAAACGACGGCGTACTGAAGCTGCTGCAGGCGTTCTCCTTGGAAACCGACGCCGTGGATACTTCGGGAAATCCAAACAGAGCCACGTGGAAATTGGCGGTCGAGTTGGTGCAGCTAGTTGCGCCCGCCTTGCAGGGATTCGTGGACCCCAGCATGGCCTGTACACCGTTCATGGCGCATTGGAACTCCGTCACGCTTCCGCAATTGCTGTCCGTCGTGCTCATGGATCCTGTTGCGTCAATCACAATGGCAACATTCCAAGGCTGGGACTGGCCCTGCATCGACGCAGTCGCTTCCGCAGACACATCGATCGTCGAATGGCCGAATGTAACCAGCTTCATGAAGTACGTCGGCACCGTGGCGGATTCAACTACCTTTACGGCGTTCGCCTGGCCACTGGTGCCGCACGAGCTCCCCGACGGCTCCAGGATATCCAGGCAAACGGTGCTCACCGACGGCTTGTTCAACGTAGCCTGAGCCGAGTTGTAATTCTGGTCACCGCTGACGTATCCGCTGTACAAGTTCGCTTCCGTGGTCGCGTTGTTGGTCGAAGACGTGTTGTAAACCAACCCTGCGGCTGAGAGCGCCGCGGCATTTGCGAGGTTCTGAAGCTGGGCTTGAACTACATAGGCGCGGCCCACGTCAATTCCAAGTCCGCCTACGCCAAGCATTCCGACCGTTGCCAGTGCCACCCAGGGCAGCACTTGCCCGCGCTGGTCGTGAAGCGCTTTGCGGGCAAAAGACTTAATGAGTGTTTTCATCGAAGTCGCCTCGTTCTTCTGGTTGCTAATACTCATACTCGGTTACCTCGGCCTGAAGTTGGCAGCCGGAGCCCAACTTGAAGCCCGCAACGGAATAGATTGAAAGAGTGCATGGATAAGTGGCGTACACCGTGACTGGCGAGCCCTGAACCAGGTCTGTTTGAGAGCCCGAGCAGGAATTGCCCGTCTGGGTCGGCGTTGTGCCGTTCATCGTCACCGACACCGAGATGTTCGCCGAAGCGAGCCCCGGCGCCGCATTCTTCAGCGCGCTGAACACGTCACTGCATGGATTGGTTGATGTGGTGCGGATTTGCGCCAGGTACTGTCCGGCGACACCCGTGGCCTGCGTCAGAACGATCTGGTTCTTGAAGGCCGTGGCAAACGTAATCAGGCCCGTAAAAATCAACAGCAGGGCTGGAGCCGTCAGCGCCATCTCAATCAGTGCGCCGCCCTCTTCTCCGCGCGTGAACAATCCGCGGAGCCGGCGGCCCTTCGCCCTGGGTCCGGCATACTCACCGTTTGACGGTGCAGGGCCAGATAGCCTGCTTCCCAGATTCCGTGCCTGCCTTTGCAAGCTGCGTAACATCTTCATCGTTTATCTCTCCCGGCGCCGTTGCACCGATTCTTTTGGTCAACTGCGCCTGCGATCTTCAGGCCCAGGCAAACTGGCACGTGCTAGTTCACCCGTTTCTACTCTTTCCCCTTCAATAGCGTCTTCAAGAAACGCGCAAGTTCCTTGCGGCCCGCCCCGTCCATCTGGGCACTCTTCCCGTTGCGCGGCTCCTGGTTTTCGGGTAGAACGAACTGCAGGCCAACTCCATCGTTCCCCCACCGTACTGCACGAGACATCACCTGGATTGAGCGCTCCGAGATCTGATCGTGGTCCCCCGCCTTTTGCAGCGTCATCAGCACAAGCGTCCCGGGATACCAGCGCTCCTCCGTCACCACATACAACCCTGTATTGCTCACATCCTTCACTGCATGCGGCTTCGGCGCGGCGCCGTTCCAGTAATAGGCCGCCAGGCCCGCCGACAGCTCTCGCGGTGCTTTCCTTGGATCCGGCGACCACCAGCGTTCCAGCCAGTTTCGCGGCGGCCGTACGGCCTTGATCCCCGGCTCAATCAGGCTCATCTCATGGGTTGGCGAAGTGTTGCCGCGCTCCTCGGTGCGAGCCTCCAACTCAAGCAGTCCCGGCCCTCCACTCCAGAGCGGCTGGTCTCTCAGCAGAACTGCGCTCTGCACCACGCCCGCGTCTTCCCGAGCCCCCGAAAATTGTTCAAGACGGCCCGCCATCTCCTCGGCTATACACAACACCAGTTGGTCGCCCATCTGCGTTTGTGACGAGTAAATCGAGTGCGCCGGCAATACCAGCAGGCTTGGCGCCGCAGGATTTGTCGAGGTCGCCAGAATGGTCGGATAGGACTCCACGGTCTCAATCACGCGGCAGTCCTCATCCAGGTAAATCAGATCCAGCGGCGCATAGGGGTCCGTCGTCGGGAATCCATGGAACGGAATCACCCAAAGGCCCTCGCCCGACTTCAACGCGCGCGATGTCACTCGCCGATCCAGTTCTTCCCCGGAAAACTCGGCCGCATCAACCTCGAGCCCTAGAAAGCACTCCCTCGTCTGGTTGTATGCGCAATGGGCCCGCGATTCCATCTCCACTCCCTTTGCTCCCTGCTCGGTCTCCACCGTGTCTTCTTCCGTGCGCCGCGCCGGCCAGTCGATCTTGTTTGTCATCTGCATCCGAGTTCTCCAATCCTGTTCAACTCCCCTGGCACAATTGGGCGCACTTCACCGTCGTCCCCATCAGGCGGTATCCCTCGACATATGCCGGATTTCCGGCTTCCGGACCCGACCGCGGGAAACTCAATTGTTCGGCTACGCTCGCCTGCTCGGCAGCGCGGCCCTATCTATTTCACAGATCTGGGGTTACTTGACGTTTGTGCGGCGGCGTTGGATCAAAATTACCAACACAATCACAAACAAAACGCCAGAAACGATCCGGATAATCGTAGTTGTGTCCATAGCGGCTTACCTTCCTCTACGCAAATCCTACATGTGCTTCCCAAACCTTGCGAAGACGGGAAGCCACAACCGGCGCTCCGTCAGTTACCCCCTCCCGGCTCCGATGTTCTGGGGTCGGGCAGCGGCAGCCGCTTTCATGGCGCGGCGCCGCTGGGTCCAGTACACGACCCCGTGTTAGCTCACCCGGGTGCGGCGGCGCTGAACAAGGATTACCAATACGATTGCGAAAAGCACGCCGGAAACTATCCGGACGATCGTGGTGCTGTCCATGTTGACTCCTCCTTCCTTCGTCAATTCGACAAAAACTGTTGGAACTGTTCCATCATCGTGATCACCGCCGGTCCCAGAACCACCAGGAACAGAGCGGGAAAGATGAAAAACACCAGCGGAAACACCAGTTTGACCGAAGTCTTTGCTGCCATTTCCTCCACTTGCTGGATCCTCTGCTCGCGCAGGGTATCGGCATGCACCCGCAGCGTCTTCGCAACGCTGGTTCCAAATTGCTCTGACTGAACAAGCACTGAAACCAGGTTCTTAATGCTATCCACCCCGGTGCGTTCCGACAGATGCTTCCAGGCATCCGCGCGGGCGCGCCCTGCGCGCTGCTCAAGCACCAGCACCCCAAATTCGTCGCACAGCTCCGGCTGCGCATTCTTCAGCTCCTCGGCCGTCCGGGCGGTCGCCTGGTCCAGGCTCAACCCCGCCTCAATGCAAATCACCAGCAGATCAAGCACGTCCGGCAGACCCTTCTGCATCTTCTTCTGGCGGGTCTTGATCACTCTGCCAAGCCAGAAATCAGGCGCCAGAAACCCCAGCCCAAGTGCCGATGCGTACACAAAAAACGGACTCATGCTTGAAAGATTGCTGATCAGGCAGATCAAGCACAGAACCAGCGGAACAAGAACTTTGCAACCATAAAAAACCTTGATAGCCGACTCGTTCCGGTACCCGGCGCGCGTCAACCGCTGCAGGGCTACCGAGATCTCCGCCTGGCTCTTCGGCAGCACCCGCTCCATCTGCTCCACCACTCCGCCGATCGAAAACCCTGTCTGCCTGATCGTGGTCAGCAGGGTTCTCTGCTTCGGGCGCGGATTGATGGCCTCGGCAATCCGCTGTGGCAGGGCGTCGCGATAGAACAGCAACGTTGCACCACTGGCTACCAGCAGAAAAATCACGCAAAATGCGACGATGACGAGTCCCATACTTCCCTTTCAAACTTCCATGTTGACGATATGCCGGATAATCAATCCACCCACACACGTCATGCCGGCTGAAGTCCACAACAGCTTCACTCCGAGCGGCCGTGTCCACAGAATGCTCATCATTTCCGGACTTACAAAGTAAAGTGCGACTCCCAGAACTACTGGCAGCAGGCTTAGAATCCATCCCGTCAGCCTTCCTTGGGCGGTATGTGTCTGCACCTGCCTCTTCAGCCTGAACCTCTCGCGAATCACATAGGAGGTCTTGTCCAGCACCTCGGCCAGGT
>Ga0181529_10005037_pt1 | contig 13966 bp, 15 predicted proteins | sample PEATcosm2014_Bin_36_FD_119763 | JGI IMG/M metagenome (GOLD analysis project Ga0181529, IMG submission 119763) | Peatland microbial communities from MTU Mesocosm Facility, Houghton, MI, USA - PEATcosm2014_Bin10_30_metaG | ecosystem: Environmental > Terrestrial > Soil > Wetlands > Peat | place... | reverse complement strand
GAGGAACTGCCTATTTATATCTTGAATTTCAAACATACTGGAAGCTTGCCAGATTACAGACGAGTACAATCCAAGGCGCTGAGAGATCCAGAGGTACAAGCGCTTTCGCGTGCGCTTGAATTGTATTGCCCCTAATGAGAACTCCCCGCGCGGCGCAATAATCAGGCTTTTCGGTCGGCAAAGCTTGAGCCAACACATGAGTACAGGCAGCATGGAGAAACACCTGGAAAAGAAGCTGTTGAGGTAGAGAATCGTATTCTCATCGATCGAACGAAGCAGCTCGTACATGCTGAGAAAGCTACGAAGTCCAGATCGCAGATAGATTACATTCGCGCGGCCAACCTGAACCCACCGATTCGTGACCACACCCGGAAATGGCAGACTCTCCCCCAAATCGCGGTCTAGAGTGACGATATTGAAATCGAACTCCTTGCCAAGCGCTTCCACCAAGTTCGCAATGCTCCGAATGGGACCGCCCCCTTTGTAGCCAGGAAGGTACGATCCAACGAGGACAATAATCTTAATTTGCTTTGAAGTCATGCTTTCCCACTATTAACTTAAAAACAATTCCACCGCTATTCACACAGAGACTTAATGAATGCCGCGATGCGACGACCTTGCACATCCCATGTCAAATTATCCGCGACATATTTCCTCGCCAAAGAAGCCTTACGCAATCTGACTTCTTTGCCTAGGCGTTCAACTTCTTGAATCGCAGATACAAGCCCCTCCGGTGTCTCATCTCTTAGGAGAAACGTAAAGTTTCCGAATTCCTCTTCGACGTGCCCCGTGCATGTCGTAATCACAGGACAACCAGACGCCAAGTACTCAATGAGTTTGGATGGAAAAAAATACTTTGTATTTAAGCTCTTGGTAAGCCGTAAATTCACAAGGACATCCCCCGATTGGTACAAACGAAGCACTTCTGAGTGGGCAAGGTATCCGCAATATTCTATTCTCGAATCCCGTTCAGCGGCTGCCATAACAACACTCTTAAGCGGTCCATCTCCTGCAATGCGCAATCTATAATGCTTGCCTTCTAGTTTGGAAAAGGAAGCCAAAAGAACTCTGAATCCGTTCGGCTCATCCAAGCTTCCAGCAGACACAATAACAAAGCAGGATGGGTCACAGTCCCGAACTTCGCTGACAGGCGGCAGTTCACTAATGGCACCCTCTACCCGGATGTGCGGTACGCGTAATCCGAAATCCTGAACAATTGCGTCGGAGACAATCACCAAGCCGTCAAATCGCGGCATCAGCCAACGCTGAATCCTGTAGTCCAGCACAAAGCGCCATAATCGCGGGACAGTCTCACCTGGCACATTAACGTCAATTATATATGCTACCAGCTTTGCCCGAATGAGTCGTGCTGCCGCGAGCGTAAATAGGCCAGGCGGAACTGACAGATTGTATGTGCTCACCACCCGATAGCGGTATTTCCTATTGCGCCAACCCCATATCAGCAAACGCCAAAATACGGCGATTCCGATCGTTAGTTGCTTTAGTACTTGGATATTAACAAACCCAGGCGCGCTAACTGCAATGTCATCTTTCAGAAGATATTTTGTGCGTTTCACAAGGAGGCGCTGCCCTGATGGCCATGCCTGAATTGGGATCGATGAAATCACCGTTGATACAGGTATGCAAGAGCGCCTAAGGCTACTGAGCAGGTTCGTTTGAAAAAGATTTCCTGCGCGGCTGAATGCTATCGAGTGATAGCGCGGCTCGTCTTTGACGACGCTGCCTATAAATGCCAGTTTGATCTCCGCTACTTGGTTGTTCATGCAAGTTCCCCCGGACGTAGTCCTAACCTGCCGGCATGCCCCTCTCGGTGATTATAAGAAGTGACAAGCTTTGATCCCATATGTTGTCGCGCAGACACCATCGAACGCGACATGCGCCTAAGTCCTACTTCGCACCCTTGGAACAATAGAAATATCCATATGATTGTGGATGCGCGATTCGAGGTTAGCGTTGGTAAGCCCATTCCACTCGCGGCAAGAAACAAGATTAAGAGAGCATACAGTACTTTCCGTGGGCGCTCGGCGGGCGAACTACGCACCCTCCACAGTGGCGAGGCAAGAATGACCAAGAGCAAAAGATAGACGCCAAGACCGACAGAGCCGGCGACGACTAAGGAGTAGAAGTATGCATTATCATAGACCACAACAGATCCGAAGCCATTGCCAAATATCGGAGAAGTGCTCAAGACCTCCAGGGACATCTGTTGAACACTCCCATTGCCCTCACTTTGAAATCGGCCACCAGTCACGGTGTCTAGATATCCAAACCCCGAGCCTATCACTAGGTCACGTATTCTAGACGCTCCGGTCCACGACTGTGCTTCGTTTGAAGAGCCGAAGGCAAAACACAGGCAGATTACACAAATAAGTCCTATTATGCCGCGTCCAGAGTTCAGCCGTCTTACCGATACTTGCGCATAAAAGATATAGACGATCACCAGGGGTAAGCTCCCGAGTAGGAATATTTTAGACACTCCTAGGACTCCTCCGATCACCAAAAAAGAGAGGGTCAAGTAGTCAACTGTCCGACTCCCCGCATGCGCATAACGGTAAGCCCATAGAATCATGCCGACACCGTAGGCAACGCCCTGCTCTGCCGGCTGATTGAAGATTCCAGTTAGCCTTCCAATAAATAGACTATTTACAGCCACAGCATTGTGAATAGCATCCGTCATCACATAGCCACGGCCGTCCCAGAACATAGCAAGGTGCTGCGAAAAGGTAAGCCCAAAGACTAGCTGGCACAGCTCGACAACTGTATTGACCGAAAGGAGAAATACTAGCATGCGCCCAAACAATAGTATTTCTTCTTGAAGCGGCCGCCCCGAGCGCACTAGCCTATTTAGAAATGAACCTATGACAAACATTAACGCTACCGCGCTCAAGAAGTGATCGATCCCCGCCAAAAGAGGCTTCCACTCGAAGCCTCCGTGCGCGGTAAGTGTCACTAGAACTCCCGCAGCTCCAAGTAGACTCCAGATCCCACATACAGTGAGCATCCATTTGCGAGGAGGAGTCCAATTGCGGTAATTCAGGAGCAAGAGGAGCATGGCTGAGCCATAGACCGCTATTTGTTCAGTTCGAATTTTTTGCGCTGGAAACACATATGGGCCAAAGACGCCGAGCAAGATGACCGTAATTAACCACCGATGTAAGGCACTTCCATTTTTATACCGGGCCTGCAGTTGAATAGGATGGTCAAAAGTCGGCAAGATTTTGCGGGAATCCATTCTATATCTCACTTTCATAGCTTAGATTTTTAAAATCATCGCAAGCAATAAAATCCATCAGCCTCGTCGACTTCCGCTGTAGATGTTGCAAAAGTTCAGGCATCAGGCCGCCTTCCATCTTGCGTTAACGCACCTAACCATTCGATTCAACATTGTCATGATTAATTGTTTTTGATTAGCAAGCATGGGATCGATCCAGACAAAGAGTGGATCGGCATAGGGGGCAGCGGTTAGCTGCTCCCCTGCCACACCACCCGGCATGCGGGTCCGCACCGGGCGGTTCAAGAAGTTGAAGTCATGTGAGCCTTGGGAAGCCAAGGGAGTCGAAGTATTTGACCGTAAGGATGCGGTTCAACCCGGCTTCGCTGTGTCCCCACCACCGTTTCGTGCCATTCGCCATTAGCCGGGCGAGATCATGGTCCGCACCCAGAGCCCGAAGTCGGCTATAGGCGGTTCGTCCCCTCCCCCATTGAGCTGGTCCCGGAAAATCGGACAGTGAGATAAGTGGAAGCGCAGCTCCCAGCCAGCCATTAAGATGGCAGGAATGAGGAGCGAAGATGCCACGCCGTCCCCGTCGTAACCACACAGCAGCATTTAAAGCCAAGGTGGCTTTGGCCGCCTTGAAGGGTGACAAGACACTGGCCGAGTTGGCGCAGCAGTTCGATGTGCACCCCAACCAGATCGCGGAGTGGAAGAGCCGTCTTCAGGAGCGTGCCGCAGGCGTTTTCGGCGAAGAGAAGTCGGAATCGGAGACCAGCCAGGCCGACGTGACACGGATGCAAGCCAAGATCGGCCAACTGACGCTGGAGAACGATTTTTTAGGTCGAGCGCTCACCAAAGCGGGGCTGCTGAGCGCAAAAAGATGATCTCACCCGGCGAAAAGCTATCGCTATCGCGGCAAGCCCGTTTGTTAGGCATTTGCCGGAGCAGTCTTTACTATCTGCGGCGTCCGGTCTAAGAGGCCGATTTGCAGCTGATGCGCCAGATCGACGAGTTGCACCTGGAGTATCCGTTTGCCGGCAGCCGGTTGCTGCGCGATCTGCTGGCGCAACGCGGCGTCCAGACCGGCTGCCGTCACATCCGCACGCTGATGCGGCGCATGGCCATCGAAGCCCTCTACCGCAAGCCAAATACGTCGAAACCCGCGCCAGGACACAAGATTTACCCCTACCTGCTGCGCGGCCTGGCCATCACGCGGCCCAATCAGGTCTGGGCCATGGACATCAGCTACATCCCGATGTCGCGCGGTTTTATCTATCTGGCAGCGGTCATCGACTGGTTCAGCCGCAAGGTTCTAGCCTGGCGGTTGTCAATCACGATGGATGTGTCGTTCTGCCTGGAGGCGCTTGAAGAGGCTCTGGGCAAGTACGGTCGCCCTGAAATCTTCAACACCGATCAGGGATCGCAGTTCACGAGCGTGGCCTTCACGGATCGGCTCAAACTGGCCGGAATCAAGATCAGTATGGATGGCAAGGGCCGTTGGGCCGACAATGTCTTCGTGGAGCGGTTCTGGCGCTCAATCAAGTACGAAGAAGTGTATCTACACGCATATGACACGGTCAGCGTGGCCAGAGCCGGAATCGGCCGTTACATCGAGTTCTTCAACCACCAACGCCCGCACAGCAGCCTGAAAGCCCAAACGCCTGATCAGGTATACTTCAACCGCCCGCTGGAGTCTCTGGCGGCCTGAACCGAGACCGGCCGTGGACATGCCGGTCTGATGGAAAGCCCGGAAAACGATACAACCGTTTTCCGACCTTCCCACAGACCTTGGAAATCGATCAAACCGATTTCCACATGACCACCGCCTCGACCACCACGAGCTGCGTTTCCACTTATCGAACCACCAAAAGCTGTCCAAACTATCGGGACCACATCAACCGTAGCGTGAATCTTGGTGCTCAATCCGCCCTTGCTGCGGCCGATGGCTTGATCGGCGCCCCTTTTTTCAGCGCCCCGGCGCTGTGTTGGTGGGCACGAACGATGGTCGCATCGATCATGGCGTATTCGTTGTCGGCATCGGCGGCCAAATGCGCGAATATATCTTTCCATATGCCCCGTCGCGCCCAACGGCTCAAGCGCGTATGGACTACGCGAAAGTCGCCAAAGCGCTCAGGCAAGTCGCGCCACGGAATACCGGCGCGATAACGATACAGCACGGCCTCTACAAACAGACGATTGTCCTTGGCTGGACGCCCTTCGCTGCCCTTACGCCCAGGCAATAAACCCTCAATCCGCTGCCACTGGTCGTCCCGCAATCCATATCGCTTCGTACTCATACAAAAACGCTAGCGATTCATTCGGCTCTTTGCATATAGCTAGTTTGATGACAGGCCCTAGTGTAGTGCGTCACACAGATAGGCGTTTATTCAAAGCCGCCTGAGCGCGAGTGACTTTTTCCAGGATGTCGGTGGCCTTGGCAGTCCAGATAAAGGGCTTTGGGCTTTGGTTGTGGCAGTCGATGTAGTCGCCGATGGCCAGGATGAGTTGTTCGAGATCCTGGAAAACGCCGCGCCGGATTCGGTTCTCTGTCAGGTCGCGGAAGAAGCGTTCGATCATGTTGAGCCATGAAGCAGAGGTTGGCGTAAAGTGCACGTGGAAACGCTTGTTTTTCTTGAGCCAGCGCTGCACTGTCGGATGTTTGTGCGTGGCGTAGTTATCGCAAATGATGTGAACCTGCTTTTCCGTAGCCACGGTCTGGTCAATCAAACGTAGAAATTTTAGCCACTCCTGATGTCGATGCCGCTGCTGACACAGACCGTAGACTTCACCGGTTGCGGCGTTGAGCGCGGCAAACAGCGTCGTTGTTCCGTTGCGTTTGTAGTCGTGGGTCATCGTTTGGCCTCGGCCCTTCTTCATCGGCAAGCCGGGCTGGGTGCGGTCCAGCGCCTGAATCTGACTCTTCTCGTCAACGCTGAGCACCAGGGCGTGTTCTGGCGGATTCAAGTAGAGGCCGACGATGTCATCCAGCTTGGCGGCGAAGTTGGGATCGTTACTGACTTTGAAGCTCTCAATGCGGTGCGGCTTGAGTCCGTGCGCGTGCCAGATGCGCCGCACACTGGCTTCGGAGATGCCCACGGCCCGCGCCATGGTCCGCGTTGACCAGTGCGTTGCTTGCGCTGGCGTGGTCTGCGTGGTCTTGGCAACCACTTGTTCAACGAGCGTTGCCGGAATCGAAGGCGTGCGACCCGGTCTTGGCGCATCCTTCACCAAGCCGTCGGCGCCGAGCAATAAAAAACGCCCGCGCCAAAGAGATGCCATGCGCGTACTGATGTGAAGTTGCTCAGCAATCTGCTTGTTCTGCAGTCCATCGGCGGCCAGCAACACGATCTGGCTGCGCACAGCAACGCGAACCGAAACGGAGCGTCCACGGGCCTGCCGTTCCAGTCTCGTTCGAGCAGCGTCTTCAATCTCAATGGCTTGGGCAACACGCATAACGAGGTCTCCTCATCATAAGATGAGGCTCGTAGCATACAGGATGTTATTTGTAACGCACTACACTAGGCAGGGTATATGATACGCCCTCAAGATTTGATTGCCGCGGCACGCGCTTCATCCGCGATATAAGTTGAGGCTTGCAGGATGTCATTCACGCCAAGGCCATGCTGCTGACGCAGAAACTCCTGCGAGCCTGAGATTTTTACAGGCTTAGACCGCAGGTACATGGGGTGAAAATATACGCCGCTCCGATGGCGTGCCAATACAGTAGCAACCATAGCTCCCAATCCGCCCATACCATGTTCTTCGAGCGTGATAATCGCTGGAGTTTGGCTCGCAGCATCCAATATCGCGGATTCGTCCAAGGGGACAAGATACGGCATGCTGATCACGGCTACAGAATAACCGTTCTGGGCCAGCATGGCTCTGACCTGCAAGGCACTATCAAGCATGCCGCCGGTCGAGATCAGGGTAAGATCTCGCCCGGAAAACACGTGCAAAGACTGGCCCACTTGCAGATTGATCGCTGCCTGATGCAGTTTCGGCTCTCCTGCCTTGCCTAATCGAATATAGGACGGCCCAGCAGTGAGTACCGCCAGACGCGCCACCTCGCGCGCCTCAGCAGGATCGGCTGGCGCTGCCACCGTGATATTGGGCAGCGGACAGGTGACCGCGAAATCTTCAACTGCATGATGTGTGTAACCATGGCTGCCGTACACCAAACCGCCACCCACAGCCACAACTTTCACATTCAGATTATGGTAACAGATGTCGTTGCGAATCTGCTCCAAGCAGCGCATTACAGGGAAATTTGCAATTGAGTACGTGAAAACAATCTTGCCCTCCAGAGCCAGACCCGCCGCAACTCCGCACATGTTCTGCTCGGCGACACCTGCATTAAGAAACCGCTCGGGAAAGCAATTAGAAAACTGCTCAAGCACTGAATAGCCGAGGTCTCCGCATACAAGCCAGATATCAGCATTAATCTCGGCCTGTGCGCAGAGTTCCTCAACAAAGGCTGTTCTCATGACGACACTCTCAATTCTTCGAGCGCAAGCCGCGTTTCTTCATCATTCGGGCACTTGTAATGCCAAGCCAAACTATCTTCCATAAAGCTGACCCCCTTGCCTTTGACTGTGTGTGCAAGTATCAGCGAGGGACGGCCCTTCTCTAGTGGAACAGCGCTGAGCGCAGTAGAGATCTCTTCGATGTTGTGGCCGTCGATTTCTCGCACCTCCCAGCGAAATGCCTTGAACTTATCTGATAGTGGCTCCAGGTCCATGACATCTTCAGTTCGACCGTATGCTTGTATTTTGTTGTAGTCGACGATTGCAATCAGATTGTCCAAGTTGTGCTGTGGGGCAAACAGGAATGCTTCCCAGTTGGAGCCCTCGTCGAGTTCGCCGTCACTTAACATGACAAAGACCCGCCCGAGCAAACCTGCTCGTTTTTGAGCCAGCGCAATGCCGCATCCGATCGGCAATCCATGTCCAAGTGATCCGCTGGAGACTTCAACCCCAGGAACACCGCTCGTTGCATGACCGTTTAAGATGGAGCCGCTTTGACAGTATGTATCAAGTTCCTCAACGGGGAAAAAACCTCGTTCCGCCAAGGCTGCATAAAATATGGCAGCGCCATGGCCCTTGCTTAGAATAAAGCGATCACGCTCACTCCACTCGGGCTTGGATGGGTCGATTTTCAAAGTCTCCCAATACAAACAAGCCAGTAAATCTGCCATGGAAAGACAACTTCCCAGATGTGAGGCACGCGATTTATGAACCATGGAAACGGTACGTGCGCGCAAACTTCGGGCTACAAACTGAAGTTGTTCAGTTTCAGTCAAGATAATCTCCTCTGCGTCGGTGCCACTCAATGGTACGAAGGATACCTTCCTGTGTGGAGATCTTTGGCATCCAGCCCGTTGCAGCAGTAAGACGGCTAATGTCTGCTACGAGGTGCATAACCTGGTCGTTCCGATAGGGCACCTCGCCAAACCCAAGTGGCAAACTATTGTCTATATTGTCACGCAGCATGCTCACAAAGTCACGTAATATACAAGGGCATCCCGAACCAAGATTAGATACCAGAAGCATTGCTTTCCAGTACCGCACATAAGGCCGCAGCAGCATCAGAGACATACAGGTAATCCCAAACTTGCTCACAAGCAGTTAGAGCAGGTTTATCACCGTGCAAAAGCGCTCCTATCAGACTCGGCACCATATGCCGTTCATCGTCGGCAGGTCCGAAAAGCGACAACAAGCGCAACCAGACAAATCGCATCTCTACCGAAACGCAAAATTGCTTTAATATCTGACACAGAGCTAATTTTGATGCGCCGTATACGGTTTCCGGATTTGCACTAAGGTTCTCAGTCAGCACTTGTGCATATGGGCCATACTCGGCTTGTGAGCCGACTCCGATAAAAGTTTTGCAGTTATGCTGCCGGAGCAATTCCCAAAGCTGCAGTGAGCCGATAACATTCCGCATAGCCGGAGCAGTGTGATTTCGAAAATCGCCTGTAACCCCTGACCATGCCAGATGGAAAACTGCGTCAACGGGCTCTTGCGTAAGACCTTCATCCAGCCTATTCAGGTATTCTAGGCTTCCATACAAAACACGAACTTGATGCATATTGTCGCGTAGGCGCACTGGGTCGCTGTCTGGCCGCAACAAAACGGTCACAATATGATTGCGTTCCAACAATGCACTAACTAAATGCGACCCAAGAAATCCGGAAGCTCCCGTTACTAAGCAACGCATTTACTTTACCGCCTCCCGAAGAGATTCAAGCATATACTGCAGCATCTCTTGGTTGATGCCTGGATAGACGCCAATCCAGAAAACATTGTTCATGACAAAATCCGTCTTTTTAAGATTGCCTACTATCCGGAAGTGCGCGTCACGGTAGGCAGGTTGGCGAACTAGATTTCCGCCAAACAATAAGCGTGTCCCGATCTTGCGGTCTATGAGCGCACGCACTATCATTTCGCGCGTTTTGCCTGACTCAGGACGCACCGCAATGGGAAAACCAAACCAACTCGGCTCGGCCCCGGCAGTGGCCTCTGACAGCAGGAACACATCCTGCAGATCTTCCAGCCCTTTCCGCAAAGCGGCATAGTTCTTACGGCGAGCGGCGATGAAGCCCGGCAGTTTGTCAAGTTGCGAGCAACCCACCGCCGCCTGCATATCAGAGACTTTCAAGTTGTAGCCAATATGCGAGTAGGTGTACTTGTGATCGTAACCAAACGGCAAGGTACCCAGCTGCCAATCAAAACGCTTGCCGCAGGTGTTATCTTTTCCGGGGGGGCACCAGCAATCCCGGCCCCAGTCTCGAAACGACTCGATCAGCTTGGTCAGCTGCGGCTGGTTCGTAGCCACGCAACCGCCCTCGCCCGTGGTGATGTGGTGTGCGGGATAAAAACTAAAGGTGGCGATATCTCCAAACGTGCCCACCGTGCGACCACCAAAGGTGGAACCGAGCGCATCGCAGCAATCTTCAATCAACCAAAGATTGTGCTTGCGCGCAAACGCTGTAACCGCCCCAAGATCAAATGGATTGCCTAGCGTGTGAGCAAAGATCAGCGCCTTGGTACGAGCGCTAAGCGCCAACTCCAACTGTGAGACATCGACGTTGTAAGTGCCTAGCTCCACATCAACAAAAACCGGCACCAAGCCGTTTTGCAGAATCGGATTGATAGTCGTCGGAAATCCTGCGGCAACGGTGATGACTTCGTCGCCTGGCTTGAGCTGGCGCTCGCCAAGCGTAGGTGAAGTCAGCACGGAAACCGCCACCAAATTCGCCGACGAGCCGGAGTTGACCAAGCGTGCATCGCGCATGCCAAGGAACTTGGCAAAGCGGAATTCAAACAAGTCCGCAAACCGGCCTGCCGTCAGCCAAAAATCCAATCCCGAATCTACTAGGGAAAAGACGTCATTGACATCGAAGACGCGCCCCGATACAGGCACATGCGACTCGCCTGGCGTGAAGATCTTTTCCGGGAAGGCTTCTGTGTAGTATTCGTTGGTCAGTTTCTGAATTTCTGTTCTTAGTTCATCTTTTCTATTGACACTCAAACTTGTACCCTACATGTCTTAGATTTTGTCTCACTGCATGTTTGTAGACGCTGTTCATACTCATGAATCTGTTTGCGAGTAAAAGTGTTCATATCCTCTTGCTGCAACTTGGCCCGATACCAGGCAACGGTCATCTCCAACGCGTGTTGCAGGTGCAGCACCGGCTGCCAGCCCAGACGCGTCAGTGCCTTAGAACAATCCAGTTTGAGGTTCTGCGCCTCATGCTGCTGAGGAAAGCCTTCCAACTCCCACCGTGCATCCTCACCCCAGACCTTGGCCAATTCACGAACAATCCATTCTACCGGCCTGGCATCTGACTGTTCGGGGCCAAAGTTCCAGGCTTCGGCGTTAACCACACCATCGGCAAGCAGTGACTCCGCCACGGCGATATAGCCGCGCAATGGCTCTAACACGTGCTGCCAGGGCCGAATAGCTCGGGGGTTGCGAATAACGACGGGTTTGCTAACCATGAACGCGCGGATAATGTCTGGTACTAGCCGATTGTCCGCCCAGTCCCCGCCGCCAATCACATTGCCGGCGCGCACCGAAGCCAGTGCCACGCCATGCCGCGAATAGTCCGCCGGTTGGAAGAATGAATTGCGATAGGCGCTGACCACCAGTTCGGCACAAGCCTTGCTGTTGCTGTACGGATCGTAGCCGCCCAACCTGTCTATTTCCCGGTAGGGCCACTCCCACTCGCGATTCTCATAGCATTTGTCTGTGGTCACCACAACCACGGCGCGCACGCTGTTGGTATGGCGAACGGCATCGAGTAGATGGGCGGTTCCCATCACATTGGTGGAATAGGTGCCTAGCGGATCTTCGTACGCGGCGCGCACTAGTGGCTGCGCGGCCATATGAAAGACCACCTCGGGACGAAAGTCGGCAACCACGCGCCGCAGAAAAGCACTGTCGCGAATATCGCCAGTGATCGACTGCATGGCCCGGATGACGTCGGCATCGGTAAACAGGTTGGGTCTGGACGGAGGGGCTAGAGACACTCCGCACAACACCGCACTTTTTTGCTGCAACCAAAGCGACAACCAGCTTCCCTTGAAGCCAGTATGCCCAGTCAACAATACACGCCTCCCGTTCCAATTCATCTCCACACCTTCCACGGCGCCACGCCATCGCGCCACAGCGCTTCCAGTGCTGATCTATCGTGAACGGTATCCATGGGCTGCCAAAAGCCGGGATGCTTATAGGCTGCAAGTTGTCCCTCTTGGGCAATCGACTCCAGTGGTTCCCGTTCCCAGATCGTCGTATCGTCCTTCAGATATGCACCAACCTTGGGCGAGAGCACAAAAAATCCGCCATTAACCCAGTGTTCATCGCCCTTCGGTTTCTCGGCGAACGACGACACGCCGTCCTTTTCGTTGAATTTCAGTGCGCCAAATTTGCCGGCAGGCTGCACAGCTGTCAATGTTGCCATCTTGCCACTTTGCCGATGAAACCTTATAAGAGCCTGCACATCCACATCCGCCACGCCATCGCCATAAGTGAAACAGAACATCTCTTCATCTTGTAGATACGGCAGCACACGTCGAAGCCGTCCTCCGGTCATGGTGCTAATACCAGTATCGACCAGCGTGACCCGCCAAGACTCCGAACCGTTGCGATGGAACTCTGCGCTGTTATTCGCCAAATCGAACGTCACATCGGATGAATATAGAAAGTAGTTGGAAAAATACTCCTTGATGACATGCCCCTTGTACCCAAGACAGACAATAAAATCGTTGATTCCATAATTGGAATAAATCTTCATTATGTGCCAAATGATGGGCTTGCCGCCGATCTCCACCATTGGCTTGGGACGCAACGTCGTTTCTTCACTTAAACGACTCCCCAGACCGCCCGCTAGGATCACTGCCTTCATCTTCCCTCTCCTGTCTCTTTTCGCAAAACCATCTATTTGCGCTGATTCTAGTGTAGTGCGTCACACAGATAGGCGCTTATTCAGAACTGTTTGAGGCGCGTAACCTTTTCCAAAATGTCGTTGGCTTTCGCGGTCCAGATAAAGGGCTTCGGATTTTCGTTGTGTCGATCGATGTATTCGCCGATAGCCAATGGGTTCTAAAATCCAGGGAACGCCATACAGCACAGCGCGGGTGTCGTGCCACGGGCAGCGTGCTGGACGCAGAAGAGGATCTACCAATTCCCACTGCTCATCGGTCAGTTCCCAACGGCCTGCCATCGCGCGTTTACTGAGATGCCTTGAGCACCTCTAGTCTCGCCGAAAATAAACAGGAAAATGTTTATAAGATGGATTCTAGGAAGTAACGATTTCTCGAACAAGCATGAATGCCTCAGCGGCAAAAAGATTTACTGAATGACCGCGGTAGGTAGCGAGTGCAGAAATCGCTTCAAGGGAGCGAGCGTTTGGAGCCGCCCTCAGTTGAGACTTGTAGCACTGCATGGCCTTTAGTTTGTCCGCTAAAAATTCCGAAATATCGACGAAGACTGTTGGCAGAAATGCATCAGCGCTGTTTGGGTTGCCCCACTCACTTTCCGACAGAGTTTCATAAGCTAGTATCCGAGGCGCAATACCTGTTCCGTTTGGGCCATAAGAAAACCATTCCACTTAAGCAATATTCTCACAACACGTCTGATGATTTGCCCTACCAAACTGTTTACGACTACTCGTATATCGTTATCTGGCTATCTATTTGACGCCACCGACCACAAGCGGTAGTGTTTTAGGTCGTGAGCGAGGATTATCCACGGACGTTGCTGGAGTTGGAAAAGCGATTTTCCAGCGAAGAATCGTGCATCGAGTATTTGGCGGCGTTGCGTTGGCCTGATGGGTGGAGTTGTCCGCGCTGCTCGGCAACCGAAGGATGGACCGTGCGACGCCACCGCTGGCTCTGTGGCCATTGCCGCTACGAGATGTCGATCACTGCCGGAACCGTGTTTCAGGATAGCCATCTCCCCTTGACGATTTGGTTTCGCGCCATTTGGCAGGTGACTAGTCAGAAGAACGGCATCAGCGCCATGGGCTTACAGCGTGTTCTGGGACTGGGAAGCCACCAAACAGCGTGGATGATGATGCATAAACTGCGTCGGGCGATGATTCGGCCTGGCCGCGACCGTCTGTCTGGCATCGTGGAAGTTGATGAGACCTATTGGGGAGCCGAAGAACCTGGCATGATCGGGCGTTTGACGGAGAATAAGGCACTCGTTGCCGTTGCCGTCGAAGAAGAT
>Ga0181529_10005036_pt1 | contig 13966 bp, 8 predicted proteins | sample PEATcosm2014_Bin_36_FD_119763 | JGI IMG/M metagenome (GOLD analysis project Ga0181529, IMG submission 119763) | Peatland microbial communities from MTU Mesocosm Facility, Houghton, MI, USA - PEATcosm2014_Bin10_30_metaG | ecosystem: Environmental > Terrestrial > Soil > Wetlands > Peat | place... | reverse complement strand
GATGCCGATGCCGTTGTCGCGCACGAAGAGCACCACCTGCTGGCCGCGGCATTCCATGCCGATGTGAACCTGACATGCCTGGTCCTGCCTGCGGAACTTGACGGCATTGCCGACAAGGTTCTGGAACAGTTGCGTCAATTGCGTCCGGTCGGCCGTCACCGTCGGCAGCGGATCGCGCGTGATCTGGGCCGTGGCCTCTTGGATTCCGGCCTGAAGATTGGCCAGCGCCGTCGTCAGGGCATCGCCGGCCTCGACCGATCCGACCCTGCCGCTCTTGCGGTCCACGCGGCTATATGCGAGTAAATCGCGGATGAGGTCCGACATCCGGCTGGCGCTGTCGACGGCATAGCCGATATACTCTTTCGCTTGTGCGTCCAAATGGGACGCGTACCGGTCTTGCAGCAGCTTCAGGAACGAGTTGACCACCCGCAACGGCTCCAGCAGGTCATGGCTGGTGATCGAAGCGAACTCCGTCAGGTCCTGGTTGGAACGTTTAAGAGCTTCAGCCTGTCGGTGTTCCGTGATGTCACTGATCGTCATCCAACAGCCCTTCCGCGCAGGCTGGCGGGTTTCGATGGGAACGATTTCCAGCCGGCCGAAGAATTCCGAGCCGTCGCCGCGTACGAAGGCCAACTCGGAGGCTTTTTTCGAGGCCGACGTCAACACCGCCTGTACGTCAAGATAACACGCGTCCCGACAACTCGGCGCGACGAATGTCGCGAATTGGCAACCCTGCACTTTGTCGCGCTCCATGCCGAGCATTGTTGCCGCAGTCAGGTTGGCCTCGCGCACCACCTGAGCGTCATCCAGCGTGAGATAAGCCACGGGTGCGAACTCATAAAGATCGCGATACCGGTCGCGGGCCTCGGCCAGTTCCGCCTGCATGCGGCGGAGTTCCTCCTTCTGCATTTTCCATTCGATCGCGTGGACCGGGAGTTCGTGGCCCCACGGCTGCCCGTCCGTGGCCGACGTAACGGCGACGTCGCCGGCAATCGCACGGGCCAACTCTTCGGCCCGCGGCCGAAAAGCGTTGGAATGCGGCGTGCTCGGCTTGTGTTCTCTTTCTTGCACGGTTTTGCCCCTCCATGCGGCGTCCGGGCGGAGCATCCTCTCGGCCCGCTGGCGCCTGTTCAGGACCCTTTATCCGGCGTCATGCCGATGACCGTACCGATCCTCCGCCGTACGGACTCTGGAACTCACTGCGGCCGGCAGGCGTTGATGCTAAAGCGACATCGCCCGAGCCGGGAGAAGACGCCAAGTCACCGCGAAACCAATACCGTCGGCATCCTTTTCACGAATCGCAACTGGTGCCACCTCATGCTACTGCACGTAACATTTCGCTCGACATCCACCCGAACTAGGGGATCTTTGGCTAGTCCTCGTTTCTGCCCGACAGCACGGGGTGCGGCAAATGCAGATGTCGTCAGTTGCTGAACGGACGTGGCGTAAGTGAATGATAACCGATTTGAGAAAATTGCACAACTTCCGGTAGTTGCGACACTCTCCTTTTGGGTATAGAGGCATGAATTGGGGTTTTTCTCGCTCGCACGTGTTCTGGTGCGAAACGGCGGATCACGTCAGAATAATTTATTTTTTCATTGACTTCCCTTTCAGAGGTCGTTTGACTTTCGCGATGACGTTGGTGACGGAGACGGTCATAAGAAAAAGCTGGGAAGGCCCCACTTTTCCGGAGCCGATGATCTACGCCTGCAAGAAAAGGGTTTCGCAAGCATTTGCTCTTGTCGCCCGACCTCTTTACAGTGTCAAGATGGATAAGCGAAGATCGTTGCACAGATTTAACATAATCCCACCCAAAGGGTTTATGAAAGGAAAAATTGTTGCGGCTCTGGTTCCATGCGTGATTCCCGGGCGAGAGGAATCGCCTAAAGAGCAACAAAAACTTGGTTGGAAAATTGGTAATTGCTCTTTGCTTCTTGGAAAATCACTGGCCGAGAGCGAGAATTAACGTCAAAATCTTGTGGGCCATTTCCCTGCCTCTGGAACGCCGCTATCATTTATTAGCGTTCTGCTAGGGGATGATTTTGGCTGACGTTACGGCAGGGCTGCGCCAAGGGACATGCCCATGCCAAGTGTGGGCCCAGCACCCAAGCGATAGATTTCTCCCCAAAATCTCGCGGGCCACTTCCCCCCCTCCAGAAACGATGCTATCATAATGGTCGTTAGGATTCGACTAGGGGCGATTTGAAAGCGGACCAATGCATTGATGGGGCAAATATTCTTGTTTTTTTGTCACGCGAGGAGTTTTGAATGACCCAGCAGACGAAGATTCGATTGTTGATTGCTGACGACCATGAAGTCGTCCGCAGTGGGCTGAAGAGCATGTTGGCGAACTCGGAAATCAAAGTTGTCGGCGAGGTGGCCAGCGGACAGGCGGCCGTCAAGTTTGCCTTGGAGAACGAAGTGGACGTCGTGCTCCTGGACGTCCGCATGCCCGATGGCGACGGCCTGACGGCGCTGGGGCGCATCAAGTTGGACAAGCCGCGGTTGCCCGTGTTGATTCTCTCCAGTTTTGACAATCCTGCCTACATCGCCCGGGCGGTCGCCTTGGAAGCCGGCGGCTATCTGCTAAAGGGCTGTACCCGCGATCAGTTGGTCAACGCGATCAAGACCGCGGCGGCGGGCGAAAACACCTGGACCCGCGACGAGCTGCGCCGCGTGACCGGAGCCCTGGCCACGCCGCGGATCACCGCCGATGTCGAGGTTCCCTTGACCCAACGCGAGAGCGAAGTGTTGCGGCAACTGGCCTACGGTCTGACGAACAAGCAGATTGCCGAGGCGCTGGATATCAGCTACGAGACGGTCAAAGAGCACGTGCAGCACATCCTTCGCAAGGTCGGCGTTACCGATCGGACCCAAGCGGCCGTGTGGGCCGTGCGCAACGAATTGGTCTGACGCGGGTTGCGGCCGCCCGGCGAATTTTGCCGTGGGAAATAGGGGACTGTCCCCATTTGCCGGAACGGCCCGAAGGGTGCTTTGCACAAAAGGGGACTGTCCCCTTTTTCCCTGCGGGAGTTTGCCGTGAAACCGATCTACGAGAAGCTGATCGGCTGTCCCGACGAGGGATTCATCGTCAAGCAGATCCAGGGCGACGCCTGCAACTGCTCGTGGCACTGTCACGCGGAAGTCGAATTGGTTCTGGTGCTCCAGAGCCGAGGATATCGTATCGTCGGCGATAATATCCGCTCGTTGCAGCCGGGCGATCTCGTGCTGCTGGGGCCGAACCTGCCGCACGCTTACCAGCATACCGACCGGCTGTCAGCCGCGGGGTCGTCGCCCGAGTGCATCTTGCTTCAGTTCGAGGAGCGGCTCTGGTCGGGTATGCTGGAACTGCCGGCCATGGATGGCGTGCGCCGCTTGTTGCAGCGCGCCGCGCACGGGTTGCAGGTGATGGACCCCACCCGCAAACAAGTGGTGGCCATGCTCGGAGAGATGCTCAAGCTGCGCGGCCCGCGCCGCATGGCCGTCTTCCTGGCGGTGCTCGATGCATTGGCGCAATCGCGGCGTTGCCGGACGATTGCCAGCCCCGGTTTCACCGCGTCGCCCACTTCGTACGAAGAACAACGCATCGGACGGATCTGCCAATTCGTCGACGAAAACTATCATCGCCAGTTGCGGATGGCCGAGGTCGCCAAACTGATCCACATGAGCGAAGGCGCTCTGAGCCGATTTTTCCGCTCCCACATGGGAAAGACCTTTCCCGCGTTCTTGAACGACCTGCGCGTTGGGCGAGCGTGCCGCTTGTTGGCGGAAACCGAGATGAACGTCACCGAGGTGGCCCTTTCTTGTGGGTACCGAAATATCTCCAACTTCAACCGCCAGTTTCGCCGGCTGAAGCGCGTTTCCCCCCGCCAGTTCCGCCGGCAGATGCAGCGGGCCCATTAGAGCTTTGCCGCACACCACCCTCGGCTGTGCGATATGTCAGAAAAGTATCACAACTCGTCGGGAAACGTGTTGTGGCTGCCGGTGGCGTCGGGTCTAATAGTTATAGTGTTGGCACGCCCACGAACGCTCCCTTCCTTCCCCTTGCCGCAGAGTACTCGCTAAGCCCTTCCCCAGGTTTTGGTTCCACCGCAGAGGTAACCCACGATGAAATCATACGTCTCACGCAGGACATTTCTTGCCACCGCCGGTTGCACCGCCGCCGGTATGGCACTCGGCTCGCGTCTGGCTCCGTCGTTGTTGGCCGATGAAAAACCGGCTGCCTGGCCGGTCACCTGCCGCGACGTGATTCTTGCGCCGACCAAGCAGCCAGATTTGTGGTCGGCGTTGAAAAGCGTGGGAGCCGAAGGGGTCGAGCTCGTAGTGACTGAGGATCTCAGCTTGCCGGGAATATTCCATCCGACGAAGAAATACACGCTCGCCACCACCGAGGGCGTCGAGGAGCTTGCCGCCGACGCCAAGGCCGCCGGCCAGCGTATCACCGGCTTCTGCCTCGCCAACCGTTTCGAGGAGCGGCCCAAGGTGGAAATCAAATGGTGTACCCAGGTCGCCCGCGCGGCTCAAGCTTTGGGCGTGCCGGCCATCCGTCTGGACGTGGTGCCGGCCAGGCTTTCGAAGGCCGACTTTCTCAAGCTGGCCGTGGCCGCCTTGCGCAAGATCACGGCCCTGACCGAGTCGACCGGCGTGGTCTTTGGAGTGGAAAACCACGGCCACACGACCAATGATCCGGCTTTTCTCAATACGCTGTTCAACGGAGTCGGCTCGGAGCGGCTCGGACTGACGCTCGACACGGGCAACTTCTATTGGTATGGCCACCCGCTCTCGAAGCTCTACGAGTTGTTCGAGACCTTCGCCCCGCGGGTCTTTCATACACATTGCAAGAGCATTCGTTTTCCGGCCGAAGAGCGCGAAAAGCAGCGGCCTATCGGCTGGAAATACATGGAATACAATTGCCCGATCGATCGCGGCGACATCGATTTCGCCCGCATCGTGGCCATCCTGCGGAAGGCCGGCTACCACAACGACCTGTGCATCGAGGATGAATCGCTGGGCAAGCTTTCCGGCCCTGCCGCCGTCACGCAGACGGTGGCCGGCGAGGTCCAATTGCTGAAGCGGCTGCAAGCCTAGGGCAGCATCCCATTAAGATTGTGAGTTATCGCCAAGTGTCGGCGAGAAGTTCGACCCGGAGGGTCGGTTGAAAGTAGCCCAGCGATTCATCGCTGGGTACAAGAACCCAGCATTCCGTCTCCGTCCCGGAGGGACGGCTGAATTGTAGATGGTTCCGTTCGACCATCCCTATGGGACTTGGGAGGCAAAAATGCGTTTTCAGTCCCAGCAGTGAACTACTGGGCTATTGTCGGGTGCCCCTCCGGGGAAAAAGTTTCATCCGCGTCATAAGCCAGATCAAGTACGAGACACAGAATCACAAAGAACTCCGTACACTAGCGAAAGGAAGAACAGCCATGATTTTCTGCGGCCACGCATGTTCCAGCCATTTGATGTTAGCAGCGTCCTTGGGCGCCTGCCTGACGGTCCTTTTGGGATGCATCACCCCGGCAACCGCGGGCGAACTGCGTCTGGGTACGGCGGCGGTCAAGATTACCCCGCCGCTGAACACTCCCATGGCGGGGTACTATGGCGCACGTGGCAGCAAGGGCGTGCTCGATGATCTCTACGCCAAGGCGGTCGTGTTCGACGACGGCAAGACGAAGGCCGCCATGGTCGTGTGCGACTTGATCGGACTGCCCCGCGCCCCGGTGCTCGAAGCGCGGCGGATCATTGCCGAGAAGACGGGCATCCCGGCCGACCATGTCATGATCTCGGCAACCCATTCGCACACCGGCCCCGTGGTGATCGGCGACACGACGATCGATGATCTCGTGACCGGCGGCAGCCAACTCAGCAAGGACTACGTCGTGCAACTGCCGAAGTGGATTGCCCAGGCGGTGGAGGAAGCCTATGCGAGTCGGACGCCGGCCCGCGTCTTTTACGCCTCGGAAAATGAGCCCAACCTGTCGTTCATCCGGCGTTTTTGGATGAAGGACGGTACGGTCGGTTGGAACCCGGGCGTGCTGAATCCGAACATCATTCGGCCCATCGGAAACATCGATCCACAGGTGAACGTTGTGTATGCCGAAACGATCGGCAAGAAACCGGCTGGGCCAGCCGAAAAGATGGCGGCGGATGGGAGTCGACACGCGGAAAAATCCGACCGGGAGCCGCTTTTGACCTACGTCAACTTCGCCATGCACCTGGACACCACGACCGGCATGCTCATCTCGGCCGATTTTCCCGCGACCCTGGCCAAGCGGCTCGCCGACTATAAAGGGCCTGAGATGTTAACGATTTTTGGCAACGGCTGCTGCGGCAACATCAATCATATCGACGTCAAGTGGGCGGCCACTCAATCCAGCCCGGCAGCGGCGAAACGGTTGGGGACAATTCTCGCGGCCGACGCGCTCCGGGCCTACGCGGACTTGAAGAAGGCCGACGATCTCACCCTTCGCGTCCGTACCGAAACGCTGCAACTGCCGCTCGCCAAACATACCGACGAGGAACTCCGCCATGCCCGCGAAATCGCCGCCCGGCGAGGCACCAACGCATCGTTCCTCGAACAGGTGAAAGCCTACCGCATTCTGGACGTTGCCGCGCGAGAGGGCAAGCCGTTCGACGTCGACGTGCAGGTGGTTGCGCTGGGCAAGGAAATTGCCTGGGTCGCCTTGCCCGGCGAGGTGTTCGTCGAGCTTGGGTTCAGCGTCAAGGCCGCCTCGCCGTTCGCCCAGACGAACGTTGTCGAGCTTTCCAACGGTCGATCGCAGTACATCCCCAACCGTTCGGCCTTCCCCGAAGGCCAGTACGAGGTCGTCAGCACGCGGTATGCCGAAGGAGCGGGAGAAACGCTCGTGACTACGGCGATTCGGCTGCTCGGTGAACTGCACAGCGAAGCCGTGGCGGCCAAGTAATTCCCCTTGCGGATGCCATCCTACATCGCACCGTTACCGTGAATAGTTCCTCCGCACCATCCGTCGCTGCCGCGCCGAGGCTGGCCTCGCTTGATGCCTTGCGCGGCTTCGACATGTTCTGGATCGCGGGCGGAGGGCAAGTCATCCTGGCGCTGGTGACCACGGCGAAATGCCCCTCGCTCGCCTGGGTTCCGCCTCAGTTCGAGCACGTGCCCTGGGAAGGGTTTCATTTCATCGACCTGATCTTCCCGCTTTTCTTGTTCATGATCGGAGTGTCGATTCCCTATGCGTTCGCCAAGCGGCTCGCGCGGGGCGACCGTCTCTGGCAGCTCTATGGCCACATCTTCCTCCGCGCCGTCATCCTCTTCGCCCTCGGCATGATGATCACGGGAAACTTGCTGACCTACAACATTCAGAAGTTCCAAGTTTATAGCGTGTTGCAGATGCTGGCGCTCGGTTATCTGGTCGCCGCGGTGATTTTCCTGAACTTCCGTTGGCCGTGGCAGATCGTCATTACCGTGCTAATGCTGGTGGGATACTGGGCCCTGCTGGCGTTCGTTCCTGGCCCCGGCCACGTTGTCGGCGTAGTCAAGCCGGACTGTAACGTCGGCGACTGGCTCAACGATTGGATCGTGGGCGCTTGGCAGGGTCAGTTCCGTTTTGGCTGGATTCTGGCGATCCTCGGGCACGCGGCCACCGCCATGCTAGGCGTTTTCGCCGGCGAGCTGCTGCGTTCGGCGAAGACTGAGGGCAGCAAAGTGTTTTGGCTGGTCGGTCTGGGTGTTTTTTGTCTTTTTGGCGGTATGTTTTGGGGCGGCTGGATCACCCGGTGGTTCCCCGGCGCATTTTCGGGCGCCGATTGGAGCCAATGGCCGATTTGGTGCCCCATCATTAAGAACCGTTGGACGAGCGCCTATGCCCTGTACGCCGGCGGTTGGAGCTACCTGCTGTTGGCGCTGTTCTACCTGGTGATCGACGTATGGGGACTCCGCCGCTGGGCATTTCCCTTCATCGTCATCGGGGCGAACTCGCTGGCGGCCTACATGGCGTGGGCAATCGGCAACTCGGCCTTTCATCGCCTGGCCGAAGTGCTTTTGGGCGGACTGGGGCAATACGTCGGCCCTTGGCTGGGAGCCATCCTGGCGGCCGGGGCCTTCGGTGGCTTGTGGCTGCTCTTGTGCTACCTGTATCGAAACAAGACCTTCATCCGGGCGTAGATTGCCGCGGATGGCGCAGCTTTTTCGCGAGGGAGACGTCTCCATGTCGGACAAAACACCGGTCTCTCGGCGGCAGTTCCTCGAAACGACTGGACTGACGGCCGCGGCCGGGTGCGCCGCCCCCGCGGCACTCGCCGCCGATGCGCCGGCCGCCAAGCGACGCTCGCGAAAGTATGAAGAGATGCTCCCCGAGCAGTTCTACGAAGAGTTCGCCAAAGCGCCGATCGCCTACTGGAGCACGGCGCCGCTGGAGGAGCACGGTTTGCACAATCCACTGGGCACGGACCTGTATCAGGGCTACGAAGTTTGCCTGCGGGCGGCCGAAATCTCCGGCGGCATTGTTTTTCCGCCGCTTCCCGTCGGGCCGGCGGGCCATCCGTCGCTGTCGCGGAGCCAGCTCCGTAGCGGGAAGTTCAAGCTGGTGCCGCCGAGCTTCTGGACCAGCCGCGAACTTTGCAAACAACTTTACACCGAGCTTCTCGAATACATGGCCGAGTTGAAATTCAAGGTCTGCATCGCCTTCGCCGGCCATTGGCCGTGCGACTTCCTGCTCCAGGAGATTCAGAAGGAGCTTCACGGACACGTCGGCGCCATGCAGTTCTGGGGCGGCGGCATGTGCAGCATCATTCCCGACATCATGAACGACGAGGGCAAAAAATACCCCTTGTGCGGCGGCCACGGCATGATGATGGAGACGTCGCTCATGCTGGCAACACATCCCGACCTGGTCGACCTGCCGCGGGCGAAGCGGCTCAAAGACTATCCGCGCGATTCTCAGCTTAAGAGCGAACCGCAGAACAAGATCGACCGTATCGCTACGGCCAACGCCGAAGTCGGCAACCTGCAACTGAACGAGGCCGCCCGGCGCGCGGCGAAACTTGCCACCGGGATGCTTGCCCATGGTTGAATCGAAAACCCGCAATCGCATGTGTGTTTTTGTCGCTGGCATCTTGGTTTGCCTGACGTCGAACACGCTGCATGCGGTCACCCTCCACGTTGCCACCGACGGCAATGACGCCTGGTCGGGCAGCCAGGCGAAACCGAATGTCCAGAAGAGCGACGGGCCACTCGCCACGCTTACCGGCGCCAGAAATGCCATTCGCAAACTCAAGGCGCAAGGACCGATCGCTGAGTCGGTGCAGGTGATTGTCGCGGCCGGGGTCTATCCGCTGAAAGAAACGCTCGTTTTCGAGCCTCAGGACAGCGGCACAGCCGCAACGCCGATCAGGTACCGTGCTGCCGACGGCGCCCGGCCGGTGTTCTCCGGCGGCCGGACAATCACCGGTTTCGAGCGCGGCGAAGGGTCGCTCTGGGTGGTGGATATTCCCGACGCAGTCGGCGGCAAGTGGCAGTTCCGCCAATTGTTCGTCAACGGGCGCCGGGCCTGCCGCGCGCGAACGCCCAACGAGGGCTATCTGCACGTCGAAGGCTTGGTCGAGATGGCGAAGGACCCTAAGAAGCCCGAAACCTGGGAGCAGCCGGTCGACCGCTTCCGCTTCAAGGCCGGCGACATTCATGCCTGGAAGGATCTCAACGACGCGGAGATCGTGGTGTTCCACTCCTGGAACACGTCCCGAGAGCGCATCGCCGCCGTAGACGAGAAGGACCGTGTGGTACGCCTCGCCGGCATGCCCATTTCTCGCTTGATGGCCTGGGACCCGCAGCAACGCTACTACATCGAGAACACGCGGGAGGCGCTCGATTCGCCCGGCGAGTGGTATCTCGACCGCCAGACCGGAAAGCTCTACTATTGGCCACTTGCCGGCGAAGACCCGACCAAAGCGGAGGTGGTGGCGCCAGCGCTCCAGGAACTGGTTCGCTTCGACGGCAAACCGGACAACGGGGCTTTCGTCGACTATATCCAACTCGAAGGGCTGGCGTTTCAACATGCCGATTGGACACTGCCGGCGAGCGGTTACGGCGATCCCCAGGCGGCCGTCACTGTGCCGAGCGCGGTTTGGGCGTCCGGCGCCCGCCATTGTGCCATCGAACGCTGCGAGATTGCCCACGTCGGCACGTACGGCGTGTGGTTCAGCCGTGGCTGCAAAGAAAACCGGATCGTGCAGAACCATATCCACGATCTCGGCGCAGGCAGTGTGCGGATCGGCGAGAACTTCCGCGCGCCGACTGACGTGGCCGAAGCGAGCGGCAACCTCGTCTCGAACAACTACCTGCACGACGGCGGCCACGTCTATGCCGGGGCCGTTGGCGTCTGGATGGCCCAGAGCAGTCACAACACGATCTCGCACAACGAGATCCACAGTTTCGACTATTCGGGAATGTCGATCGGATGGAATTGGGACTACACGCCCAATCGCGGCCACCATAACCGCATCGAATACAATCATATCCACCACGTCGTGCGCGGAGTGCTCAGCGACGCCGGCGGCATCTATACCCTCGGTCCGCAGACCGGCACCGTGATCCGCAACAATCTGTTGCACGACATTTTTCCCTATATGGGCAACCCCGCCATGGCCTGGGGAATCTATTTCGACGCCGGAAGCAGCGAGATGCTCGTGGAGAACAACATCGTCTACCACACGCTTACCGGCGGGATCATGGGCACCGCGGCGCCGGGCAACGTCGTCCGCAACAATATCTTCGCCCTGAGCGCCTGGCAAGCCGCTTGGCGGTGGAATCTGCCGAACAAGAATCCACCGACCCTGTTCGAGCGAAATATCTTCTACGTGACCCAAGGCGACCTGTTCCAACTCGACGGCGGCCAGAACGACGTCACTCCGAAGTGGGACCATAACCTCTACTGGCGAACCGACGGCCAGCCGCTGATGTTCTACGGCGACGAGTTGGCCGAGTGGCAGGCGAAAGGAATGGATCGGCATGGACTGGTGGCCGATCCGCAGTTCGTCGACCCGGCGCACGGAGATTTCTCGCTCAAGCCCGGTTCCCCAGCTCTGAAACTCGGCTTTCAGCCAATCGACGTTAGCCAGATCGGGTTGCAGGGACCGCCCGAGTGGGTCAATTTGCCGAAGAGTGCATCGTTTCCGCCCACGGTCTTGCCGAAAGGCGTCTCCGCCTGGCAGCCGACGCCCATCGACGATGGATTCGAGACCACGGCCGAGGGAGAGCGGCCAGCGATGGCGACCGTGTTCGAGGAAGGACGCGGCGACTCGATTCGCGTCACCGCGGAGACGGCGGCCACGGGCAAGCACAGCCTGAAGTTCACCGACGTTCCGGGCCTCGAACATTCCTTTAATCCGCACCTCTATTACGCGCCCCATTTCACGCGCGGCCGGGCGACCTTCAGCTTCGATCTCCGACGGGAACAAGGGGCCGTGGTGGGCTATGAGTGGCGCGACGCCGCACAGCCGTACCGTGTCGGTCCGTCGTTACAGATCGACGCCAACGGGAAACTCATGGCGGGAACGAAGCATTTGATCGATGTTCCCCTGCAACAATGGGTGCATGTGGAGGTCGCGTGCAATTTAGGGAAGGAAGCTCGAGGGACGTACGACCTCAGCGTGACGCTCCCCGGGAAACCACCGAAGGTCTTCTCGGGGCTGCCCTTCGGCTCGGCCAATTTCCGGCAACTGCAATGGCTTGGTTTCGTGAGCCAGGTAGACGGGAAAGCGGTATTTTACCTCGACAATATCAGTCTTCACTGATCGTTATTGCAAAACCCTTACACGGATCTTTTCAACTGAATCACAATGAAGGAGTGAGTCTATGTCATGTGCTGCCAGCAAATCAGGACAATTGGCGATTGACGGTGGACCGAAAACGGTCACGAACAAGCTGACCGGTTGGCCACAGTTCGACGAAAATGCCATTCGCGCCGTGGAAGCCGTGCTGCGATCGGGAAAAGTGAACTATTGGACCGGTCCGAACGGCATGGAGTTCGAGAAGAAGTACGCCGAGTGGCAGGGGAGCAAGTATGCGGTGAGCGTGGCCACCGGCACGGCGGCGCTGCACGTCTGCCTTGCGGCGCTGGGCATTGGGCCCGGCGACGAGGTGATCGTCCCCAGCTACACCTTTATCGCCACCAGCTTTGCGGTTGTCCAGGCCGGCGCGATCCCGCGCTTCGCCGACGTAAACCTGGAAGACCATTGCATCAGCCTCGCCTCGGCCGAGAAACTGGTCACCCCGCGCACGAAGGCCATCATTCCCGTGCATCTGTACGGCAATGTTTGCGACATGGACCAGATCAACGCCTTCGCCAAGAAGCACAATCTCGTCGTCATCGAGGACAATGCCGAGGCTTTCGGCGGCTCCTACAAGGGCAGGAAGACGGGCACCATCGGCCGCATGGCGGGCGTCAGTTTCTGCCAGAACAAGACCTTCACGACCGGCGGCGAAGGTGGCATGATCACCACCGACGACGAAGACCTGGCCTGGGAAGCCCGCAGCTTCCGCGACCACGGCTACGACGTCAAGGAGCGGCTGAACCTGCTGGCGCTGGAGCAAAAGCTCCCTTACATCCACAACCGCGTCGGCTGGAACTACCGCATGACCGAAATGCAGTCGGCCATCGGTTTGGCGGAACTCGCGCGGATGGACGACTGGAACATGCCGCGTCGGCGGGCCAACGGCCGCATCTTGCTGGACGCCCTGGGGCAGTTGCCGCAGGTCAAGTATATGCCCGTCGACACACCGGACCGGAAAAACGGCTGGTACGTGTGCGCGTTTTCGCTGGACATCGAAAAGATGGGCTGCGATATTCAGAAGTTCGTCGCGGCGGCCGGGGCCGAGGGCTGCCCCTGCTGGAAAGTGTTCTGGCCCCAGTGTCATACCGAGCGGGCCTTTCAGGAGCATCACGGTTTCGGCGACTCGGGCTTCCCGTTCCGCTCGAAGGAATATACCGATCCGAAGAGCGCTGACTATAGCGCGGTGGAAGTGCCAAACGCCCACTGGCACGAATCGCACACCTTCACCTGTTTCGCCTATCCGACCTTCAACGAGGAAGATATGAAGCAGATTGCCGCCGGACTAGTGAAGGTGATCAAGGCCTATTCATAAAGGAACTCGCCGTGCAACGTAACTATGTCAAGTTTGGCGTGATCGGCGCCGGCGGCATCGCCCGCCGCCGCACGATTCCTGGATTGCTCAAGGCGAAGAACTGCCGCCTGGTGGCGGTCATGGATACCGTGGCCCCGGAGCGCGTGGCCGCCGAGTTCAATGTTTCGCGGGCCTATCGCCGCGAGGCCGATTTGCTGGCCGACCCGGAGGTCGAGGCGGTCTACATCGCCTCGCCGGCCTATTGCCACGCCCGGCAGATCAAGCTGGCCGCCGAAGCGGGCAAGCACATCCTTTGCGAGAAGCCGCTAACGCTGCGGCTCGATGAGGCCCGAAAAGCCGTGACCCTCTGCCGCCGCCGGCGCGTGTTTCTGCAAGAGGGCTACATGATGAAGTTCCACGGGGCGCACGCCCGGATCAAGCAACTGATCGACGAGGGTCGGCTCGGTGAGATCGTCTATCTGCGGGCCCAATTGTCGTGCTGGTATCCGAAAATCGATGGTGCGTGGCGGCAGGACCCGCGCAAGGGTGGTGGCGGCGCACTGATCGACATGGCGGCGCACCTGTACGATCTGATCGACTATTTTGCCGGCCCCATCCGCCGCATCGTGGCCCTGACCGGCAATTTGGTGCAAGATTATGCCTCGGAAGATGCCTCGACGACGCTGCTGAAGCTTGAGTCCGGCGCGCAGGCAACGGTGGATTGCTTCTTCTGCATCCCCGACGAGGCTTGCCGCACCCGTCTGGAAATCTATGGCTCGCAGGGGGCCATCCTCACCGAAGGAACCATCGGCCAGAGCCAGGGCGGGAAGGTGGAAGCCATCCTCGGTCTCGGCGGGGCCGGCTACGACG
>Ga0181529_10005034_pt1 | contig 13967 bp, 10 predicted proteins | sample PEATcosm2014_Bin_36_FD_119763 | JGI IMG/M metagenome (GOLD analysis project Ga0181529, IMG submission 119763) | Peatland microbial communities from MTU Mesocosm Facility, Houghton, MI, USA - PEATcosm2014_Bin10_30_metaG | ecosystem: Environmental > Terrestrial > Soil > Wetlands > Peat | place... | reverse complement strand
TCGCCTCGCGCGGCGTCGACGGCATCATCCTTTGCGCGGTCGACGGCTCGGGGCCGCCCCGGCTGCCGCGCGGGTGGAAGCTTCCCATCGTGCTCGTCGATCGCCGCTGCGCCGGGGCGGACATGGATTTCGTGGGGATCGACAACTCGGCCAGCGCGGCTCAGGCCGTGGCCCATTTCGCCTCGATCGGCCGCACGAGCCTGGGCTTCATCGGCCACGAGCGCAGCATCGCCACCATGGCGGAGCGCGCCGACGGCTTCGCCCTCGCCACGGCCGAGCATTGCGGAGCCCGGTCGCGCAAGCTGCTGACCATCGAGTCTCGGGGCGAGGACTCGGTCGCCCGGATCAAGCGCTGGATCAAGGCGAGTCCCGGCCTCGACGGCATCCTCTGCGGGAACGCCAATATCTGCTTCGAGGCCCTCGAGGCCCTGGACGAGCTCGGCCTCGACGTGCCGAGCCGCGTCGGAGTGGCGACCTTCGACGACCTGGAGTGCTTCCGATTCATGCGCAGTCCGATCACGTCGATCGCGCAGCCAATCCACAAGATGGGGCTGGCGGCCCTGGACGCCGTCATCGCCCGTTGCGAGGGTTCGGCGACCGGGACGGGAATCGAGACCATCCTCCCGACCAAGCTGGTCGTGCGGGAGTCGTGCGGCGCCGCCAGCGCCGGGAGGTAGGCATGGGCCGACAGATACTATCGATGAAGAGGATCGACAAGCGTTTCCCTGGCGTGCACGCTCTCAAGCAGGTGGATTTCGACCTCGACGAGTCCGAGATCCATTCCCTCGTGGGCGAGAACGGGGCGGGCAAGTCGACGCTGATGAAGATCCTCATCGGCATCAACTCGAGGGACTCGGGCGAAATCCGCTACCTGGGGCACCCCTTCAACCCCCTGAGCCCGAAGCACGCGCTCGAGATGGGGATAGGCATCGTCCATCAGGAACTCAACATGATGGACCATCTCACCGTCGCCGAGAACATCTTCATCGGCCGGGAGTCCACGAGGCCGGGCGGGATCCTCCTGGACAAGCGCGCCCAGGTGCGACGGGCCGAGGAGCTCTTCCGGCGCCTCAAGATGGACATAGACCCGACGCTTCCCCTCGGCAAGCTGACTGTCGGCAAGCAGCAGATGGTCGAGATCGCGAAGGCCGTCTCTCACCGGCTCAGGATCCTGATCCTCGACGAGCCGACGGCGGCGCTCACGGACGCTGAGATCGACGAGCTCTTCGCGATCATGCGCGACCTCGCGTCGAGGGGCGTCGGCATGATTCACATCTCCCACCGCCTCGACGAGATCCACAGGATCGCCCAGCGAGTCACGGTGCTGCGCGACGGCGAGCTGGTGGATACTAAGCCGACCTCCGAGGTCTCCAAGCAGCAGATCATCAACATGATGGTGGGCCGCGTCATCTACGAGCAGCCCAAGACTCGCTCTTCAGTCCCCGCCGACGCGCCAGTCGTGCTCAAAGTGGCCAAGCTCAACGCCGGCCGTCTCGTGAGGGACGTGAGCTTCGAGCTGCGGCGCGGCGAGATCCTCGGCCTCGCGGGACTCATGGGCTCGGGCCGGACCGAGACAGCCCGCGCCATCTTCGGCGCCGACGAGGTGCAGAGCGGGACCATCGAGGTCAAGGGGCGAAGGGTGGTCATCCGCTCGCCCCAAGACGCCGTGGCAAACGGGATCGGCTACCTCTCGGAGGACCGCAAGCGCTTCGGCCTGGCCGTCAACCTCGACGTCAAGGACAACATGGCGATGGCCACCTACGACCGCCTGCAGCGGGGGCCCTTCGTCTACGTGAAGAAGGTCCAGCGACTGGGCGGAGAGTACGTCCAGAAGCTCAATATCAGGACGCCATCGCTGGAGCAGCTCGTCCGGAACCTCTCGGGCGGCAACCAGCAGAAGGTGGTCGTCGCGAAATGGCTCATCCGCGATTGCGACATCCTGATCTTCGACGAGCCCACGCGCGGCATCGACGTCGGGGCCAAGAGCGAGATCTACGCCCTGATGAACGAGCTCACGCGCGAGGGCAAGTCCATCATCATGATTTCCTCGGAGCTCCCCGAGATCCTGAGGATGAGCGATCGGATAGCCGTCATGTCCGAGGGGAGGCTCACGGGGGAGCTCCCGATCGAGAAAGCGAGCCAGGAGGCGATCATGGAGTACGCGACGATGGGCCACAAGCCCGTATTGAGCAGGAGCTGAAGCGATGGCGAATACGAACCGCGACGAGGCCTCCGCGAGGCGATCCTCCAGGCACGGGATGAAGAACGCGCTGGCGCCGGCCGCGCTGGTCATCCTCTATGTCTTCTTCGGCTTCTTCGGGCGCAACTACTTTTCCTATCCGACGCTGGTGAACATCATCGACGCGGCCTATTACATCGGATTCATCGCGATGGGCGTCACCTTCGTCATCATCTCGGGCGGGATCGACCTCTCGGTCGGGACGGTGATGATGTGCGCGGCCATTATCGGCGGCACGGCGCTCAAGCACGGCTTCCCCATGGTGCCTTCGCTCCTGCTCATCATCGTCGTGGGAATCCTCTTCGGGCTCTTCAACGGACTTCTCGTCTCCCGGCTCAAGATGCCGCCTTTCATCGTGACCCTCGGCACGATGATGATCTCGATGGGCGTCGGGTCGATCGTCTCCAACGTGGCGAGCGCCACCTTTCCGATCCGCGGGTCGCCAGGCGGCTGGTTCAAGAACATCTTCCTGTACCTGACCCCGAGCCACATCGGCATACCCACGGGCGCCCTGCTGCTCGGCCTCATCGCGGTCATCTGCCACTTCATGCTCTCGGGCACGAAGCTCGGCCGCTACACCTACGCGATCGGCAGCAACATGGAGGCGGCGCGCCTGTCCGGCGTCGACGTCAAGAAGTGGCAGATGCTCGTCTATGTCATCGCCGGCTGCACGGCCGGTATCGGGGGCATCTCCTACGCGGCGATCTACACGACGGTCCTCCCGGCCCAGGGCCAGGGATACGAGCTCTACGCGATCGCCGCGGCCGTCATAGGCGGCACCTCGCTGTCGGGCGGCATCGGCAGCATCTGGGGAACGCTCATCGGCGTGTTCATCATGTCGGTCCTGGCGACGGGGCTGCCCTCGATGAACCTCGAGGCCCATTACCAGACCCTGCTGACCGGCATCATCGTCATTGGCGCGGTGCTCCTCGACATGTACCGCAACCGCAAAGCCTCCGAGGTGCGAGTCGAGACGCCCGCCGACGCGTACAAGGCCGAGATGGCCGCGAAGGCCGCCGAGGCACGATCCCTGCTCGCCGAGGCGAAGGCCGCCGGCGATTCCGCCGCGGCCCTGAAGCTCCGGGAGGAGCTCGCCGCCGTAGGCGCCGAGGCGAGTGCGACGTTCAAGAAGATGAGGCGCGAGGAGAAGGCCGAGCGGGCCCGTGTGCGCGCCGAGGAAAAGGCCGCCGAGCGCGACTTCGCGGAGATGCTCAAGGCGAAGGAAGCCGAGGAGCGGAAGGGAGACGGCCGGGCCTAGCGCTGGGCAGGCGGCTCTCGAACGCCATGCGCGATACCGGGCGTAGGCCCGGGAGAAAAGTAGGAGAGGAGGAAGCTTATGAGTAATTTCAGGCGAAGGGGCATGATGGTCGCGGCGATCGCGCTCATCGTATGTCTCCTGGTCCCCGTCGCGGCCTTTTCGCAGGTGAAGGCCCAGCTCTACATCCCCGTGATCTCGAAGGGGTTCCAGCACCAGTTCTGGCAGGCGGTCAAGCTCGGGGCCGAGCAGGCCGCCGCGAAGTACAACGTGCAGATCACCTTCGAGGGGCCGCCCACCGAGGCCGACATCCAGCCCCAGGTCCAGATGCTCGTCAACGCCCTGGCCAAGAACCCCGCGGCCATCTGCCTGGCCGCGCTCGACACCAATTCCGTGATGGACCAGCTCAACGAGGCCATCCAGAGGGGCATCCCGATCATCGGCTTCGACTCCGGCGTCCCGAACGCCCCGAAGGGGTCGATCTACGCGACGGCGGCCACCAACAGCTATAACGCCGCCGGCCTCGCCGCGGACAAGATGTTCGACAAGATCAAGGACAAGATCGCGGCCGCGACCGCCGCCAAGCCCGTCACCATCATCGACTTCAACCAGGACGCGACCAGCCAGTCGGTCACCGACCGCGGCAAGGGCTTCCGCGACGAGATGATCAAGCTCATCACCGCCCAGGGCAAGCACCCCGCCGCCGACATCAGGGTCCAGGGCAACCCGGCCTACATCGCCGCCGATACCCCGACCAAGGGCAAGGCCATCGTCATCGATGTCGTCGTCCCGCCCTCGCCGAGGGACACGGACATGACCAACGCCGCCCAGGCCATCCTGAATCGCGTGAAGGACGAGAACGTCCTCGGCATCTTCTGCTCGAACGAGGGCGCGTCCCGCGGAGTGCTCTCAGCCAGCAACGACGGCAGCGCCCTCCCGTCCCAGTACCCCGGCCTCCTCGTGGTCGGCTTCGACGCCGGCAAGGCCCAGAAGGCCGCGATCAAGGCCGGCTACTTCATGGGCGCCATCACCCAGGACCCCGTCCAGATCGGCTTCAAGGCCGTCGAGCTAGCCGTCCTCGCCATCCAGAAGAAGCCGGTGGCGAATGTCGACACGGGCGCCAAGTTCTACGACGCGTCCAACATGGACCAGGACGTCTTCAAGCCGCTGCTTTACGACTGAGTCATCGCGCGACAACTTTCCCGGGGCGGCCGCGCTGCGGCCGCCCCTTCAGTATGGCGCGCCCGGCAGGGCGGCGAGGAGTTCCGATGATCGTCTGCTGCGGCGAAGCCCTGATCGACATGGTCCCCGGAGCGGAAGGGGAGTACTCGTTCCTCGCGAGGCCGGGCGGCTGCCCCTATACGACCTCGATCGCCGCGGCGCGGCTCGGCGCGAGCTCGAGGTTCCTCGGACGCATCGGGACGGACTTCCTCGGCGAGGCCCTCGTCGAGCGCCTGAAGGCGAACGGCGTCGACTCGAGTCTCGTGGCGCGATCGGACCAGGGCGCCACCCTGGCCTTCGTGAAGCGGAGCGAGTCGGGAGATGCCCGCTACGCCTTCTACAGCGAGGGCGCCTCGGATCGCTCGCTGGAAAGCTCGGACCTGCCTCCCAGCCTGGGCCCCGACGCGCGCTTCCTCGTCGTCGGCTCCATCTCGATGCTGCAGGAGCCCATCGCGACGACGGTCGAGGGCCTTGTCGAGCGCGAGTGCGGCAGGCTGCTCGTCTCCCTGGATCCCAACGTCAGGCCCTCCCTCATCCCGGACCGAGGGCGCTATCTCGAGCGACTCATGGCCTGGGCTTCGAGGTCGGCGATCGTCAAGGCCAGCTCAGAGGACCTGGAATGGCTTTTCCCGCGCGACCGGCCCGAGGATCGGCCGAGCCGCTTCCTGGAGGCCGGGGCGGAGCTCGTCGTCGCGACCCTCGGGGCCGAGGGCGCGCTCGCCGTCACGCGGAAGGCATCCGCCCGAGCGGCCGCCTTCAGCGTGAGGATCGCGGATACCATCGGCGCCGGCGATACCTTCCACGCCGCGATGCTGTGTCATCTCGAGGCGTGCGGCTCCTCGGACCGATCTTCCTTGGCCGCGCTCGACGAGGAGGCGCTCGCGAGCATGCTCCGCTTCGCTCAAGGCGCAGCGGCGATAGACTGCACGAGGACCGGCGCCGAGCCTCCGACCCTAGCCGAGCTCGAGTCCTTCCTCGAGGAGGAGCCATGATGCCGTTCGAAGCCAGAGACGAGATCCACAGGGGCAGGGAGGCGGCGAGGCTATCGAACGGCGACTTCGAAGCCGTCGTATGCCGCAGGGGCGGCATGGTTCCCGCGCTCGGCCTCAGGTCGCAGAAGTCATCGGTCAACGCGCACTGGATCCCGCCATTCCGCGTCGATTCAGGCGCGCCCTATTCCGAGGCCGAGCACGGCGCCTTCTGGAAGTCCAAGCTGCTCTACGAGATCGCTGGCGACTTCCTGTGCAGCCCGACCTTCGGCTCCGGCGGGACCATCGACGGCGCCGAGATCCCAGCCCACGGCTGGACAGCCAACGAGGAATGGCGGCTCGAGGGCTTGAGCGTCGACGAGGAGTCGGGCGCGGCCTGGCTTCGACTCTCGATGGTGTCGCCGGCGCCAGGCATGCCGCTAACCTGGGATCGGATCGACGCAGTGTTCGCCGGCCAGAACGCGCTCTTCTCCTCGCTCCGCGTGCGCAACGAGGGGAAGGATCCCATATCCATCAACGTCGCGCGCCACGCCACGGTGGGCCCCGCCTTCCTGCGCGAGGGCTGCCGAATCAGCCTCTGCGCCGAGCGCTTCGCCACGCCCCCGAGGGAGAGCGAATTCAGCGCGACGGGTCGGATCGCGGAGGGGGCCGAATTCAGCGATCTCCGCGCCGCGCCCCTGCGCTCGGGCGGGACCGCGGACCTCTCGCTCGTCCCCGGCCTGATCGGTTCCACCGACCTCGCCGCCGGGGTCGTGCCGCGGGGATCGGCCCTCGGCTGGAGCTGCGTCCTCAATCCAGAGCTCGGCCTCGCCTATCTCTGCCTCTTCCCTGGCCCCGCGAGCCTTCCCGAGGGCGAGATCGCCCTCGGCTTCAACGTGCTGTGGATGCAATACGGCGGCCGGCGCTTCACGCCCTGGGCCGAGACCGAGGGCGGGCGCGACCGGACCTTCTGCCTCGGGACCGAGTCGGCAGTCGGGGCCTTCGCCAACGGCCTGGCCTACTCGCGCTCGGTCGGTGAGCTGCTCGGCTCGCCCACGACGGTCGTGGTCCCCGCTGGCGGCGCCCTCAGCCTTGTCTATTGCACCGCCCTTCTCAGGCTGGATAAAGGTCTGGCTCGGGAGAATCGGCTCGCCGCCGAAATCGACGGCAGCGGAGCATTGGCGCTCAAGAGCGAGCGCGCGCATATGGGCTTCGGCGTGGACGCTTCGTTCGGTGGGATCAGGACGCTGGCGCGGAGGCTGAGGGGAGACTGATCGGGTCTGGTATTACTAAGAATTTCGCGAGATAGGCGGCTCGACCAACTGGAGCGAGGCGCAGCAAGCGAAGCGGGCGTGTGTGTCGCGGCGATATCCTGTGATGGGAAAAACCGTCAAGTCCGAATTCTCAAGAGAAGGAAGGTCATTGGGAACTTTCTGTTCTCTATCGGTGCGAAGATCTTTGACTGCGAGGCTCAATTCTCAAGGTGGATCAGAGCCGCGCTTCCGCCCGATACAGTGACCAAGACCGTGTCATCGCCGCCAACGGGCAATTCTGCTGGGCTGGGCGACCATGTCCCGTCCGTCATGATTTCAGCGCCGCCGAAAGTGTAGCCGCCGTCGCTCTTCATGGAAGGAGCGGTCAACTCCCAAACCGTGGCATGTGGTCGGTGAGAACTAAGCTCGAAATTGACGGCGCCCGCGGACTTATTATTGATGACGACCCACTGCGAGCCATCTTCAGCAAGCAGGGCATAAGAGGAAACGGATTGCGCGGTTGGGCTCATGGAGCATTCGATCAGCCAACCCGGCAAGGCTAAGGAGAAGAGAAACATCGCATAGTATTCCGGCCGCACGCCGACTACTGCTCCCAAATCTCCGACCTTGCCGATGGCGATGGGGGTATAGGTCAAACCGCTGAGGTACATTTCGCTGCCCCCGTGGAAATTGATTCCGGACGTACCTGCGGCAGCATTAACGAACATTAAATCTATCGCCCATAATGCCGTTCCGAAGAGGCGGGAAACGGGGGAACCTCCATTGCCGTAAAATGAATTGCATTCGTCCATGCGATACCCGCCCTTGATTCCATCCTTTTTGGCCGCATTGACCATGCCTTGCAGTTCTCGACCAAGCTTGGCGTCCCCATTGATGAGTAGATCAAGACTAGTAGTTATCCCTGTCTCTGTCGGCGATACCGACGAACCATCTGCCCAATAATAATGTTGGGTCAATAGGTCGATCTTTTTCCGTTCATCCTGGCCGAACTCCAGCGCCCATTTTCCCGAAAGCCCTGCGCTCGAGCTTCCTCCCGTGGCGGATGGACCGCTAAGCGCCACCTCTGGAACCTTGCTGTGTATCGCCTGGGCGAAGGTTGACCATTCCTTAATGAAATCCGAATATCCCCAGCTGGATTTGCTCGTGCCTCGTGTCCCGTTCCGAGAGTATATATTAGGCTCGTTCCCAATCTCGAACCAGCCAATGCTCTCCCGACATGCCGAATAGGCGCATTCGGCCTCGGCTGCGGCTTTTTCCGGGGTATTGTGAGCCATATTGATTCCGTAGATCGCTCGCCAGCCAGTCGCCTTCAGGAATCCTGCAAGACGCTCCAGATCTGGCGGCGAAACCACATTCAAGCTCATGCCCTTCCCTTGCGGATCAAAGGACGAAACGTCTACCGAATCACCTCCCAATCGAAGCACGCCAGGGCCAAGGTTCTTGAAAAGCGCAATTAGAGAGGAGTTATCCGGTTGGAAAAGAGGCCATGAAAGCATTTTTTTCTCATAGCTGAAACCAAGGAAATCATGGAGAATTTCTGGAACGCCAGGAGTCGCCGTGCTCGACAAGCTGATGGATATCGCTTTGGCCGGCGATTCCGATGACGCAGATGTCTCGCCACTGAGGCCAATAGCGGAAACAAGCATGAAGCAAAGCAAGCTCGCAGGAAAGATTTTTGTCCGCACCGGCCTGCCTCCAAGTTTACTATGATGGGCGATGCGAATGCTCCATCCGCTTCATCGCTATTTATACAGCGCTCCTGGGCAGTGTCAAGGCTGCCCTCGATGTCGAGCCGTCGCGGTCTCGCATACATCCCGTCTAAGGGTGGCCGGATCGACCTTGGTTACGGCATCCAGCGGGAGAAGTCCCCGAGGTTTATCGCCGGGGCGATTGACAAGCAGGCGATGAATGGCTTTCCCGGCAGCGGCTGCGCTGCCCGCCTGGAACCGCGCCAGACGCCGCTGGCCGCGACGGCGTCCGGCGTTGTATATTCCACCTAAACGCGGCCCTCGGGCTCAGCCCTCAGGCTCAGCCCGAGGGCCTGCGCTTCACAACCGACGCGCCAAGGAGAACCCATGAGCATACTTAGCCAGCGCCCCCGCCTCGACGATGAGGATGAGGAGCCCAAGGCCCCGCCGCCCCGCCCCGAGGACGCCCTGGCCGAGCGCTTTCTCAAGACGCGGACCATCCTCCTCTCGGGGGAGATCGACAAGGAATCGAGCGAGCGCTTCATCCGCCAGCTCCTCCTCCTCGAGAGCCTGGGCCAGGATCCGATAACCGTCCTCATCGACTCGCCCGGCGGCGACGTCGACGCGGGCTACGCCATCTTCGACATGATCCGATTCGTCTCGGCCCCCGTGCGCATAGTCGGCATGGGCCTCGTCGCGAGCGCGGCCGCCCTGATCCTCCTCGCGGTGCCCAAGGAGCGCAGGCTCGGCTTCCCCAACTCCCACTACCTCATCCACCAGCCCCTCTCGGGCATCCGCGGCGTCGCGACCGAGATCGAAATCCACGCCCGCGAGCTGGAAAAGACGCGGGAGCGGGTCAACCGAGTCATCTCCGAGCAGACCGGCCAGTCGATCGAGCGCGTGCGCAAGGACACCGACCGGGACTTCTGGATGAACGCGGAGGAGGCTATCGCCTACGGCCTCATCTCGCGCGTCGCGGCGACCCGGTCCGAGCTCGGCGCATGACCCGTGCCGAGCTCGACTCCTCCCTGGGAAGGGCCTTCGCCTCGCTTGGCGAGGCCGCCGCCGGCGGCCGGCGCGTCTATCGAGGCAAGGTAAGGGACGTCGTCCTCGGCGAGTCCGCGATCCTCATGATCGCCTCCGACCGCATCTCGGCCTTCGACCGGGTGCTGTCCACGGTCCCATTCAAGGGCGAGGTGCTTTCGCGGGTCTCGGCCTGGTGGTTCGAGCGCTGCGCGGACATCCTGAGAAACCACGTGATCGCGGGGGGCGACCCCGTCTCCCTCGGCCTGGGAAGGGCCACCCTCGCCCGCAAGGTCGAGATGCTTCCCGTCGAAGTCGTGGTCCGGGGCTATCTTGCTGGCTCGGCTTGGAGGGACTACTCCGCGGGCAAGAGCGTATCCGGAATCCCCCTGCCCCAGGGGCTCTCCAGGAACGAGCGTCTGGCCGAGCCTCTCGTCACTCCCTCGACCAAGGAATCGGACGGACACGACCGCCCCATGTCCGAGCGGGAAATCGTCGACTCGGGCCTCGTGTCCGAATCGGTGTGGGCACAGGTCCACGACAAGGCACTCGCCCTCTTCGCGCGAGGAAGCGGGCTGTCCGCCCGCTCGGGCCTTATCCTCGTCGATACTAAATACGAGTTTGGCCTGGCGGGGGGCGAGCTCGTCCTCGCCGACGAGCTGCACAGCCCCGATTCGAGTCGATACTGGTGGGCTCGAGACTACGAGCGGCTTTTCCGCTCGGGCGAGGAGCAGCGCGAGCTCGACAAGGAACCTTTCCGCCGCTGGCTTTCCGAGCGCGGGTTCACGGGCGAGGGCCAGGCCCCCGCGATCCCGGATGCGGTCCGCGCCGAGACGGCCTGGCGCTACATCCAGGCCTACGAGGCGATCACCGGAGAGGAATTCGCGCCCATACCGAGGGAGCCTCAATCGGAGGAGGCCCTCGCCGCGCGTATCATAGCCGAGCGCCTTTAGCTCTCATTCAGGAGGGCGCAGATTCGCGGATCGAATCTGCGGCCGAGGGTATGTGACCCTCGGCGGCGTTCGGAGGCCATATGCGTCTCTCACCGGCCGCTCTGCTGCTCGCGCTCCTGCTCGACCTTCCCGCCTCGTCCTGCGCCCCGAGCCTGACTTCCGGAAAGGAGGGCCAGCTCAGGATTGTCGCCTACAACGTGAAGAGCCTCTTCGATGCCCATGATGACGGAACCGAGTTTCCCGAGTTTTCGGTAGCCAAAGGCACATGGAACGACTCCCTGTACAAGATCCGCCTGGCCAATGTCGCCAAGGCGGTCTACGCGGCCGTGCCCGAGCCCGGACCAGACTTAGTCTGCCTCGAGGAGATCGAGAACCGCGGCGTGCTCGAAGCCCTGCGGACGGGCCCCCTCTCGGTCTCGCGCTACGGCTTCGCCGCCATGGCCCCCTCCGAGGGGGGCCCCTTCGCCGACGGGCTGCTCTCTCGGCTGCCGATCCTTTCGGCCTCCTGCCTCTCGGCCTCGACACCGGCGGGACGGGCCGGCCGCGACATGCTCGAGGTAGAGATCGATGCCGGCTCGGGCCAAAGCCCCGGCTCGGGGAAGATATTCGTCATCTCCTGCCACTGGAAGTCCAAGACCGAGGGGGACGAGGCGACGGAGGAAGCGAGGCGGGAAGACGCGGCCCTCCTGCGCTCCCGAGTCGAGGCGCTGCTGGCCGCCGATCCTGAAGCGCGCATCGTGGCCTGCGGCGACTTCAACGAGAGCCCCGACGAGTATGTCCGGGTCGGGCGACGCTACCCTACGGCCCTCATGCCCGTCGAGGAGGGCTCCGGACCCGACGAGGCGCCCTCCTCGGGCCCCTTCTTCGACCGCATCCTCGTCGCCTCGTCAGCGGCCTCCGCGGCCGCGGCTCCCGAGCCGGCGCTCTACAGCCCCTGGGCCGATTCGGAGGGCTTCAGCTACGCCTACCACGGGAGCCGCGAGCGCATCGACGGCTTCCTCTTGAGCCCTGCCCTCGTGTCGGGCTCGTCCTGGAGCTTCGAGGGATTTGCGGTCGCCGACGGGAGCTTTCTGTTGGACGACAAGGGCGATCCCTACGCCTGGCCCGGCAAGGGCGCGGAGGGTTACTCAGACCATCTGCCGGTTACGCTGACACTCGAAAGGCGGCCGTGAAGAAAAAAACCGCACAGAGACAGAGGCACGGAGGAATATAGGAGAGAATGGGTTTGGGAATTTCGTGAGGAAGGGGTAAAGAACACGCCAATGACGAGTCGAGGCTTTCAGCCCCCCTCCATGCTTGTTCTTTGCTTTTCCTCCTCTCATCACACAACCTCTCTTCGCTCTCTTCCCCCTGTGTCTCTGCGCCTAACGCTACGCTAGGCCTTCGGCTCTGTGGTTCTCCCCTTACCTCCAGCCCCTACTTCATCGTCAGGTTGAAGACGCCGTCCCAGTTGTCGGGCGGCGGGGTCTGCTTGTACTTCGTGACGCGGTCGAGATAGGTCTTCGAAGGGCCGTCCTCGGGATCGATATCGAGTATCTTGCGGAAGGCCTGGTCGGCCTCGTCCCAGGCGCGCGACTCGAACTTGGTCAGGGCCTCCTCGAAGAGGTTGACGATGTCGGCTTTGCGCTGGTCCATCTGCCCTTTCTCGTCTACGAGCTCGAAGATGCGGATTGGCTGGGCCTTGCCGACGACGCGGATTCTGTCCAGCCGCCGCACTTCGATGCCCGATCCGGCTTCGGCCATCGTGTCCTCGGAGACGCAGAGCCAGGTTCCGTACTGCTTGTTTACGCCCTCGAGCCGTGCCGCGAGGTTCACCGAGTCGCCCATGATCGTGTAGTTCATCTTCTTCACGGTGCCCATGTTGCCCACGACCATCTCGCCCGTGTTGATGCCCACGCGGGTGAGCAGCTTGGAGGGGGCCAGGCCCGCCTCGAGGAAGTGCACGTTGAGCCTCTCCTCGATCTTCTTCATTCGGACCGCGGCCTGGCAGGCGCGGAGCGCGTGCTCGCTCAGGTCGAGCGGCGCCCCGAAGAACGAGATTATCGCGTCGCCTTCATACTTGTCGATCGTGCCGCCGAGGTCGAGGATGAGGTCGCTCATGCCCGTGAGATATTCGTTGAGGAGGTGGACGAGGGCCTCGGGGCTCAAGGACTCCGAGATGGTCGAGAAGCCCCTGATGTCGGTGAACATCGCCGTCATGTGCCGCTGCTCGCCTCCGAGCTTGAGCTTGTCGGGGTTGCCGACGATGTCCTTGATGACGTCTTCCGAGAGATAGTGGGAGAAGGCGTTGCGGATGAAGGCCTTGTCCTTCTCCGTGTTGAGGAACTGGACGAAGGTCAGGGCGATGAAGGTGAAGAACATCGAGAAGAGGGTCGGTAGGATCGGCACGTACACGCCGGAGACGACGAAGAAGAGCATGCCGATTCCGATCACGGCGACGCAGGCGCCCAGGCCAGCCATGATGGTGAGCGCCGGCTTGGTGTTGCGCAGGGCCAGGACCAGGGCGGCCGTCAGGATGATCGAGGCTATCACCGCGAACCAGACCGAGGTCTGGGAGATGAAGTCTCGCGTCAGGATGGTGTTGACGAGCGAGGCGTGGGTGCCGACGTTCGGGTAGGCGTTCGAGAAGGGGTTGATGCCGATATCGGTCGAGCCCGTGTCGGTCTCGCCGACGATGCAGAAGGAGCCGCCGATCTTGGAGATGATGTCCTTGCGCAGGGAGACGAGCGAGCCGTAGGTCTGCCGCAGCGCGGCGAAGTACGCAGGCGCGTCCTTGCCGATCTTATCGTACTGCTGCCGGTCGGCCGCCTTGGTCTTGGGGTCGGCCAGGACCGCGGACACCATCGCGGCGATCTGGTCCTCGGGCCTCGAGTCGAGGAAGGCCCCGACCTCCTGGACGAACTTGTCGCGCAGCGCGCGATAGTCGTCGGCTCGGGACGGGGGCTCGGAGCCGTCCATGATCAGCTGCTGGAGCGCCGTGGTCTGCTTGTAGAGGTCGAGCAGGGGGGCGTCGCCCTTGTAGAGGTCGAGGTAGCCCCAGCTCTCGCGAAGCTTGAGGTCGTCGACGAGCTCATCGAAGTACTTTTTGTGGTCGATCAGCTCCGCGAAGGAGAGATGGGTGAAGCTGGGCAGGAAGGCCTTGTGGGGCCAGTTGACGATCATGTAGCGGTCGGGATCGAGGGGGATCCGCACGTCTCGCGTGACCCCGTCGGGATAATGCGCGCCGACGAGGGTGATGGCGCGCGGCTCGACGATGACCTTCGGATGCCCGAGCATGTCGAGCAGCGGCGCGATGGCGAGCTGGGGGAAATACGAGTCGCCGTAGCGCGCGACCAGTGGGATGCGG
>Ga0181529_10005033_pt1 | contig 13967 bp, 11 predicted proteins | sample PEATcosm2014_Bin_36_FD_119763 | JGI IMG/M metagenome (GOLD analysis project Ga0181529, IMG submission 119763) | Peatland microbial communities from MTU Mesocosm Facility, Houghton, MI, USA - PEATcosm2014_Bin10_30_metaG | ecosystem: Environmental > Terrestrial > Soil > Wetlands > Peat | place... | reverse complement strand
GTGCTCGCGGTGGGCCGCGACGAAGGCCGAGACGTCGATATCGGTCAGGGCGTCGCCGCTGACCACGACGAAGGTGTCGGCGCCGAGCAGCTCGCGAAAGCCACCGGTGCCGCCGGCCGTACCCAGGAGCTTCTCCTCGAAGCTGTAGTGGGCCTGCAGCCCGAAGTCGCGGCCGTCGCCGAAGTAGCCCCGGATGTCGTCGGCGTAGTGGTGCAGGTTGATGCAGACCTCGGTCACGCCGTGGCGGGCCAGCAGGCGCAGGATGTGCTCCATGACGGGTCGATTGACGATGGGCGCCATCGGCTTGGCCGTGCGGTCGGTGAGCGGCGCGAGGCGCGTACCGAGGCCGGCCGCCATGATGTGCGCCTTGGGCGGCCCGCCGCGCATCAGGCGCACTGCCCGTCGAGGCAGGCGAGGCGCAGCGCCTTGGTAAACGGCGGTCGCAGCACGCCGACCTCGGTGATGATGGCCGTGATATTGGCCTGCGGCGTGACATCGAAGGCCGGGTGGCGGGCCCGCGCCCCGGCCGGCGTGACGCGCTGAGCGGCGAAGTGGGTGACCTCGGCGGGATCGCGCTCCTCGATCGGGATCTCGGCGCCGCTCGCGATGCTCAGGTCGACGGTGGACAGCGGCGCCGCGATGTAGAACGGCAGGCCGTGCTCCTTGGCCAGCACCGACAGCGTGTACGTGCCGATCTTGTTGGCCGTGTCGCCGTTGGCCGCGATGCGGTCGGCCCCTACCACTATGCCGTCGACCTCTCCCCTCGAGATGAAGTGTCCCGCCATGTTGTCGCTGATCACGCTGTACTCGATGCCCTCGACGCCGAGTTCCCATGCCGTAAGGCGCGCGCCCTGCAGCCACGGCCGGGTCTCGTCGACGAACACCGAGACGGCGCCGCGGTAGCGCTCGTGGCAGGAGCGGATAACGCCCAGCGCCGTGCCGTAGCCGGCGGTCGCCAGGGCGCCCGCGTTGCAATGCGTGAGAATGGCTGCGCCCGCGGCAAAGAGCGGCGCGCCGAAGGCGCCGATGGCGTAGCAGCGGCGGATGTCGTCGTCGTGGATCTCGCGCGCCCGGGCGAGCAGGGTGAGCCAGCATTCGTCGGGGGCCGCGTCGCAGCGCTGCCACAGGGCGCGCATCTCGGCGATCGCCCAGGTGAGGTTGACGGCGGTGGGCCGCGTTTGGGCGAGTCCGGCTGCCGCCTCGCTTAAGGCGGCGTCGAAGGCGGCGCGGCCGCCGCCGCTAAAGACGGCCTCGCGGGCGGCCAGCGCCAGGGCACCGGCCGCGGCCACGCCTATGGCGGGCGCCCCGCGCACGGTCATGTCGCGGATGCGCTCGGCGACGTCGCGCCAGGTGGCGCAGGTGACGTAGCGCTCGTCGGCAGGCAAGGCGAGCTGATCGATGAGCACGACCGCGTCGGCGCGTATCTCGACGGTCTCGATGCGCAGCTTGTGCTGAGGGCTATCGGCGTTCAGCGGATGTGTCCTTGCGCTGGCCGGCGAGCGGCGCATGACGCCGGCGGTGTGGCGGCGCGGCGGGGGCCCGAGAGCCTCCGCCGCGCCGCTCGACCGGATTCAGACTCAGGTGCCCTGGTCCCAGGAGGCCAGATACTTGGCCTGCTCGGCGGTGAGGGTGTCGATGGCGAAGCCCATGGTCGCGAGCTTGAGGCGGGCGATCTCGGCGTCGATGTCGGCCGGCACCGGATAGACCTTGTTCTCGAGCTCGGCGTGCTGCTTGACCATGTACTCCGCGGCCAGCGACTGGTTGGCGAAGCTCATGTCCATGACGGCGGCCGGGTGACCCTCGGCGGCCGCCAGGTTCACGAGACGGCCCTCGGCCAGCAGGTAGATGCGCCGGCCGTCGGCCAGGGTGTATTCGTCGACGAACTCGCGCACGCGGCGCTTGGCGGTGGCCAGCTCTTCGAGCGCCGGAATGTCGATCTCGACGTTGAAATGCCCCGTGTTGGCGACGATGGCGCCGTCGGGCATGACCTCGAAGTGTTCTTTGCGGATGACGTGGATGTCGCCGGTGGCGGTGACGAACAGCTTGGCGACCTTGGCGGCTTCGGCGATGGGCATGACGCGGAAGCCGTCCATGACCGCTTCGATGGCCTTGAGCGGGTCGACCTCGAGGATGATGACGTCGGCGCCGTGACCCTTCATGCGCATGGCCAGACCGCGCCCGCACCAGCCGTAGCCGGCTATGCAGACCGTGGTGCCGGCCAGCAGGATGTTGGTGGCGCGCACCACGCCGTCGAGGGTGGACTGCCCGGTACCGTAGCGGTTGTCGAACATGTGCTTGGTGTTGGCTTCGTTGACCGCGACGATCGGGAACAGCAGGCGGCCTTCGGCTTCGAGGGCCTGCAGGCGGATGACGCCGGTCGTCGTTTCTTCGGTGCCGCCGATGATGTCGGCGGCCATGTCGGGACGCTCGCCGTGGAGCACGCCGATGACGTCGGCGCCGTCGTCCATGGTGATATTGGGACGGTGGTCGACCGTGGCGTTGATGTGGGCGTAGTAGGTGGCGTCGTCTTCGCCTTTGATGGCGTAGACGCGGATGCCGTACTCGTCGACGAGGGCCGCCGCGACGTCGTCTTGGGTGCTCAGCGGGTTTGAGGCGCACAGCACGATGTCGGCGCCGCCGGCCTTGAGCGTGCGCATGAGGTTGGCGGTCTCGGTGGTGACGTGCAGGCAGGCGCCGATGCGCACGCCGGCGAGCGGCTTTTCGCGCTCGAACCGTTCGCGGATAGAGGCCAGCACCGGCATGTGCATGTCGGCCCACTCGATACGCAGCACGCCCTCGGGCGCGAGGGACTTGTCTTTGATGTCGAACTGGGCGGTGACGCTCACAGGCTTCTCCCGGTCGGAGGTTACTAGCTACCCGGCACGCCGCAAGCGGCGACCTTGAAGCCGTACAGGGCGGCGACGACGGCCACGTCGACGAGGCAATCGCAGACGGCCGCACAGCCGGTGGCGGCGACCGCCCGCCGTTCGAACGGCGTGAGCGCGGCGGCCGCAGCGACCCCTGCTACGGCGACAATGGAGTATACACGGCGGCCCACGGCACAACGAATCGTCTCGGGTTGATATATGCCCGTCAGCGAGGGGAACGGCTGCGAGCCGCCGCTGTGCGGTCCGCTCGTGGGGCGTCGCCCCGTGAGCGGCCCCCGCAGCCGCGTGTTGACGTGGTCTGCGACGATGACGAGCTCGGGCGCCGGCGCCTCGCTCACCCAGCGCACCGGCACCAGAAGGCCGACCGTGCGGGCGGGCGGCGCTGCGGCGGCGCTGTCCGCACCGGCGAGCTCCTCGAACAGATCGAACAGCGCGCCGCGCCAGGGCAGCGCCACACGCAGCGCCTCGTGGGGCACGACCACAGGGGTGACCGTGGGAAAGAGCGCCGCGGGCAGCGGCGAGCGGCCGAGCGTCGCGGCTACGATCAGCAACGCGGGCGGGGCCGCGTCTGTCGGGGCCGGGTCGGGCGGGGTCGCGGGGCGCTCCACGGCAGGCTCGGGGCCGGCGGGCCGGCGGCGCGACGCCGTCAGGACGGCGCCGCGCCGCCCTGGGCCGCCAGGCGCACTTTCAGGTCTTCGATGGCGGTGACCGGCGCCGGGTCGACGCCGTAGAGCAGGGCCAGGTAGAGCGACGTGAAGTCGCCCACGTAGGCGCTCGAGATCACGCGGGCCAGCGGCAGCACGCCGCGGCTGGCCACGCGCACCACGCCGGCCACGCGGGGGCCCACGATCGCGGCCGTGAAGTCCATGCGGCGGCGCAAGCGCTCGTCGCCGGCGGGATCGTCGAGCAGCACGAGCACAGCGCGCCCCGCCACGCCGGGGTTGGCTTCCCAGCCGGCGATCTCGTTGTGGTCGAGCTCGGGCAGCTCGTTGAAGAAGGCCGGCGCCTTGGCGTTCTCGTTCAACTCGCCCTTCCAGCGCCGCGCCGCGGGCGCCGTGGCGCCCGCGCCGTAAATGACGGGCAGGCGCTCGACCAGCCGGCGGGCGATGGACTTTGCCTCGTTGTCGTCGGCGGCCACGTCGGGGGCCAGCTCGACGCCCAGTTCGGCGACGACCTCGATGGCCTCGGCGACCTGTTCGTCGAAGCCCGGCGCCAGGCCGGCCGCCTCGAGGGCGGCGCCGATCGGCATGGACAGATACCCGACCGAAGCCCGCGGCTGCAGTCCCCCCGGCACCGCGATGAGCGGTAGCCCGCGCTGCGCCGCAAGCTCGGCCAGCCGGCCGCCCGACGCCACGCAGACCGGCCGGCAGCCGCGCGGCAGCGCGCGCTCGACGCAGGCCAGCGTCTCGGCGGTGTTGCCCGAGTAGCTCACCGCCAGCACGAGCGTGCGCTCTGAGACCCACGCCGGCAGCTCGTAGCCGCGCACCACCTGGTAGGGCACCGGCAGACCTGGCAGACAAGCGCCGATGACGTCGGCGCCGATCGCGGAGCCGCCCATGCCGCAGACCACGACGCCGTCGGGCCGCTCGCCGGCCATCAGGCGCTTGCCCAGCAGGCTGGCCACGGCGCGCGTGTAGCCCTCTTCGAGCTGTTCGGAAAGGCGCGCGACGGTGGCGAACTGACCCTCGCTGTCGAGCTCGGCCACGCGGGCGACGCCGAGCTCGTCGCTCGCCACGCGCGAACTCTCGTCGGTCACGCCGTCAGCACTCACGAGGCACCCCCCTGCAGGATGACCGACAATACGAGGTCGCGCTTCTCTTGCATCTGAGATTCGCTGGCCGCGCCCAGGTTGAGGCGCAGCAGCGGTTCGGTGTTCGAGGCGCGCACGTTGAAGTGCCAGTCGGGATAGTCGACCGAGACGCCGTCGAGGTGACCGATGTCGCCGTCGGCAAAGCGCTGCTCAAGGCGCGCGAGCGCCGCGGGCACGTCGTCGACGCGCGAGTTGATCTCGCCCGAGATGAAGTAGCGGGCGCGCAGCGGCTCGAGCAGCTCGGCCATGGTGGCGCGCTTGCGCGAGAGCAGCTCGAGAATGAGGAGCGCCGGAATGAAGCCCGAGTCGGCGTTGTGGTTGGCCTTGAAGTAGTAGTGGCCCGAGACCTCGCCGCCGAACAGCACCTCTTCGCGCCGCATGCGCTGCTTGAAGAAGGCGTGGCCCACGCGGTTGATGAGCGCCTCGCCGCCGCAGGCCCGGATGGTGTCGGGCACGGCGCGGCTGGCGCGCAGGTCGTACAGGATACGGGCGCCGGGGTGGCTGGCGAGCAGCGCTTCGGCAAGCAGCGCGGTGACGAAGTCGCCGGGCACGAAGGCGCCGTTCTCGTCGATGAAGAAGCAGCGGTCGGCGTCGCCGTCCCAGGCTATGCCGAGCTCGGCCTTTTCGGCCACCACGCGTTCGCGCAGCTCGCGGCTGTTCTCTTCGAGGAGCGGGTTGGGCGCGTGGTTGGGGAAGCGTCCGTCGACGTCGAAGTAGAGCTCGACGCGCTCGATCGGCGTGTGGTCGAACACCAGCGGCGCGAGCTTGCCGGCGGCGCCGTTGGTGGCGTCCATCACGACGCGGTAAGGGCGCAGACTGGCGGCGTCGACCTGGGCGAGCAGGTGGCGCACGTAATCGGGGTAGAGGTCGTCGGCCGTGACGTGCGGCTCGCCGGCGGGCGGCGCGCTCGCCATGTCGGCCACGCGCCGCTTGAGCTCGGGGATGCCGGCGTCGCCCGACAGCGGCAGGGCGCCCTCGCCGACCAGCTTCATGCCGTTGTACTCGGGCGGGTTGTGCGAGGCAGTCACCGCGGCGCCGCCGTCGAGACCGCGGTCGGCGACCCCGAAGTAGAGCATCTCGGTGGGAGCCATGCCGAAGCTCGTCACCCGCGCCCCGGTCGATTCGGCGCCCACGGCGAACGCGGCGGCCAGCTCGGGCGACGACAGCCGCGGGTCGTGCGCGACGGCCAGGCTGCTGGCGCCGAGCTGGGCGGCCAGGGCGGCCCCTATGCGCCGGGCACCTTCGGCGTCGAGCTCCTGAGGGTAGAGACCACGCACGTCGTAGGCCTTGAACACATCGGGCGAGACGGTCATCGGCCCTCCACTCCGTCGAACTCGCGGAACTTCATGGCGCCGTCGGCGAGCACTGTCTCTGGGAACAGGCAACAGCCGTTGGCGATGACGTTGTCGGCGCCGACCCGGCAGCCGTCGCCGATCACGGCGTTCACGAGGTGGGTGTTCTCGCCCAGCGAAGCGCCGCTCACGATCACGCTGCGTTCGACCGAGGCGCGCGCGCCGATCGTGACGCCGTCTTGTACGACCGACTCGGTGACCTCGGCGCCGCGTTCGACGACGCAGCCCTCGCCTATGACGGCGAGCGGCCCGACGCGACTGCCGGCGGCAAGGGTGGTGCCGGCGCCCACGTGGGCGGGAGGTATGACCTTGGCCCCGGGCTCGACGACGGCGTCGGGCGCCACGAACAGGTACGACGAGCCGACGTCGCGCGAGACGCTCGTGGCGATTGTGCTCTGCAGCAGGTCGAAGTGGGCCTGCAGGTAGCTGTCGGGCGTGCCGATGTCGCGCCAGTAGGCGTCGGAGACGAAGGCATACAGCCGTCCGCCGGCGGCCAGCTGCGGGAACACGCCGCGCTCGATCGAGAGCTGCTTGCCGGCCGGGATCATATCGAGCACCTCGGGTTCGAGCAGGTACACGCCGGCGTTGATGAGCGCGCCGTGCGCCGGCACCGCGTACTCGGCGCCCGGCTTCTCGACGAACTCGACCACGCGGCCGTCGTCGTCGATCTCGACCAGTCCGTAGCGGCGCGGGTCGTCGACGCGGGTGAGCAGGATGGTCGCGAGCCCGCCGCGCTCCCTGTGGAACGCGGTCATCGCGGTCAGGTCGACGTCGGTGAGCACGTCGCCGTTGAAGGCATACAGGCAGCCGTCGTCGAGCTCGGCCTGGACGTTCTTGATGGCCCCGGCGGTGCCCAGCGGCTGATCTTCGACCACGTAGCGCACGGCCAGGCCGTAGCGCTCACCGTCGCCGATGGAGCCCTCGAGGGCATGCGCCAGGTAGCCCGCCGAAAAAACGGCGCGCCGCACGCCGTGGCGCGCCAGATTCTCGAGGATGTAACCCACGAAGGGCCGGCCCACCAGGGGCACGACCGGCTTGGGCACGCGCGAGGTGATCGGCCGCAGGCGGGTGCCCTCGCCGCCGACCAGAACGACGGCCTGAGCGCACGACGAGTCGCCGGGCACGGTCGCGATGGCCTACCTGGCCTCGGGAGAGCCGACCGGGTCGCCGGTCGCCAGCGGCTGATCGACGGTGCCGATGCCGTCGTACAGGAGCCCCGCCGCGGTGACGCAGCCGGCGTCGAGGGCGTTGCGTCCGTCGATCACGTGACGGCCGTGCATGCGCTCGCGCACCACGGACCAGTCGAGCGCCACGAACTCGGGCCACTCAGTGACGAGCACCGCCGCGTCGGCGCCGTCGAGGGCATCGAGGGCGCTCGCGGCGATCTCGACGCCGGGGAACACGTCGTTGTGCGTGCCCGGGCCGACCACGGGGTCGTAGGCCGACACCCGAGCGCCTTCGGCACGCAGCCGGCCGGCGAGCACTATGGAGGCGGCCTCGCGCAGGTCGTCGGTCTGGGGCTTGAAGGTGAGGCCGAGCAGCGCGATGTGCTTGCCGCGCAGCCGGCCGAGGCGTTCGGACAGCTTGCCCACGACACGGCGCTTCTGCAGGTGGTTGACCTCGATCACGGCGTTCAGCAGCTGGAAGTGATAGCCGGAGTTGCCGGCGAGCTGCTTGAGGGCCTGCACGTCTTTGGGAAAGCAGGAACCGCCGTAGCCGATGCCCGCCTGCAGGAAATGCGGCCCGATGCGGTGGTCGAGGCCCATGCCGTCGGCCACGACGCGCACGTCGGCACCCACGACTTCGCAGACGTTGGCGATCTCGTTGATGAACGAGATCTTGGTGGCGAGAAAGGCGTTCGAGGCGTACTTGATCATCTCGGCGGTGGCCACTCTGGTGCGCACGACGGTCGTCTCGACCTGGGCAAAGAGCGCCTGGACTTCGTCGCCGTCGCTCGCCCGGTAGGAGCCGATCACGATGCGATCGGGGTGCAGGACGTCGTCGACCGCGGCGCCCTCGCGCAGGAACTCGGGGTTGGAGACGTAACCGATCGACGTCGCCCCGGCGCCTTCGAGTTCGGCGGTGACGCGCTCGCCCGTGCCCACCGGCACCGTGCTCTTCATGACGAGCAGACGTTCGCCGCCCCGCGCCACGACTTCGCGCACCACGCGGTCGACGCGCGACATGTCGGCGTCGCCCGACGGCGACGGCGGCGTGTCGACGGCCACAAAGAGAACGCGGGACGCCGCGCAGAGCTCGTCGTAGGAGGTCGTGAATGACAGGCGATCGCGAGCTCCGGCCAGAAGGTCGTCGAGGCCGGGCTCGTAGATGGGCACGGTGCCCGCCCGCAGAGCGTCGACCTTGGCTTCGTCGACGTCGAGGCAGACGACCCGGTGGCCCAGGTGAGCCATGCAGACGGCGGTCACAAGACCGACGTACCCGACGCCGATGACGCCCACGGGGCGCTCTGATTGCGGCACCTTCAACCTGCTCCTCACTCGTGCTGGCGGGCGCCTAGTCTACCAGAGATGGGTGCGGACCAACGCCGCGCGCAGGCGTTGCCGGGCGGCACGGCAGGGCCTGCCTGCCGCCACGCGGCGCCGCCACACACGCGGGACGTCAGGGGGTCGCGACCGGCGCAAGCGCCGCGTTCAGTTCGGCGCTCGAGTCGGCGTCGAAGGGGTTGAGGGCGAGCGCGCGACGCAGCGAGGCCGCCGCCTGGGCGCGTTGCCCGAGCACGTCGAGCTGCATGGCGCCGAGCTGGTAGAACGTCATGTAGTTGCGCGGCTGCAGGCGGACGGCCTGCTCGAGGATGGCCAGCGCGGCGCTCGCCCGGCCCTGCTGCTGCTCGACGAGGGCGAGCGTGAACAGGGGGTCGACGGCGAGCGGGTCGAAGCGGTGAGCGCGGCGCGCCTGCGCCGCCGCCGCCGCCGTGTGGCCGGCGCCCGACAAGTCGACCGCCTGCGACAGGGCCTGCTCCGACAGGTACGGGGCCGCGAACGAGAGCGCGACCAGCACGAGCGCCCCCGTGGCCAGCGCGCGGCCGGCGACGCCCAGGCGCAGCTCGCCTGCCCAACGGCCCAGACCGCGGCGTGCGCCCGACGCCGGCGCGGCCGGCCGCTCGGCCGAGTCGTCGGTCGGAGCGAGGGCGGCGGCGGCGAACTCAGCGCGGCGGCGGCGCACGTAGGCGGCGGCGACGCCGCTGAACAGCAAGAAGACCAGCGCGGCGGCGGCCATGTCCCAGTCCCAGTCGATCGTGAGGTGCACGACGAAGGCCACCGCTGCGGCCTGCAGGGCGGCGAGCAGGCCGCGGTCGGCGTCGCGCGCCGCGCGCCCGAGCGGCCGCAGCGCCGCCGCCAGCAGCCCGCCCACGCCCAGCACGAACAGCACCAGGCCGACCAGACCGAGCTCGCTCAGCACGTTGACCCACTGGTCGTGGGCGTGCATGACGACGAAGGTGGCGTTGGGCCGGTAGAGGTCGTTGACGAACTCGAACGTGCCGGCGCCGGTGCCGGCGAGCGGGTGGGCGGAGAAGCTGCGCAGTCCCTCGCGGATCATGGGGATCCGTCCGTTGTTGCCGAGGGAGAGGAGTCGTCCCGCGCCGCCCGTGCTGGGGTTGGCCCCCGCGGACGACGAGCTGAACTGCTGGGTGATCTTGTGCACCATGCCCCCCACTCCCCCGTAGCGCGCGGCGTAGGTCAGCACGCCGGCCGCCACGATCGCCACGGCGACCGCCAGTACGACCGCGCCCGCCACCGTGCGCAGGCGGGCGCTCGGCCGCAGGCGGCGCGCGAGCAGCGCGGCGGCCACCTGGGCGACGATCGCCACGGCGACGGCGAGGAGCGCCCAGTGCCCGAAGGCGTGGCCCTGGGTGTTGCGCAACGAATCGTTGTCGGTCGCGTCGAAGAGGGTGGCGAGGTGGCGCGCGTGGTAGAGGACCGCCGCCACGGGCGCCACGGTGAGCGCCAGTGTGAGCGCGCCCTGCAGCCGCTCGTTGGTGAGCGCGAAATAGACCACGAGCGCGAGCGCGAGCGCGAGCGTGCCGCCGCGCGAGAACGTGAAGAAGAAGGTGAGAAGAAAGAGGGCGAGGGCGCCGGCGAGGGCGCCTCGCGCCGCGGCCGGCAGGCCGCGGCGCGAGGCGCCCTCGAGCGCCGGCAGGATGGCCATCATGAGCATGACGGCGAGCACGTTCCAGTAGCCGATGGGAGCGCTCAGGCGAGCGTAGAGATGGGCGTTCGTAACCACATCCGGCAACACTTTCCCGAGAAAGGCGTAGACCGCCACCGGGATCATGACGCAGGCAAATCCGTAGCCGGCCAGGCGCAACTGGGCGGGACCGGCCGGCGTGACCGTCGCGACGCAGGCGACGATCAGGTAGAGCAGGGTGACGTCGAAGGCGACCCACGACAGGTCGGGGCCCACCGACCAGGCGATCGACAGCCCCTCCCAGAGGGCGAACAGCGCGAGCGCCGAGAGGGCGACGAGGGCGATCGCGTCGAGGCCCGGGCGGCGCGGCGCCAGCCAGACCCAGACGGCCGCCAACGGCAAGAGGATGAATACGACCGGAGCCGTCCGGGAAAAGATATACCCGCCAGAGAGGAACGAGAGCGCGAGTACGGCGGCCAGGACGGCCGCAACAGGCACCGACGGTGCCATGCGGCGCAGGAGAACGCCGTAGGCCCGGCGCGAGGCGGCGGGCCTGTCGCCCAGAATCGCTTCTGCAGGTTCCACACCGGCATTATACGTGTCGACGGGAGCGGCACCGCGACAGGCGCGAGACGACGATGCAGATGGCAGTCGTCCGATTGGCATGGTATAAGAGCTACGTATCGAATCTAGTCATGAAGTCACAAGTCAAGCAGCCAATCACGTAGACCGTAACTGGAGGGGGTCTCCATGAAAATGAAGATCGCGACCATCGCAGTCATGGCGATCGTCGCGCTGCTCATGGTCGCATCGGTCGCGCAAGCGGCATCGGGCACCACGACCGCGATCATCAACGACGCGCAAGACGGTCACCTCGACGGCACCTACACGGCGGCCCAGGTGCAGGCGGCGCTCTCGTTCGTGAAGAGCGACCCGTCGCTCACGCAGTACACCAAGGTCGAGGGCGTCCTCGAAGACTACCTGTCGAGCCTGTCCGCCCCCGCGGCCCAGACCGGCAGCCTCGCGTTCACCGGCGGCTCGACCGTCGTGATCTTCGGGGTCGGTCTGGCGCTCATGAGCGGCGGCCTTCTGTTGCGCAAGCGGCTCGCCGCCTAGCGCACCCCCCACACACCCGGTCCTTACAACGAAGCGCCCCGGCAACGGGGCGCTTCGTTGTTTCTTGCCTCTACCGGCGCGCAACCGGGCCGCGCGGGGACTCGCTCGGCCGGGCCGCGCGGCGGACTCGCCGCTCGTTCAGGTCGGCAAGACCACGGTGAGCGCCGCCGGCGCTCTGAGGGCGGCCACGATCTGCGACGCGGGCAGGCCGAGATCGCCCGCCAGGGCCCTGGCCAGCCAGCGGTCGCCGGGCTGGTAGTAGATCACCGGCAGCAGGGCTGTCGCGGACAGCCCTGCCGAGCCTGCCCGCGCCGCGTAACCGAACACGTCGAGGCGCGCCGCAAAACGTGTTGTGGCGGCCGCCGTGGGGCCCGCCACAACGACCTTCGTGCGCGTGCGATCGTAATAGGTCACCCCGAGCCCCGTCGCGGCGAGGCGTGGGGCAAAGAAGGCGGGCTGGACGGCGCGCACGAAGGTCGCGGCGTCGAGTCGGGCCCAGGCCGCCACCAGGGCGGGCGTGAGCGCAACGTCGGCCGGCGTCGCGGTCGAAGCTGTGGCGGCGGGTGTGGGTCGCGGGCTTGTGCCGGCCGTCGCGCCTGTGCTCGGCGCAGGGCTGCCGACCGCCGTCGCGCCCGCGGTCGCCGTGGCGCCCGCGGCCGGCGAGGCGTCCGCGGTCGGTGAAGCGGAGGGGCTGGGCTCGGCGAGCGCGGCCGCGACCGGCGACAGCGGCAGACCGGCGTGCTTGGCCTGCGCATCGATGACCTTGTCGACCGCCGCTGCGGTCGCCGGCACCTCGGACACCACCGCCGGCGCCTCTGAGGCAAGGACGGTCCCAAGCGCCGCGCTCAACAAGGTGGCCGTGCGCTTGGGCGACACCGTGCCTCTTGCCGATCGTCCGAGCGCCACGACGACGCCCAGGGGCGTGCCGTTCGCCGGCCGGGTGAGCGCCCGCGCCGCCGCCGTGGGTGTGGTCGCGGCGCGCAGCTCGACCGTCGCGGCACCCGCGCCGTACGAGCGCAGCGCTCGCGTGAACGCCGTGCGGTAGTCCGTCGCGAAGCGCCCCAGGGGCGAGGTCACGACGATCACCGTGTGGCCGGCGGGCCGCACGGTCAGCCCGGGCTGATAGACGGGAGTCGCCGCGTCGAAGGCCAGCGACTGACGTAGCGAGAGCAGCGCCGCCGGCGACACAGACCAGCGCTCGTAGCTGCCGCGGCGATGCACGATCGCCGGCAGCGAGCTCGCGACCACGTCGCCAGGACCGGCGGCGTCGAACGCCGCGCCGATCGCCGAGGCCGCCTGCAAGCGCAGCGTGGTGCTCACGTCGTTGGATCCCAGCACGTAGTTCACGAAGCCGTCGAGGTTGATCTCGTCGGCAAGCCCGCCCTTGAGCGCGAACTGCAGGTAGCGCATCTGACGCTGCAGGGAGACGAGCGGCGCCTGGTTCAGCGCCCAGACGCCGGTGAGCGGCAGCGCAGGACGGCGCAGGGCCGCCGCGCGCGACGTGACGAATCCGGGCAGCGCGGTGCGCACCGCCTGGGGGTCGAGGGTGATCCACGAGCCGAACTTCACCGACAGCCGGTCACCCAGGGCGCTCGCGGCGACCTGCGGACCGGCTTTGTCGACGATCTCGAGTAACGGCAACTGGCCGGCGCTCGGCAGGTCGCAGGCCAGGAGCACGGGCACGACGACGGCGGTGAAGCGCGACTGCTCGTAGTCGACGTGCAGCCACAACGCCCCGGCGCAGCCCTCGCGGCCGGGGCCCTTTAGAAACACGGCGATGTCGCGCGGCGGCGGCGCCGGGGCAAGCGGCGGCCGCGTGGCCACGGCCGGCACCACCTTGTGCCAGGGTCCGGGGGTGGCGAGAAGGATGATGACGCCCAGTGTGACCGCCACGCCGAGCAGCAACGCAGCCCAGGGGTCGAGGCGCCGCGGCACCAGCTTGCGGCTCACTTCACGCCGGTAAACGACGTGGCAAGTCCCATCATCGTGTCGTTGGCAAGCTCGTTGTCGAGAGTGTTCGACACCCAGTACAGGGTCTTGTTGATCTTCCAGGCGACCATGTGGAGATTGGCGCCGTCGTAGAACTCGAGATAGCGCACGCCCTTGACGACGGTCGAACCGTCGGGCGAGGCGATCGCGGGCGGGTCGATCCAGCTGGTCTCTTCGATGTGCCAGTAGCCGCCGCTGCCGGTGGTGCCGACCACGGCCACGGCGGCCCGGCTGCCGTGGCCGACGGCGATCTTGTAGGCGCGCGACATGGACCAGTCATAGGCAAACCCGGGCAGCCAGGCGGTGGGCATGCGCAGCTTGAGCTTGGTCGTATGTGCGAGAGCGCGCCACTGCGCGGCGTCTTGCGGGCTGTGCAGGGTAAGGGTCGGACCGGCCGGCGCCTTGTGCGGCAGCACCAGCGTGCCCGTGTACGACGGGCCGAGGACCACGGAGACGCCGGCCTGCACGCCGGGGGCGCGGGCCACTGTCACGACGCGGCTGGGAACGAGCATGGCGGCGAGCGCGCGGGCGTTGCCGACGTACGCTTGCGTGGCGTATACGAGCGTGGCCTTGGAGTCGCCCTGCAGCACGTTGCCGGCAACGGCCGTGGTGTAGCCCTGTACGGAGAGCAGCCCGGCCGCGGCGACGGCGCTGCCGGCGGTGGCG
>Ga0181529_10005031_pt1 | contig 13970 bp, 10 predicted proteins | sample PEATcosm2014_Bin_36_FD_119763 | JGI IMG/M metagenome (GOLD analysis project Ga0181529, IMG submission 119763) | Peatland microbial communities from MTU Mesocosm Facility, Houghton, MI, USA - PEATcosm2014_Bin10_30_metaG | ecosystem: Environmental > Terrestrial > Soil > Wetlands > Peat | place... | reverse complement strand
CGATCGCTACCACCGAGAGCGCCATCAGCGGCTCGATCGCGCGCAACTGCGGCGTCCAAACGCCCGTCGCCGCAATCGCCAGCGTCACCGAGTGCGCCGCCGTAAAGGCCGTCACCGTCGCCAGCAGCCGTCGCAACGATCCGCCCAACAGCACCAGTCCCAGCAGGAACATGATGTGCTCCGGCCCATCGAAGATGTGTTCCGCGCCCATGCCTGCTAACCGCCGGAAGCCAGCCCACCAGCCGGTCTCCGCTCGCGCAGTCGACGGCGCCCCCGAAGTCGCGTCCTCCGGGAACAGCCCCTCCCGCGCCGCCACATCCACCGCCGGGATCGCTGCCCGCCACGTGATCAAATCGGCATCCGCTTCGATCTCGACCGTCGACGGACCCGCCGCAATCGCTCGTCCGCCCGCCTCCAGCCGCAGCCGCCGCCGGATGGCGATGTCGATCTCCACCGCCGACATCGCCTGTCCCGGCGCATGTTCCCGTCGCGCCAGGTGGCTCAAGGCCGTCCGCACCACCACCTCGGAGTAGGACGTTCGGTCGCGGATCTCGATTGTCGCCATCCGCAGGTCGTGCGCCGCAACCTTCATTGGCGTGAGGGCGGCGAGTAGCACTATAGCAATCGCGATTCGCACTTCAGGATAGTCTACCTCCTGTGACGGTGAGAACTCTGCCCGTCATCGGTTCTCATTCTCTCCAGTACCGTTTTCCAGTACCCCCGGCCTAGCCCGCCCGTTGCCTGCATCTCAAGTGTTTCCATTAACTTGCCAAGCATCCGCAAGTGTTGTAAACTCTCCCAATATAGTGTTCCGGTTTGCGGCCTTTACCGGCTGCCCATAAGATGAGTGGAGGTTCGAGGAGGGTGTGACGAACCGCATGATTCCCCAACTCCGTATCGCTGCCTGTTTCCTGATTGCGCTGACGGCACACGCCGGCATCCTGGTATTGCAAACCGATAAAGGCCTGCAATTCACCGAGGCAGCCACGCTCGTCATCGGCAGCAAGGACCGCGTCCTGAATCTGGGGGGCCAGCCCAGGATTTCCGAGCCCATCAATAAACTGCAGGCCATCAAACTGGCCGGCGTGGTTCTCAAGGACGCCGATTCGGGCGCCCTCGCCATCTTCACCGATGGCTCGCTCCAGTACTTTATCCAGGACGGACTGCCCAAGAACACCGCCGGCAATTTGCCGGCTATCTGGCGCGCGTCCACCATTGCGTACAAGAAGGCGGCTAACGACAAGACCCCCACCGCCATCCCACTGGCGCAGTTCCTGGCGTTCCTTCCCGCCGGCGCCGAGGAATTGGCGCATTTGTGCATGGACCAGCGTCAGCTCGCGGTCCTCGGCGGCAAGGGAAAGTGGTTCGCCGAGCAACTGCTGCTCACTTCCGCCGCCGCCAAGGCGTATGGCACCGATCCTGCAATGGCCGTCCTCCGCAAGTATGTCGAACAGTCGATGAACCAGCGCTACGAGTCTTTCGAGGCAGGCTCAGCGGGAGTCGAAGCGCTCGATCAGGGCCTGGAATTTGCCAGGCTGTCTCTGGCCGCGTACCCCAGCGAGCCCGCGCAGATTCAGTTGCGCAACCAACTGGCGGAGAAGCGCAAATGGCTGGATCAGAAAATCGCCATCCTGAAAGCCTTCGCCGCCGCCGCCGATTGGGACGCGTTCCTGCTCGCCGACCGCGATTTCGAACGCTACCGCCATTCCTTCCCGGAGATGGCCGAAATGCACGGCACGGCCCTCTCGCAGAGTCTGCTGCAGCATAAGATGGCCGGCGACCTGCGCAATAAAGAAGAGGACTACGGTTCGGCGTATCGCGAATTCCGCCTCGCCAGTATGCGCAAACCCTCCGACGCCGTGCTGCGCACCGATATGCGCACCGCCTGGGGCAACTACTCCAGCCAGGTGGCCAAGGATCACCAGGGTTCGCAGAAGCCCCTCACCCAGGGAGAACGTTCCGCCATCTCCCAGGACCTGCAGCGCGCCAAGCTCGATCTGCAGGTCAACAAGCCCGAACGCGCCCTGGTGGAAGTTCAGGACGCCGAGCGCATCGCCAAGACCAATCTGGACGTGCTGCTGCGCAAAGCCGAAGTGCTGGGCGCCCTGCACCAGTTCCGCATGGCGCTCGCCGCGCTCGATGAATACGACAGGCGCGCCGTCGACGAGGAGCGCCTGAAGGCCGGCGAATTGCGCGCCAACCTGGCGTTCCAGCGCGACAATAACCTCGACGACCTCAAGACCCAGTTGCACAAGGCGTACGCCGCGTTTAATTTCCATCAGGCCGCCGATCTCGTCCGGCAGGGACTCGAAAGCAAGGACGATGACGCCGAGTTGCTCATCACCGCCGGCCGCCTGGGCATGATCCTCCGCGACCCCTTGTCCAGCCGCGCCGCCTTCCAGCACTATCTGGACGTCACCACTAACCTGGACGCCAATGAAAACGAGCGCGCCCAGGTGCGTCTGCTGATGGCCGCCGTACACGAACCCAAAGCCGCCGAAAGCGGGTCTCCCGACTGGCTGTCCAACAAGAAGCTGCCCGCCGGCGTCTATTACAGCCCCGTCTCGCTGGCCTTCCAGCCTAAAATCGATCGCATCGCCGCTTCCAACAAAATGACCGTCTCCTTCGAATGGGATGGCGACCGCTTGAGCTCCATCACGCCCTCGTTTGAAAAGGACGTCCGCGCTTCAGGCGAGCAGAAAGTCTACTTCGGGTACGACGACCGCAATTCCGGCGTTACCTGGGTTGGCACCGTCAGCGATCCCCGCGGCGCTCCTCCCACCGATCCCGATGAGCTCTTCCGCCGCTCCCTGGTGCGCCTGATCAATGACCCGTATGCCGATCCCGCCGCCATTCGCATGCTGACGGGGAAGAACCTCGCCATCGGCATTGCCGGCAATCGCTTCTTCGACCCCTTCGTCTGGGACAAGATTCACTATTTCCAATTCGCCTACGACGATGCCGGCCGTGTCAGCCAGGCGCGCGAGTTGCCCGATCCCAAAGCCGCTCCCGGAGATCAGTGGGTGGACTTCGATTGGGACGGTTTGCGCCTGACCGCGGTGCGCGCCTATCAGGGCGCCGATGCCGACCATCGCACCAAGATCTACGAGCGCACGCTGCAATACCAGGACAACCGCCTGATCTCCGAAGAGATTCAGTTTCAGGGAAAGACTTCCAAAATCCGGTACAACTACAACGGCGGCCGGCTCGTCTCGGCCGTGAGCGATCGGGACCCCAGCCTGGATGACCGTTCCCGGCAGGTCACCTTCCGCTAAGGAATGAAATTCATGCTCCCTACCGCACACCGCATCGTTCTTCTGTGCGCCCTCGCCGCCGCGACCGCCGCCGCTTCTCCGCAGGAGGAAGGCAACCGCTACTCCCTGGTCATCGGCAACAATTCCTACATCTCCAGTCCGTTGCAGAACGCCGTCAACGACGCCCGCATCATCGACAAGGCGCTGAAGGACTCCGGATTCCGCTCCACGCTGGTGGAAAACGCCAGCCAGGTGGCCCTGCAGTCCGCCGTCGGAGAGTTTCTCAGTAAGCTCGGACCCAACGATACCGCGCTCTTCTTTTACGCCGGCCACGGCGTACAGATCGAGAATGAGAACTTCCTGGTGCCCGTCGATTTCGAAGCCCCAGACAGCGTGGTAGCGGCCAAGTTCCGGCTCTTCTCGGTGGCCCAGTTGCTCGACGGCCTTCGCAATCGTCCCAAGCGCAGCATCGTCATCCTGGACGCCTGCCGCAGCAACCCCATCGCCCAGCAGAAATCGCTGACCGCCGGACTGGCGCAGCCGCAAAACGCCCCCAACGAAAGCTACATCGTATTCTCCACCGGCCCCGGTCAGACCGCCGCGGACAACCCCAACGGCAGAAACAGCTACTTCTCCGAAGCGCTGGCGGTGGAGATCGCCAAGCCGGGGTTGACCATTGAACAAGTGGTGAATCACACGCGCGCCACCGTCTCCAGCGAAACCAGCGGCAACCAGACGCCGTGGGCGCTTTCCAGTTTGAAGGCGACCTTCTATTTCCACACCCCGGCCAATATCGAAGCCGAGAACACCTCGTCCATGGCCGCCAAGTGGCTGGCCGACGCCAAACATCTGGAACAGCGCGAGGAGTGGGACGACGCCATCGAGCGCATCACCGAGATCATCCAGAAGAAGGCCGGCGGAAGTCTGCAACAGACGGCGGAACGGCGCATCGGATATCTCACCGCCCGCCGCGACGCGCAGGCCGCTTTCGACAAGGGCGATTACGCCGGCGCCGCCAAGGAATATGAGGCGGCCTTCAAGCTCGACCCCTTTGCCATCGACGCCGCGTTCGAAGGCGTCACCAGCTACCTGCTGCAGGACAAGTTGGACCAGGCGATAGTCCTGCTGCACGCCATCCGCGTGCGCGGCACAAGTGAGAGTACCGCGCGGGCGATGAAGATGCTCGACGAACTGAAAGCCGTCAACCCGCTTGCCGCGCAGGAGACCCGCGCCGCCATTCCCGCGCCGCCGCCGGTCGAGGAGATGTTCAGCGGCGTGCGTTTCGGAATGCCCGATTGGGACGGCAGCCGCCGGGTGCTGGCCAGCTCGCCGGTGGACGAATCGCGGTTCGTAAAGGACATTGAAGCAACCGCGCCTCCGGTACCTCCGCCCGCCGAAAATCAGGAAAAGGGCGGAGATCCGACGGCTCAGGCGGCCGCCACGCAGACCGAACTCTCCCTCATGTTGAAGAGCATTTTCCACGTGGAAATCTCGCCCACCGGGGAAACCCGCGACCTGCTGATCAAGCGCGCCACCGGCGGGGCCAGCAATGCCGGCTTCCTGCAACTGGAGGGCGCCGACAAACAGATTCCCGTGGTCTACCAGGGCCAGGTCCACTATCTGCCGTCCAAACTGGCACTCGAGCCGGGCAAGTATGAGATCAAGTCCATCCAGGACGGTCAGGTTGTGGCCACTCAGCAAGTGGAGATTACCGCCGGGGCGCCGCAGAAATTCGAGGTGAAACGGTGAGCCCGAAGTCCCCGCGTCCGGCAAGTTTCCGGTTCGGCCTGGCGCTGGCCGCGTTGCCGCTTCTGGCGGCGGCCGCCTGGGCCGCGGCGGGTTGGACCGATCGCAACGAATACGATCTGGTGCTCAAGATTCGCGTGGAGGCTTCGCCGCAGAAGCAACTGGAGCTGTTGAACCAGTGGAAGGCAAGTTATCCGAAGTCGGAGATGCGGCAGGTACGCCGCGAACTCTTCCTGTCCGCGTACCAGGCTTTGGACGATATTCCGCACATGTACGAGACGGCTCTCGAAATGTCCTCCGAAGAGCCGTCCAATCTAGTGGGTGTCTACTGGTCGACGCTGCTGACTCCGGAAATCAAGGGCATCAGCAAAGAGATGCTGGAGGCTGGCGGCAAGGCGGCACGCCAGTTGCTGTCGGACCTGGACACCTATTTTGCACCCGGCCAGAAGCCGGCCGGGCTGACGGACGCCGATTGGCAGAAGCAGAAGGTTGCCGCGGCGCTGCTGGCCCGCCGCACCATCGGCTGGGTGGAGTGGCAGGACGGCGACCTGGCCGCCGCGGAGACGAGCTTCACGGAGTATTTGCAGCAGGATTCCAAGAGCGCCGAGGTCACTTCGTGGCTGGGTTTCGTGCTGGCTTACCAGAAGCGGCAGATTCCCGCCGCCTGGCAACTGGCGCGGGCTTCCTCGATGACCGGCGACGGCGCGCTTCCGGAAGTCTGGCGCCGCCAAACCGACGAGTTGGCGGATCGCCTGTACGCGGCGTATCACGGTGGAATCGACGGAATCGACCAGTTGAAGACCGCGGCTGCGGCGAGCGCCGTGCCGCCCGCCGATTTTCAGGTTGAGTCCGCCGAAGGCATCCGGCAGCGCAAGGCCGAGGACGCCTTGAACCTGGCCGATCCGGAACTGGCCGCATGGCTGCGGATCTACAAGCAGTTGTCGGGCGCAGACGGCGAAAAATATTTCGCCGAGACGCTCAAGCCGGCGCCGCTGCCCCAATTGCGCGGCACGGTGGTACGCGCGACCCCGGCTGACAAGCCGAGCGAAATTACTCTCGGACTGAGCAGCGCACAAACTGAAGAAGTAGTGCTCAAAGTGAGCGTCCCCTACCGCTCTCCGGCGGGACCGGGAACGCAGATCTCCTTCAAGGGAAACGCGGACTCGTTCAGCAAGGAGCCTTTCCGGCTGACGGTGCTGGCCGACCAGGAGAACATCGTCGGCTGGCCCGATCCGCCGGTGAAGGCGCCGCCGCCAAGGACCAAGAAGAAGTAATCCTCCCGATCAGCGGTGTTTCAGTTCGAGCTCGGTGACCACGCTGGAGGCCGGCTTGCTGGATTTGTTGACCACGTACACCGAGCCGGCGGGCTCGCCGGAAGCCTGCGGCTGGCTGACCTTGCGAATGGCGATGTCGCGGGTGCCGAACTGCTGCTGCATGCGGGCGACGGCGCTATTGACGCGCGCGGCATCGGCCGTCATCACGGCTGTCGAACCCGGGCGTTCAGTGGGCGCGGATGGCGCCGGAGCCGGCGGCGGGGGTGGGGCGGAGTTCTGCTTCTTGATGCCCTGGTACAGGTCGTAGAAATCCTGCGGGTCGCGCGAAAACACCAGCACCAGGTGCTCGGATCCGGGCGGATCCTGCACCTCGAAGGTGTAGCCTTCGGGGACACGGATCTTGCGGCCGGGATCGATGATATTGCTTTCGTCGGACATTTCGGGCGACGGCAGCAGGGCCTGCCAGGATCCGCTCGACTGGCGGGCCAGCACGTAGAGGTAGCCGGAACGGTTGGCCTCAATCTCCAGCGCTACACGATCGCCCTTTTTGAAGACGTGATCGGAATCGACGGGCGTGCCCTGATTGTTATTGTCCACCAGGAGCAGGTTGTAGCGGATTCCCAGGTGGACGGCCGGGGCGGCGGTGGGCGTGGGGTCGGGCGCGGTCGTGGCAGCACCCTTTTTCGGGACCGGCATGGAGCTTCTGACGATAGGCGGCAGCTTATCCTTGGGAGCGACGGCGAGGTAGAACAACTCGCGGGCTCCATCATTATTATTATTCGAGGCCTTCTTCTGGGTGGAATCGGACTTCTTGGAGGTGGAATCGTTGGATTTCGTCTGCTGGGCGGTCACCGTCCAGACCAGCAGGAAGATCAAGGCAGCCGCGTCGCGCCGTTTCATGTCTCTCGCCCCTCCGCAGGCGATGTCCTTGGCAGGAGTATCCCCAAAACCGCCCCATTCTATCATGGGCGAGCCAAATGGCGACGGCGCGTGAGATCAGCCGGTCTTGCGGATGGGGAACTTTTCCGCCTGCGGCGCATTTTCTACGAATCGGCAGAGGTGGATGCAGCGTTTGTTTTTGCAGGTCAGACAGGTGCGTTTCTGAGTCATCTTGATCCCTTGATGCAAGCGTACGGCAACTCCTTACCGCCATCAAATCATCTTATGTGGAGTAAAGCGGTCGCAAATGGGGGGATCGGGCGTTGCCGAGGTTAATTCGGGCATAGTGGGTTCGTTTGGGAAATGAGGTAATGGCATATATTTGTTATAGGTAGAGGCCGATAATGGGTTCGTTTCGTACATCCTGCCGGCTGACCAGGGGCGGTAGAGGGGCAGCAACGTGTTCCCTCCTTTATGGGTACCACGGGGAAGGGCTGCAATCCGAGGTAGATCTCTCTAAGTGATTGACGGAGAAGGGAAAAAGTCTTGAAAATGGGGCGAACCGAGCGCTTTTGCGGGCCAGCGGCACTCTTTCTATGGGCGGGACTGTTGCAGGCAGGGCACGGAGACGCCGAACCCGCCACCTTCGACACCCTGTACGACACCAACTAGCGGTTCCAACTGCGGGACGCGGTGCGCGCCGACCCGGCGGCTCCGGTCTTTTACCGAGGGGCATGATGGACGCCAGTGAAGAATGGACGCGGCGCGAGGACGGCGTCTGGCTGCCGGGGGTGCTGCGGGCGCGTCGATGTGAAACTGATCCTGCTGAAGACATTCCGGATGGAGATGGTGACGAGGTTCGGAGACTATCGGAAGTTCCAGTCGGAGTCGAGGTTTGTGGAATAGGTTGGGCCGCTTGCTTACGCGCGCGGTTCCAGGGTGACGCGGAGGCTGGCGGTCCGAGATCTGGCACAGTCGTCGGAAGGGCGGGTTCACGCAGCCGCCGACGACGTATCCTTGAGAGCCCAGCGGCCAAGGACCGCGGCTGGAGTCAGAGAATCGAAGTTGATTTGCTTGGCGACACTGGCGAACTACGCCTTATTATACGGAGTATTGCTGCTACTCCTACTCCTTTGTGTGTTCGCGGCAGTCTTGGGGGTAGACACGCGATGATTGAAGGCTTCCGCTGCGCCGTGGGCCCGGCGAGTTGGCGCCTCGGCGAGAGGGCGCCCCTGCCACTCTGCCCCACGGATCAAACGCAGTCCGCCGAACAAGGCGGCGTTTTCGCGGAGGATGCGATCGGTGACGGAGGGGTCGGCGTCGGGAGTGGCAACGCCGCGGTCGTGCGTGCCGCCGAGGAGGATGCCGTCGTGGCGGGGGAACATGTAGATGTTGCTGGGGCCAACGGTCATGTAGTCGATTTCGGGCTGGGGCAGGAGGAAGACGAGCTGGCCTTTCACGGGGGTGATTTCGGGGTCGCCGAAGAGGGCGCCGGCGCCCAGGCCGGTGCAGTTGAAGATCAGTTTCTGGGGCAGCGCGAGGAGCTCGCGGCGGTCGCGGAATTCGCGGACGACGATGCGGCCGCCGGCGATGTAGAAATCGCGCATCAGCGCATTCAAATAGATGGCGGGCTCGATGAGCATGCTGTCGCGGCGATAGACATAGGGCACGTCGAAGGGGTTTTCGCCGGGCGCCAGCAGTTTCTTCTCGGGATAGAGGGGATCGATTTCGCTGTAGGGGCTTTCAGGCGGCGCGGGGGTGTGCGGGCCGGTGGTCGATAGGGTGTAGAGGGGGAGCCAGCGGACGGCATACTGATCGCCGGCGAGGGACTGGTAGCGGCGGAAGGCGAAGCGCGCGGCGTCGCCGAACTGGCGGCGGAAGGCGGGAGTGACGCTGGCCTGGTCGTAGACGGTGACGGGATCCCACAAGCCGCCGGCCACATTGGAAGTGGTGGAGGGCGGCAGATCGCGGGCATAGATGACGGGGTTGCGTCCGCGCTGCTGCAGCAGGCGAGCGGTGGAGAGGCCGACCACGCCGCAACCGAGGACGGCGCAATCGAGAGCCCCGATGGAGGCGGCTTTGGCTTCGGCTTCGGCTTGCTCAATGGCGAGGTTGGCGGTTCCCCAGGAGAGCGTGATGCCAGCGCCGCCGTGTCCGTAATTGTGGATGACGGTGGTATCGTCCAGTTTTTCGGCGCGCACCACGAATCCGGAGGGGCGGAAGGGACGGAGACCGGTGATGACGCGCGTGACGCGGTCGGGGGAGACGCGCACGGGCGCGAGGCGGGCACGGGTAGTTGGGGGATGGATGGCGGTGCGGCGGGGCGAGCATCCGGCCAGCAACAGGGCTGCCGAGGAAAGCGCGTCCCGCCGGGTGAACGGACGCAAGCTACTTCACGGTCATGGGCACGGAAGCCGAATAGGTGCCCCATTCCAATTGGATTTTGCCTTTGTTGCCGCCGGAGCTGACGACGCTCCACTTCAGAGTTTCCACTTTGGGTGCGGTGGAGGAGGTGGCCATGGGGACGCGGCCGAGGTCGGCATCCTTGCTGTACGTCAGGCCCCATTGGTGGATCTGCTTGTTGACGATGAGCTGCCACTTGGCGGGATCTTCGAGGGAAATAAACAATGTGTACTCGCCTTTGGCAACGGCGAGGCCGGCGATGTCGAGGTCGGCATCGGTGTGCAGGAGCGTGGCATCCTGGGCGCCGGCGCGCCATACGGGCATGGTGGAATCGCCCTTCATGATGTCGAGCATATTGCGATCGCGCAGCGACGGCGCGGAGTAGTTGATATTGACGATTTTGCCGCCGAAATCCGCCTTGGCATCGGCTGCGGGGCTGACGCTGCTGGGCCTGCGGGACCAGGGACGGTTCTGGGCAACGAGGTAGCCGGATAGGAGCCCGGCAATCAAAAGAACACTGCTGACGCAAACGGAGCGCTTCATTCTAGTGTGGTAGTCCTCCCCTGCGAGTATATAACGTATGGCGGGCCGGAACGTCCCGCGGCCCGCGTACGTTTCGAGGGGGTGGAGGTGGTCGGCAGAATCGGGCCGCTCCGTGCGGTCGCGGTTCCAAGGCTACTTGCTGCTATCGCCGACGCTGCGGGTATCGCTCGGGTGACGCGCTTCGAGGGCGGCCTGTTGCGCGGCGGCGGCATCCTTATGATGCTCCCACTCGATGGCCTGGCGTAGTTGGGACGGGCCGGGGCCGGGGTCGGTGACGGTGCTGGTGTCCCATTCGGATGCGGCACGGCTGGTATTGACGGCGGGAACGCTGGGATGACGGGCTTCGAGAGCGGCCTGGCGCGCGTCCTCTTTGTCCTTCAGGTGCTGAAACTGGATGGCTTGCTGCATGGTTTGCGGCTCTTGGGCAAACGCCCAGGGGGCCATGGCCAATCCCACTCCAATGAATCCTCCGATGAGTCTTCTCGTCATGGTGTTTAGCTCCTCTGCAAAGAATGAGTGGCACGGGGAGAGCCATGGTGCGGGAATGAACTTTGGCGGGACGGTTGCAACTTGGCGTGGATTGGGGCATTTTGAAAGAGATGCCGGGATCGATGGAATTCCTGCGGGCGGTGCTGGGAGTGATTGGAATCGGGTGCGCGTATATGGCGGCGCGCGCCTGGGCAGCGGCCCGTAAAGGGTGGCAAAAGCAGTCGAAAACCACCGGGTGGTTGATCCGGACGGTATTGTGCCTGGCGGGGCTGGTGTTCCGCCACGGTGTAGACCTGATGGACATTGTGATGTGGACGCTGATGGTGGCGGCGGCGGTGGCTGGTTGGTGGTTTACGTCGCGCCCGCAGCCCCAGGAAGATTTGACCAAGGCGATTTTTCCCGATGAGCAGTAACGCTTCGGGGATATCCCGCGGGTGGGCGGGCTACTGAGAGCAGATTGCGGGGCACTTCCTGGGCGGCGGCGGGCGGCCCGCTGCTACAATCTTTGCTTACATGTCACTAGTCGTAGTGGGTTCTGTCGCATATGACGGCGTGGAAACGCCGCACGGGAAAGTGGATCGCATGCTGGGAGGCGCGGCCACCTATATCTCATTAGCCGCCAGCTATTTCACGCCGGTGAAACTGGTGGGGGTGGTGGGCGACGATTTCGCGCAGGAGGATGTGGACCTGCTGGCGTCGCGGCAGATCGACCTGGAGGGGCTGGAGCGGGTGCCAGGGAAGACGTTTTTCTGGCAGGGAGTTTATTCGGCGGATATGAACGATCGGACCACGTTGCGCACCGATCTCAATGTGTTCGCGGAGTTCGAGCCGAAGCTGCCGGCGAGCTATCGCGAGGAGTCGCACCTGTTCCTGGGCAACATCCAGCCGGGGCTGCAGAAGAGCGTGCGGGCGCAGATGCCGCGGGTGACGCTGACGGGCGGCGACACCATGAATTACTGGATCAACGATTTCCGCGGGGAACTGCTGGAGACCATCCGCGAGTGGGATTTTCTATTGATCAACGACAGCGAGGCGCGGCTGCTGTCGGGCGAGTCGAATCTGCGGCGGGCGGCGGAGCGGATTCTGGAAATGGGTCCGCAGACGCTGGTGATCAAGCGCGGGGAATACGGGGCGATTCTGTTCCGGCGCGGCATGCACTTCATGGCGCCGGGGTACCTGTTGGAGACGGTGTTCGATCCGACGGGCGCGGGGGATTGCTTCGCGGGAGGATTCATCGGGTACCTGGCGGGGCAGGGAATCGGCACGGCGAGCGATAAGGAGCTGCGGCGGGCGGTGATTTACGGGTCGGTGATGGGCAGCTTCTGCTGTGAGCGGTTCGGGTTGGACCGGTTCCGGACGTTGCGGCGGGAGGAGATCGACGCGCGGTATCGGGAGTTCTTAGATTGTACGGCGTTCTGAGGGTGGGACATCGCGGACCCCGTTGACAAACGCATTTGAATGGGCCGCGGATGAACGCGGATGAACGCCGATGGAACGGAAGAGGCAAGAGATCGGTGGGTTTTCACCGGCCAGGCGGGCATGAGTCGGACTAACGCGGCGGCGGTGATTGGGGTGCTGGCGGCGTGGAGCGCGGGGGCGGTCTGGTTCTTCTGGTCGCATGGATGGCTGTATCTGTACGGCGATGCGGAAGCGCACCTGAATATCGCCAGACGCATCACCGATAACCTGACGCCGGGGTACCACGAAGTGGGCACGGTGTGGCTGCCGCTGCCGCATTGGCTGATGCTGCCGCTGGCGCGGGTGGACGCGCTGTGGCGCAATGGGCTGGCGGGCGCCATCCCGTCGGCGATGTGCTTCGTGACGGCGGGCGGACTGCTGTTCGGCGCGGCGCGGCGGGTATTTGGGTCCACCGCGGCGGCGCTGGCGGCGACGGCGCTGGTGGCGGTCAATCCGAACGTGATGTATCTGCAGTCGACGGCCATGACCGAAGCGGTGTCGCTGGCCTGCCTGATGGGAGTCTTCTACGGCAGCGTGCGCTTCGCGGAGGGGCAGAGCTGGTGGGCGGCGGCGGGGGCGGGTGTGGCGGCGCTAGCGGGGACGCTGACGCGCTACGAGGGATGGTTCCTGATTCCGTTTGTGGCGGCCTATTTGCTGGCGGTGGGGAAACGGCGGCGGGTGGGAGCGGCGCTGCTGTTCGGCGGCATGGCGAGCCTGGGTCCGCTGTTTTTTCTGGCGCACAACTGGTGGCTGAACGGGAATCCGCTGGAGTTTTATAACGGGCCGTATTCGCCGCGGGCGATCCAAGGCGGGGCGCCCTACCCGGGGATGCACGATTGGGCGGCGGCGTTCCGGTATTATCGGACGGCGGTGGAATTGTGCGCGGGCTGGGGGTTGGCGGTGCTGGCGGTGGGCGGGGCCGCGGCGGTGCTGTGGCGGCGGAAATTCTGGCCGCTGGGGCTACTGGCGCTGCCGGGGATTTTCTACATCTGGAGCATGCACTCCAGCGGGGCGACGCCGATTTACGTACCGACGCTAACGCCGTTCGGCTGGTACAACACGCGCTACGGACTGGCGGCGCTGCCGTTGCTAGCGGTGGCGGCGGCGGGACTGGTGGCGGCGATGCCGCGCGCGCGCGGGTGGATGGCGGTGGCGGTGGTAGCGGCGGCGACCGCTCCGTGGGTGATGAATCCGCATCCACGGAACTGGATTACGTGGGAGGAGTCGCGGGTGAATTCGCAAGAGCGGCTGGGCTGGACGGAGGAAGCGGCACGGTACCTGGGGCCGCGGTATCGCGCTGGCGAAGGCATTTTGACGTCGTTCGGGGATCTGACGGGGATTTATCGACGGCTGGGGATTCCGCTGCGCGAGACCTTCACCGGCGACAACGATTTCTTGTGGCTGGCGGCGGTGACGCGTCCGGAACTGCTGGTGTGGCAGGACTGGGCGGTGTTGCGCGTCGGCGATCCGATGTGGACGGCGCTGCAGCGGGAGCCAGGGGCCTACACTTTGGAGAAGACGATTGCGGTGAAGGGGTCGCCGGATATCCAAATTTTGCGGAGATAGTAAACAGTTTACAGTTGACAGTAAACAGTAAAGGCACGTCAGAAGAATTCGTGGGTCGATTCCGGCTCGGGCAACTTACCAAGTGAGTGATAGAGCGCAAGTTCGAGGCAGCGGAAGGTGCGGAAGCCGTAGGATTTCTCATGGTGACTTTAGCCTTGTTGTTCAGACCCTCGACAACTCCGCTGGAAAGCAGCTTCTGTGCGCGAAACTAGTTGCGGATCAGTTCGCGGTGCTGGCGGAGTGACCGGGCGATGTTCTTCATGGGCTCGATGCGCGAGCGCATCACTTGCCGACACGGCGGTGTCAAGAGTTTTGTGTAAACATCCCCGCAGGTTGATGTTTCGGGCCGGCTATACTG
>Ga0181529_10005030_pt1 | contig 13970 bp, 13 predicted proteins | sample PEATcosm2014_Bin_36_FD_119763 | JGI IMG/M metagenome (GOLD analysis project Ga0181529, IMG submission 119763) | Peatland microbial communities from MTU Mesocosm Facility, Houghton, MI, USA - PEATcosm2014_Bin10_30_metaG | ecosystem: Environmental > Terrestrial > Soil > Wetlands > Peat | place... | reverse complement strand
GTCCTCGCGCGGTGATCGTCTGGCCGTGCGGTCCCGACTCTGCCGCCTGCTACCTTACCCCGCCACCGCCATCGTAGTTTGTGGCGGCCTCCGTGTGGTGACAAGACGAGCATGACGAGCGAACCGACACCTGCCGCACCGGTCGCCGAACGCGTCCGGCGCGAGATGTCCGACGAGGCGCACACGCTGATCGAGGCGGCGCGCACCGACGGACTCACCCTGCGGCTGCTCGGCGGGCTTGGCGTGCGCGAGCATTGCCACAGCGTCCAGCTCTGCGCGCGCGACTACAGCGACCTCGACATGGTCGCGCCGTCAGCCGAGGCGCGCCGCCTGCCGCAGCTGTTCGCCCGGTTCGGCTACCGCGAGAACACAGACGTGGCCGTATCGACGGGCGCCGGCCAGCTGCAGTTCGTGCGGCCCTGCCGTCACGGCACCGAGCGGGCGGGCGCGGCCCACGCCGACGACCACATCGACGTCTTCCTCGACACCTTCCGCATGGATCACGATATCGCCCTCAAGCGCCGCCTCGAGCTCGAGCCGGTCAGCCTCTCGCTGGCCGACCTGCTGCTGACCAAGCTGCAGATCTTCAGGCTGAACGACAAAGACATCCGCGACATCGTCACCTTGCTCGAAGGCGCCGAGGTGCGCGACGGCGACGAGCCCGGCACCATCGACGCGCGCTATATCGCGGGGCTGTGCGCCGACGACTGGGGACTCTTCTACGACGTCGTCAAGAACCTGCAGCGCGTCGACGAGCGCGTCGGACGCCTGGGCCTCGCCGACTCCGAGCTGGCGCGCGCGCGGCGCGGCCTGCTGCGCCTGATCGCCGCCATCGACACCGCGCCTCGCAGCCTGCGCTTTCGCCTGCGCGCCCGCATCGGCACCCGCGCGCGGTGGCACAGCGAGCTCGACGACCAGGAGTGACGCATGACCGAGGAGGATACCGTGAACGAGCAAGAGGTCTTCATTGCGGCCGAGAGGGCGCTCGGCAGCGTCGTCGAGCTTATCGACGGCGACCAGTGGGGCCGCGTCGTGCTCGACAGCTGGACGCGCAAGCCGGGCTCGACCCTGCGCGAGGTCATCAACTACCACGCCTACGACGACGCCTGGGTACCCGACGTGCTCGCCGGCAAGACGATGGAGCAGGTAGGGCACAGCCACGACGGCGACCTGCTCGGCGTCGACCCCAAGGCGAGCTTCGCCGCGATCGCCGCCGCGGCGACCGCCGCCGTGCGCGCCTTCGACGATCTCGACAAGACCGTCCACCTGTCCTACGGCGACTACGCGGCGCGCGAGTACCTCAGGCACATCACCTACTTCCGCGGCCTGCGCGCCTACGACCTGGCGCGCTTCATCGGCGCCGACGCAAGCCTTCCCGACGATCTCGTGCGCGGCCTGTGGAGCGAGATCGCGCCGGTCGCCGAGGAGTGGCGCCAGCTCGGCGTGTTCGGACCAGCCGTCCCGGTGGCCGCCGACGCCCCGTTGCAGGACCGCCTGCTGGGGCTGGTCGGTCGCCTCGCGGCCTGAAGCGGCGGGGAGCGCCCGGCTCGCGCTCTGTCTCGAAGCGCGGGCCACGGGGAATCATGGCGGCACGACCGGCCGCCGGTCGTGAAGGCCGAGAACGAGAAGGTCGCGGCGATCGACTTCGCCACCGCGGTCGAGGCCCAGGCCGACGGCGCCCGGCGCGCCGAGATCAAGAAGGCCGAGGGCACGCGGCAGGCCAAGATCCTCGAGGCTCAGGGCGAGGCCCAGGCCATCCAGTTAGTCAACGAGGCCGCCGACAAGTACTTCGTGGGCAACGCGCAGATGCTGCGCAAGCTCGAAGCTGTCGAGCGGGTTCTCTACCAGAACGCCAAGATCGTGGTGCCGGCCGACACCCAGCTCGTCAACGTGATCGGCGACCTGGGCGGCGTGAGCCCCGAAGCCGCCGACCGGCTGCCCGCGAAGTTCACGGCGGTCAAGTAGCACTCGGGGGTCACCTGTCGGCGGCCGACCGCTGGTCGGCGCCGTCGGCGGACAGCGCCCGGCCCACCCTGTCGGCGGGCCGCGCGCCGGCCTACCTGTCGGCGGTGGCGCTCTCGCGGCTCAGTTCGACGACCGGCTTGTACCGACGCTCCACGAGAAAACGCCGCACGCGCTTCTCGAGGTAGTCACGCGTCTCGCGAAACAGGGCCAGGCGCTCGTCGTCGGTCACGTCGGCCAGCGCCGGGTCGTCGAGCGGCCAGTACTCGCGCGTGCCGACGCCGGGGAACATGGGACAGCCCTTCTCGGCGCGGTCACACACGGTGATGAGGAACTCGAACTGCGCCTTGCCCATGTACTCCTGCATGGCCTTGGGGCGCTGGCCTGAGATGTCGATGCCGCGTTCGGCCATGACGGCGACCGCCAGGGGGTGCAGCTCGCGCGGCACTGAGCCGGCGCTGTATGCCTCGAAGGCGTCGGCGGCCAGGACACGCAGAAAGCCTTCGGCCATCTGGCTTCGCGCACTGTTGCCGCTGGAGAGAAATAGGACCCTCTTGACCACGACTGCCTCCCGACACATTACTGACGAAGATGATATTACCCGCCGCCAAACCCGGCCATGACCGTCGGAGCCTGCCGGTGGGCGCCCTTGGCCGGTCTAGGCCGCCGATCGACTTCGTCGTCGTCGCTCAGGCGTGCGTGACTACGTCGCGCGCTTAGTCGAGGAAGTCGCGCAGATGCTGCGAGCCGTGGCAGCTGCGCAGCTTGGAGATGGTCTTGGCCTCGATCTGGCGGATGCGCTCGCGCGTGACGCCGAAGGCCTGGCCGACCTCTTCGAGCGTGCGGGGCTGCTCGCCCTTCAAGCCAAAGCGCAGCTCGATGACCCGCCGCTCGCGGCTCGTCATCATGGTGAGCAGGGCGTCGAGCTCCTCGCACTGCAGCGTCTCGCTGACGGCCTGCACCGGCTCGACCGCGTCGTGGTCTTCGATGAAGTCGCCGAACTGCGAGTCGCCTTCGTCGCCGATCGGCGACTCGAGGCTCACGGGCTCCTGGCTGATCTTGATGATGTCGCGCACCTTCTGCGGCGTGGTGCCCATCTCGCTGGCGATCTCTTCGGAGGTCGGCTCGCGGCCGATGTCCTGCAGGACCTGGCGCTGCACGCGGATCAGCTTGTTGATCTGCTCGACCATGTGCACCGGCACGCGGATGGTGCGGGCCTGGTCGGCGATGGCGCGCGTGATCGCCTGGCGGATCCACCAGGTGGCGTAGGTCGAGAACTTGAAGCCGCGGCGGTAGTCGAACTTCTCGACGCCGCGGATGAGACCCAGGTTGCCCTCCTGGATGAGGTCGAGGAACGGCAGACCGCGACCCACGTGGCGCTTGGCGATCGACACGACGAGGCGCAGATTGGCCTCGGTCAGCTTGCGCTTGGCCTCCATGTCGTGGCGCTCTATGCGCTTGGCCAGCGAGACCTCTTCGGCGGCCGTGAGCAGCGGCACCTTGCCGATCGCCGTGAGGTACATGCGGACCGGGTCGGTGCTGGGTGTCTTGATCGACAGGTCGAGCGCCGGAGGGTCTTCGAGGTCGCCGGCTTCGGGAGCCTCGGCCACGGGAGCCTCGTCGCTTTCGAGCAGCTCGATGCCCTGATCGGTGAGAAGCATGAAGATGTTCTCGAGCTGATCGGGCGTGAGCTCGACGTCGTGGAGCGCGATCGCAATGCGGTCACTCGTCAGATAGCCTTGTTCGTGGCCTTCGACGACCAGTTCGCGTACTTCTTCGATGACTGGTTCTGCGGGTTCCGATGTGCCGCGGGTCACGGGCGAGGCGGTCATTGTCATTCTTGCTCCTCACGCGAAGCGCCGTGGCTCTTGGGAACGTGCGGCCGGGGGACCACACCGCAAGCCACTGCGGCTTCGAGGTCATCACAGGAAACCGGGTCGACACCGGCCAGGCATTGGTCGATCGGGCAGGTTCGGCCAGCTCGCGCCCATGCCCGGCGCACCTGACCACCTCGCCTATAGTACCCGCCTCGCAACGCCCGCGCCAATCCGCCCGCCCGTGGCGGCCCCGTCAGGGCCGGACCGCGGGTCGCCTGCCGCCTGGCGGTGGGACGGTGCCGCTCGCTCGACCGCCTGTCTTCAGCCGCCGCGCGCTTCGCTCCACACGAAAGTGCCGGCCTGCAGGTCGTCCAGCGCCTGCTGCAGCTCGGCGCGCGTGTTCATGACGAACGGGCCGTAGCGCGCGATGGGCTCGCCCAGGGGAGCGCCCGAGACCAGCAGGAAGCGCACGGCCTCGTCGTAGGCGCGCACGCGCACCTCGTCGCCGTCCTCGAACACGATCAGGCCGGGAGCGCGCACGAGCGAACCGTCGAGCTCGCCGCGATAGCCCAGGTCGCAGGCCACGCCGAACTCGCCCTCGCCGCGAAAGACGTAGGCGAACGCCGAATGGCCGCGCGGGACCGGCTGCACGAAGTCGGCCCCGGTGGCGAGCTCCACGTCCAGGTACTCGGGATCGGCGTAGATCTCGGTGACCGGCCCCCGCACGTCGTCGCTGGCGCCGGCCACCACGCGCACGCGCGTGCCGTCGGGCCGCTGCACGACCGGGATCTCGGCGGCAGCCACCTCCTGGTAGCGCGGCCGCGAGAGTTTGAGCTTCGCCGGCATGTTGACCCAGAGCTGAAAGCCGCCCATGTGACCCTCGCGCGGCCGCGGCATCTCTTCGTGCATGATGCCGCCGCCCGCCGTCATCCACTGCACGTCGCCGGGACCGATCGTGCCGGCGTTGCCGATCGTGTCTTTGTGGTCGACCTCGCCGGCGAGCATGTAGGTCACCGTCTCGATGCCGCGGTGCGGGTGCAGGGGGAACCCGGCGAGGTAGTCGTCGGGGTCATCGGACTCGAAGTGGTCGAGCAGCAGAAAGGGGTCGAGGTAGTCGAGCGACCAGCCGCCGATGCTGCGCTTGAGACGCACCCCGGCGCCCTCTACGACGGGCTGTGGCTCGATCACCCGCGCGACGCGTCTGACCTGTGGCTGCATGGCTCCTCCTAGGTCGAAAGCCCCCCAGTGGTCTCACAAGATGCCCCACACGGCTGGGCGAGAAACGGCGCGTGCCGATGGCGGCCGCCGCCGCGTCGAGCCGCCGCGCGAGTCACCTCACGGCGACCCACGGTCAGCGACGGGCGACGTAGTCGCGCAGCGCCGGCGCCGTTATGTCGTCGTCTTCGAGCAGCGCGAAGGCGGCTTCGAGCACGGCGCGCTGGCCGACGAGGTCACGGGGGGCGCCGAGCGCGTAGCCGTGCCAGAACGGCACCCACAACGATCGCGGCGGGCCCACCTCGGCCGCGGCCCGGTGCAGCAGCTGCAGCGCCACCGTGGCCACCCCGCGGCGCTCCAGCTCCAAAGCCGCCAGTCCCACGGACTGGCTACAGAGCGGTCAGGTGGGTACGAGCAGTGCCGCATCGACTCCGTCGGCGATCAGCCGGTCGGCGACCTGGGGCACCCGCCGGGCGATGGCGCGGCCGGTCGCCGCCATGGCGCCGCCCAAGGCCAGATGACGCCCGTTGAGCTCGCCGAGCCGTCCCGCGGCGACCGCCTCGCGCAGCCGGTCCAGCGCGAAGGCGAGGTTGCGGTCGAGGTTGGCGGCGCTCGCATCGGCGGCGCTCGCGTCGGCGGCAGCCCTTGTGCCGGTGCTCACAAAGTCGGCGGCGACCTCGCGGATGGAGGGATCGCCGAGCGGCACGTTGCGCCCGACGCCGCGGCCGCGGGGCACAAGACAGACCGAGCTGACCACGAGCGCCAGCCGGCACTCGGCGAGCGGCCGCGGCAGCGCCGCGAGAGGCGCCGGCGCGGGGGGTCGTTCGCGCGCGGTGCGGAAACGCTCGAACACGGTCAACGCATGCCACGGCAAGCCATGCCCGGGAGCTTACCAAAGACGGGCGCGGCGCCGTGCTTGACTTCAGCCGACAGGCAGACCACTCTTGGTCACCCCCTCAAGTCCGGTGTTTGCCCCTCCGATACCTCTGCGAGGGGGCCGTCCCGGGCGACGGCAAGGCCGTCGGCGCCGCCGGGGCGCACGAGCGGCGCGCACACGCGCGCGAGGTGCTGGAACCATGAACGATGGCCAGGCCATCATCGCCGAGATCGGCGCCACGATCGCATCGACGCTCGAAGTCGGCGACGTCATGGCGACGATCGCGCGCCAGGTCGGCGAAGCCTTCGGCGTCTACTCGTGCGACATCCACCGCTACGACCCCGAACACGATCTGCTCACCTACCTCGCATTCTGGGACCTCGAGCTCGACCGCGGCACCGGCCCCTGGGTGTGCGAACCCCACCACCAGGTGAGCCAGCAGGTGGCCGGCGAACCGTTCCACCCCGACCTGCGCCCCAGCTTCCTGCCCACCGTGCACGAAGGCAAGATGGTCGAAGTGCACCGCGACGACCCCAGTCTTCCGGTAGCCGAAGCGCGCGAGATGGACCGCTGGAGCGAAAAGTCCACGCTCGACGCGCCGTTGCAGTTCGACGGCCGCATCATCGGCGTCCTGGGCCTCGTCGAGACGCGCACATGCCGGCGCTTCACCGCCGCCGAAAGGGAGCTGCTCTCGCAGATCGCGGCACTGGCTGCCGTCGCCATCCGCAATGCCGACCTCTTCGAACGGCTCGACCGCCAGAACCGCTCCCTGAAGTCGCTGCTCGAAGCCAGCAGGGCGCTGACCTCTACGGTGGGTCTCGACGAGACCCTGACCGTGATGGCGCGGTCCGCGGCCGAGGCCCTCAAGGCGCCCGGCTGCGCGATCTACGAATACCTCGAAGCCGACACGGCCCTCGTGCCGCGCACCTCGTACGGCGCCATCCAGGTCGAGCCCGAGAACGTCGCGATCCCGCTCGCCAGCCACTCCGGCGACCGCTTGGCGCTGCTGCGCCGCGAGATCGTCCTGGAGCGCGTCACCGACACGACAGTGCCGGTCGCCGTGCGGACCGCCATGCAGGCCTCCGGCGAGCTCACCCACCTCCACATCCCGCTCGTCTTCGGCGACGAGAGGCTGGGCACGCTGCTCCTGGTCGAGTCGTCGGGGGAGCGCGAGTTCACCACCTATGAGCTCGAGCTGGCTCGCGGTCTCGGCGAGCACGCCGCCGCCGCGCTGCACGCCGGGCGCGCCTACCAGGCGGTGCAGCTGCAGGCGCTGACCGACGGCCTCACCGGCCTGTTCAACTACCGCCACCTGGGCAACCGCCTGCGCGAAGAGACGGCGCGCTTTCGCCGCTACGCCACGCCGCTGTCGCTGCTCATGCTCGACGTCGACGACTTCAAGCGGTTCAACGACAGGTACGGCCACCAGGTCGGCGACGCGGCGCTCGTGGCGCTCGCCAGGGTGCTGCGCGACACGCTGCGCGCCGACATCGATGTCGTCTGCCGCTACGGCGGCGACGAGTTCGCCGCTCTGCTACCCAACACCACCCTGCTGGCTGAAGCCTCCGAGAACGACCACGAGCGCAGCGGCAGCCATGACGTGTCCGGCGCTGGTCACGAGAACCTGCGCGCCGAAGGCGCCCTCGCGACCGCCGAGCGGCTGCGCGCGGCGGTCGAGCGGCACTGTCGCAACGCCGTGCAGCCGGCGCTGCCCGAAAGCATCACCGTGAGCATCGGTGTCTCGGCCGTGACCGACGAGCCGCTCACGCCCGACGAGCTCGTCGCCGGCGCCGACAAGGCGCTCTATCTGGCCAAACGGCGCGGCCAGAACCGCGTGGCCGGCTTCTGCCACGGCGAGCCACTCGAGCCCGCCGTCACGCCGACTTAGGCCTCTCGTAGCGCTGCGCCTTCTCGTCCCAGCCGCCCAGGTCGACCGCCGCACGGTAGGCGCTGCGTAAGAACTCCGACACGACCGCCGCCGGATCCATGCTCGCCCGCACCTCGTCGTAGGGCAGGACCCACTCGCCCATGGCCTCTACCCAGCCCGCCGCCGCGGGTTCGATCCGGGCGGTCGCGCAGCCGTCGGGCCGGGGGTGGATGTAGGCGTAGAGGACGGCCTGCGGCGAGGCGTCGTCGCCGGGCCACAGCCCGGCGTTCAGGTGCTCCGCGTCGAGGTCGTAGCGCATGATGTGACCGACCCCGGCGGGCGGCGTCGCCCGGCGGCCGCTGAAGAGCAGGACGGCAAGGTCGCAGGCGCCCCACCAGAACTGCACGCCGGTCCTGCCGAAGAACGGCGAGCGAAACTCGTCGAACACGCCGTACAGCGAGCCGAGCAGCCGGTGATAGCGCTGTGCGTGGGCAAGGTCGAACAGCCGCGCGGCGTCGTCGCTTGCGAAGGGCGTAGCGTCGGCGATCTCCTGGGGCTTGTCCCAGAGCGAGGCGTCGACGCCGATCTGCCGCAGAGCGACCTGAAACTCCTCCCAAACCGCCGCGACGCTGCGCTCGCCCACGAGGGCTACCTCGGCCGCCCGCGCGTCGCTGCCCCGCACGCGCACGGCGCCGTCGAAGAGGTCGATGGCGGCGTCGACGACACGTCCGTGCCACGGCAGCGGCCCGGTCGACAGACCGCGGGCGTCGAGCTGCAGCCCCGTGTGCAGCCACTCGGGCTGCGGCGGATCGAGCGCGAGCTTGAGCTTGCCCAGCATCTGGGCGTAGAGGTGGAGCGCGTTCTTGGTCGACGCCCACTCCTCGTAAGGCAGCGCCGGCCAAGGGTCGTGAACGGTCATCATGCGCCTCCCGGCGGTCGGTATCTCGCGACCATCCTTTCTTGGCGCGGCCCGACGGAAACCTGCCGGCCGGCCGGAGCCCGGCGCCCCGGCGCTCGTGTCGACGCCGCGAACGCTCGCGCGAAAGCCGCGTCGACCCGGCGCCCGCCGGCCTTCGAGCGGCGCAAGGGCAGGCGTCAGCCGGGCCGGCGGCCCGCGCGCGGCACCGTGGCGATGGGCATGCGCCAGCCCATGCCGAAGGCCCGGTCTGTGACCTTGATGCCGGGCGCCGCCTGCTTGCGCTTGAACTCGTTGACCGAGACCAGGCGCACGACGCGCGCCACGATCGCCTGGTCGTAGCCCCGCGCCGCGATCTCGGCCACGCCGAGATGCTCCTCGATGAGCAGGGCGAGGATGGCGTCGAGCACCTCGTAGGGCGGCAGGCTGTCCTGGTCTGTCTGATCGGGTCGCAGCTCAGCCGAGGGCGGCTTGTCGAGGATCGCTCGGGGCACCACCTCGACACCACGCTGCGCGTTCAGCCAGCGCGCCACCGCGTAGACCATGGTCTTGGGCACGTCGGAGATGACCGCGAGTCCGCCCGACATGTCGCCGTAGATGGTGCAGTAGCCCACCGCCAGCTCCGACTTGTTGCCCGTGGTGAGCAGCAGCGAGTCGAACTTATTGGAGAACGCCATGAGCAGGTTGCCGCGGATGCGCGCCTGGATGTTCTCTTCGGTGACGCCCGGCGCGAGACCGGCAAACACGGGCGAGAGCGCGGTGTCGTAGGCGCCCATGAGGTCGGCGATCGGCAGCGTCACGGTGCGCAGCCCCAGGCCGTCGGCCAGGTCCTGGGCGTCGCTCACACTGCCCGCGCTCGAATACGGCGAGGGCATGAGCACGGCGAGCACGTTGTCGGGGCCCAGCGCCTCGGCCGCCACGGCGGCCACCAGAGCCGAGTCGATGCCGCCCGACAAGCCGAGCAGCACGCGCGCGAAGCCGCTCTTGCTCACGTAGTCGCGCACGCCCAGCACGAGCGCGCGCCAGACCTCGGCGGCCGGCGTGAAGTCGTCGGGGGCCAGCGCCCCCGACCGGGCGGCGGCGCCCGCGGGCTCGGCGGCGCCCGCGGGCTCGGCGGCGGCACGGCCGGCGGAGGCGTGCGGACCGCGCAGCTCATCGAGGTCGACGACCAGCACGTCGGGCGCGAAGGCCGCGGCGCGGGCCACGAGCTCACCGCCGGCGGCAAAGGCGCAGCTGCGGCCGTCGAAGACGAGCTCGTCGGCGCCGCCCGCCTGGTTCACGTAGATCACCGGCACGCCGTGCTTGCGCGCGATGGCGCCGAGCATGGCTTCGCGATGGCGTTGCTTGCCTATGCTGAACGGCGACGCCGAGAGGTTGAGGACACACGAGGCGCCGGCCGCCGCGAGGTCGTCGACGGGGTCGGTGTGGTAGCGCGGCCGCTGCCAGAAGTCGCGGTCGTTCCAGACGTCTTCGCAGACCGAGATGCCGAAGCTCAGGCCGTCCCAGACCAGGACCTGCGGGCCGCCGGCCGGCTCGAAATAGCGATCCTCGTCGAAGACGTCGTAGGTGGGTAGCAGCGTCTTGCGAAACACCTGGCGCACGGTGCCGCCGGCGAGCAGCGCCGCGGCGTTGTAGAGCGGCTTGCCCGCGCCCTCGTTGGTCTCGGCCAGGCCGAGCAGCAGAGCCGGCCCGCTCGCCAGAGAGCGGGCCAACTCCTCGCACACAGCCCAGCCGCGAGCCACGAACGAGCGCCGCAGCAGCAGGTCGCGCGGCGGGTAGCCGAGCAGCGAGAGTTCCGACGCCACGGCAAGGTCGACCCCCGCGCGAGCGGCCACGGCGGTCGCCGCGGCGAGCAGGGCGGCGTTGCCCTCGATGTCGCCCACCGTCGGGTCGATCTGCAGGAGCGCCAGCTTCATAGCTGGGCTAAGCTATCATGCTCGCCGCCGGGCTGCTCGGAACGGGCGCGGCGGCCGCCTCGAACGGACGAGTCGGCCCACCGCCGCCCGCGGACGGTATACGCTCCCGGGCAGACTGTGGCGATGCCCCCCGCGCGGGCCATGGCGGCTACGGTGGGAGCGCGGTCAGGTCGCCGCGCCACTCGCCCGACGAGCGTCGGGCGAGCAGCAACGAAGAGTCCGAAAGGTGGTCAGCATGGAGGGGCACGAGAGCGCCACCGCGTCGCACGACGGGCCCGTCATCGGCGAGCCGCGCTGGCCCATGGCTACCGCCGTGCTGGTCGTGATCGCCTTGACGATCCTGCTGCCGAACAGCCTCGTGGTGCGCCCGCGCTGGGGTGTGCCCGTGGTCGAAGCCATCCTGCTCGTGGCGGTCATGATCGGCGACCCGGGCAAGATCGACCGGCGCTCGCGACCGGTGCGCGCCATCTCGGTCACCCTGATCGCGCTGCTCGTGGCCACGACCCTGTTGTGCACGAGCGAGCTCATCGTCCAGCTCATCCGCGGCGGCCGCGCCACCGACTCGGCGGGGCTGCTGCTGGCCGCCGGAGGCATCGTCTGGGCCTCGAACGTGATCGCCTTCGGCCTGCTCTACTGGGAGCTCGACAGCGGCGGCCCGGCGGTGCGCGCTCACGGCCTGCCGCGCTACCCCAGCCTCGCCTTCCCCGAGCAACTCACCCCCGAGCTCGCGCCGCCCGACTGGCGCCCGCGCCTCATCGACTACCTCTACCTGGGGTTCACCAGCGCCACCGCGTTCAGCCCGACCGACACCATGCCGCTGCGCCCCTGGGCCAAGGTCGCCATGATGCTCCAGTCGGGCATCTCGCTCGTGCTGCTCGGCCTCGTAATCGCGCGCGCCGTCAACGTGCTCAAATAGCCCTGCCTGGCGGCCGCGAGACCACGTGACCGCGCTGCGGCCGGTCCGTCTCGCGGCCCCTTCGACCGGCCCGCCCTCGAGGGTGGTCTCGCTCCCGGTCCGTAGTAAAGTGAGCGGGACCGCGTTATCGAGGGGCTGGGGGGCGTGGTGCCGGACGGTCGAAGGCCGGGGGGAGCTCCCGACTACTACGAGACGCTGGGGGTCGGTCGCGAGGCCTCGGCAGAGACGATCAGGCACGTCTATCGCCGTCTGGCGCGGATCTACCACCCCGACGTCAACACCGGCAACGACGCCGGGTCCGCCAGGCTCGCGGCCATCAACGAGGCGCACGCGACGCTGTCCGATCCCGTCAGGCGGGTCCGCTACGACCGGGAGTTCCCGATCGCGGGCCGGGCGACCACTGCCGCCCACACCGCCGGCGCGACAGGCAGTCGCTACCGGCAAGCGTCCACCTCACAGCCCGAGGCTCTTCGTTCTGCTGCGCCGTGGCCGCCGCCGAGTAAGCCCACACCGAGCCGGCGGGGCCCGGTCTACGTCGTCCTCGGCTGCCTCGCTGCGGCGCTGGTCGCCGTCGCCGTCCTGCACGCGCTCCGCCACAGTGGCCAAGGCGCGCCCGCGGCTGTCCCGACTGCCCAGCCGCGACAGCTCGCCGTCAAGAGCGTCGCACTCGGCCGGCCGGTCGTCCTGCTCGACTCGTTCGGCGGGCATCTCGCAGTGAGGGCGCTCGCCCTGAGGCCGTTTCCCAAAGCGGCCGACGAAACCGGCGACCACGACATCGTCGGCGTGCGCCTGCGGCTCGTCAACAAGGGTTCGCCGACGATCAACGACGACGTGGGCGGCTGCGCCCAGATTCTGGACAGCGCCGGCACGTGGCACGACGAGGAGCGCGCCCGCCCGCCGGGCGAACTCGCCGTCTTCACGCTGCGGCCCAAGGCCACGACCCAGGGCTGGGCGCTCTTCGCCCTACCGGCCGGCCGCCGGGCGGTGGCGTTCACCTACACGCCGAGCTCCGAGGACAGCGATGCCTACGGCCGGTGGCAGTTCCGGCCCGTTCAATCGCCGTAGGCCGCTCCGGCGGAGGTCGGTGGCGCCGCGCGGTCGGTCCGGCTCAGCGGGCGGGCGCTCCGCTCGACGGGCGCCCGCGTCCGGCTCGACGGGCGCCTACCCGGCGGCGGCCGCGGCGGCCGCGGCCAGAGCGCGCACCTGCGCCGTCGAGTCGGCGGCCAGCGCCTGAGTGGCCAGGCGCCGCGCCGCGTCCGGCTCGACGCCGCGCACGACCTGCTTGGCGAGCGCGATGCGCGGCGAGGTCATCGACAGCGCGGTCACGCCCAGCCCCAGCAGGATGGGCACCGCCAGCGGGTCGCCGGCGATCTCGCCGCAGACCGCGACCGGCCGGCCGGCGTCGCCCGCGGCGCGCGCCACCGCGCCGATCAGGCGCAGCACGGCCGGGTGCAGGGCGTCGCCCAGACCGGCCACCTCGGCGTTGCCGCGGTCGGCGGCCAGCACGTACTGGGTGAGGTCGTTGGTACCCACCGAGAAGAAGTCGACATGGGGCACGAAGGCCTCGGCCATGAGTGCCACCGCCGGCACCTCGACCATGATCCCGACCTCGAGGCGCTGCGGCAAGGCGACACCGGCCGCGGTGAGCGACGCACGTGCTTGGTCGAGCAGCTCGCGGACCCGCCGCAGCTCGTCGAGCGTTGTCACCATGGGCAACAGGAGACGCACCTGGTGCGCGGCGCTCGCCCGCAGCACGGCGCGCAACTGACCGCCCAGGAGCTCCGGGTGCCGTAGGCCCAGGCGGATCCCCCTGACCCCCAGATACGGGTTGTCTTCGTGGGCCAGTGGCAGGTAGGGAAGCTGTTTGTCGGCCCCCACGTCGAGCGTGCGCACCACGAGCGGCCGGCCGCCGAGCTCCTCGGCCATGGTGCGGTAGACCGCCGCCTGCTCGTCTTCGTCGGGCAGCCGGTCACTCGCCAGGAACAGAAACTCGGTACGCAGGATGCCGACGCCGTCGGCGCCGTCGGCGAGGGCGCCGGCGATATCGCCCGGACCCGCCACGTTGGCCGCCACCTCGACCACCAGTCCGCCCCGGGTGGCGGCGGGCTCGCACGCTCGGGCATGCGCCTCGGCTTCGACGGCCGCTCTGTGGGCGCGGCGCGTCTCGGCTTGCCCGACCGTCGCCGCGCTCGGCGCCACCGTGACCGTGCCAGCGTCGCCATCGAGCACCAGCAGCGTGCCCTCGGCCACGCTCAGCAGCTCCGCGCCGCAGCCAACCGCCGCCGGTATGCCCAGCGAGCGCGCCAGGATGGCGCCGTGCGAGGTGGGGCCGCCGAATGCACAGGCCACGCCGAGCACCGTGGCGCGATCGAGCAGGGCGATGGCGGCCGGCGCCAGGTCGGGCGTGACCACGATCCCGGCGTTGGGCGCGGGCGCCGCGTCGGGGCGCAGCCCGGCGGCAGGGGGTAGCCCGGCGGCGGGCGC
>Ga0181529_10005029_pt1 | contig 13971 bp, 12 predicted proteins | sample PEATcosm2014_Bin_36_FD_119763 | JGI IMG/M metagenome (GOLD analysis project Ga0181529, IMG submission 119763) | Peatland microbial communities from MTU Mesocosm Facility, Houghton, MI, USA - PEATcosm2014_Bin10_30_metaG | ecosystem: Environmental > Terrestrial > Soil > Wetlands > Peat | place... | reverse complement strand
TCAAGCGCATCGCCGGAGTCGCTCGTGAGCGGCAGTTGCCGCGTCTCGCGCCGAGAACCTTCCAGCAATCGCGCCGCCCAACCATGAACTTGGGTGCCCCGGGTCCCTTGCACTCGGGGACCCGGGAAGGGAAGCAAGTTGATCTCCCGCAATCAGTGCTTTTGTGGCCCGACACGTGGAACAACTACTACCATCCACAATCCCTCCAGGCAGCGGAAACCGTCCTCAGCCTTGCCGGCTTCCGCGTGGAAACGCCCCACGGGCACATCTGCTGCGGCCGTCCGCTCTACGATTTCGGCCTGCTCTCTGCGGCCCGATCCTATCTCGCGCAGGTCCTTCGCCGCATGACTCCGCAGATCGATGCCGGCCTGCCCTTTATCTTCCTTGAGCCCAGTTGCGCCAGCGTCTTCAAGGACGAGCTGCTCGAGCTCTTCCCCAACGAGCCCCGCGCTCAACGCCTGAGCGAGCAGGTCTGGCTCTTAGCCGACTTTCTCGCCGCCCGTGCGCCCGGCTTCGTTTCGGGCCGTCTTGACGGCGCGCACATCCTCGTCCATGGCCACTGCCATCACAAGGCGGTCTTCGGCGGCCCGGGCAACGAGATCGCGCTTCTCCGCGAAGCCGGCGCCGAGGTCGAGCTGATCCAGGCCGGTTGCTGCGGCATGGCTGGCCCCTTCGGCTTTGAAGCCGACAAATTCGAAGTGTCGAAGACCATCGCCAACCAGGGCCTGCTCCCGGCCGTTCAATCCGCGGGGCCAACCACAATCGTGGTCGCCGACGGCTTCAGTTGCCGCGAGCAGATCGACCAGTTGGCTCACACCAAGGCTCTCCACTTTGCCGAGGTTCTGGCGCACACCTGTCGCTGCGGTGGGTGAATCCGGTCTGCGCGCGGTCGGCCGCCCATCGCTTGTCTCATTCGCGCATCCAACTCCGAGACGGCCATGTGCGGGCAGGCCCAGCGCCTGTTTGCAATGCCCAAACTGCAGGATGCCGGCCGGTTGCGGTAAACTTGGACTGTTCGGTAGTCTCAGGCATTCTTGTGTACGGTAGCGAAAGGAGAAATTCCGTCATGGCAGACGAAAATAAATCCTACGGAGTAGCGTGGTTCCTGGCCGGATTGGGCATTGGCGCGCTGGTCGGCATTCTTTACGCCCCCAAGAGCGGCCGCGAAACCCGCGAGGACATCGCGCAGGGCGCCCGCGAGGGCACCGAGTATCTACGCGTCCGCACGCGCGAGGCTGCGGAGAACGTCAGCGCAATGGTCGACAAGGGCAGGGAACATGTCAGTGCTTTCGTCGACAAGGGCAAGGAACAGGTGGGCGAATACGTCGATCGCGGCCGTGACGCCGTCGATCGCGGACGCGCGCAGTGGGAAGAATTTGTGGAGCGGGGCAAGAATCTTGTCTCCGACCAGACATCGCGGGTCAGCGCCGCTGTTGAAGCGGGTCGCGAGGCTTACCACGCGTCGGCCAGCGAATCCGAGAGTCACGAGGGCTGAGAGCGGGCGGCTCCGGGTCCTTCCCGGCCTACTCCGGCCGCGCCATTTTTTCCGGCGCCGGGCGCGAGAGCAGGACCGACAAGCTCCTGTGCCGGCTCCGGATACAACGCCGCTTCTTCCCCCGGGAGCGTGCTTGACAACTTTTGCTTCAAGCCGCAGAACCTCTGCGCGAGGGCAACGCCATGCCAAAACTCGATAACCAGACCGTTCAGCTCGCCATGGTCGCCGCAGTGGCGCTGGCCATGATGATTCAGGCCATCGTTCTCCTTGCCGCATTCGTTGCCCTGCGCAAACTGGCCAAGAATATTCACGATCAGGTCGAAGACATTCGCTCCTCGGTCATGCCGATCATTGACCAGACCCGCGACCTCGTCACGCGCCTCGCGCCCAAGATTGAATCAACCACTTCCGACCTCGCCGTGCTCACGCGCGCCCTGCGTGATCAGACTGCCGACGTGCAAGAGGCCGCTGATGAGATCATTGCGCGTGCGCGGCGTCAGGCCAGCCGCCTCGACACCATGCTTTCCAGTGTCCTCGATGCCGTGGACCGCGCCAGTGCCTTTATGGCCGACACCGTGGCCAAGCCCATGCGCCAGCTCTCCGCGTTCCTTGCCTCCGCAAAGGCTGTCGTCGAGTCGCTGCGCAGCACGGAAGGCGCGCCGCGAGGGGAAGCGAGTCGCAGGTCCAGCGATAACGACATGTTCGTGTAGCTTGGCAGCCGGCGCCTGACCGGCGCTCGACAAGAACTCAGAATGCGCACCCTCGATCCCGCCCAAATCGCGCCCAATGAAACCTACAAGCTCATGATCGGCATGATCGTGCCGCGGCCCATCGCCTTCGTCTCCACCGTCGATGCTGCTGGCGTCCGGAATCTCGCGCCCTTCAGCTACTTCACCGCGTGCAGCTCCAACCCTCCGGTGGTCTGCTTCTGCGCCGCCGTCCGCAACGGCCCGCGCCCGTACAAGGACACGTTGTACAACATCGAAGCCACGGGTGAGTTCGTCGTCAACATCGTGTCAGAGGAATTTGCCGAGCAGATGAACCTTTGCTCCGCCGATGTACCGCCCGAAGTCGACGAATTCGAGCTTTCCGGACTGACGCCGGTGGCAAGCGATCTGGTGAAGCCACCGCGCGTGGCCGAAAGCAAAGTGCAGATGGAGTGCCGCCTGCATCAGATCATCCGCGTCAGCGACCAGCCCGGCGGCGGCATTCTGGTGCTAGGCGAGGTCCTGCGCTTCCACGTTCTCGAATCGCTTCTTGACGGCTACAAGATCGACCCCGACCGGCTTAATGCCATCGGCCGCATGGGTGGCCCGACCTACGTGCGAACCCGCGACCGCTTCGAGATGCAGCGGCCGAAATAGGAAAGCATCTTACGCGAGCGCGTCAGACAATCCAGCCGCCGCCAACCACCTCATCGCCGTCGTAGAACACCGCCGACTGTCCCGGCGTTACGGCGCGCTGCGGCTCATCGAATGTGGCCAGAATCTCGTCCGGTCCCGCAGGCTCCAGCGTGGCCCACGCCGGCTCATGCCGGTGCCGGATCTTCGCCCGCACCCGCATCGGTCCCGTCAGCCCGGCAATGCTGATCCAGTTCATCTGCCGCGCGCGCAACGTCCGCGTCGCGAGTTCGGCATCCGGGCCCACCTTCACGCGATGGCTCGCCGGATCGATCTGCAGCACATAAAGCGGCGACGGCGACGACACACCGAGACCCTTGCGCTGGCCCACGGTAAAGTTCGAAATTCCCTCGTGCTTCCCGATCACTTCGCCGCTCGCAGCCACCAGCTCGCCCGCCGTCTCCGGCATGCGTTCGCCTTGCTCTTCGAGATACGCCGTCAAAAACTGCTTGTAATCGCCGCCAGGAATGAAGCAGATCTCCTGCGAGTCGGGCTTCTCGGCCAGCCGCAATCCATGCTGCCGCGCCGCTTCGCGCACCTCCGGCTTGGTCATGTCGCCCAGCGGAAACAGCGTCCGCGACAACTGCTCCTGCGTAAGCCCGAAGAGAAAATACGTCTGATCCTTGGCTAGGTCCGCTGGCCGCTTCAAAATCCAGCGCCCGCGCTTTTCGTCGTACTCATTCACCGCGTAATGGCCGGTGGCAATGTACTCCGCACCAATGCTGCGCGCCGTCTTCAGCAGCTGATCGAACTTGATGTGGTTGTTGCAAAGAGAGCAGGGAATCGGCGTGCGTCCCGCCAGATACTCGTCAACAAACGGCCGCACCACGTCGCGCTCGAACCGCTCCTCCTGGTTCACCACGTAATACGGAATCCCCAGGTCCTCGGCTACGCGCCGCGCGTCATACACATCGTCAATGGAACAGCAGCGGCCCGCCTTTGGCGCATCGGGAATGCCGTGCTTCCCGGCCAACCTCGTTTGATCCCAAAGATGCAGTGTCAGCCCGACTGCGTTCACGCCCGAATGCGCGAGGATCGCCGCCGCCGTCGAGGAATCGACCCCTCCGGACATGGCCACCGCGATTGTTGTGTGCTGCTCCATCTGTTCGAAAGCTTTCCTATCCAAGAGTTCCTGCAACTTCCGGCGCCAAAGCGCGCAAATGCCCGACCGCTTCCGGCACAACCTTCAGCACCTGGTCCACATCCTCTTCCGTCGCCGTCCTCAACAGGCTGAACCGCAAACTCGCCCGCGCCGCATTCTTGTCCAATCCCATCGCCATCAGCACGTGGCTCGGCTCGGTCGAGCCGGAGTGGCAAGCCGACCCGCCGCTCACTGCCACGCCCTTGAGATCCAGCGCGATCACCAGCGCCTCACCCTCCACCTGCTCAAAACGGATGTTCGTGGTATTCGCCACGCGCGGCGCGCCGGCGCCGTTCACGCCCGTGCCCGCAATCCGCAAAACTCCTGCCTCAAGCCGGTCGCGCAATCCTGCAATGCGTTCGACGGTTCCATCCGCCAGGCTTTCCATGGCCAGTTCCGCTGCTTTGCCCAGTCCCACGATGCCGGGCACATTCTCCGTGCCCGCGCGCTGCCGGCGCTCGTGGCTCCCGCCCACAATCAGCGGATCTAGCGGTGTCCCTCGCCGCACGTACATCGCGCCCACGCCCTTCGGCCCGTGCATCTTGTGCGCGCTGATCGAGCACAAATGGCAGCCGAATCGCCGCACGTCGAACTCAACCTTCCCCGCGCCCTGCACCGCATCGATGTGGAAGAGCGCACCCGCCTCCGCGGCAATCTTCCCAATCTCTTCCACCGGTTGCAGCACGCCCGTCTCGTTATTCGCCAGCATCACGCTGATCAGTCGAGTCTGCGGCCGCACCGCTCGCCGAATCCCTTCGGGATCGATCAATCCATCCGTGCGAGGCGCAACAAACGTCACCTCCGCACCGCGCTCCGCCACGCGCTCAGCCGCGCGCAGCACCGCCGAATGTTCAATCGCGGTCGTAATCAGGTGATCGCCCGCGCGCACCAGCCCGAAGATCGCCGTGTTGTCCCCCTCGGTCCCGCCGGAGTTGAACACCACCTCGGCTTCGCGGCAATGGAAAAACGTGGCCAGCGTTTCACGCGCCCCGTCCACCGCCTTCCGCGCCCGCTGCCCCTGCAAATGGATCGACGACGCATTCCCGAAATCCTCCATCAGATACGGGCGCATCGCCTCCATCACCTCTGGCAGCAGAGGCGTGGTGGCATTGGCATCGCAATACACACGGCGCATCGGGGAAGACTCCTCCTTAAATTGTACGGTGAATCGCGATTCCAAGCGAACCGGCCCTCCGCCGCAGCCATTTAGAATGCCAGCAGCACACTTCCACGTCCTTCGGAGCTCGCCCGCGTGAGCGAATCGTCAACCACGGTCACGAATCCCCGCATCCTCATCGTCGGCAACGCCGGCCAACTCGGTCGCGAGCTCGAAAAGATCTTCGCCGGATTCGGCCCCATCGTCGGCGTCGATCGTGAATCTGTCGATCTCGCCGATGCCGCGCAAACCCGCGAGCTGGTTCATCGCGCCGCGCCCGACATCATACTGAACGCCGCCGCCTACACCGCCGTCGACCGTGCCGAGACCGAGCGCGATCTTGCCTACGCTATCAACGAGCAGGCGCCGCGGGTCCTCGCCGAAGAGGCCCTCCTGCGCAACGCCCTCTTCGTCCACTACTCCACTGACTATGTTTTCGACGGCAGCAAATCTTCGCCGTGGGTCGAGTCTGACGTGCCCAATCCGCTCAATGTCTACGGTTCCAGCAAGCTGGCCGGTGAGCAGGCCGTCGAGGGCGTCGGTGGCAAGTTCCTCATCTTCCGCACCAGTTGGGTCTACGGCCCCCACGGCAACAATTTTCTCCTCACCATGCTCCGCCTTGCGCGCGAGCGCGATCGTCTCTCCATCGTCGACGACCAGATCGGCGGGCCCACGACTTCTATCGAACTCGCCCGTGCCACACATCTCATCGTCACCGGCATCCTCGCCGGCCGTTTCGGTGCGCCGCAGGACTGGGCTGGCCTATACCACATGACCTGTGGCGGCTCCGTCTCCTGGTTCGGATTTGCCCAGGCTATCTTTGCCCGTGCCGCCCAGGTCCTCGCCGTTAAACCGCCCGCTCTCACCCCCATCACGACCAAGGACTACCCCACCCCCGCCGCGCGCCCCCGCAATTCCGTGCTATCCAACGCCAAATTGCACGCCCGCTTCGGCGTCGAGCTTGTGCCATGGGAAACCGCCCTCGAAGAAGCCCTCCAGGTCCTCCGCAACTTAAATTGAGCGACCAGCGACGGGTCCCGAACTGACCCCTGAAACCTGACACCTGAGCCCTGCATTGTGACGCCCGTCCTATGCACCCGCCCCAGGCGCTTTCTACACTATGGGCGCTCCGTAGAGCCGAGGTGTCTCCATGCCTTCCAGGACCTCCCGTCGCGATTTCCTCACCGCCGGTGTTTCCGCCGGCTTGCTCGCTCCGCTTGCCAGTGCAACCCCCGCCTTCGGCGTCCTCAAGCCGCAATCCGGCGCCGCACCCTCAAGCTCCGCCATTAAGCTCAGTTACAAGACGCTCGGCCGCACCGGGCTCCGCGTCACCTCTGTCGGCTTCGGTTGCATGATCACCTCTGACCCCAGCGTGATTGAGCGCGCCGCGGATCTCGGCATCAACTACTTCGACACTGCGCGCAGCTATTCGCGCGGCAACAACGAGCGCATGGTCGGCGCGGCGCTCGGAGTTAAGCGCAAGCAGATCGTTCTTTCCACCAAAACCCACGCGTCCGACAAAACCGGGATGATGCAGCATCTCGACCAGAGCCTGCGCGAGCTCAATACTGACTACATCGACATCTGGTATCTGCACGCCCGCAGCGGTCCCGCCGAAATTACGGACGATCATATCGAGGCTCAGCAGCTCGCCAAGCAGCAGGGCAAGGTCCGCTTCATCGGCGTTAGCACCCACAGTGGTCAGCCGCAGCTCATTCCTTGGATGATTCAGAAAAAAGCGTTCGATGTCGTGCTTGCAGCCTACAACTTCACCATGGATCCCGCCATGGACAAGGCCGTTGAAACCGCGTCCGAGGCCGGTCTCGGCGTCGTGGCCATGAAGGTCATGGCTGGCGGAGCGCGCAGCCACAAGCCCGGCGATCCTATCGGCGGCAAGCTTGCGCAACCCGGCGCGATGCTTTCCGCGCTCAAATGGGTGGTCAAGAATCCCAACGTCGCCACCACCGTTCCCAGCATCACCGACATGGATCAGCTCGACGAAAACCTCAAGGCCATGCAGTACGCCTTCAACGCCATCGATGCTGGGATTCTCACCGCGCACCTGGAGCGGATTCGCCCGCTCTATTGCCGCATGTGCGGCGCATGCGAGGGCAAGTGCCGCGAAGGCCTGCCCGTGGCCGACGTGCTGCGCTGCCTAACTTACGCCGACGGCTACGGCCAGTTCGCGCTTGGCCGCGAGCGTTATCTCGAGCTCGCCCAGGCGCCCGTCCGCTGTGCCGATTGCGCCGGCTGCACAGTAGATTGTCCTCACGGCGTGCACGTCGCCCGTCGCATGGCCCGTGCACAGGAGCTTTTCGCATGAAGGTTGCCGCATTGCTGCTCTCGGCTCTGCTTGCTTCTGGCTCCTCTGTCGCGCAAAACCTCCTCGACTGTCACATCGCCCCAGGTTGGGAGCAGTCCGGCGCGATCCGTCAGTTCGACTCAGGCAATCTCTTCGATTACAAGGACGGCGGTGCGGAGGGCTATCTCATCTTCGGTTTCGTGCGCATGAGCACCATCGACTGTAAATCCGCCGATAGCACGATCACCATCGATCTCTCTGAAATGACCGATCCCGACGCCGCCTATGGACTCTTCGCCGCCAACCTCGATCCCAACTCGCCCATTTCGCAAATCGGCATGGGCGGCCAGGTTCAGCCGCAGAGCGCAACCTTCGCCAAGGGCAACTTCTATGTTGAGATCGTCGAAGTCTCCTCCGATGCCAACGCCGACGACTCTTCCACGTTGCGTAGTATGGCCTCCACGCTCGAAGTGCGTCTTTCCGGCCGCGTGACGCCGCCCGCGCAGTTACGCTGGTTCCCGCCAGACAATGTTGCGCCTGTCCGCATGGTTCCAGAGAGCGTGATAGGCCTCCGCGAGCTCCGGCGTGGCTACGTCGCCAAATACCAGGCCGGCCAGGCCTTCATCGTTCTCGAAGCCACTCCCGAATCCGCGTCTCTCGTGCTCAAATCCCTTCGCTTGCACTTTCCAGGTGCCGTCCCCGCGCTGGTGGGCGACGAGGCGTGGATCGTCAACGCGCCATATCTTGGCGGTATCTGCATCTTTCGCAAAGGCCGCGTGTTGGCCGGCTACGTCAATCTGCCCACGCCGCAGCAGGCCGCGACGCAGGCCGCAGCGCTCGCCGGCCGCATTCCATAATCTGTGCTCTGATCTTTTTTCGCTATCGTGTCACGATCCGCGCGTGTACGCATCCAGCAGCATCCGCGCCGCGCGAAACGATGTCGTGCGCCCCTCCGCCACGTCCCGCTCCAGCGCCGCCACGCCGCTACGCACCGCAGCATGCGCGTCGAACTGCCGCCGCAGCGCCTGGTCGATCATCTCGTGCATCCATCGCCGCTGCTGTTCGCGCCGCGCATTGCCGAACCACCCATTCGCCCGCGTAAGTGCCGCATACTCCAGTGCGCACCCCCACAGCTCGCGAATCCCCGCGCCCGTTCGTGCCGAGCACGTCACAGCACGCGGGGTCCATCCAGATTCCGCCGCCGGAAAGAAGTGCAGCGCGTTTTGCGCCTCGGCCCGCGCCCGCTCTGCTGCGGGCACATTCGTGCCATCGGCCTTGTTCACGGCCACCAGGTCCGCCAATTCCATTACGCCCCGCTTGATCCCCTGCAACTCATCGCCCGCTCCAGCCAGCGTGATCAAAAGAAAAAAATCGACCATCTCGTGCACGGCAGTCTCCGACTGCCCTACGCCAACGGTTTCCACCAGAATGTTCCGGTATCCCGCCGCTTCGCACAGAAGCATCGCCTCGCGCGTCCGCTGTGCAACGCCGCCCGCCATACCGCGCGAAGGCGACGGCCGTACGAAAGCCATCTCGCTCGCGGCCAGTGTCGTCATGCGCGTCTTGTCGCCCAGAATGCTGCCGCCCGAAATTTGGCTGCTCGGATCGATTGCCAGCACCGCGACTTTCTGTGTCCGCTCCGCGATCAAATAACCGCCCAGCGCTTCAATCAAGCTGCTTTTGCCCGCGCCCGGCACGCCGGTAATGCCCACGCGGATCGAGTTGCCGCTGTGCGGCAGGCAATCCTCCACAATCTGCTCGGCCAGCGCGCGATCCGTCTCGCGCGCGCTCTCAATCAGCGTGACCGCGCGCGCCAGCACCGTCCGATCGCCGCGCAAAATCCCCGCAACGTACTCCTCGCGCGAAAGCGGCTTGCGCTTCTGTGTGACGTGCGGAGCAGACGGCGTTTCGCTCCCGGCAATTTCGCGCATCGAGCTCTTCATGGCATTCGCCGATCTGTTTCGCTAAATCGTGACGCTGGCGCTCAGCATCTCCACAATTTTCTGCGCCGCCACGGGAATCACCGTTCCCGGCCCATAAATCCCTGCCACTCCGGCCTTGTACAGAAAATCGTAATCCTGCGGCGGAATCACGCCACCCACCACCACCAGAATGTCTTCGCGACCCATCCCGCGCAATTCGGAAATGAGTTGAGGAACGAGCGTCTTGTGTCCCGCCGCCAGGCTCGACACGCCCACCACGTGCACGTCGCTGTCGAGAGCGAACCGTGCCACTTCATGTGGCGTCTGGAACAGCGGCCCAATGTCCACGTCGAATCCGATGTCCGCGAACGCCGTCGCAATCACTTTGGCGCCGCGGTCGTGTCCGTCCTGTCCCATCTTCGCTACCAGAATCCGCGGCCGCCGGCCCTCCTCGCGCTCAAACTCCTCCACCATCCGCCGCGCCTTGCGAAACTCCTCGCCGCCCGCGCTGGCCGCCGAATACACGCCGGCGATAGTTCGCGTCGTGGCTTCGTACCGCCCCCACACGTTTTCCAGCGCCTGCGAAATCTCGCCCAGCGTGGCGCGCTTGCGCGCGGCTTCCACAGCGCACTCCAGCAAATTCCCCTCGCCCGTCGTCGCGCATTGTTCGAGCTTTTCCAGCGCCGCGCGAACGGCCCCTGCATCGCGTTCGCGCTTCAATTCCTCCAGTCTCTTTACTTGCGCCTCGCGCACCGCTTCGTTGTCGATATCGAGTACGGGAATCTCCGGCTCTTCGGATGCAGCGTAAGCATTCACGCCCACAATCACGTCGCTCCCCGCATCGATCCCCGCCTGCCTGCGCGCCGCCGCTTCTTCAATCCGCATCTTCGGCAACCCAGTTTCGATCGCCTTCGCCATGCCGCCCAGTCTTTCAATTTCCTCGATCAATTCCCACGCCGTGTGCATCAACTCGTGCGTCAGCCGCTCCACGTAGTACGATCCCGCCCAGGGATCGACCATGCGCGTGATGCCCGTCTCTTCCTGAAGATAAATCTGCGTATTGCGTGCAATGCGCGCCGAAAAATCCGTAGGCAGCGCCAGCGCTTCGTCCAGCGCGTTGGTGTGCAACGACTGCGTGCCGCCGAAGGCCGCGGCCAGCGCCTCAACGCACGTGCGCACCACGTTGTTGTATGGGTCCTGCGCCGCCAGGCTCCATCCTGAGGTTTGCGAATGTGCGCGCAGCGCCAGCGATTTGGGATTCTTTGCGCCGAAGCTTTTTACGATCTTCGCCCATAGCATGCGTGCCGCGCGCATTTTGGCAATCTCCATAAAATGGTTCATGCCCACGCCCCAGAAGAACGAAATCCGCGGCGCAAACTCGTCGACGTCGAGGCCTGCCCTCACGCCCGTGCGCAAATACTCCAGCCCATCGGCCAGCGTGTAGGCCAATTCCAGATCCGCCGTCGCGCCCGCCTCCTGCATGTGGTATCCGCTCACGCTGATGCAGTTGAACTTCGGCATCTTCTCCGCGCAATAGCGAAAAACGTCGCCCACGATCCGCATCGATCCCTCGGGCGGATAGATATACGTGTTGCGGACCATGAACTCTTTCAAAATGTCGTTCTGAATTGTCCCGCTCAACTGCTCCGGCGGCACGCCCTGCTCCTCGGCGGCCACGATATAGAACGCCATGATCGGCAGCACTGCGCCGTTCATCGTCATCGAAACCGACATCCGCTCCAGCGGAATGCGGTCGAAGAGAATCTTCATGTCGAGAATCGAGTCAATGGCCACACCTGCTTTGCCCACGTCGCCGGTCACACGCTCGTGGTCGGAGTCGTATCCGCGGTGCGTCGCCAGATCGAACGCCACCGAAAGTCCGCGCTGCCCCGCCGCCAGGTTGCGCCGGTAGAATGCATTCGACTCTTCCGCCGTCGAAAACCCCGCATATTGCCGGATCGTCCACGGCCGCGTGGCATACATCGTAGTGTGCGGCCCGCGTAGGTACGGCGGAATTCCCGCCGCGTAATCCAGGTGTTCGAGCCCCTCCAGATCCGCGTACGCATAAAAACTCTTCAGCGCGATGTGCTCGGGCGAAAGCCACTCATCGGCTTCGCGAGCGATCGTCTCCGTCGCTGCTGGCTTCCAATCGATCTTTGTAAAATCCGGACGCATCTTGTGTTCTCAACTCACATAACCTAAACAAGCCCGCGCAGCGAATTACTGTGCCGGCTTGATGAAATACCCCGACACGCGCCACTTCCCGTCCTTGTCGAGCATGGGCGTAATCGTCTCAATGAATTGATTCTTGCCCGCAAACTCGGTCTTGTACTGAATGACGACGTATTCCCCTTTCGGCGCGCCGGGGAGATCGGTCTGATACATCGATCCCATCAGCGAACGATTACCGGCGGCTCCCAACGGCAGCCGCGCCTGCTGAAGCGCATTTTGCCAGTCTGCCTTCGATATCTTCGATTGAAAGAACGACGCGGCTTCCTTCCAGCTTTGGCCATAGTCGCCTTGGTCGACCAACGCCAACCAACTTTGCGCGCTCTGCTCCGCTGCCTTGCGTTTTGCCTCTACGTCCTGCCCAAACGCCGTCGAGCACAGCAGCATCCCCAATACCACAATCGATATCATCCGGTTCATGCTCTTTCCCCTTCCATGAAGAAATGCTTCTGTCGTGTTGAATCGGGGGTACCCCGGGTCTCGATTTTGAGACATGGGATACCGCGAACCCTAACCTGTCGCTTTCAAACCAACAGTTTTTCCTGCCAACCCGTCAAGAACTCCACCGGATGACTGCGAACGTGCACGAAATCCGCAATCCCCATCGCGCGTAATTCCTCCGCGTTCTCGGGATTCCCCGCCACCATCACCCGCGTCTCGCGGCCCAGCGCTTTCAACTTCGGCATTAAATCTCCAGCCAGCACCGCGTACTCCGCATCCGCGCTGCACAGCACAATCAAATCCGCGTCCGCCTCGGCAATCTCCTCGGCTTTCTTGAAGCGCCGTACTTGCGTTGTAAATCCCGCGCAGGCAAAGAAATTCGCTGCAAAATTGGCCCGTGCCGCGCGCATCTTTACGTCGCCGATCTCCGCCAGCAGTATCCGCGGCGTCTTGCCTCCCTTGGCCGCATGGCGCTCCGTGCGCAGCCGCAGCTCCTCATACGTGCGCGCCCCGCGCAAATCGGCTTTCGCGCGCTGTTCGTCAATGCGACCCAGCACCCGCTCCGCCGGATTCGCGAATTGATTCGTGCCCACCAGCACGCGTCTTCGCGATGCAACCGCCTGCTCCCGCGCCGCCAGGCTCCGTTCCAGGGCCTGCGCAATCATCCCCTCGGATTGCGCTTTGCGGAATCCGCCGCGCGCTTCGATATTCTGAAAAACCCTCCAGCTCTCGCGCGCCAGAAAATCGGTGATCGTCTCGAGGGCGTACGATCCTCCGCCTGCATCGGCCACGCTTCCCAGCCACGCCTCATGCTTCAGCAGCAGTTGCGTGTTCCGAGCCAGCCGCCGGCTCGCTTCGTCCGGCGCTTGGTAGCACGCATCGAAGGGCGTCACCGTCACTGCATCCGCTCCGCCCAGCACCGCGGCCATCGCCTCGGTGGTCGTGCGCAAAATGTTCACGTGAGGATCGTAGACGGTCTTATTCCATTTCGAAGTGTGCGCCACGATCCGTGCCCGCGCCGCCTCATGCGTGCCGCCAAAACTCTCAACCGCGCGCGCCCAAAGCATGCGGAACGCGCGGAACTTGGCGATCTCGAAGAAGTAATTGGAGCCTACGGCGAAGCTGAACTCAAGCGCAGCCGCCGCATGATTCACATCCACTCCGCGCTCCGCGAGCGCCGCCAGAAAATCCACCCCTGCCGCCAGCGCGAAGCCGCCTTCTTCCACGGCCGTCGCTCCCGCCTCGGCGAACGCCGCGCCATGGATGGTGAATGGCACGAGGCCGGCGGGCACAGTCCAAATCGTCTCCGTTGCAAATTCCACACTGGTCAGTGCATCGCATCCGGTGGAAATCCCAGCGGTGTACGGCGTTTCATTCCGCCGCTCGATCAGCATCCGAATTAGCAGCTCACTGGCGCGCACAAGATGCACCGGAATCTCGTCGAATCCTCGGAGCAAAGTCTCGAGTTCGCCTGCACTCCCGACCGAAATTCCGCTGAATGCAATGCCCTCGGCGCCCGCCGCTACCGCGGCGCACGCCATGCGATTGGCTTCTTCCGCATTCGCAGCGTCGATCTCTTCGCGAATCTGCCACTCGCCGGTGGCGCGCGCACCGCGCTGGTACGGAAAAACTCCCGGCAGCGTGTCCACGCATGCCAACTCCGTCAAATCCTCGGCGCGATAGAAGGGCCTCAGCCCCAGCCCCTCGTCCGTTCGCCAAGTTAGTCTCTTCTCGGGATCGGCGCCTTTCAGGTCTCGCACAATCGCGGACTGCCACTCCGTTGTGCTGACCGGCGGGAACTCTTCAAGCAGGCGTTCAGTGGCTAGGTTTGTCATTTGTTCGCGGTGTCTTCCACCATCTCGATCAAAACGCCGAACGCGCTCTC
>Ga0181529_10005028_pt1 | contig 13973 bp, 9 predicted proteins | sample PEATcosm2014_Bin_36_FD_119763 | JGI IMG/M metagenome (GOLD analysis project Ga0181529, IMG submission 119763) | Peatland microbial communities from MTU Mesocosm Facility, Houghton, MI, USA - PEATcosm2014_Bin10_30_metaG | ecosystem: Environmental > Terrestrial > Soil > Wetlands > Peat | place... | reverse complement strand
TCCAGATTCTCCTTGATGTGTGCTTGGCGGCTCACCTCTTGGAGTTTCTTGGATGGACTCCCGGAAATGTCAAACTGTTACTGCCACCCCGGCAAAGCCGGGGGAACTCCCGGTTGGATTAGACATGCCGGTCCGTATTTACCGGAAATTTACCTCTGAACCACGGGAAAAGAAAACCCGGGAGATCTTCCTCACAAGACACATTTGGGGATTTCAGCTAAAATGCGGCTATGAGGTTGTACTCCTCATTGACTCCTCCGTCGTGTCCTCGAAGTTTTTCGCTTTTTAGTGCTGCGGGGATTCTTACCAGCGTTGAGCATAACGGGCATGGCGTTGGGATCGGCTTCATTACAACCTATTCTGTACCACGTGCTTATGTTGCCGCCTTTGCGTCCAGCGGCTGAGTTGCCCAGGCAAGAGTTCGCTGAGTCATGATCGAGACGAATGCGGCCAGGTCAAAAAGGCCGTGATCCAGTGCAGCGCTTGAACCCTGGAGGGCTACCTGGAATCTTCGCTTTGAATCATCGCCAAATACGCCCGTGTGACGTGCCTGGTGTTCCATATCCGGAACACCGGCGCCGACTGCAGCCGGTGGCTATTCCACCCATTCACCCGTTTCTTCTTATCTTGAATTCATGCATACTGATTCATGCATTCCCAGTTATGGAATTGTTACGACCAACGTTGCACCGGTCTAGCACAAAACTGGAATTGGCTCTGTGCAACTAATTCAGGATCATGAGGATACGTTGCCGCCACTCCGCAGAGTAGTCGGCTTGGACGCATTCGGAAAGTTCGCCCATTCATGATCGAGACCAATGAAACCAAGTCGGAAAAGGTCGTGATTCAGTTTGGCGCCAGAACCATCAAAGGCTACCTCGAATCCCCCGCCTGGAACACCATCGAAGAGGTGCTCAACAACGCACCCCAGAGCACTCTGGATACCTTCAGAATTCGCCGTCTCGATACCAATCTTCTCGAAGAGGTCTCAATCAAGGATGTCAAGGCCGTCTTCTATGTCAACAGCTTTGACGGAGACTCGGTTCGCAATCATCTCAACTTCCACACCCGCGCCCCCATTGTTCATGGAATCTGGATGAGGTTTCAATTCCGCGACGGAGAGGTGATGGAGGGAATCGTTTATAACTCCATCCGCTATCTGGTTGACCCAGGATTCTTCGTGCTCCCCACCGACCCGGGCAGCAACAACAAGCTGGTCTATGTAATGAAAAGCTGGCTCGTCGATCACCGTGTCCTGGGCTTGCGCAAGCTCTAAGCTGTCGAAACTGCCCCCCTGAGTATCGAATAATCCAGTATCTCCGCCGCGACCCCTGCCCCGGTCAGATTCCTCGACTGCATTTCCTTGCGGACTAACCTGCCCCGGCATCGAATCCGGCAACTGCTCGATAGTGTGATCTCCGATGGCATCTCAATCACAAACTCGAAATCGCGATCGATCAGTGCGCTGTCCGACAACGATAGATAAAAATAAACTCCGCGATTGCTCAGGTCTCGCGTGTAGGCCGATATCTCGTGGCTCCCGACGACCACTGTAAGTGGGGCGCTAATCTTGAAGCGTTGGCTACCCCGCCGGTCGTTTTCTGCTGCAAATTCTTCAGTCATACACACCACTTCATTCAAACCGTTTATGCGTGTCGTTGAGTATTCTCTGTTATGCACTTGCCCACCCTGCACAGCTTGAGCGACAACCGGACTCACTTCGCGAAAGTAGTGGCGATTCCTGCGAGCAGAGTTTTGAGTGGTTGACACATCAAAATCCTTGCAATTTCAATGCCAAAGATTTTTCGCCATAACTCTTGCATTAATAGACTTCCCAGGATGCTAACATGCAATCTCTTGCATATCTCATGGGTAGAAGCCGGACTCCAAGCGTGCGTACCTTCCTTGCAACCCCCTCTCTTGCTAGCGATTGCGATCCTTTGAAATACAAAAATAGGGCCACGGAAGAACGGAGAATCAAATCTCAACTCCACCCTTCTTGTGACCCCAGTTGCGCTGCGCCATGGCAACTTTGGCCGCGCAGCTCGATCAATTCATCTGATCTTGACTACATCCATGCCATATCCCGGTGTCGCATTTCACTGTTAGCTCAAGGTTTCTGTTGGCCGCCTGCCGGCCTTCCTGAACAACGCCAGCGCCATGCAAAGAAGCCCGGTGCCTAGAAGAAATAGCGATCCCGGCTCCGGCGTTGCCGTCAGAGTTGCGGCGCCTGCCACCAGGTTCCCATTCCCTCTTTGAATTGCATTGTTGGTGTACGTACCGGCCTTGTCGGCGAACAAAACCTGCCCGTCGCCTTGAGAACCGCCGCGCTTGCTTCCATTCAAACTGCCAAATAGCAGATTCGGTTGGTTGCCGCTCAGGTCGACCAGCGCGCCTCCCGCCTCAAGAACCCCATTCGCCGAGTTGCCCCTGTCCTGCACATCGTCTATTGAAAAACCAACGTCTCCCGCCTGCCTCAGACCGTCTGCACCTGTCCCTGAGGCAATCGCCGCCCCGTGGTGTGCATTGATGTCACCCTTGGTGGTAACGGCTGCTTCAGCGGAGCCCTTCGCCAGACCTTCATGGCCGAAGTCAAGAGCAAAATTGCCTGTAACGTTGGAACCATTAGTTCTGTAACTAAAGGAGTCTGCCAAGGCAGTTGGTATATATGCAAGCACGCTACCCAAGGCAAGTGACACAAGTATAGTCTTATTCATCTTTCCCCCGAAGTCCCGACCTTTTAAGGTCACACCACCAGCGCTGCCGACAGAGCTCCTCCCCCAGGGGGATCCCCATCTTTGGTGGCCTGCCCTTTCTTAAGCAACTCTAATGCCAAATATTCTATATTTAGATTCAACGACTTGCGGGAGCTTGAATTCGAGAGTGTGCAATGTTTTGCTTATTTATATCCCCGAAAGGTTCTCAATTGTCTCCAGGCAGGCTTCTCAGGATTCTGCACCCGCAGGGAAGAACTTTTCGGAAATCGACCCGCGCCGCACCAGAACTGCCGGAATTTGAAGCGCCGCAAACACCAGCAGCGCCTGCGGGAAGTTGATGACCCTGAACGCAAACGGCAAAAGCGATACCGAGAAGACGATGAGACAAAAGTCGAGAGCCCAGGACAGCAGGCCCGCATCCCTCAACCGCCTTCTCACGCAGATCGTCCACAGGATGCCGAGAAAGAACGCGCCGCCATCCAGCACCGAGTCCAGTCCCCATGCCAGGACTCCGAATCCCGCGTCCCCCCGCAAAAGATGCAGGACATACCAAAGGCCGGCAATCAACAACGTGTACACCGCAAACTCAATGCTATCGAGTGAAGCGGCTGGCTTGTTCTTCTGCCTTGACGGCAACTTGGACGCGTCCCCCTCGCCGGCGTCCATGGAGGTCTGACCTACACTCACTGTCCGGCTTCGAAAAAAGACCGTCGGGAACTGGAGAACCACAAACAACGCCAGCGCGACGTCGAGATTGATCAACTTGAGGAGGTGCGGCAGAACGATTGCTCCCGACAAAATCAGGCAGTAAGGAATCGAAATCCAGCGTGGCAGTCCCGCATCCATCACCCTGCCTTCAACGCTATAAATCCACACCAGGGCAAAGAGCACAATGCCAATCCGCATCTCCCACAACGCCAGTCCTGGCCCAGCCCCTCTTGCTAACTGGAGCAGCGCGTCAAAAAGCGCTGCAATCAGCAGAACCCGCAGCAAAAACTGAAAACGCCCGACCGGCCTGTTGTATTCGGGATAGGCCTCGCCTGGCGCGCCGGCCTTGAGCATCGGCCCGTCAGACATTGGTTTGCTGGGGAACAGCACCGTCGGAATTTGCACAGCGACAAAGAACGCCAGTGTCTCCAGCCCGTCCAGCATCCCGCGTACATGCGCCCCGCCGCATGCAGCCAAGACAGCCAGAAAGTACGGCCAGAAACACCAGCGGGGCAGTCCCGCATCGGCCAGTCGGCTCTCCAGGCTCCTGACCCAGAAAACGCCCAGAAGAACCAACCCAAGTCTCACCCCGGCCCCCAGGCGCTCGCTGTCTGGATGGGCTTCGAGCAGGAACAGCGCCCCCCCGCACACAACCGCAACAAACGCCGTAGACAGCAAGAACGTCAAGCGTCCAACCTGCTTGAACAAGGCTGAGTCAAACAACGGCTTATTCCTTTCCCTGCCAAAAAGACCTGGCCAACATCCTACCAGCCCGTGGTGAAAGTCGGGCTTTGAAAGGGTACGCCCAGGGCACCGGGGTGCCCCTGGGCCGGGCCGGGTCGACGTGCCGTGAGCGGCTGATAAAAAATGATGAGCTTTACAGGCCGAGAAAAAACTCGATGCGTTGAAGGGTACGGGCTTTAGCCCGTACATAAGCCCAGCAAAATCAACGTGGGCTTCAGCCCCGGAGGGACGTTTTTCGGATCGTTCGCTTAAATTCTTCCCTTTTCCGCAGCCGCTTTAGCCCCTGAATCATGCTTTTCTTCTCCCGCCTCGTCCATCCCGTCCGCTATCTCCCCCATACCGGCCCATTGTCGGTGTAGCTGATCGGCTGCACGCCGCCGCGCAACGCCATCGCCCCGGCGCCCGCCAGATTCACCGTGCCGCCGCTGCTGGTCTGGCCCTTGTTAAAGATCACGATCGTGGCCGCGCCCACACTCGGCTGCAGCGTAACAGTAAACGTCCCCATGGCCAGACTCGCCGGCTCACTGTCGACCACCGCAGCCACAATATTGTGCGCGCTCGCGTCCCGCGCCTGCAGCACGTTCAGAAAGTAACGCTGCGCAGCCCCCGAAGCATCGAGTTCCACCCGATACTGGCCGATTCCCTTGCTGCACCCTGCGCACGATTGTTCGTTGATCACCCGCCGCACCGGCGCCGAAGGCACAAGCGTCGTAAGCCGTAGAGCCTGGTTGCCGTTCGTAGCCGTCAAGTGCGCCGCGTCCTCGAGCTTCGGGTTGGTCTCGAAGTGGATGACGAAAGTATTCACTTCTTTAGCCGCGGAAACTCCCGCGTCGGGGCCTATCGTCACGTTGCCTGTGGTCATCCGGTCAAAGACCAAAGTGGTCTCGAGGTCACGCAAGAAAAGCAGCTCGCGCTCTACATGCACCGCCGCGCCTGTGTTGTACCCCGTATAGTCCGAGGACCAAAGGTACATCGGCGTCAGATCCACGTCGGCGTAGACATATCCCGGCTGCGACTCGAGCCGCAGAACCTCGGTTTGTCCCCTGCCGCGGCTCGGCAGAAGCCCCTGACTCAAGTCTTCCAACGCCGGGGAGAGATAAGTGCCGAACAGAATGCCGTTGTGGGCCAGAATACCTTCCGTACCGTCTTTGGCCTCGTTCTGATACCCGTACCCGGCAATAACGTCGTCGTAGCCGGTCGTCTCCCGCGTCAACCAGCGCCCGCCTCGCCACAAATTGAAGTTGCCGATATCGGTGTGCTCATGACCGATCCCGGCTGTCCCCTTGCCAAGCTGCCACATGAAGTACGTTGACGTGGTGTCCCATGCCTTGCGTCCGTAGAGATACTGAATCCCCGTCGCGTAGAAATCGAGCGGCAGCGAACCATACGGCATAGCGGCGGGCCGTGCGTCCTGCGCCAGGATGAAGTTCGGTGTCGCCATCGTCGCTCGATTCGCGGCGACAGTGTTGACCCATTGGCGAGCGTACTTGCCCACATTCAGCGCGCTCCAGTAATTCGAGGCGAAATTCATGAAGCTTTGGTAATAATTCCGATTCGCGATGAAGCCACCACCGACGAATTGCTCATCGTCGTTGAATGGATTCAACTGGTACGCAGCCGCGGTGCCCGCCGTCACGTTGGGCGTCGGCGCCGGCGTTGTGCTGTAGATAATCCAATACGCCTGTTCCTTGAAGTATTCTGTCTCATTGAAAATATCCCGGCCGTAGAGACTCATCGTAAAGAATGGGATGATTGGATCCCGCACCAGTTCGGATGCATACTCGGCGCCCTCCTGGCCCACGCCGCCCGCGGAGTTGGTGGAAACCGAGGGAACAAAATTCTGGCGCCAGCGCACGTCGATCCCATCCCTCAAATAACCGGCAGCCGCCGGCATATTCTCCCAATGAGTGGCGATACCGGACTCGATGTCGTTGCGCATGTTCCCAATGTTGTAGTTGTCCTGGATCATCTCCGGACCGCCCCACCTCTGTTGGTTGATGCTGGTCAGGTAGTTGTTCCAGCCCGCGCCTGTTCCGCCGATGTTATTGAAGAAATCCGCTCGCTGCTGCGCCGTCAACTTGTCGTAACACCAATCGTAAACAACTAACGCCAGCTCGCCGAGCCACCGCGCCCTATCGCTCCCATTGCTGCTCGGAGCGTATTGATTCGACGGGATCCCGTTGTTCATTACAAAGTGAATGGCAGGCGAGCAGTCAGTGCCAGCTACGGCGTGTCTCCACGCCACATCGAAGTAGTAATCGGCGGAATCGTGATCCGAGGGCGCCGGCGCTCTCGGATTGGCCCTCAGCCAGGCCTTGGCTTGCGCCAGCCGCGCCGCATTCCACCATAGCCGCGGGTGCGTCGTCGGAATCGTCAGCCCAAATCCGGACCCTCCCACCACAGCCGAGGAAACCGTCGTCGTATCACCAGTATTCTCTGCCATCGCCACGGAGTCATCCGCCGCGAGACTCGCGAGAGCGGGCTCCTGCGCCGCTAACCCCACATGGTCAGGCTTTCTGTGCACAGCCAACCCAGACAAGCACAGACTGAGGACAACTGCAAAAAAAGCATATGCGTTCAAGCGCTTCATTTGGACTCCAGTGACCGGCGTAATTAAACTAGGTTTCTGACCGCTTGAGGTTGTACCAACTCTGGGTGCCCCAGGTCCCGCTTTTGGGACCTGGGATAGCATAAGCTAAACGCACAAGTTTACACGGTCAGTAACCTAATTAGACGTTTATGCCCAATGATTGGGAAGATCCATTACCTCACAGCCGATACTTCGCCGAAAAGGCAATACCGCCTCTAATTCCCCCACGCCGGCCCATTGTCTGTGTAGCTGATTGACTGCACCCCGGTCCGCAACGCCACCGCCCCCGCGCCCGCCAGATTCACCGTGCCGCCGCTGCTGGTCTGGCCCTTGTTGAAGACCACGGTCGTGGCCGCGCCCGCGCTCGGCTGCAGCGTAACCGTGAACGTACCCGTAGTCGGGTCGGTCGGCACGCTATCCACCACCGTGGCCACAAGATTGCTCCCGGTTGCATCGCGCCCTTGCAGCACATTCAGGAAGTAACGCTGCGCAGCGCCCGACGTGTCCAGTTCCACGCGATATTGGCCCACTCCCGCGCTGCATCCTCCGCACGATTGCTCGTTGATCACCCGCCGCGCCACTGGAGCCGAAGGCACCAGCGTGGTCACTCGCAGCGCCTGGCTGCCATTGGTGGCCGTCAGGTGCGTCGGGTCTTCCAGCGTCGGATTAGTCTCGAAGTGGATCACGAACGTGTTCACTTCGTTGGCTGCGGAAAGTCCCTTGTCGGAGCCTACGGTCACGTTGCCCGTGGTCACCCGGTCGAAGACCAGAGTCGTCTCCAGGTCACGCAGAAACAAAAGCTCGCGCTCCACGTGTCCCACCGCGCCCGTATTGTACTGAGTCTCGCCGGAAGGCCAAAGATACTGCGCCGTCATATCCACGTCGGCGTAGACATATCCGGGCTGCGAATCCAGCCGGCGAACCGTGGTTTGTGTCGGACTCTCCGGCATCAGCCCCAGCGTCAAGTCTCCCACGGACGGGGAAAGATAGGTCCCGAACAGAATTCCGTTGTGGGCCAGGATTCCCTCTGTGCTGTCAGTGGCTTCGTTCTGGTACCCGTACCCGGTAATGGTGTTGACGTAGCCGGTCGTCTCGCGCGACAACCAGCGCCCGCCCCGCCACAAATTGAAATTGCCGATATCGGTGTGTGAGTGGCCAACGCCGGCTGTCGGTATGCCGAGCTGCCACATGAAGTACGTCGACGACGTGTCCCAGGCCGTGCGTCCGTAGAGATACCGAATCCCCGTCGCGTAGTAGTCCAGCGGCAACGAAGTGTACTCCATCGCCGCCGGCTGAGAGTCCTGCCCCAGAATGTAGTTGCTCGCCGCTGGCGTGGTTGAACTCGCGCCCACGGTATTGACCCACTGGCGAGCGTACTTGCCCACATTGAGCGTGCTCCAGTAATTCGAAGCGAAGTTCATGAAGTTTTGATAATAATTCCGATTCGCGATATAACCCCCGCTGACGAATTCCTCATCGTCGTTGAAGGGATTCAACTGGTACGCGGCCGCCGTGCCCGTCGTCACGTTCGGCGTCGGCGCAGGCGTTGTGCCGTAGATAATCCAGTACGCCTGCTCCTTGAAGTATTCAGTCTCGTTGAAGATATCCCGGCCATTGAGACTCATCGTAACGAATGGAATGATTGGATCCTGCACCAGTTCGGATGCGTACTCGGGTCCCTCCTGGCCCACGCCGCCCGCGGCGCTGGTAGTAACCGAGGGAACAAAGTACTGGCTCCAGCGCACATTGATCCCATCCGTCAGGAACCCGGTGGCCGCCGAAATATTCTCCCAATACGTGCCGATGCCGGACTCGATGTCGTTGCGCATATTCCCGATGTTGTAGTTGTCTTGCATCATGGCCGGACCGCCCCACCTCTGTTGATTGATGCCCGTGAGGTAGTTGTTCCAGCCCGCGCCTGTTCCCGCGATGTTGCTTAAGATGTTCGAGCGCTGCTGGGTCGTCAGCACATCGAAGCACCAATCGTAAACAAGGAAGGCCGCCTCGCCGTTCCACCGCGCCCGGTCGCTGCCATTGCTGCTGGGAGCGTATTCATCCGACGGAATCGATTGGGCCAGCACAAAATTTATAGCCTTTGAGCAGTCGCCGCCGGCCACAACGTGCCTCCAGGCAACGTCGATAAAGTAATCGGCGGAGGTGGTGTCCGACGGTGCCGGAGCTTTCGGATTTGCCGCCAGCCAGGCCTTCGCTTGCGCCAGCCGCGCCGCGTTAAACCATAGCCGCGGATGCAGGTTCGGAATCGTCACCCCGAACCCTGACGCCGCCGGAGTTGCGGAAACCGTATTCGAATTGCCGCTCTCTCCCGCCGTGTTCACTGCCGTCACCACGTAGTAGTAAGTCGTGCCGTTGCTTAGGCCCGTGTCGGTGTAACTTGTGCCCGTGGGAGCCGCCACTTGCGTAAACGGGCCGCCGCTGGCCGTCGAGCGTTTCACGTGATAGCTGGTCGCTCCGTTGCTCGCGCCCCAGGTCAGCAGCACCTCGGAGTCGCCCGCCGTCGCCGTCAACCCCGACGGCGGCGCGGGCAACGCAAGTTCCGGCGTAGCCGTTGCCTCTGCCGACAGCGCACTGGCGCCGCTCGCGTTCACCGCCGCCACTTCGTAGTAATACGGCGTGCCGTTGGTCACGGCGTTATCCGTGTAGGACGTCGTCGTAACGCCCGTAATGAATGCCGTTGTGCCCTCGCCGCCAGGCGTTGTACTGCGGTACACGTTATAGGTGCTTGCGCCTGCCGAGGCCGTCCAGCTTAACGATACCGATGCGTTGCCGCCGATTGCCGTCAACCCCGTCGGCTGGCCCGGAACCGCCAAAGCCGTAACCGTCACCGTCGCCGTCTGGCTCACGCTTGCGTTGGCCGAATTCGTCACCGTCAGCGTATAAGTCGTCGTCGCCGCCGGCGAAACGCTCACCGCCGTTCCGCTGGTCACAGCCAGATTCCCCGGCGTCACCACTCCTGTGCCGTTCGAGAATACTCCCGTCAGGCTCGATGACCCGCCTGAGGTGATCGTCGTTGGATTCGCCGTAAAACTGGCAATCGCCGGCGCGCTTGGCGCCACCGCATTCACCGTCACCGTCGCCGTCTGGCTCTCTGTGGCGCCGGTTGAACTCGTCACCGTCAGCGTATAAGTCGTCGTCGCCGCCGGCGAAACACTCACTGGCGTCCCGCTGGTCGCAGTCAGGTTTCCCGGCGTAATGACTCCCGTGCCGTTCGAGAATACCCCCGTCAGGCTCGATGACCCGCCTGAGGCGATCGTCGTTGGATTCGCCGTAAAACTGTCAATCCCCAGCGCGCCTAGCTTCGCCGCATTCACCGTCACCGTCGCCGTCTGGCTCATCGTAGCGCCGGCTGAACTCGTCACCGTCAGCGTATAAGTCGTCGTCGTCGATGGCGAAACACTCACTGGCGTCCCGCTGGTCGCAGACAGGTTTCCCGGCGTAATGACTCCCGTACCGTTGGAAAACACCCCGGTCAGGCTGGCGCTTCCGCCTGCAGTTACTGTTGTTGGATTTGCAGTGAAACTCGTAATCGCAGGTTGTAGATTCACAAAGCTGCCCGTCGAGCAGCCGCTAAGCCCGATCAAAGACAGGCTTAGGAATATTGCCGCGGAGACAAAAGCGTTCAAGCGTTTCATAACTCTCCTGTGACCGAAGCAACTAAACCAATTGAACCTCAAAGTCCCAATCACCGCGAAGATCAATCAACTCCCAGGCGCGGTTTCGACTCTCAGGTCTTGGCCCATTTTTGCGCTTGGCTTGCTTCCAGGTAATGTTTAGGTCATTCAGAAGCGTTTCTATTCCTCAGCTCTTCGGTATTCCAGAGTATGTATCTCAAAAGCCAGGGAAGACTCTTCACGGATTATATCTTGCTGCCGCTACCCCTCCAGACGCGGATTTCAAGATTTCAAAATGTCCCACATTACCAAAGTACTAAAGCCGGATTTATCGTTTCGCTTTTCAGATTACCGCCGGCGCCTTTCCGGCGATTCCTCGCCCGCCGTTCCCGCCACCCCCGCCGTCCAAAGGTTAAACTCCACGCGATATCGCGCACACATCACCTGCCAGCGCATCTCCGCATTGGAAATGCGCGACCGGCCCTCCACCGGAGCAGTCTATTGCGCGCTTCGGAAGCAGATATTCTCGCCGTCCAGCCGGTACTCGGCCGAACAGACATCGCCGCCGCAGATCATCGTTTCCCCAGCATAAAGCTGGCGGCGCGTTATCAATCCCAGCGTGCCGCACCGCGGGCACGACATCACGGCTACGAAAGGATTTTGCGCGTGACCCATCTTGGCCTGGTTTTCCAGCACGAAAACCGTTCCGGGGTCCATTCTTTCCGGTATCCATTCTTCCATGAACTGCAAGTCGGCTGACATCGTGCCCTCCATTGGGTTGATGTAACCCGGGCTGAATCCGATGTCTTGGCGTCGGCCCTCGTCGAACTACTGCAGACTGCGAATGGCGTCCCAAAGTCAGTAAGACTTCGGGCTTGGTTCGATATTTGAAACAGTGTTGCCGCCCACATCACGTCAAGTCAAATGGAATCGAGCCCTATTAGTGACCAAGGTGATACCCAACGCGAAACTGGAGTGTTACTCCCCTACCGGCCGGCGCTCGCCCGCGCTCCATTCTGCGGGCGGCCATACCCGTCGATCGCCCTATACGTCTCCTCGTTGCGCAGAATCGCTTCCACGTACTCCCGTGTCTGCGTAAACGGAATGGACTCCACAAACTCATCTATGCCCTGGTAGGGCCCCGCCGCCTCCCAATCCGCAACCCGGCTGTCGCCTGCGTTGTAGGCCGCCAGCGCGTACTCCTGCACTCCCCCAAAGCGCTCCAGCATCTGTCGCAGATAACGTGTCCCCAGCCGGATATTGGTCTCCGGATCGAGCAATTGAAATGTCTGGAAGTTTCTGATTCCCTCTTCCCGCGCCATCGCCTTGCCCACCGTGGGCAGCAACTGCATCAGCCCCCACGCATTCGCATAGGAAACCACCGATGGGCTGAACTCCGATTCCTGGCGAATCAGCGACGCCACCATGTAAGGGTCCAGATTGTTCTTCGCCGACTCCGCTTTAATGGTCTCCCAATAGGGCTCCGGAAACAGAATCCGCCAATAGACCAGCGGAATCGCCTTGATCGGCGCAGCCGCCTCATACGGCAAGGCTCGTTTCATCGCCCGCATGGCGCGATACGTCTCCCCGTACGACGCATAGATCTGCGCCTCCGCCAATGCGCTCCACGACCCCGACGCCGGGTCTGCCTTGATCTCTTGCGCAATATATTCGTTCAAACCCGCGTTGGCCAGCAGCCGCGCCCGCGCCAGGTGCGGGCTCTCGCTCGGAAAGCTCTCCACCAGCAGTGGCGGCGTCATCGGCTGCAGCCGATCCAGTTGCGGCGCCGGCGCCGGCTGCGTGTTCCCAAGCGAAGCCAGCCGCGCCCGCGCCATCTGCGCATAGAAGTAGTGCTGGTAGGTGCGCACGATTGCCCGGTAATTCGCCGCCGCCTGCGCTGGATAGTGGTCCTCTGTCTCGTAAAGCCGCCCCCGCCAATAGAGCGCGCCCACCGTCTCCGCGGCCGCCGGATAAAGCCTGATCTGCTCGTCGAACAACTGCGCCGCTTCACCGTAAAGCCTCTGCCGGTAACACAGCCATCCAGCCCGCCAGTGCGCCGCCGCCGCATTCTTGGCTGTAGGGAAATGCGCCGCCAGGTACCGGTAGTACTCCACCGCCGCCGGATAATCCCTTTTCAGCATGTACATGTTGCCGCTTGAGTAAAGAGCCTCGGCCAGCCACGGACTAGCTGGAGACCTCGTCTCCATCTCCGCCACAATCCGCTGCTGATCCCCCGCGTCGTCCCGCTCCCTGGCCAGTTCCATCAGCAGATAAAGCCGCCGCGCGCCACTCTCGTCATTCGTATCTGCCAGCCCCTGCGCCTGCGCCAAGGTCAGTCGCTTCTGCTTCAGGTCGCATGCCGCGGCAGCCACTGCGATGCTGTTCCGCTCGTCAGCGCTCATCGCGGATGTCCTGAGCAGCGCCCGATATTGCTCGGCAGCCTCGCCATAGCGCCCGCCGTTCCAATAAGCATCGCCCAGGCTGCGCAACTCCGCCGCCGTCAGCGCCGCCTCGGCGCCCATCTCTGTCAGCCTGGCCCGCGCCACCTGCGCATCCTGGCTCAACGGATGGCTCAACAGCAGTTGCTTGAATGTGCGTCCGGCCGCATCTCTCTCGCCCAGCGCGTACTCCGCCTGTCCCTCGGCAAGTTGAAAGCCCGTCCGGTCTTCCGCCGCGAGGCCCTTCGCCTGCGCCAGCACCCGTTCTGCCCCGGCGGCATTGTTCATGGCCAGCAAAACGTTGGCCTCCAGCTCCGGCGCATCCTCGTCGAAGATGCTGTCCGGATAGCGATCCGTAAACCCGCGCAGCAATGCCTCGGCCGCCGCCTCGTCGCCGGCTTCATGGCTGGCCCGCGCGCCTAGAAAGTCCGCGTAGTCGGCCAGTTCCTGCCCCGCTTGCCGCGCCTGCCGGAGGCTGGTCTCGGACTCCGCATAGCGCTTGTCCAGCAGGTAAGCGTGACCCAGCGCCAGATAGGCTGCCGCTGCCGCCTCGCCCGTGTGCTTGCGCGCATACGCTGTCACACCCGCATACGCCTCCGGTGTGCGCATGGTTGCCAGTTGCTGCGCCATCGGCCGCAGCTCGGTCGACGCCACAAAGGCTTGCCTCAGCCGCGCCGTCCGCACCGCTCTTGCCGCCCGGCTGGCCGTAACTCCTCTGCTGGCCGGTTTGTGACTCTTGGCCGCCGGCTTCTTTTTGGTCGACTTCGACTTTGGACTGCGTGCTGACAGATGGCCAGAGTTCCTCACAGAGTCATCCGACGACTGCGCCGCCACCGGCAACACAACCATCAACACAGAAAGCATTCCAGCCAGGCAGCGGGCCGCGGCGCGGGAAAAGAAAATCGGCAAGGAAGCAGCCCTCATATCTTCACTTTATTCCGATGGAACCCTGCTCAGACGTTCGCGAACCACTTACGTTACCGCGAAAGCCACACCTAAACCACTCGCCCCGCCATCGCCAACACCGTGTTTGGTTCCCCGCCGGGTCGTCCTTTACACTCTTCTATTGACGGTCTTAGCCGGCAATTGCCGTCCGGCCTCAACTTTCCGCTACGATTTCCGCAACCAGACCCCATGACGACCATCC
>Ga0181529_10005027_pt1 | contig 13974 bp, 11 predicted proteins | sample PEATcosm2014_Bin_36_FD_119763 | JGI IMG/M metagenome (GOLD analysis project Ga0181529, IMG submission 119763) | Peatland microbial communities from MTU Mesocosm Facility, Houghton, MI, USA - PEATcosm2014_Bin10_30_metaG | ecosystem: Environmental > Terrestrial > Soil > Wetlands > Peat | place... | reverse complement strand
TGTGCCCTTGCCCGCCGCATAAGCGGCCAAGAACTTCCGTCGTAAATCGTTTTCAAATGGTCGCGGCATAGCGTCCGCGAAGATGCACAGAGCATCATTATAGTAACACTAGAAATGCTCTAAAACCGGCAGCCTTCCTCCATGTTCAGGGTTCTTTTTGCCCTATAACATCCATAGTTCTAAATACTTGTCATCCTGAGCGCAGCGAAGGATCTGCGTTTCTTGCGTCGCCCAATGGGAGGGCGAAGAACCGCAGATCCTTCGCTGCGCTCAGCGTCAGGATGACAACTGATTGATTATGAGTTGCTTATCCTTCCAGATCTGGCATTTATCGGCGCAGGAATCGCCGGATTTAGAATGACTATTTCTTGCGCTCTCAACACTTTAACCGCGCGGTATCGTCGCACTGAGGGTGCCTGCCGGTCTCAATTTTGAGACCGGAGAAAGCAGGAACGGAGATAGCGCTCCACACGGTCCGAATCCTAGCTCTTATTTGGCGGGACTTTTTTCCTGCTCGCGGGTGTTCATGAAGGCGCGCCGGCCGCTCTGGGCGCGCAGGTTGGGATCGTTGAGCGGCGGACGGCTCTGCTCCGCACTGAAACCCCGCGCCAGCAGGGAATTGGGATGGAAGCGCGGCGGCCCGCCATAAAACTGCCGGGCGTGGCTCAGCACCATGCCGGCGCGTCCGTGCATGGGCCGGACAATGCCGCGCAGATGCACATCGGCATCGCGGTATTTCTGCAACTCGCCGACCAGGTCACGGTCTTCCCACAAACTGACAATGGTAAAGCGGCACTTTTCGTCCGGCGTCTGCGGCGAGCAGACATCCAGAAAACGCGTCCCATCGGGCAGTTGCACTACATCGTAGATATGGGCATTGACGCAGATGTCGCGATTGACCATCGTGGCCGCTTCGTCGGCGGAGACGCAGGGCTTGGGCGTGGCTGCCAGAGCAGCGCCGGGAGCAAAAAACATCAGGAAGAAGCAGATCGTGCGGCGCATTTTGACTCGCGCCGGCGAGTCTCGTCTGCAATGAACAGGTTGCCCTACCTCATGCTGTGCCTCTTTCCGTGTCTCTTGCTGTATCTCTTGCAGTTCTTTTTGCCGCACCACTTGCTGTACCTCTTGCCGTGTCTCCTCCCGTGCCTCCTGTAGGGAGGCAGGGAAAATAGCCCAGGACAAGCGCAGCGCAGTCCTGGGATAACGGCAAAAATCATCCTCGCGCCCTGTAGGGGCGCGGTGAAATGCGGCATTTTCGATCCGGCTTCTCGAAAGCGGAACCATGCCCAGTCCCCTCCTCAACTGTGGGGAAATGGTACCGCGAAAGAGGCGGGCAGGGAAGTGAATACGGACGTGTATCCAAGCTAAAATGGATATACAATCAACATGTAGATGAGGAGGTGCTTCATGAGATTTGCGATGTGGGGAAACAGCCTCGCAATTCGTATTCCAGCCGAGTGTGTCGCGTCATTGAACCTTCAACCCGGCGAAGAAGCCTGGATTGAGGTGACTCCGGATCAAAAGCTGCTTATCGGCAGAGACCGGAGCCGCCAGAAGGCGATCGAAGCGATTCGCAAAATGCGCGTTGTGGTTCCTGCCGATTTCACTTTTAACCGCGCGGAAATCTATGACGAATAAGATCTTTTTCGATACAAATGTAATCCTGTATGCCTTCACGGAGCGTGCCGGATCGCATCTCGATTCCCGCATCGAGACAGCGGAAGAACTGCTCGCCGCAGGAGGTCTCGTGAGCGTTCAGGTTCTGAATGAATTTGCGGACGTTGCGTCGCGCAAACTGAAATTTAGTTGGGTTCAGATCGAATTGGCGCTCGACGAGATCGAAACCCTTTGCGGTCGGGCTTTGCCGCTGACCGTGGAAATGCATCGCGCAGCTTTGGGCTATTCCAGAAATTACGGTTTCCGCATCTACGATTCGCTGATCCTGGCCGCAGCGCAACAAGCTGGCTGCAACATCCTCTACAGCGAAGATATGCAACACGGGCAGCAGATTGGATCGATGAAGATCGTCAATCCATTTCTGGTTGAAAAGAAAACCTGAAATGGACTACCTTACGCATCCCGCCGTCGGCGCTGATGGGTGGAGGGAATGTTCATGTCTTCGCGGTACTTGGCCACCGTGCGGCGGGTGAGCTGAATGCCCTGCGATTGCAACAGCGCGGCCAATTGGTCGTCGGTGAGCGGGTGGCGCGGGTTCTCTTCTTCGATCAGCTTGCGCACCTTGCGTTTGAGCACCAGCAGCGGCGTATCGGCGCCCTCCGGGCCATTCGATCCTTCGGAGAAGAAGAAGCGCAACTCGATCACGCCCTGCGGCGTGTGCGCGTATTTGTTGGCCACGGCGCGGCTCACCGTCGAAGGGTGGACGCCTATCTCCTCGGCCACTTCCTTGATCATCATGGGGCGCAGGGCCTCGATGCCGCGATCGAGAAAGTCCTGCTGGCGGCGGACAATCACCTCGCAGGTTCTGAGGATGGTGCTCTTGCGCTGGGCGATGTTGCGCATCAGTTGCAGCGCCGAGCGGAAGCGCTCCTTGACGTACTCCTTGACTTCTTTGTCGGTGCCCTCGGCGGTGAGCATCTGCCGGTAGCGGCGGCTGAGGCGCAGGCTGGGCAAGTCTTCTTCGTTCATGCTGACAGCCCACTCTGCGCCGCGCTTGACGAAGACCACGTCGGGCTCGATCAGGCGGGTCGCCTCGCGGTTGTACTGGCGGCCGGGCCGTGGGTCCAGGGTGCGGATGAACTCGACAGCGCTGTGCGCCTCGGTGAGCGTGATCTGCGCCGCCCGCGCCAGATCTTTTACATCGCGCTTTTGCAACAGGGGTAGATGGCGGTCAACGATGGCAGCAGCCACTTCCATGCTGCGCCGGCGTTCTTCCAGGCGGGCATCGGCCTCGGCGCGGAAGCTGCGATGAGGGTCTTCGCCGGGCACGGCAGCTTGCCGGCTATAGACCTGAGCGAATTCGTGCTGCTGGGCGGCGATCTGAATCAGGAGGCACTCGCGCAGGTCGCGCGCGCCCACGCCCACCGGGTCCAGATGCTGCACCAGATCGATGGCGTGGCGCACCAGTTGCAACTCCGCAGCCTCTTCCACCGGATCGGCGGCGGGCTGGGCCGTCGCACTGTGGGCGGCGTTGTACTGCTCCCGGTCGTCGACAAAGTGCCCCAGGGACGCAGCCAGTTCCTCGTCGCTGGTGGCCAGGTAGCCATCTTCGTCGAGGTTGCCGATGACGAACTCGGCGGCTTCAAAGAGGGCCGGATCGAGGGTTAAAGCTCCCAGTTGCCACGCCAGGTGATCGGACAGAGTCGTGGGTTGAGAGAGGAAGTTCTCGAACGAGGGCCTTTCATTTTCTTCGAACTCCGGCTGGGTGCGATAGCCGGGGTCCAGATACTCCTGGAAGTACGATCCGAAGTCGATCTCCTCGAAGACATCCTTGGCGGGAAGTGGGGGCTCTTCCGCGCCGCGTTCCAACCGCTCCTGACGGCCCGCGACCGCATCCAGCATCGGAACCGATTCGTCAATCTCTTCCAGGACGGGATTCTCCACCATCTCGGCATCGATCATCTCCTTCAGTTCGACTTTGTTGAGCGCCAAGACGCTCACCATCTGCATCAGGCCTGGGGTCAGGATCTGGCGCTGTGCGATCTTCAGGTTCAGTCTGGGCTGCAGCAACGCCATAAAGAGGTCTGTTTCTCCGTTTGAACTCTCTGTCAGTGTAATTGGAAGGAAAAAGGAAGGGAAAGCGAAATGTCGTGTTCTGATTCAGTCGTTCCGGATTGGGCACGGCTCATTCTGGGAATTGTCCCACGGAAATCGGTACCCAAAACAACACGTTTGGCACATTGACAAAGCCCAACCCGTTCCGGAGATTCTTGGCGCGCCCTCATACGGCCTTCAACCCAGCGTGAAGCCCTCGCCCAGGTAGACCCGCCGCACTTCGAGATCGTTGCCCAGTTCATGCGGCGTACCGGCGCGGAAGATGCGCCCCTCGGCAATGATGTAGGCGCGATCGGTGACGCTCAGCGTCTCGCGGACATTGTGATCGGTAATGAGGATGCCGATGCCGCTGGCCTTGAGTTCGAAGATGATTTTTTGCAAATCCAGTACGGCGATGGGGTCGATGCCGCTGAAGGGCTCGTCGAGCAGGATGAAGTTGGGCTGAATGCAGAGGCAGCGGGCGATCTCCACGCGCCGCCGCTCGCCGCCACTGAGCGCGTAGCCGCGGGTGGTGCGAATGTGCCCCAGGTTAAGCTGGTGAATCAGCTTCTCGGAGCGGGCGCGGCGCTCGCGGTTGTCCAGCGGTTGCGCCTCCAGCACCGCCAGAATGTTTTCTTCCACGGTCAGTTTGCGAAAGACCGAGGGCTCCTGGGGCAGGTAGCTGATGCCGAAGTTGCGCGCGCGCAGGTACATGGGGACGCCGGTAATATCGGTATCGTCGACCAGCACGCGGCCGGTCTCCGGCTCGACCAGGCCGACGATCATATAGAAGCTGGTGGTTTTGCCTGCGCCGTTCGGACCCAGCAACCCCACCACCTCGCCGCGCGAGATGCGCAGGTCCACATTGCGCACCACCTGCCGGCCCTTGTACGATTTGCCGATTCCCTCGGCGATCAGCGTTTGCATCGACTTCGTTGGCTCGTTTCCGCCCTATTTCGGCGTTCTGGTTTCGGTACTTGTTTTGCCGCTGCCACCCTCGACGGTAACGCTGTCGTTGCGGCTCTGGAAGATCACGGCCTCGCCGGTGACGGTTCCGTGTGCGGAGTCGGTGATGCGCGGCGGAACGCCGGCGCTGCCGGTCAGTACATATTCGCCGGTTTGCCCGCTGTAAACCAACTGCTCGCCGGTGCCGCGCCGGTCAGGGCTGGTGAGCACCACACGGTTGCGGGCGATCATGCGGTCCACCTGGGCGGCTGCGCCGTCTTTGGCCGCGTGATTGCCTGCGGGCAAGAGAATGAGCTCCACTTCATTGGAGACCGAGGTCGCTGCGCCCGTTTCTGCCGTCACCCGGTTCAAAACCCCGCCGCGCATCAGCGCCTTGCGCTCCGCATCCGAGTATCGCAGGTCGCCCCCGCGCAGGCGAATCACCGAGGGCGCGGTGGGCTTGGCCTCTTTGGCTTGCCCCACCCCCCCGGCGCTGAGCAGGACGACCTTCACTGGCTCTGCGGCGCTGGTGGTATGCGCGGTCAGCGTCTGGCGGGTGCGGTCGAGCACGATCACCGGCGCCGCCACCGAGTTGGCTTGCTGCCACAACCGAGCCTCGCCGCGGAAGGTCGCTTCGCCCGTCGCCTGATGGAACTGCGCCTCGGCCGCGATGGCGTGGGAGGGTCCCTGGCCCCCCAGAGCCGCGGCGTTCTGACTAGGAGCGCTATTGCCCGTCTGGCCGGCAGGGCGATTGTCCATCCAGGTGGCTTTGACGTTGCCGTGAGCAAAGGCGTCGCCGCTGATCTGCGCCACATCGATCTTGTCCGCGGTGAGTTGCATCGCGCCATCCTCGACGCGAGGCGAGAGGGTCAGGTGGAGCACCTCTCCCGCGCCCTCGTAGACGGCCCGACCGGCGGTCGCCCGCAACAGCGGCGGAGGTTGCATGCCTGGCTTGGCCGCCGGCTCCCGCGTCAAAACGACGTGGCCATCCACGCTGGCGAACTGAATCTGCGCAGCATCGCTCCCCGCCTTGGCTGCATTGGCGCTCGCCGAGCCGTGCACGGCAGAGGAAGGCAGAAAATGTGCTTCAAGCCGGTCGCCGCTGGTGGTTTGCCGAATTCCGCTGGCGGAAGTCTGCTCGAAACTGGCGCGGCCCACCCCCACCATGGAAGTGAGTGAAGCGCCGGGGCCGAACTGCCCGGCCAGATCGTCGGCCGCAATCCGCGAGGGAACACCGGCGGCATTGCCGCGCTGGCTTTCGCTCGTTACCACCACGCCGCCCGTGCCGTGCATCGACTCCGGCTCGATCTCTCCCGCCGCCTTCGTGCGGAACTGCATGTCGGCAAATGGAGATTTCCAATCTCTGCTGACCCGCAGCGGACCTGCCTTGGGATCGTCGCTCAATTCTTCGCTGTGCAATTCGACGCCGCGTTCCAGATGCGCCTGACGAAGATTGCCTTTGGCGTTGAATTCAAGCTCCGCGCTGGGTGAGGACCCGTGCATCTTGCGCGAGAGACGTTCACTCTGGCCGGTCGAGTCCAAAAGAACTCCGCCCTCCATATGTCCGTGGCGGGCTTGATTGTGCTCGTCGAAATCAAGTTGACCGGTCGGTGCAGCCAGATGGCCGCCGCTGCCGGTGGTCAGGGTGAATCCGTTGACGGCGTCCAAACGCATGGCAGAGCCGTCGGCGCGAAAGAGGACCGTGGCGTCGCCCGCTGCCGCATCGTCGCCCTGGCTGTGAACGGTTGCCGCGTGCAGCCGGCAAATCCTGGTATCGCGTTCGAACTCGGCGTGCTGCGCCTGCAGGTCGACCGGCTCCTGGCCGCGCTGAGTATGCAGCACCACCGCCTGCTGCAAGACCAAAACCCCGTTTTGCGAGTCGTAGGTCGCGCCCATGGAACTGCCCACGCCCTGCGCCAGCGAAAAATCCACATGCCGGTCGGTCGTAGCCTTGCCGCTGGCGCGGTCGAAGCTCAGCCCGCTGGTCTTGACCGTAATCTCGCCCGAAGCCGCGTTCTGGGCCGCGGCAGTCAAGGGCTTCCCGTCGCTCTTTCCGCCCGCGGCCTGCGCGGTGTTTGCCTTGGGAGCAACCGCCGGAGCGACGCCGGGACGGATGAGCGTAATCTCTACCGGACCCTCTGCCCGGATGGTACCCCCCTGCTGGTCGTATTCGAATTCGTCGCCCTGAATTCGATCCACGCGGCCGCCGTCGATGTCGTACAACTCAATCTTCACGTCGTGCAGCACGGCGCGATTGTCTTTGAGCTGAACCAGTTTCGAGGCGTGAATTTTGTATTGCGAGTGCGCGCCCAGAGCGTGCGAATAGGTGTAGCCATCAGCCTCTTGCACAATGTTGAGACCCAGCCGCTGGGGAAGATCGCGGCGGCTGAAGGGATTCTTCCACTTGCCGATGGCCAGAGAGACACCCAGAGCCAGCAGCAGCAGAGCCCCTGCCACCAGCACCAATGTCCGCATTCGCTCGATGGTGAGCCGCACGCTTTAGTTCCTCACTCCCAGCCGCAAAGCCAGCCGTTCGGCCAGGCTCTCGCCCAGCTCGCTCCACAGCAGCCGGGCTGTGGCTCCTGACGCCTTCTCCAGCGCTCCCGCCAAAGCCACCAACTGCACCACATTTTCCGCCACGTGCCCGGCTCCCACTGAGTCCAACTCGACATCATCCTCAAGAAACGGCGCATCGGAACCAAAATCGATGCGGATGTGCCCATCGGCCTGGTACGCTCCCTCATCGAAGAGCGGCCCGTAGCCCACCACCCGCACCAGCCGCGGCTGCCGCACCCAGCGGGGCTCCCAGAGCACTTTGTTCTGCTGAATGGACCCTGAGTGAAGTGAAGGGAAAGGAGACACCTTGTCATCCTGAGCGGAGCGCAGCGCAGTCGAAGGACCTGGTTCACCCGGACTCTCCAACTCCCACAAATTCCAGCCGATCTGGAACTCGTAGGCGTAGTCGTCGTGGAGCTGCTCGAGCGCCTCGGCGACGGCATCCTGTGGCAGCGCCCCCAACGGGTCCTGCGGGCTGGCTTCGACGCCGGCGGCCAGAATGCGCCGTCCATAGACCTGCTGAAAGACCGGAGTCTCGCTCCAGCCCACCGGCCAAACCGTGGCGGAATAGACCCGCGCCTCGCCGCCGTGCGCGGCAAAGGTGGACAAGACCGCGGTCAGCTTGTCGGCCAGCGCCGCCAGACGCAGATTCGGGTACCACAAACTTAAATAAAGCGTGTCGGACATCTCTCTTGATTGTAGACGGCAGAAACGCACCAAGGGATGCGGGTGGATGGCTCAAGGACCAATTTGTGCTCCGCCATGGGACGGTCGACTCGATTCAAGGAACCCACAACTCTTCCGGTAAAAGGGGCCAACAGATCCTCTGCGCAAATAGAGGTAAATTCAGGTGGTCCTCAAAAATTCTTTACGGCAAAGCTCTGTAGGGTATCCAGCCGAAAGGTCGCATCGCCGGTTTCGATTCCCAGCAGAAGGCGAGTCGTCTTGAGCTGATTGCGAAAGTCGAGAGCGGCGGTGGTTTGAGGGTCGCTCACAAGCTGCAGGGACTTATCGATCTCCTGTGTCTCTTGTTGAAGAGATTTCAGCCGGTCTTTCTGCACCGCGATGGATTGCTGAAGCTGGTCTTTCAGAATATCCATTTCCCGAGCGACTTCGCTTTCCTGCACCTTCTTCCAATCGCCGTAGGCAACGACGGAGCGGTCCAGGTGCTTGTCGATGGCGTGGCTCGCGAGGTTGTAGTTGAAGCTGACTTCCCCGTAGGGTTCGAGTCCGCTGGCAACGGGGTTGATCTGTTGATGCGCGCCGACGGTCAGCGCAATGTCCCAGTTATTCTGGCGCGTGATCCGGGCAAGCGACTTCTGCTCGTCGATGTCGCTGGCCTGCTTGACGGCGACCTGCTGCTTGAGCGGCTCTGCGGAGAGCGTCGGCACATAGAGCGCGGCGAGGCGCGATTGAGTATCCGCGCGGTCGGATTCGAGCTTGATCCGGTTGGCGACCAGGGCCATGAGCATCGGCCGGGTCATGTTCTGCGCCTCCACCATCTTGGTTGTTTCGTCGATCAGCGCATTCAGCGATTTCGATGCTTCGTCGATGAGCAGAAGCCGATGCGAGAGCGCGTCTTTTTCGATGGCGGACAGAGCATATTGCAGCGTCATCTGAACGCCGGTGCTGGCCTTGTACAACGCGCAGTTTTTGCGCGCGGCATCGAGCGTGATCCCAGCCTTCTTCAGATTAGAAAGACTGAGTTGCGCACCGGCAACCAGTTGCTCGGGAAGCCCTGTGTTGGGCTGAGTAAAGCCGGCGAGCGCAGTGGGTGTGCGTAGAAATTCGCTCTGCGCCTTGGCTTGCTCGTCCAGATAAACACAGTAGGTTTGCTGATCGGCCTGAGTATTCTGTGCCGCCGCCCACAACGGAAAGAGGAAGAGAACAGCGAGGAATAATTTGCGTCGAGACATGTCTTGCTCCATGAAGTCCAGATTGACGGGCACTAAAACAGCAGCGGCTTGCCGCCAAGGAAAACGGTTTGCGATTTCGCCGATTCGGGGCGAGAGAGATTCATCTGGATGGTGAGGCCGCGTACCTGGGTTTTGAAGATTGGATGGTTGATAACCTGTTCGCCGACAAAGACCTGCTTGACGCTTCCGACCTTGCGGCAAAGAACCATATTGAGATAACAATCGTATATCGGCGCTCCCACCGTTACGCTGGCTTGATTGTCGTAGGGAACAAAAGCGAAGTAGATGCGATTGCTGCCGTTGGCGTTGAGGTAGTAGGGGCTCTGCTTGGCAATGCCGATGGCGCTCCGCAAGCGGTCGATCTGGCGATTGTCTTCTTCGAGTTGCTTCTGGGCGACGTTGAGAGTTACATCGAGTTGGGCAATGTCGGAGCGGAGTTCTGCCTGCTTCTCCAGCACCTCGAGGGACTTTGTCCCGACCGTGGTTTTGTCGAGAACGCTGTCGGAGAGCATGACGCCGGCAATCCGGCTGTCTGTATAGTCGGTATCGGCGTGGTTGAGCGCGGCCAGTTGCGCGGCGGCGTCTCCTTTGGCAATCAGCCCGGAGGCAAGGTCGTTCTTGATCTGCGTTGCGAGCTGATGGCTCTGCGCAAGCACCTCGCGCGTCTTGCGATTGTCGGCCTGCTTCTGCTCGTCGAGCGCGGTCAGTTGCGGTCCGGTAAGGCGGTCGTGGGCGCGCTCGCGCACAATCGCCGCTTGCAACTGAGCGTCGAGCGCAAGCAGCGAAGAGCGGTACTTGGCCATCTCGTCTAGCGTTGTTTGCTGGCGAACGACATCCACCTTGAGATCCTCGATGGATTGCCGGCTGAGGACCAGTTTTTGCACAAAGTCGAGGCTCTTGTCATCGGATGCGGAAAGAATAATCGGCGCGGCCCAACTGCGGTTCAGCGCATAGAACCCCATGATGAATGCATAGCAAAAGATGCCGGCCAGTACCGCATACAATGTCACGATGGCAAAGACGCGGTAAAAGGCAAGAGTTATTTTGTAGAGAATCCCGTAGATCGGCTTGCGGGCTCTCTCACTTCTGAGCGTGGAATCACTTGCTTTGGTGGTCAAGATGAGCCTCCTCGGAAACTTTGGCTCGCGTACCCCAGTCTCCCGAATCAAAGGTGCATAGAGCGAGCGGTGTAATAAAAAGCGAACTGGAGAACGACCATGCGATGTAAGCGCCGAAGGCCAGTGGATGACGGATCGTCTCGCGGATGCTGAATTTGCCGATGGCCCAACTGAAGATTGCGCCCAGGCCGAGATAGGCGACCAGCGGCAAGGGGCTGGCCCAGGCCAGCGGATTGGAGCTGAGCATGGTCACCATCACCAGCAATGCGACGATCGCGCCCAGCGGCGTTAGAATCATCGTGTAGATGGCGTTCGGATGCAGCTTGAAGACATGTTTCGGCAGCGAGCGGAGTGTGTAAAACAGATCGCGCAGAATACTGCTTCGCCAGCGCAGTTGCTGATTGAACAGCACAGACAGCTTGGTGGGAACGGCCGTCCAGCAGAGAGCATCGTTGTTGATGTAGGTTCCGAAGCCGCGCATCAGCACCTGATGGGTGAGAAAGCGGTCTTCGCCCTGATTGACGGGAATGCCAAACCAGTGGCGGGCGCGGAGGATCGGCTCGATCTCCAGCAATAACTCGCGGCGAATGGCGAACAGGCAACCGCTGATGCAGCAGATGCTGCGGGTCGAGTTCTCGGGAATCTTGTACAGCTCGAAGGCCGCGTAATAAACAATCGTCTGAATGATCGTAAGTATGTTGTCGTTGGGATTGCTGACGCCGACCCGTCCGCCCACAGCGCCAATGCCTGGCTCAGCGAAACAAGCCGTCAGTTCGCGCATGGCATCGGGGTGAAAGATGCAGTCGGAATCGATGGAAATGATGATCTCCGCGCGGGAATGTTGCAGCGCGTTGCAAACGGTGCGAGCCTTGCCGCAGTTTTGGTCGTTGCGGCCCACACGGATGGATATATTGGTAAAATCGCGCTGCGCCTTGAGCATCCACTCGTAACTATCGTCGACCGAGCAGTCGTCCTGGGCGATGACTTCAAAACTGCCGGCGGGATAGTTGCTGCGGCTGATGCTCTCAATCGAGTTGTAAACCGTCTGGCCTTCGTTGTAGCAGGGAAGCAGGACGCTTACTGTAGGCTGCCATGTGTAGTCCTTGCGGATCTTTGCACTGGGAAACGCGAGCCTCATCAGAAGACCCATCAGATACTTGACGATCGAGATCACCAGGCAAAGAAACAGGATCAGCCAAACAAGAATGGGCGCCACAAACGTTTCCTCCCCAAAGGCGATCCGCCCTCGTATTTTGCTGCATGGTAAATAAATCGAAAACCGCTTATCGCCCGGAACGATAAAAAAACCGGAGGCGCACTCTTTACAAATAATCCAAGATGAGTTTATCTCACCTTCACCGGAACCGGCCTTGCAGACTCGGCCGTCTCCAGGGGAATTCCATTTGAACCTGCCGGAGGGTTTTTGAAAAGGCACGGCTTTAGCCGCCGAGGGACGTATTGACTGCTTTCGAACCATCCCTCAGGGGCTAAAGCCCAGGAGTTTTTTTGCTTGGTTTGCGGCACGGCTAAAGCCGTGCCCTTTCAAAATATCTCAAGAAGCCCAAATGCGATTGCCCTGGGCCATCTCACAAATTCAATCCTATCTGGCCCCTCCTGGGTTGCGATGGGCAAGGAACTCGGAATGAAACACCCATGTAACCGGGGAGAAATCTGGTTTTACGCTCCACCGTCGAGGCGCTCTTCGACGGCAGATCGGTGCTGTAAAGCTCCATGGGTTTTCGCGGAGAGGATGAGCCGGTCGCAGAAAGAATCAGGGCTCTTCGGGTACGCATATTGGGTAAAGGCGCCGGGGAGAAAACCGGCGCCTATCTTCCGCAGTCGGATCGAGCTTCGTTGCTCTTGCAGATCGCTCGACCCGAAGGCGCGAACCAACAGCAGAGGCTAGATCGCCTCCAGCACCGCGCAAAGGTACTGCCAGAAGGGCTCAACCGACGATATTTGCACACGCTCGTTGGGGCTGTGCGGATTCTCGATCTGCGGGCCGAAGCTCACCATCTGCATGCCGGGATATTTCTCGCCGATCACCCCGCACTCCAGGCCGGCGTGCATGATGACCAGTTTTGCGGGTTCGCCGTAGAGCTTCTTGTTCACTTCCTGCAGCTTGCGCACAATTTCGCTTTCGGGTTCCGGCTTCCAACCCGGATAGCTGCCGATGTGCTCGGTCTCGAAGCCGGCCAGCCGGCACGAGGTGGCCACCAGGTTCGCCGCGAGATGCTTGCTGCTCTCGATGGCGCTGCGCTGGCTGGTGACGATCTCGACCAGGCCGTCGCTCAGGGAGAGTGTCGCCAAATTGGTGGAGTTTTGCACCAGCCCAGCTACATCGGGACTCATGGCAAGCACCCCGTGATGCAGGCTGGCGAGCAGGTCCACCACGCGGCGGGCGTCGCGCTCGGCCATTACCTTGGCGGGCAGTTCGGCCTTCTCAACAGTGATGGAAAGCGCGGGGTCAAAGATGCCGAGGTCGAGTTTCTGCTCGTTATCGCAACGCGAAACCAACTGGCGCAACTGGGTTTCGCGACCCTGGTCGAGCGTAACAACCGCGAATGCCTCGCGAGGGATGGCGTTTTGCGCGCTGCCGCCCTTCAGATCGGCCAGTTCGACCGACAATTCGTCGATCATTGTTTGTAGGGTGACGCCGAGAATGCGAATGGCGTTGCCGCGGCCCAGGTGGATGTCCACGCCGGAGTGGCCGCCTCGCAGGCCACTGACCTTGATGCGCCACGCAGTCGTGGCGACTGGCGCCTGCAAGGAAACGCGGCAACGCGCCTTGGTCACCATGCCGCCGGCGCAGCCGATACAGAGAGTGCCTTTTTCCTCGCCGTCGAGGTTCAGAAAGAACTTCGACTTGAGCACACCGCCGGGGAACTCGGAGGCGCCGGTCAGGCCGGTTTCTTCATCAATAGTGAAGACGAACTCAAGCGGGCCGTGATTGATGGCAGTGCTCTCCATCACCGCTAGGGCAGCGGCGACGCCGACGCCGTTATCCGAGCCTAGCGTGGTGCCGTCGGCCTTCAGCCAGTCGCCGTCGCGCACTATGCGGATGCCGTCGGTATCGAAGTTGAAGGCCGTGCCCTCGTTTTTCTCGCAGACCATGTCGAGATGGCCCTGCAACAGTGCGGGGGTGGCGGATTCGCGTCCGGGGTGGGCGGGCTTGCTCACCACCACGTTGCCAGCCGCATCTTGCGTGGCGCTAAGACCAAGGCGTGCGGCCTCGTCGAGTACGTACTGGCGAATGGCGGCTTCCTTGGTCGAGGCGCGGGGAATCGCCGCGATGCGGTCAAAGTGCTTCCAAATGGAATTCGGTTCCAGACCTTGCAAGGCTTGTTGCATGAGGGGCTCCAAAGAGAAAGATTCGCAATCGACATGTTACCGCAGAAAGGCAGACGGTCGCTGGCCCTGTCAATCCATGGAGGAGGCGAGGTCATCCGTTGGGCTGGCCTGGTTGCAGAGCCGTCTCCCACTGGCCGCGGTCTCGTTCCTATGGAGGATTGAACCTAAGGAACCTCCGATTAAGCGCTCTTTGCTAAAACCAACCTTCCATCAGGGGCTAAAGCCCATTGATTCCTCTGGCTTTATGTACGGGCTAAGAACTTATCCGTAAATAGAAGTTGTCTGCCTCCAGCAAATCATGGCGGCGGCTAGGGAGAGCAAGGCGAGGTAGCTCGCCTCGGTCTTTTCAAAGCTGACCAGGAGTTTTCGGAATCGAT